>Ga0099828_10002007_pt1 | contig 13921 bp, 10 predicted proteins | sample CZO8metaG_2_FD_79338 | JGI IMG/M metagenome (GOLD analysis project Ga0099828, IMG submission 79338) | Vadose zone soil microbial communities from the Eel River Critical Zone Observatory, Northern California, USA - CZOApr15con2H1.8 metaG | ecosystem: Environmental > Terrestrial > Soil > Vadose...
CCAAAGGCGTGGACTACTCGCTCACGGCGCAGGCCGACCGCATCGCGAGCGCACTCGACACGCTCGGCGTGAGGCATGCCCTGGTGGTGGCGCACTCGGTCGGCGTGTCCATGGCGCTTCGCCTCACCTACCGCCGGCCCGAGCTGGTGCGGGGTGTGCTGGCGATCGACGGAGGTCCGGTCGAGGCGGCGGCCACCCCCGGGCTGCAGCACGCGATGAAATTCGCCGTGTTCCTCAAGCTGTTCATGGGGCACGGGACGCTGCGGAAAAAGGTGCGGCACGCCATGATCGAGAACTCGGGCGACACGACCTGGATCAGCGACTCGGTAGTCCAGGGCTACACTGCGGGACCCGGGCGGGACCTGCACCGGACCATCGATGCGCTGCACGCGATGGCCCGGTCGCACGAGCCCGCACTCCTGAGCGCGCATCTCGCCCAGATCCGGGTCCCGGTGCGACTGCTCGTGGGAACGGCCCCGCACGGGACCGCGATCACCCCGGATGAGATCTCCGAGCTCGAGCGGGCGATCGCCGATTTCGGGGTGGACAGCATTCCCGGCTCGGGCCAGTTCATCCACGAGGAGCAGCCGGCGGTCGTCCTGGCGGCGGTGGCGCGATTGGATATGGAGAGCCATTAGCCATTAGCCGTTGGCCATTAGCTAATAGCTAACGGCTAACGGCTAATAGCTCCCTATACTCCCTCAAATGCCTCACGGCATCCCGTTTCTTCCCCACCTTCTCATAGAGTAATGCCAGGTTGTAGTGCGCGTCGGCGAAGCCGGGGTCGGCTTCCAGCGCGCGCTCGTAGGCCGCGATCGCGTCCGTGGTGCGGCCCAGGTCCTCGAGCGCCGTGCCCAGGTTGAACGCCGCGGTCGGGTGCTGGGGGTCCGTGGCCAGGGCGGCCAGGTACTGTCCCACCGCCTCCGGCGCCCGGCCGTCCTCCTGCAGCAGCCGGCCGAGATTCACCCGGGCGTCCGCGTGCCGGGGCTCGAGCGCCAGCGCGCGCTCGTACGCCTCGCGCGCCTGGGCCGGCGCCACCGCTTCCAGATCGCTCCCGAGCTCGAACCACTCCCCGGCGTCGAGGGCGACTTCCGCCCGGCGCGCCTCACGCACGACCCGCCGGGCCACCGGCGCCGCGCGGGTCGCCAGCTCGGCCACCGAGAAATCCAGCACCAGCTGACCCGACTCCGGGTTCCATGCCGCCTGCCCGTCGCGCACCACGACGCGGTCCCCTTCGGCCGTAATCCGGACCTCGCTCAAGCTCCGGCCGCGGGGCAGCTGGCGCAGGAGCCGTTTGAGCGCCCGATGGATCCGCCGGCCCGGAATCCGGGCGTCGGAGAGAGCCTTGGCTGTGCGGAGGAGGACGAGGTCCTGGAAGGAGAAGCGGTAGGTGTTCCGCGGCCCGCGCTCGGGCGCGAAGAATCCGGCGCGGGCCTGCCCGCGCACCTGCGCCGGCGACAGGCCGAGAAGCCGGGCCACGTCGCGGGTGGTGTAGGATTTCATGGAGGAGCCATTAGCCATTAGCCGCTAGCCATTAGCGAACGGCTAACGGCTAATGGCTCATCGCTCCCTACGCCCTCTTCCTCTTGGCTGGCTTTGCCTCTTCGACTGCCCGTTTGGCGGGCTTACGCCCGGCGGGCGTCGCGGCGCCTTTCTTGGCGAGGCTCGCCTTCAACGCGTCCATCAGATCGATGATCTTGGCCTGCGGCGCTTCCTGCGGCTCGGCGGTGATCTCCTGGCCGTCCACCTTCTGCTGGATGGCGGCGAGGATGCGGTCCCGCACCTGATCGTGATACTGCTCGGGGTGGAACTCGTCCGTGGCCGACTGCTCGATCAGCTGCTGGGCCAGCGTGAGCTCGGCCGGCTTTACGGTCACCTCCGGAATCGGGACGTCTTTCGCGCTCCGGATCTCGTTGGCGTAGTGCAGCTGCTCCATCGCCAGCACCCCGTCCATCGGACGGACCAACACCAGGTACTGCTTGCCCCGGGCGGAATACTGGCCCACGGCCGCGCGCCGGGTTTTCTCCAGCGCCTCGGTGAGGAGCTTGTAGGCTCGCTCGCCGCCCTTGTCAGGACCGAGATAATAGGTCCGGTCGAGGTAGATCCGGTCCACCTTCGCGAGCGGCACGAACTCGGCGATGTCGATGGCGTTGGTGGCCTTCTCGTCCAAGGCCTTGAGCTCCTCCGGCGAGAAGAGCACGTACTGGCCCTTGGCGAACTCGTAGCCCTTGGCCATGTCGTCCCGCTCGACGATCTCGTTGTCCTTGGGACAGATGTACTGCTGCTTGAGGCGGGTGCCGCACTTCTTGTGCAGCAGGTTGAAGCTCACCGCGGCAGCCGTCTCGCTCGAGGAAAAGAGGGAGACGGGGACCGAGACGAGCCCGAAGGAGATGGTGGCGGAGGCGATAGGGCGGGCTGGCATAGGACAGAGACGATAGGGCGTTTCCGCCGCCCGCGCAACGGGGCGGCCTGTTTACCGTTCACCGTTTACCGTTCACCTTACTTCAATGCCCTCCCACCATCCGAATCCCCTAGCCCCCTATCGGGCCAAGCGCTCCCTCCCGCGAACGCCGGAGCCCGCCGGCACCGTCGGCCCCGGGCCCGAGGGGGCGGGGCTCCTGTTCGTGGTCCACAAGCACGCCGCACGGCAGCTCCACTTCGACCTCCGGCTCGAGATGGAGGGCGTGCTGCGTTCGTGGGCCGTGCCCAAGGGGCCGTCGTACGACCCGGCCGACAAGCGGCTCGCGGTGCACGTCGAGGATCATCCGATCGAGTACGGCGACTTCGAGGGGCTCATCCCCGAGGGGAACTACGGAGCCGGCGCCGTGATCGTCTGGGATCGCGGGCAGTGGGTGCCCCACGGCGATCCGATGGAAGGCCTGGAGAAGGGCAAGCTGTTGTTCGAGCTGCGCGGCTTCAAGCTGCGCGGCATGTGGACCCTGGTGAAGCTCAAGAAGAGCGAGCGCGACTGGCTCCTCATCAAGGAGCGCGACCAGTACGTTCGCAGTCCCGGGACCGATTTTCCCGAGGGGTCGGTCCTCTCCGGACTGACGGTGGAGGACCTCAAGGAGGGGCACAGTCCCGCGGAGGCGGTTCGCCGCGAGCTCACCCGGCTGCGCGCGCCGGCCCGGCCGGTGAAGCCGGAGACGGTGGAGCTGATGCTCGCCGAGACGGCGGACCGACCGTTCTCCCGGCCGGGATGGGTGTTCGAGCTCAAGCTCGACGGCTATCGGATCCTCGCCGCCAAAGACGGTCCGCTCGTCCGGCTCCTCTCCCGGAACGGCAACGACCTGGCCGCCAGCTTCCCCGAGGTCGTGCGCGCGGTGTCCGCCCTGCCGTTCGAGCGCGTGCTGCTCGACGGGGAGATCGTGACCCCGGACGACGCCGGTCGCCCCAGCTTCCAGCGGCTTCAGGGGCGGGCCCGCCTGCGGCGCTCGCTCGACGTGCGTCGCGCCGCGATCGAAACGCCAGCCACCTTCTATGCGTTCGATCTGCTCGGCTTCGAGGAGTTCGACCTCCGCCCGCTGCCGCTCACCGACCGGAAACGCGTGCTGCAGCAACTGCTTCCGGGCGCGGGCGTGCTGCGGTACCTGGAGCACTTCGAGCGGGATGGCGAGTCGCTGTACGAGCGGGTGCAGGGGCTCGGCCTCGAGGGCGTGATCGGCAAGAAGGCCGACTCGCCCTACCGGGCAGGGCGGTCACCCTCGTGGCTCAAGGTCCGCACTCGCAAGACCGAGGACTTCGTGGTCGTCGGGTTCACCTCGCCCAAGGGAACGCGGGACGGGTTCGGCGCGCTGCACCTGGGGCAGTACGTGGAGGGGAAGCTGGTGTATGCGGGCCGTGCCGGCAGCGGCTTCAGCGGCAAGCAGCTCGCCGAGACCCGGGCCGAGCTGGAACGGCTCAAGCGGAAGACGCCGGCCTGCGAGGGGCCGGTGCCGAAAGACAAGGGGACGACCTGGGTGGAGCCGGAGATCGTCTGCGAGGTGGAGTACACCGAGTGGACGGACGAGGGTTTGCTCCGCCAGCCGGTCTTCGTGCGCTTCCGCGACGACAAGCGGCCGACGGACGTCACCCGCGCGCCGCGCCCGACGGACGGCCGGGACACGACCGACGCCGCCGATCCGTCCGACCCGGTGCCGGGGCTCGCGCCCGGCGGGCCGGTCGAACGGCAGGTGGTCTTCTCCAACCTGGGCAAGATCTTCTGGCCTGCCGAGCGCTACACCAAGGGCGATCTCATCGACTACTACCGCACGATCTCGCCCTGGCTGCTGCCGTATCTCAGGGATCGGCCGGTGGTGCTCACCCGCTATCCCGACGGCATCGAGGGGAAGTGGTTCTATCAGAAGGATGCGCCGGTCTTCGTGCCCCAGTGGATCCGCACCCAGCGGATGTGGAGCGAGCAGACCCAGCGCGAGATCGACTACTTCATCTGCGACGACGTGGAGTCGCTGCTCTACCTGGCCAACCTCGCCGCGATCCCGCTGCACGTCTGGGCCAGCCGGGTGCCGACGCTGGACCGGCCCGACTGGTGCGTGCTCGATCTCGATCCCAAGGGCGCGCCCTTCGAGCACGTGGTCCAGGTGGCGAAAGCCGCCCGGGCCCTGTGCGAGCAAATCGAGCTGCCCAGCTTCGTGAAGACCAGCGGGTCGTCGGGGCTGCACATCCTGCTTCCGCTCGGGCGCCAGTGCACCTACGAGCAGTCGCGCTCTCTGGGCGAGCTGCTCGCCCGCGTGCTCGTGTCCGGGCTGCCGGAGATCGCCACTATCACCCGGGCCGTCTCGCGCCGGGGCGGCAAGGTGTACGTGGACTATCTCCAGAACATCGCCGGGCAGCTGATCGCCGCACCGTTCAGCCTGCGGCCGCTGCCGGGCGGGCCGGTCTCGACGCCGCTCGAGTGGCGCGAAGTCACCGACCGGCTCGACATCCGGAGCTTCACCATGCGCACGGTGCCGGAGCGGATGAAACGGCGGAAGACCGACCCGCTTCGTGGGGTGCTGGACGAGGCGCCCAACCTGGCCCGTGCCCTCGAGCGGCTGGCGGAGCGGGTGTGACCGCGCTCGACATCCAGGTCGGGGAGCGGGTCGGGCGGGTGTCGGCGCTGCTCGAGCTGCCGCCGGATGCGCGGGCGCTGTACCTGCTGGCGCACGGGGCGGGTGCCGGCATGCATCACCGGTTCATGGAGGCGATCGCCGCCGGTCTCGCCGCGCGGCGGGTCGCGACGCTGCGCTATCAGTTTCCCTATATGGAGGCGGGCGGACGCCGGCCCGATCCGCCCGGGGTGCTGGAGGCGACGGTGCGCGCCGCCGTGGCCCGCGCCGCCCAGGCGGCGCCGGCCCTGCCGCTCATCGCCGGGGGCAAGTCACTGGGCGGGCGCATGACCTCTTCGGCGGCGGCCAAGGGTCAGCTCCCCGGGGTTCGCGGGTTCGTCTTCCTCGGGTTTCCGCTCCACGCCCCCGGGAAGCCGGGCACCGAGCGCGCGGCGCATCTCGAGCGGGTGCAGATTCCGATGCTCTTTCTTCAGGGGACGCGGGACGCACTGGCCGACCTGTCGCTCATCCGCGGCGTCTGCGAGCGGCTCCCCCGCGCGACACTGCACGTGGTCGAGGGCGGCGACCACTCCTTCGCGGTACTCAAGCGATCGGGCCGGACGGTGGCGGAAGTGATGGCGGAGCTCGTCGAGACGATCGTGGCCTGGATGACGCGCGAGGGCATCGCGTGAGCGACGCGTTCGATCCGACCCCGGAGCAGCGGAAAGCCGTGGAGGCGCCGCTCGGGCCCGTGCTGGTGGTGGCCGGGCCCGGTGCCGGGAAGACCTATTGTCTGATCGCGCGGATCGAACGGCTGATCGCGCACCACGGCATCGCGCCGGCCCGGATCTGCGCAGTGACGTTCACCAACAAGGCCGCGGAGGAGATCGCCGCGCGGCTGCACCGGACGCTCGGCCGGGCAGGGGAGGAAGTCACCCGGGGGACCCTGCACTCGCTCTGCCTCGACCTGCTGCGCCGGCACGCCGAGGCGGCGGGCCTGCGCCGGGGCTTCGGCGTGGCCGACGAGGACTACCAGCGCACGGTGCTCCGGCGGCTACGGGTGCGCGATGAGCGGCAAGGTCAGCTGCTCACGCTCTTCGGTCGCCACCGCTTCGACCGATACCCGCTCACCCCCGGCGATGCGGCTCTGTTCCAGGAGTATTGCCGGACGCTGCGGTCGCGAAACCTGGTGGACTTCGACGATCTCGTGACGCTGGCCGCGCGGCTCCTGCGGGAGGATCCGGTCGCCGCGGCGGCGGAGCGGGGCCGGTACGACCACGTGCTGGTGGACGAGTTCCAGGACCTCAACCTCGCGCAGTACGGCGTGGTCGAGCGGCTCGCCGCCGAGCACCGGAACGTCTTCGCCGTGGGCGACGACGAGCAGTCGATCTTCTCCTGGACCGGTGCCGATCCGGGCATTTTCGGCCGTTTCCGCGACGATTTCGGGGTGGCGGAGCCGGTCGTGCTCGACTGGAACCGCCGCTGCTCGGTACAGATCTTCGAGGCCGCCCGGCGGCTGGTGGAGCGGAACCCGACGCTCTTCGAGAAACGGATCGAGGCGCGCCGCGACTCGGACTACGACGTCGTCGCCTACGGCTTCGAGGACGAGGCCGCCGAGGCGGAGTGGCTCGTCGCCGACCTGTGGGAGGACCAGGCGCGCAGCGGAACAAACTGGGGTGAGTACGCGGTCCTCTACCGGAAGCACAGCGTGGGACGGTTCCTCGAGACCCGGCTGCTCGAGGCCGGTGTCCCCTGCCGACTGGCCCGGGGCCAGGCGCTGCTGGACGACAGGGTGATCGCGCACGTGGTTGCCTCGCTCCGGATCGTGCGGCGGCCGGACGACGCCGTTGCCGTGGAGGCCCTGGCCGAGCGGATGCTGCCGGCTCCGTTCCTCGAGCGGCTCCGGGCGGCCGATCCGGGCAGCGATCTCCTCACCACCTTGCGCGCGTTCGGACGGACGCGACGCAAGGGCGACGCGGAGCGGGACGCCGCGTGGAGCTTCGTCTATACGGCGGAGAACCTGCGCGCGCTCCGACGGGCGCATGAAACCCTGGAGGCCGTGGTGAGCGAGCTGCTCGCCCGCCGGATCGGCCCATACAAGAACTTGCTCGCGGAGCGGCACCAGGAGCTGAGCGACCCGGCGGACTTCCCCGGGGCGGACGCGCTCGCCCGGACCCTCGACGCCGCGGGCCGCTCGGGCGCGCGGATCTGGCTCGAGCCGGAGCGGGGCGTCGAGATCGCGCTCCAGGGAATGTTCCGGAAGGCCGGCGTGCCCAACGTCGCCCGGCGCATGCCCGGAGACCGCCCCGCGCCCGAGGAGCCGGTTCTCCGGCCGGGAGACGCACCCGGCAGCTGGCCACTGCTGGTCTTCAAGGCGCTCCAGCTGCTCCATTCCAGGGCCGTCCCGGCGGACCTGGGCGACTGCGTGGTGTTCGATCTGGAGACCACCGATCTCGACGTAACCGCCTGCGAGATCGTCGAGATCGCAGCCGCGCGGGTGCGGGACGGCCGGGTCGTGGCGCAGTTCCGGGAGATGGTGGGCGGCACGCGCCCGGTCTCGCCCCAGGCGCGGAGGATCCATGGCTATGGTGACGCTGACCGTCTGGACGCGCCGGACTTCGCCGAGGTGTGGCCCAGATTCCGGGCGTTCGCGGGCGTCGACCTGCTCGTGGCCCACAACGGCCAGAAGTTCGACGTCCCCGTCCTCCGGCGTCTCGCCGCGCCGCTCGGCGGCGCCCATGACCTGACGTTTTTCGATACCTATCCGCTGGCCAAGATGCTGCTGGACGAGAGCGCGCGGCTCGAGGATCTGGCGCACCGGTTCGACGTGCCGCTCGCCCGCGCGCACCACGCCCTCGATGACACGCTGGCGCTGGCCCGCGTGCTGGGCCGGCTGGAGGAGCTCAAGCGCGCGCGCGGACGGAAGGCCGCCCTGGTCCAGCTGCTCGGCTTTCTGGGCCTGGCCCTCGCGCTGGAGCAGCCGGACACGACCGCCGAGATCAAGCTTCTCCGCGAGCTGGCCCTGCCGCCCGCGCTGGGTCGCTATAGTGATTGCCTCGAGCTGTACGCCGCCGAGCTCGAGGCGGGCGCGCCGGGCGCGCCGCCGGTGGACGAGGTGATCGAGCGGCTGGGAGGAGTGCGATTGATGGAGCGGATCAGGGCCGAGCGGACCCCGGCGGAGCGCTACCCCGAGGCGGTCGCACGGCTTGCGGCCCTCGTCGGCGCGAGCGAGGGTGCGACGCTGGATGACCGGATCGACCGGCTGGTCGAGCGAGTGACCCTGTCCAGCAGCGAGGGCGTGGAGGCGGATCCGGCGCGGGTCAGCCTCCTCACGCTCCACTCCACCAAGGGGCTCGAGTTTTCCCGGGTCTACGTCGTCGGGGTCGAGGACAACCAGCTGCCGGGCTGGCGCGAGCTGCAGGAGCAGCGGGAGAAGGAGATCCAGGAGGCCCGGCGGCTCCTGTACGTCGGGATGACTCGGGCGAAGGACCGGCTCATCCTCACCCGGGCGGAGCGGCGCAATGGGCGGTCCGCCGGGGGCGATCTCTTCCTCTGTGACGCGGGCCTCGCCACGCTCTCGCCGAGGGTGTCCCGGTGACCGGCCGGCCGCCCCCACCGGAGCGGGGGGAGATGCCGTTCCTCGATCACCTCGAGGAGCTGCGCTGGCGCATCATCTGGTCGCTCGTGGCGGTAACGACCGGCGTGGGCCTGGCGATGATCGTGCTGCTCAACGTGGATGTCATCGGCTGGCTGGAGCGGCCGATACTCCCGTACCTCAATGGGCATCATCTGGTCTTTACCCACCCGGGCGATCCCTTCCAGATCATCCTCCAGGCGTCCGCCGGCCTTGGCCTCCTGCTGGCATTGCCGGTGGTTCTCTACCAGCTCTGGTCCTTCATCGCGCCGGCGCTCTACCGCCACGAGCGGAGCGTCGGGCTCGGCGTCACCGGCGGGGCCGTGCTCCTCTTCGTGAGCGGCGCGTCCCTGGGCTACTTCGTGGTGCTACCGCTCGCGATTCCCTGGCTCATGGGCTTCGGCGGCTCCTCGCTCGAGCCGATGATCACCGCGGGCGACTATTTCGGCTTCGTATTCAGCCTGGTGCTCGCGTTCGGCGTGGCATTCGAGCTCCCGGTCGTGATCCTCGGCCTCGCGGCGCTCGGCATCGTCACGCCGGAGTTTCTCAACCGCTATCGCCGTCACGCCATCGTGGGCGCGGTCATCATCGGCGCGTTCCTCACGCCGGGCGACCTGGTGTGGACCACGATCGCCATGGCGGTCCCGCTCTATCTGCTGTACGAGCTCAGCATCGTGCTGTCGTACGGGGTCCGCCGCCGTCGGCTGCGTCGGGAGGCGGCGGCCGCGGCCGAATCGGCGGACGCCGGGCATTGACGCGGGCGACGCGCCGTGCGCCGGCCCGGGGGGACGCTTGCGCGCCGGACTTGGAAATGATACAGTCGTATCATCGCCGAGGTACTATTGTGATAATCGCCCGGAGCGAATGGGAGGCTCCATGCTCCGCTGGATACGCCGCCTGACGGCCCGTGTCGCCGCCGGGCAGGGCTCGACGCCGGTGCCGTCCGGGCCGCTCCTGCTCGATGCCTGGCTGCGGCTCGGCCGGGTCCCCGGCGCCGCCGAGCCGCTGGAAACCCGGCTCGAGCTGCTGGTCGGCCAGCTGTCCGCCGAGCTGAGCGGGTGCCGCTGGTGCATCGAGGGCGGCCGGCATCGCTGCCGCAGGGCGGGCCTCACGGCGGAGGCGCTGGCCTCGCTCCACGCTCCGGCGGACGCGCGGTGCTTGTCGGAACGGGAACAGGTGGCGCTCGGCTTCGCGGCCGCGGTTGCCCAAGGTGCGGCCACCGACGGCCTGGTATCCGGCCCCGCGCTGGTCGCGGCCCGGCGACACTTCCGGGAACGCGAGATCGTACGGCTCACGGTCCTGGCCGCCGGCGAGCATTTTGGGGATGGGCTCGCGGACCGCCCCGGCGCCGACCCCCGTCCGTCCTTTCCGATCTCGGTCCGAGGCTTGTCATGACGCACCGGTTCCGCTCCCTGCTCCCGCCGTTCGCCCTTACGCTTCTCGTGGCCGGGCTCCGCCCCGGCTCGGCCGCGCTCGGGCAGGTACCATCTCCGTCCGCCGACCAGTCGATCGTCATCCACTACCGGGACACGGCCGACCGGCTGATCGACGCGGCGCTCGCGGACAGCACGGCGTACCAGCGGCTCGGGCGCATGGTGGACACGTTCGGCAGCCGTCTCAGCGGGTCCGCCAGCCTCGAGCGGGCCATCGACTGGGTCCTTGCGGAGATGCGGGCGGACGGGCTCGATCGCGTGCGGGGCGAGCCGGTGATGGTTCCCCACTGGGTGCGGGGCGCGGAATCGGCGGAGCTGCTCGAACCGCGGCGGTACTCGCTCCACCTCATCGGGCTGGGCGGCAGCGTGGGAACCCCGCCCGCGGGGATCACGGCGCCGGTCCTGGTGGTCGGCAGCTTCGACGAGCTGACCAGGCGTGCGGCCGAGGCGAAGGGGCGGATCGTCCTCTTCGACGTGCCCTTCGACACCACGGTCGCGCCGTTCAGCGCATATCGCGCGGCGGTGCAGTACCGGGTCCGAGGGGCGTCCGCCGCCGCGAAGGTCGGGGCCAAGGCCTGCCTGATCCGTTCGGTTGCCTCTTTTTCGATCCAGAGTCCCCACACGGGCGTCATGCACTACGACTCGACCGTCGCCCGGATCCCCACCGCCGCACTCGGCGTCGAAGACGCGGCGTTGCTGCACCGGCTCCAAGACCGCGGCCAGATCGTGGTGGTTTGGCTCAGGATGGACGCGCGCACGCTGCCCGATGCCCCGTCGCGCAACGTCGTGGCGGAGCTGCGCGGCACGGAGCGGCCCGACGAGGTCGTGGTCGTCGGGGGACACATCGACTCGTGGGACGTCGGGCAGGGCGCGATGGACGACGGCGGTGGCGCGTTCGCCGCGTGGCACGCCCTGCGTCTGATGCAGCGGCTCGGGCTCCGCCCGCGCCGGACGGTGCGGGTGGTGCTCTGGACCAACGAGGAGAACGGCAGCCGGGGGAGCCTGGCCTATCGCGATCGATACGCCGGCGATCTCGGCAAGCATGTCCTCGCGATCGAGTCGGACAACGGGGTCTTCGCGCCGAGCGGCTTCGGCGTGAGCGGCTCCGACTCGGCGAGGGCGGTGGCGAAGGAGGTGGGCGCGTTGCTCGCGCGGATCAAGGCCGGGACGATCGAGCGGGAGACCAATGGCCCCGAAGCGGACGTCGAGCCCCTGGTGGATCGGGGCGTGCCGGGCATGGGGCTCAAGGTGAACGCCTCGCGCTACTTCTGGTATCACCATTCCGCCGGCGACACCTTCGACAAGATCGACGCGGGAGACCTGGCCCGCTGCGTCGCGGCGCTGGCGGTGATGGCCTACGTCGTCGCCGACCTGCCCGAGCCGCTGCCGCGATGAGCCGAGCCGCCGCGTCCGGCGAGGCGGTGGCCGGCCGCTGGCTGCTGCTGATCCACCAGCTCCCGCCCAAGCCCGACTACTTCCGGGTCAAGATCTGGCGGCGGCTCCAGCGCGTGGGAGCCGTCGCGATCAAGAACTCGGTGTACGTGCTCCCCTGCACCGATCAGGCGGCGGAAGATTTCCAATGGGTGCGGCGGGAAATCGTGGCGGGCGGTGGCGAGGCCTCGGTGTGCCGGGCGTCGTTCGTGGACGGGCTGTCCGACGCGCAGATCGAAACCCTTTTCCGCGCCGCGCGCGACGCTGAGTATGCCGACGTGGCGCGCCAGGCGGAGGACCTGCTCCGGACCGCGCCGGCCGGCCAGCGGCTCGAAGGCCCCGCCCGCGCCGACGTCGAGAACGGTCTGGCCCGGCTCCGCCGGCGCACGGGCGAGATCTCCACCGCCGACTTCTTCGGGGCGCCGGCGGGGGGGATGGCGGAGAGCGCGCTCCAGCGGGTCGAGGCCCGGCTTCGCCCGCCCGCGGCAAAATCGCGCAAGCGGGACGAGGGCGCTCGGCTCCGGCCCGGCCGGGTCTGGGTTACTCGCCGGGGCGTGTACGTGGACCGGATCGCGAGTGCGTGGCTGATCCGGCGCTTCGTCGATCCCAAGGCACGGTTTCGGCTCGTGGCGTCGGACTATCGGCCGGCGCCGGGCGAGGTCCGGTTCGACATGTTCGAGGCCGAGTACACCCACGAGGGCGACCGTTGCACCTTCGAGACGCTGGTCGCCCGCTTCGCGCCGGCCGACGCGGCGCTCCAGGCGATCGGCGAGATGGTGCACGACATCGACTGCAAGGACGCCAGGTTCGGGCGCCCGGAAACGCCGGGGCTCGAGCGCCTGATCGCCGGGATGGCGCGCGCGCAGCAAGCCGACGACGACCGCCTCGCCGCCGGGGCCGCGGCCTTCGACGCGCTTTACGAGTCGTTCGCTGGAGGCTCGGCGGCCCGGGGACCCGTACGGTCTCGGCCGAAGCACCGCAAGGCCCGGCCCAGCCGCACCGCTACCCGCGTCCCTTGAACTTCGTCAGCTCGTCGCGGTGCCGGCGCAGGAACTCCTCGTAGATGTGGGAATCGGCGTAGTCCCGCATCTCGGCGATCCGGTCTCCCACGAACCGGATGACCACGCAGGTCCGCTGGTCCATGACGTCGTCGGGGTGGGTCTTGAGCCAGCTCCGCTCGCGAATCTCCACGATCACGCGCTCGTCCGCCTCGTACCACACCCGCCAGACGTCCTGGTAGCCCCAGTCGGCAGCGCCGAGGCCGAACTCCCGGTTCTCGAACGCCCGGATGACGGCGGTGCGACCCTTCCGCTCGCCACCGATCGGCGGCGCGCCCGCCACCCAGTACGTGATGTCGTCGGTGAACAGCCGGCCCACCTCGTCCATCTTCCCGGCGAAGAGCGCGGCCTCGTAAGCCCTGGCGGTGTCCAGGCGGGCACTCATCGGGTCGCCTCCGCGTCCGTCGGCTCGGCCGGCGCGCCGCCGCCGCCCATCGGGTTGGCCTTACGGCCGGCGCGCTCCATCGGCCGGGACAGCTCCGGGCGATGCCTGTCGATCACGGTCCAGAAGTCGAGCGCGCGGTCGAGCAGCTCGTGCGCGGCCGTTCGCAGGGCATCGCTCGCCTTCACCTGCCGGACGTTGTTCTCCATGTCCTCTGCGTCCCAACCGCGGGAGTGCGCGATGAAGGGGAACGCGGGAAAGACGAAGCCGAGCTCGCTCCAGAACGTGAGCATGCTGCCGGCGACGGCCTGAATGTTGTCCTGGCCTCCGGTGATGATGAACCCGGCCACCTTGTTGGTGATGAGCACGCGGTTGGCGATTGTGATCTGGTTCTGAATGCAGTTGAGCCGCTCCGCCATCTTGTGGTAGAGCGACGAGGCCGTGCCCCAGCGGATCGAGGTCGAGATCAGGACCACGTCGGCCCAGTGTACCAGCCCCTCGTACACCGGCGTGAGCTCATCGTCCGGGTCGCGCTCGGTGATCGCGCAGGGCCAGGTACACGCGGGCGCGGCCTTGGAGTAGTTGCCCTCGCACGGCCGGAAGGCGAGATCCCGCAGCTGGATCAGCTGGGTGTCGGCTCGGCGGGTCTCCTCGGCGTGGGCCAGCGCGTGGCTGAGCAGGGCTTCTGATGTCGAGAACCGCGGGTTGATCTCGTCCATGGCGGTGGTGGAGATGCCGAGGACGCGGGGCGGGGCGCCCGGTGGCTTGAGGTGCGGCTCGAGCAGGTGGGAGGGCTTTTGCTTGAGGAGCCGGCGGGGCATTTCGGGCGGCAGCTTCAGGTAAGCCTCGTCGCCCCGCTCTTCGACGGCGTACACGGGAACCTGCTCCTCGTCGTCGCCCTCCGGGCCCTTGCCGGTGATCACGCTGTACTCCCAGGCGTGCCAGGGACACATGAC
>Ga0099828_10002008_pt1 | contig 13917 bp, 8 predicted proteins | sample CZO8metaG_2_FD_79338 | JGI IMG/M metagenome (GOLD analysis project Ga0099828, IMG submission 79338) | Vadose zone soil microbial communities from the Eel River Critical Zone Observatory, Northern California, USA - CZOApr15con2H1.8 metaG | ecosystem: Environmental > Terrestrial > Soil > Vadose...
AAATCTACGCTCTGAGCGTCCAGGGTGGTGGCTTCTGCTGTGCCGTCCACGCTGACGAAATTTGTATACTCACCGAGTAATCGTTCGCCAGCCTGGCGCATTTCGGAGTTGGGCTCGACGCCGAAGACGCGATTCCCATTTGCCAGGAAGATGCGCGTAAGGAAACCCGTGCCGGAGGCGATATCCGCGATTACGGAATCTGGAGTCAGCCTACACTCACGCTGCAGAAGATCGACGATCTCGGGAGGATAACCGGGACGATATCGGACGTAGCTTTCGACGCGCGACGAAAACCGTTGGGTAGCATCTAGAACGGCCATGAAATTAGTTTAGCGCGAGGAGAGCTCACTTTTCCGGCAGGTAGTAAAATCTTCGTTTCTTCTGGGAGGACCTTCGCGTGGGAGGTGTTTTGTCCGCACATCCGGTTTCCGGACCGCAGTTGGGCGATTTGGCGCCCGACTTCGACCTGCCAGCGCTGTTCGCAGGCGTAAAGAAAAGGTTTCGTCTGAGTGAGCAGAACGCGAAGAAATCTTTGGTGCTTGCCTTTTATCCTCTCAATTGGGATCCAGTCAGCGCGAATCAGATAGTGAAGTATCAGGTGGAGCGGGAAAAAGTTGCGCTGCGTGGTGCGGCAGTCGTGGGCATTAGTGTGGATTCGATCATGAATACGACAGCCTGGGAACGTGAGATCGGGCCGCTCGATTTTCCACTATGCAGCGATTTCTGGCCGCATGGCGAAGTGAGCCGCAAATATGGAGTGTTCAGGGAGCAGGAACCCTATGCGGGTGCGAGCGAGCGAGCGATTTTTGTCGTGGATATAAACGGAAGAATTGCATTTCGCAAAATTTATACACTGGAACAGTCACCCGAACTGGATGAAGCGCTGGAGACGCTACGCAGGCTGTGAGTGTGGCGGAAGTCCGTGATCAGGAATTGACAACGAAACTGCCAGGAGCACAATTGAGAATCTTCCCCGAAGTATTCGTCGTTTTCATTCTTCTTTCGTTCAGCATTGCCACGACTGAGGCTGGGGGACCGCCACCCGGCGAATCTCCGAAAACGCAGTCGCAAATCTTTGGTTTCCGCGATCCTACTGCCGAAATGACCCTGGAATCTCGATTTTTGGCCGTGCCCGATCCCAAACTTGCGGAGGAGCACTTGCGTATTTTGACCCAGGCCCCCCATGTTGCGGGATCGCCGGAAGACAAGGCTACGGCGGAGTATGTGGCGAAAGAATTCCGTGAGGCTGGGCTGAATACAGAAATCATCGAGTACCGCGTCTGGTTCAACTATCCATCAGAAATCAGCGTGGACGTGACTGCTCCGGAGGGCGTCAAGATGCATGGGCCAACCCGCGAGCATGTGGAGGGAGACCCTTTTCAGGATGATCCGCGCGTGATCACTCCTTACAACGCGATGTCCCCGTCAGGAGATATAGAAGCCGATGTGGTGTATGCGAATTATGGTTCCCCAGAGGATTTTCAGAAACTCGAGCAGATGAAGGTAGATGTGCGCGGAAAGATTGTGCTGGTGCGCTACGGGCAAAACTTTCGCGGAGTGAAAGCATTCGTAGCTCAGGAGCACGGGGCGGCGGGCGTGCTCATCTATTCTGATCCGGCCGACGACGGGTGGCGTCGGGGTGATAAATATCCGCAAGGCCCGTGGCGTCCTGACACCGGGGCGCAGCGCGGCTCGATCGGGTACATGTTCGAGTTTGCAGGTGATCCCACAACGCCAGGTGTGGCGTCCGTGTCGTCGCTGCCCGATTCAAAGCGAGTCCCAGCGGAACAATCTTTGCAGATGCCGAAAATTCCGACAACGCCGCTCTCCTATGCCGATGCCTGGCCGATTCTGCAACACCTTGGTGGGCCGGACTCTCCTCGCGACTGGCAAGGCGCACTACCATTCACCTACCACGTGGGACCCGGCCCTGCCAAAGTGAAGATTCATTTGAAGCAGGATTATCAGTTCCGCACTATTTGGGATGTAACGGGGCTAGTTCGCGGAAGCGAATGGCCGGACGAGTGGGTAGTGGCGGGAAATCATCGGGACGCATGGGTCTATGGCGCGGTGGATCCCAACAGCGGCACGGCGGCGATGCTGGAGACGGTACACGGGATCGGCGAGTTGCTTAGATCAGGCTGGAAGCCAAAGCGGACGATTGTTTTCGGGAGTTGGGATGCTGAGGAACAAGGTCTGATCGGCTCGACGGAATGGGGTGAGCAGCACGCAGACGAGTTAGCCAACGCGGCCACATACTTCAACGTGGACGTAGCGGTTTCCGGACCGAAGTTTGGGGCGTCGTCGGTACCAAGCTTGAAGCAATTCATTCGTGAGGTGACCAAAGCCGTACCCAGCCCCAAGGGCGGTACAGTGTACGAGGCTTGGGGAAAGGCGAATAAAGCCGGTGCAGGGCCGCAGGAGGAGGCCAGCGGTGGAACGTATCGTCCTCCAGCGGCGCAGACTACGGCTGATGTACCGGTAGGTGATTTGGGGAGCGGGTCAGACTACACGGTATTTTTGCAGCATTTGGGGGTGCCGTCGACGGACATTGGTTCAACCGGCCCGTATGGCGTTTATCACTCGGCGTTCGATAACTTCAACTGGTTCAAGAAATTTGGTGATCCCGATTTCACCTACGAACAAGAAATGGCTCGCGTGTACGGGCTGGAAGTATTGCGCATGGCAGATTCTGATGTGCTGCCCTATGACTACGAAGAATATGGAAAGGAAATTGCTGCCTACATAGACGCTGCGAAGAAGAAAGCAGAAACCAAATTCGGGAACAGAGCGCCTAACTTTACCACCGCGACCGAGGCCGCCCGTCATTTTCAAGAAGCTGGCTCAAAAATCGCCGATAAGCAGAGAAAACTGCGGGTGAATCCCACGAACCTCAACCAGACATTGCGCAAAGCCGAACGCGCGCTATTGATTCCCGACGGGTTGCCGGATCGTACCTGGTATCGGCATGCTATCTATGCTCCGGGACGATATACGGGATATGCCGCGGTAGTCATTCCTGGGGTAAACGAGGCTATCGATAAGGGGAACCCCGAGCAGACTGGGCAACAAATCGCGGTATTAGCCGCCGCGTTAGACCGTGCGGCTAAGGTTCTGAATGGCTATCGTTGACACTTGCTGCAAAAGTTTTCACTTTCCGGCGACGCGTAGATTTGTTGTTCCGATTTTTTTGTGATTGCAGTAAACTGAGATGTCCGCCAGCGCGTCTAAGGGCCGCTGGAGGGTGCCAAGAGAAATCCCTGCGGTAGTTCTTGGCGCCGAGTTTCTTTTCAGTTCGCACTATCCACTTGAAGCGTATGCCACTGGCACGCATCGTCGCACGTTCCACCAAAGAATCGCAGGAGATTGCGTCACAACTGCAGGCCCGTGGCTTTGAGATCCAAAGCGCGCAGCCTGGCGTTATGTCGAATGACGCTGTGGACCTGGAAGTCCGGGTGGAAGAGTGCGCACCAGAGGAGGCGTTGCTTCGGGCAGGCGAGCTTTCGGAGTTCGACGACCGCTGCGTCTTTATCGCGACCGGTGCCATCGCTGGGGTGCTACCCATCGCAGCGATTCCATTCCTTCACGAACCAGCGCCGTTAAAGAGCAATGAGAATTCGGCTGTGGCGCCCGCCGGCATGTTGCGGTCCGAAGCCCTCGCCTCTCAGGCTGTGACAAGTCGTCCCGAAAACGTCAGCGCAGTGGCACAGAATTCCGTTGCTGCCGCGTCGGCGCTTTCCGATACCAAAAGCGAAATTGCGCCAGGCTCTGAGGGAACCGCAGCGGAGATTCCTGGTATCGCTGAAACTCCAGTGATCAAGGTGCAGCCACGTGGGCACTCGACCGAGGCCATAACTGTTGAGGTGTGCCGAACGGAGCACGTTCGAAACGAAACCCAATCACCACCGGGGAAAGCCGTGCTTTCTGGTATAGATTTTGATCTCATCACCCAAGCAGGGGTGAGGAAGGCGCGGTCAGTGGCAAAGGCGGCTCGTTCCCTAAGGCTCGCCTCCGCCAGATTGGCGGCGGTCTCCGGGCGATATGCGGTCGGACAATCAAAGATAGTGCTGGGAAGATCACAGATCGCACTTCGTAGATCAAAGGTAGTGCTTCGACAAACTCGTGAGATGTTGCGACATGAAAGATTTAGGTTCCGGCAGTCGCAGTACGTCGTTCGATACACGAAGAGGCTGAGGCAACCGGTTCTTTCCGCCATAGAGTACGCGCTGCAGCAAGCGTGGGGACTGACTAACCCGGCGCGCTCGGACGTGTTTTTCTGGAAGGTTGCCACCGGCTGCGCTGCTCTGGCGGTTTTTGTCTTGCTGATCGGACCAGTTGCTCATCGCAGAGCACCATTGCCTGCCGGCATCGTCCATCCATCGGGTCAAGCTGAACAGCAAGTTCCATTTGCGCCAGCGGTGAGTAAACACGCCGAGAGAGTATCCTCGCGAGCCGCAATCAAACCGGCGGCGCAAGCGATTCCGGCCGGATCGCTAATCGGCGAATTGGTCACGAACGCGGAAGCATCCACTTCAACCGTTGCTGCTAAAGCGACTCCACCACGTCGTTCCGGCGATCCGGAAGTGATAGTGCGCTATTTTGGGAAGAAGTCCACGGCTCCTGCCAAACAACACTCCGCACAGAGTTCCGACGTCAAGCACTATTCTGATTTGGATTGAGATGTCTCAGGTTCCAGGCACTCTGATCTGGCTCTAGAACCGCAGTTTCATTAGCCGCTTCCAATCTTCGGCCATGAAGTACTCCACGGCAGCCCACTTTTGCAGAATGTTACCCCAAGGCCTCGAAACGCACGGAAAGTGACAAAAGTCAGTGAAGTATTTGTGCCGTTTTTCCGGCGATAATTACCTTGACTAACCATGCGCTGCTAAGTACAATCCAATCCTAGAGTTGCTGGCCCTGCCAGTTTCCATAACAATCCACAGCAAGAAGTGTGGCACTCGTTTTGCACAGGAATCGCCATGAAAGATTTAAGCGCCGAGGCTCGGCTAGTCCGTATCCAGGTAAAGATCGAACGGGCCAAAAAGCACTTCGGAGATTTCGAGCGGGAGGCCGAGGCCTTTCGCGATGCTTACCTGCACGTGGTCGGAACCAAGACTAACCCTAAGACGCGTCAGGCCTTCCAGTATTTTGCTAAACTTCCGGTTTCCAAATTTGAGGTTCTGGCCATTGCTGGAGATGTCCTGCACAACCTCCGCAGTGCTCTTGACCATCTCGCTTTTCAGTTGGTTGAAGTTGGAGAATGCAGGGGGATAGGCGAGCGCAGAGGGAAAAGAATAGCATTTCCGATCTTCGACACGGCCAACGACTATGAGGCTCTTAAGGCTGGAAAAGTAAAGGGAGCGCGGAAAGCGGCGATAAAAGCTATCGACGCGCTCAAACCATACAAGCGTGGAAATCGGGCGCTTTGGGACCTTAACTATGCGGACATTGTTGACAAGCACCTCCATCTTATCGGTGTTAGCAGTGATTACCTTTTTGAGGGCAAAGGAATTAACGGCCAATTCTGGCAGAAGGCAGCACGCCCACTCTTCCGAGGAATCTTTGGCCCTGAAGTGAACCAAAATGCGAAGGCCATTATTAAGAAACCTGTCGGCCAATCGAAGGTTGTCGAAGGTCAGCCGCTCCTTGATTTTCTCCGTGAGTCTGTGGCAATGGTTGATGATCTCGTCGGAACTTTTGAGTACCACCTTAGGCCGCGAGGGTGGGACGCGAAGCACAAATTGTTCTGACACACTTCCGTCATTTCCCGCATCGTGTTAAGCTGATGCGGTAAGGACGGGCATACGCTAGTGAGCCGCCAAGCAAACAAGAGCGATCAACCCGGCGAGTACGCGAATTTCGAACGTGCTCTAAAAAAAGTTTTGTCTGTCTCGCACTCCGAGATCAAAGCTAGACTTGATGCGGCGAAGCGGGCGAGACAGCGCGGGAAACGGGCTTCCGCCCGCGTTTCCCGCGCCAAGGATTAGAACGCCGCCTCTCCCACCTTTCCGGTCACTTCAGCAAAGGTCAACCGCTTCCCCGCAATCTGCGATAAGGCTAACTGAAATCTATCAGAGTCGCTCAACTTTTTTCCATCTGCGTCTTTGCGATTGTTGTAACGGAACACCTGCTCATCGACGTAGCGGAACAGATGGAACGGTTCTACGGCTACGTAGGTGCCATTCAATCCGCGTTTTAGCAATGACCAGAAATTCTCGATCCCGTTGGTGCTAACTCGACCATCCACGTATTTTTCCAAATGATTTACGAACTCGTGGAGGTATCCGTCTTTCGACAAGGAACGATAGATGCGTGCCTCATCTGTGTAGACCTTTGATCCCGGTACTACCTGATTTAGAACGACAGTCTGCAAGGCTTCGCGGTTGACCTTAGGAACGACGGTAGCGCGAACCTTGCGCGACTCCCGGTCCAGTATGCCCCACACCACAGTTTTGTTGACCAGATTAGCGTCCCCAGTTATGGAGGATTCTCTAGCGGTCTTAAACTGGGCTCTCCGCGAAGCGTGCATGTTCCTTGCCTTGCCGCCGACGAACGTTTCATCCGACTCGATCTCGCGTCCCGGTCCACCCATTTTCACTATGCTTCCGTCCTGCAAAGCCAATCGCAGGCGTTGCAGCATGAACCATGCAGCCTTCTGGCTTACACCTAAGGCGCGGTGAAGTTCATAGCTGCTGATTCCGTTCCTGCAATTGCAGAGCATCCACAGAGCAGGGAGCCACTTGGTGAGTGAGATCGGGCTATCCTCAAACACTGTTCCCAGCTTGACGGTAAATTGCTTGTAGCACTCCTTGCACTTCCAGCGCTTCTGCGTCTTTAAGTAATAGTGCTCCTTGTGACCGCAGGCGGGACATTCAGGGCCATTGGGCCAGCGCAACTTTGCCACAGCGTCAATGCAGACTTGCTCATCGCTGTAGTATTTGACGTCTGCTTTGAGTGTTTTCGGCGTGTCCATACTCGTAAGGTAGCACACTAACCAATGGTTAGTCAAGGTAATTATCGCCGTTTTTCCTCTTGACTTTCACACCGGTTCTGCTACTTTCCTCGTCTGCAAGTATTGAGGGGGCGCGAGGGTTCTTATGTCTAAAAGCGCAGCTCCCATAGCTGGGAAACCATCCGCAGTAAAAAAGAACAAGCCAACCTCTGTCACCTTCACGCGAGTTTTTACTGACGAACAGGAACAGATCGAGAGGTCGCGCGAGGCCCGCGGGGTGACACACTCTGCACGGGCCAAGGACAGTTTGATTGGACTGGCATTCTCCGGCGGCGGCATCCGCAGCGCTACTTTCAATCTCGGCATCCTGCAAGGTCTCGCGGCGAAGGGATTGTTGAGCAAGTTCGATTACCTTTCCACGGTGTCGGGCGGTGGATACATCGGCTCATGGCTGGCTGCGATCATTCAAAGATGGGACCCTCCTGGAAAGTTCACTCCCGTGGAGGAGCCGCTATGCCGCAAGCAATACAAGATTGGTGAACCTGCCGAATATGCTCCGGTCCACTGGTTACGAAATTACGCCAATTATCTGACGCCACAAACGGGCTTATTTTCCGCAGATGCAGGAGCCATGGTGGGGACATGGCTGAGGAATGTCATTCTCAATTTCATTGTGCTGGTCCTGTTCCTGTCAGGAATGATCTTGTTGCCTTCCGTTCTGGTGCTCGCCACGCGCGATGATCTTCTACCCCATCCGCAGTTCTCTCTCTTCGCCGGAGCTTGCCTGGTATTGGTTGCAACTCTTTGTATGGCCAGAAGCATGATGGATTTCACGCCATGGGAGCAGCAGCAAAGGAATTGGTTTCTTCGAAATCGAGTAGCGCTATCAATGGCACTATTCTTTTTTGCCGCGCTGCTGTTCAACATCGGCATGTGGAGGTGGGACAAGATCGCCCATGGGACGCTTCAGTATTGGATCCCCGGCGCGGCGGTCTATTACACCGGCACCTGGCTCCTCGCATTTCTGATGTTTGGAACTTCGAGAACTACTCCCGACCCGGGTAAACCAAAAGAGAAGGAATCAGAAGACAAGAAGTCTGAAGAGGCCGTGATTTCGTGGCCAGCGCTTATATTTTCGGCAGCGGGCGCGGGCGCCTTAGGGGGATACCTGTTAAACCGCTATGCCTGGTATGTGGGACCTGTTCCGCCAACTGACCAGAATATTTGGCGGGCGGTAATTTTTGGAACAGTAGCAGTAATGCTGCTATTACAGTTCATAGCGGTGCTACAACTTGGGCTCCTGGGGCGCGGCTGTGTTGACTTGGTGCGGGAATGGTGGGCTCGTGCGGGCGGTCGCCTGTTGGTGACCATGATTACCTGGTTGGTGGTGTTTGGAATTGTAACCTTCGGACCATTGGCAGTAAGGCTTCTTCTCGGCAAAGGGGCGGTCGGCGGAAGCGTGAACATCGCCGCCGCAATGGCTTGGATCGCTTCCATCCTGGCTGGTATACCCGCGAGTAAGAGTGAAAAGAGTGGCGTCGAAAAGATCATTCCGGGCCAGAAAGCTGATAGCAAGTTCACGTTGGCGGGCCTGTTGAAGTCACCTCGCGCTCTGCAAATCATCGCGAAGGTCGCCCCTTATGTTTTCGCCGCTGGGTTGCTGATCATCCTTTCCACCGTAATTCACGTGCTCATGGGATGGTTTCTATTACCGAGTGAAACTGTAAGGTTGTGGTCCCCCGCGAATTTTCCCGCGGCCCACCTTCCTGCGGATGTCGTCAAGAACCTCTACTGGCAGATTCTGTCTAAGGGGACGCCTAATTGGGAATACGTTCTGGCGGCCCCCCTTGGATTAATCGCATTGGCGGGCATCCTGTCGTGGCGTGTGGACGTCAACGACTTCTCCATGCATCACTTCTACCGCAATCGTCTGGTGCGCTGTTATCTGGGTGCTTCTAACGCCACTCGCAGGCCGCAGTCATTTACGGGTTTCGATCCGAAAGACGATGTGGCACTGGGGGAACTGAAGGATGGATATCCCGGCCCGTATCCGATCCTGAATGCTGCCTTGAACGCAACACGCGGGGGAGAGCTTGGATTTCAGGAGCGGAAAGCTAAGTCATTCGTTTTTACGCCGTTGTATTGCGGCTATGATCTCGGCTCAACACCTGGTAGTCCACCCGCGGGTTCTTATCTACCCACCGCTCTCGGACGAAAAGACAAGCTGGGGTCAAATCAGGGGATCTCGCTAGGAACGGCCATGGCCATCTCTGGGGCAGCGGCTAGCCCCAACATGGGACACTTCACTTCACCGGCTACCGCTTTCTTCATGACTCTATTCGATGTTCGCCTGGGTTGGTGGATGGGAAATCCCAGGCGTTGGAAAACATGGAAAAGTCCGGGGCCGCGCTTGGGGCTGGTATACCTTCTCTCTGAATTGGTAGCTGAGAGCAACGAGGAGAGCAATTACGTCTACCTTTCAGATGGTGGACACTTCGAGAACCTCGCGATTTATGAATTGGTTAAACGTCGCTGCCGGCTGATCATGGCCTGTGACAGCGGTGCGGATGGGGCCTATAGTTGTGCAGACCTAATGGGCGTGATCGAAAAGTGCCGCACTGATTTCGGTGTGGATATCAAGATCAGCGTGTCTGACATCAAACCTCAGAGCGGGCAATGTGTGAGCGTGAAGAACTATACAATTGGCGACATTTACTACGGGCCGGACCCTGCAGACCGCGGAATGTTGATCTACGTGAAGGCAAGCCTTCCGGTCGATGATGTCAAGGCCCCGCTTGCTGCCCGTCTGGCAGCAGGAGTGAGGAGCTACGCTGAGGAGCATCCAGATTTTCCTCATCAGTCAACCGCCGATCAGTGGTTTAACGAGGTGCAGTTTGAGAGCTACCGCGCGTTGGGCGAGTACATCGCTACGGCGGCAAGGCAAGACATCGAAGCGAAAATCACGCTCGCGTTGAATGGAGGTGTAGCACCGGAAGCGGCGGCTAGCGCTGCTGGAACCTAATCGGAAGGCGCGTCCTCTCCCCGTAAGACAGCATCCGTCCTACTTAACGAACTTTTCGACCAGCTCGGAGTAGTCTTTCTTCTTCAGGCCGTGGACTTGCTTGTTGTACTCGTCCACTTTGGTGGAGTAATTCATCGAGCAAAATTTGGGGCCACACATGGAGCAGAAGGCGGCTTCCTTGTAGTAATCATCGGGAAGAGTTTCGTCGTGCATGGCACGTGCGGTCACTGGATCGAGTGAGAGCGCAAACTGCTTTTCCCAATCGAACTTGTAGCGAGCGTAGCTAAGAGCGTCGTCGCGATCGCGGGCGCCCGGTCGGTGCCGCGCTACATCAGCGGCATGCGCGGCAATTTTGTAGGCGATGATGCCATCTTTCACGTCTTTTTCGTTCGGCAGTCCGAGGTGCTCTTTGGGAGTGACGTAGCACAGCATTGCGGCACCGTGCCAGCCGATCATTGCCGCGCCGATAGCGGAAGTGATGTGGTCGTAGCCAGGAGCGATGTCCGTAACCAGCGGGCCCAGCGTGTAGAACGGAGCTTCGTAGCAGTACTCGATCTCCTTTTCAACCTGCTCTTTAATCTTGTCCAGCGGGATGTGGCCTGGGCCTTCGATCATCACCTGCACATCGTGTTCCCACGCTTTTTTGGTGAGTTCGCCGAGAGTTTTTAGTTCTGCGAACTGAGCTGCATCGCTGGCATCGGCAATACAGCCGGGGCGCAGGCCGTCTCCCAGTGAGAAGCTGACGTCGTACTTCTTGAAAATCTTGCATATGTCGTCAAAACATTCGTAGAGAAAATTCTGTTTGTGATGATAGGCCATCCATTGCGCGAGAATTGCGCCTCCGCGGCTCACGATTCCAGTAATACGCGTGGAGATCAATGGCAGATATTGAATAAGCACGCCGGCGTGGATGGTCATATAATCCACGCCGTGAGCGGCCTGCTCCTCGATCACCTCGAGCATTACATTGGCGTTTAGATCTTCGACGCGCTTCACCCGCGAAATGGCTTCGTAAATTGGTACTGTACCGATGGGGACGGGTGAGTGGCGGAGAATAGCTTCGCGGATCTGGTGAATGTCACCGCCGGTAGAAAGGTCCATCACGGTGTCGGCGCCATAATGCACGGCAGTGTGCAACTTCTTGAGTTCTTCGTCGATGTTCGAGGTTAGGGCGGAATTGCCAATGTTAGCGTTGATCTTGCAAAGTGAAGCCACCCCGATGCACATCGGGTCTAGTTCGGGATGGTTAATGTTAGCGGGAATAATCATGCGGCCGCGGGCAACTTCATCACAGACCTGCTCAGGAGGCAGTTGCTCTTTCTGAGCTACGTATTCCATCTCCTCAGTGACGACACCCCGGCGAGCGTAGTGCATCTGGGAAAAGTTGCCATTCGTGTTTTCGGCTTTGCGATGATTGATCCATACAGAACGCGGCCGGGAAACATCGAATCCGTTCGTGTTGTTTGTAGCGAGAAGAGTGCTGCGGTTCGTCGAATCCATTACCTTCACTCGCCTTTACGCGATATCCAAGAATTTATTATACGCTGCGTGATAACGAGCGTTTCATCATCGACTACCGGAAAAATAGTTCGGCACTGGCTGCGATTAGAAATTTCCCGGTTGCATCAGCGGGCGAGCGGTTGTTACGTGCCAAACGAGGATAATGAGCAACAACTATAACGTTCACGCAGGTTGATCGTCTAAGCTTCCGGGCCTAAAATCACCATTCTGTTCAAACGAGGGCATACGATGCGCTTTTCTAACGTGGCGGTATATATTTTGCTTTGCGCCGTTCTCAGCTTTGCACAGCCTTCTCCTGCCACGAAACCAGCCGGAACGAAGCCCTCAGCCGGATTCAGCATCGAGAACATCGATAAAACGACTGACCCCTGTGTTGACTTTTATCAATACGCCTGCGGCAACTGGCTGAAGAATACCGAGATTCCCGCCGACCAGACGGAGTGGGTGAGCTTTACCGAGCTTTACGAGCGGAACCTTGTCACGGAACGTGACATTCTGACAAAGGCCTCTGTGAATGACGCAAGTCGCAGCCCGGTTGAGCAGAAGATTGGCGATTACTACAGCTCCTGCATGGACGACAGAGCGGTGGATGCGAAAGGCCTCGATCCTCTGAAGCCCGAACTGGCTCGTATTGCCGCAGTGAAGGACAAGAACGCACTGATCGATGCAATTGCCCGCGTGCACCTGATCGGACCGAACCCGTTGTTCAGGTTCTATTCCGCGCCCGACCTGCACAATGCCGAGATGGTAATCGCTTATGTGGATCAGGGCGGATTGACGCTCCCCGATCGCGATTACTACATCAAAGACGACGCCAAGATGAGTGAGATGCGCAAGCATCTGACCGATTATGCGACCCAGATGTTCACCCTTGCGGGGCAATCCCCCCAGCAAGCGGCGGTGTCGGCCCAGACAATCCTGCGCATTGAAACAGCGCTAGCGAAAGCATCGATGGACCGCACGGCGCGACGTGACCCCAAGAATCGCGACCATAAAATGAGTCGGGATCAAGCGGTCACATTGGCCTCGAACTTTTATCTGGATCATTACTTCAGCGATATGGGCACGCCCAGCTTTACAGAGCTCAACGTCGCAAATCCTGAATTCTTCAAACAGGTGAATGCGGTAATCCAGTCTGAGTCGCTAGACGCCTGGAAGACCTATGTGAGTTGGCATCTGCTGGATTCGGCAGCGCCGTGGCTTTCGAAACCTTTTGTCGACGCAAACTTCAAAATGCAACAGCACCTTACCGGACAGGCAGAGATTCAAGATCGCTGGAAACGCTGCGTGGATGCGACCGATCAGGCGTTGGGCGAGGCTTTGGGTCAGAAGTATGTGGATATCACATTTGGCGCCGACGGCAAACAGCGCATGCTGAAGATGGTGAAGGCTCTGGAGAAGTCCCTGGATCAAGACATTCGCGACTTGCCTTGGATGTCGGAGGAGACCAAGAAACAGGCCAAGCTTAAGCTCGATGCCATTCGCAATAAGATTGGCTATCCCGATGTGTGGCGAGACTACAGTTCGCTGATGGTGGAGCGCGCAGACCTGATTGGAAATTTCCTACGGGCCAATGAATTCGAATCGAAGCGCCAGATCGCGAAGATCAGCAAGCCGCTCGACCGGAAAGAATGGGGCATGACACCACCGACTGTGAATGCCTACTACAGCGGCTCACGAAACGAAATCGTTTTTCCCGCCGGCATTCTGCAGCCCCCGTTCTTCGATAAAAGCATGGATGACGCCATCAACTTTGGCGGTATCGGCCTGGTGATCGGTCACGAACTGACGCATGGCTTCGACGACCAGGGGCGAAAGTTCGATCCGCAAGGCAATTTGCGTGACTGGTGGACGGAACAGGACGGCAAGGAGTTTGAAAAACGCGCAAGCTGCGTGGCTGATGAGTACGGCAATTTCGTTGCTATAGATGACCTGAAGCTTAATGGCAAGCTGACGCTGGGAGAGAATACGGCCGACAATGGCGGCGCCCGAATTGCATTGATGGCGCTTCGCGAAATGCCGGCGGCAAACGGCACGGCTGGCGAGAAGATCGATGGCTACACGCCCGAGCAACGCTTCTTCCTCGGCTTTGGACGAGTATGGTGCGAAAAACGGCGTCCGGAGCTTTCCCGCATGCTGGTGAACGTTGATCCGCATTCTCCCGGACGCTACCGGGTCAACGGAGTAGTAGAAAACATGCCGGAATTTCAGCAGGCCTGGGGTTGCAAAGCCGGGCAGCCCATGGTGCGAGAGAACGCCTGCCGAGTATGGTAGAGACTCTTTAAAAGTCGCGGGCTTGCTGCAAATTTCAATGAGAGGAAGTCAGCCAGTAACCAGTGCTCTCCATTGACCGTAACCTGAAGCGGCATTGCCCGGCGCTTCAGATCGTCTGTGTTCAGGGCACAGTCGCAGTGAGTAAATC
>Ga0099828_10002011_pt1 | contig 13906 bp, 9 predicted proteins | sample CZO8metaG_2_FD_79338 | JGI IMG/M metagenome (GOLD analysis project Ga0099828, IMG submission 79338) | Vadose zone soil microbial communities from the Eel River Critical Zone Observatory, Northern California, USA - CZOApr15con2H1.8 metaG | ecosystem: Environmental > Terrestrial > Soil > Vadose...
AAAAGGGACTTTTTCAACACCCACAGGCGTTTACACCAACTACGGCCCCCCCGTGCCCCTTGGCCGGGGTTCCGAGTGTAATGGGGATGTTACGTCAACCACCGATCACTTCCGGATTGCCGACCACCTGTCCAGAATTGCTGACGCGGCGACGTGCTTGCGCAGACTATAATTGCGCGCACCCATGGCTCTAACTGCCGGTACAAAACTTGGCCCGTATGAAATTCAATCGCCCCTTGGCGTCGGCGGTATGGGCGAAGTCTACCGCGCCCGCGACACGCGCCTCGACCGCGCCGTCGCCATCAAGATTCTTCCCGCACATCTCTCTGCGAATCCGGAGCTCAAGGAGCGTTTTGAACGCGAAGCGCGAACCATCTCTTCGCTGAATCATCCGCATATTTGCCATCTCTACGACGTCGGCTCGGCGAACGGGACTGACTACCTCGTGATGGAGCTGCTGGAGGGCGAGACGCTTGCCAACCGCCTCCAACGAGGCATGGTTCCAATCAAGCAGGCACTCCAGTACGGAGTCCAGATCGCGGAGGCCCTGGACAATGCCCACAAGCACGGCATTGTACATCGCGACTTGAAGCCCGGGAACATCATGCTGACGCGGGCCGGGGCCAAGCTGCTGGATTTTGGCTTGGCGAAGCCGACGCCATCGATGGCGGTTGCGTCGAGCTCGATGGAAACCATGAGCGATCCGTTGACAGCGGCGGGCATGCTCGTCGGCACGTATCAGTACATGGCACCCGAGCAAGTAGAAGCCAAAGACGCCGATGCTCGCTCCGACGTGTTTGCGCTGGGCACGGTGCTCTACGAGATGTGCACCGGGCGGCGAGCATTCAGCGGTAAGAGTCGCGCGAGCGTAATGTCTGCGATTCTGGAAAAGGATCCGGAACCAATGAGCGCGCTGCAGCCGCTCACCCCTCCTGCGCTGGAACACCTGGTCCGCACATGCGTGGCCAAAGACGCGGAACAACGCTGGCAGTCGGCCGGGGACGTGGCGCGCCAATTGCAGTGGATCGCGCTCAGCGGCAACCCCGCTATTGGTTACCGCGGAGCCCTGCCGCAGCGAGAGCGTTTGGCATGGGGGCTGGTGGCCGCACTCGTCGTCGTGACCATCGCCGGCGTCATATGGAATTGGCGATCAGAGCCCGCACCGGAGGCTTCTACTATTCGCTCGTCAATCGTGGCGCCGCCGGGTTCTGCTTTTCGATTCGTGGGATACGAGTCAGGTTTTGCTTTATCGCCAGATGGACGGCGGCTGGCATACATCGCGTCGGTTGGCGAAGGCAAGACAGCCTTGTGGGTGCGTTCACTCGATTCGCCCTCCGGACACCCGCTGCCTGAAACCGAAGGCGCGACTTCTCCGTTTTGGTCTCCAGACAGCAAGGTCATTGGGTTTTTCAGCGGGGGTCAACTGAAAAGGGTGGATGCGACGGGTGGGCTGCCGCTCACCATTTGCGTTGCTTCAGATGCGCGCGGCGGAACATGGAACCGCGCAGGAGACATCCTGTTTGGCAGTCATGCAGACGAACCCATCTACCGGGTTTCTGCTGCAGGAGGGGTGCCCGTGGCGGTCACGCAACTGGATCCTAATCGCAAGCAACGCTCGCACCAATGGCCCTATTTTCTCCCCGATGGGCGGCACTTTCTCTATCTCGGCGGCGACCCCTACGCGCCCCCCGAAAGCGGGATCAACAGTATCTTCGCCGCATCACTCGATTCATCGGAAAGCAAGTTTCTGGTGAAGGCGAATTCTAGCGCCACCTACGCTTCCGGTTGGCTGGCTCAGCGGGCACACTTCATCAAACAAAGGAAGCGTCTCCGCCTCTAAGCACTACCAGAAGTCCAAGGAACCGCTCTTCGAAGAAAGAGCTTTCTTGGAACTTAAGAACGCCCAAGCGATTGTGGTCGCCTTCGATGGAATCCAACCTCTACCGGCAACTTACTGCTACCTGAAGCTGGATTTCCTACCTCTCGGCATGACGTGGTTTGAACAGGAGCGCATCAACTTCGCTCCCACCCTCGTTCACGGAGCTAGCTGATATGAGTTTCGACTTGATCTTGCCTTTCTTCCGACCGATCGAGCACTTGCTATTCAGCGATACGGTCAGCGAAATCATGATTAACCCCGACGCTTCCGTGTGGATCGAGGAAGAAGGACAGAAGACTCTGTTGTCTAAAATTCACTTTGAGGAGGGGGCACTCGAAGCAGGCTTGGAAGTCATCGCCAATCGCTTCGGCAAGAGGCTCAATGCTGACAGTCCAATCATGAACCTGCGTCTCCCTGACGGCAGCCGCCTCGCAGCGATCATCCCTCCAGTGGTCAATCCACGGCCCCTGCTAACGATCCGGAAGTTCACGTCGAGGAAATTGAAGATCGAGGATCTAGTTGGCCAGGAATTCATGACGGCCGAACTCGCCGCTGGTCTCCGCGAAGCCGTTCGACGTGGTGACAACATCCTTGTATCCGGTGGCACAGGGACTGGAAAAACGACCTTACTGAACATTCTCGCGGATTCCATTCCGGATGAGGAACGGATTCTGGTGATTGAGGATACTGCGGAACTCGCCATCCGAAAGCCCCATGTTGTCTCGGCTGAAGCTCAACTCGATACGCACAAGAGCGCAATCACGTTCGACGATCTCCTGAAGGCGATCCTGCGGCATCGGCCAGACCGGATCATCGTCGGCGAAGTGCGTGGAGGAGAAGCACGCACTCTTCTCGATGCTTTGAATACCGGTCATCGTGGCATGCTGGCGACAATTCATGCCAATAGCGCCAATGCTGCACTCCAGCGTCTCGCCAATCTGGCACTTCGGGACATCTCTAATCGAGCCCAAAGGCCAGTTGAAGCAGAAATCAAGGCCGGTATCGACTTCGTTGTGCATCTGAATCGGGAACAGAGTCGCCGCTACGTGCACGAGATATTGGAGCGCTCCGCGGGAAACGTGTGAACTTATTCGTAGCTGCTGCCTGCCGCGATTCATACTTGGAATTATGAATATGACTTCTTCTCACGATGACGGAATCCGGTGATACTGGTGCCAGACTACGGAGGTCAGCAGCATACATTGAAACCGGAATCTACCCCCTCAAAAACTCGGATTTAGTTCGCTCGATCTTTTGCTGCTGCTCGGCGAAGACCAGTCCGGTCTCACTACCAGCTCACGTCTTAGCTTGCGGTGAGTTTGGCAGCTCGCGGCTTTCCGACTTGCTCCATCGACACAACGCGGCCAACACGGACCGTAGTGCAGCCCCTCGGATGGTGAGATTGTATTCTACGGTAGGCGGTATGGTGGGATATTGAGTGCGTTGGATAATCCGATCCGCTTCCAGGCGCCGCAGTTCGTAAGTGAGGGTGCCGCGGTGGATTCCCGGCAACATGCGACGCAGTTCGCTGAATCGTTTCGTGCCATCAAGGAGAAGCCAAATAATTCGCAGCTTCCATTTTCCGCTGATCGTCGCCAATGCGGTGACTAGGTCAGGGGGCTCGCAATCCAAACGGGAGGCTTTCGACTTCATTACAAAATAGCGAGAGCCACCCCGGTCACAGCCACCCCCTCGGGGTGTGACCAGCACCCTCACTTCCTCAATTCTTTCAGATACCGCGTTATTTGTAGTCTTGCCGCGGTGATGGCTGGTTTGTACCAGACACAAAAAGAAATGTTCTGGTGGACAATTGGTGCTTGTTCCGTACTAAACTACCATCGGAATTTAACGGTCGCCGTCAACCACATGAGCCCAGCGACAAAAGGCGAGTCCAACATCAAAGAGCCTTGCGACCTGTCTTTTGACGGACTTCGGTCACAGGCGGATGAAGTGGTCATTGCTCACTTGCGCGCTGGACACGGCGACGCCCTGGGTGTGCTATTTGATCGTTACCATCGCCTGGTGCTCCATGTCGCTTTGAAAATAATTCACGATGTCGGTGAAGCGGAAGACGTGATGCAAAACGTTTTCATGGAAATCTACAAAGTGGCGGCACAATTCGATCCGGCGCGCGGCACTACTAAAATGTGGATCTTGCGCTACGCCTACCATCGAAGCATGAACCGGCGGAAGCAACTGCAGGTCCGACACTTTTATGCCAGCACGGATATCGCCGCCATTGAGGACACACTGCCGACCGAAGGGGCAGGCATTCCCGCTTCCCACGAGGCTAGAGAGGTCATTCAGCGGGGCCTTCAAGCCCTCAGTCCAGTTCAAAAGCGTGTTTTGCACTTGGCTTATTTCGAGGGGCTCACGATGAAAGAAATCGCCGAGGAAACAGGAGAATCTCTCGGTAACATCAGGCATCACTACTACCGTGGTCTGGATAAGTTGCGCGATCAGTTGTCCGAAGCCGACCAGGGAAGTGAGGTGAGGGTTGCGCGTAAGGAGATGGGCGATGCGAAAGCATGAAGATTTCGAAGAGCTTGCCGCATTAGCTGCTATCGGTCAATTGTCGGTCGAAGAACACGGCGAATTATTGGAACACCTGCGGGGCTGCGCTGCATGCCGGCGCACCCGCGATCACTTTAACTTCATCCTCGATGAACTCCCGCTACCCGAGCCTTCCGCGAGTGACAGAGACCTCCAGCAATTGCAGGGCGCGAGCTATCGGCAGAGATTCTTGCAGAGAGCTTCTGCCGAAGGCGTACGCTTCACGCCCGAAGCGCTCGGTGAGAAGAGGCAACGAATTGCCACTTCTTTCTTCAGAAACTGGCGTCCGTATGTCCTAGGTGTTGCCTCCGCAGCCGCAGTCGTGGTCGTGGTTTCAACAGTTTTACTTCCCAAGGTGCTCTCTCGCCTGGCTGTCAGCAAGGCCACTGCTTCTAATACCAGACCCGCCGTTGGCCCTCCGGTTGTGGCGGATACATCTATCTCTTCCGATTCCAACGCGCGTATGTCAGACCCGGCTAGCGTGACAGGTGTTCAGCTTCAGCAAGCAAACGTGGATGCGGAAAAACGACTGGATTTGTTGCGGCGTGAGCTCGCCCTAGCGCAGGCGAATTACCAGCGTCTTCTGCAAGAATCAGAACGATGGAAGGATCAGGCTGCGCAGCTTCAGAGCAAGGGCCAACAGGATGAACAGCAGCTCGGTCAAGCCAGGACCCAGATCGAAAAGCTCGACAACGACAACGATCAGCTGACAGCCAGCCTCGTAGCTCAGCAGTTCCGAATCAAGGAGCTGTCTGAGGAAGTCGAGAATCAGAAGGCAGCCGTGGAACGTGAGCAGCAGTTGACCGCAGCTGCCCGCGATGTCCGAGAGCTCATGGGTGCCCGCAACCTTCATATCATTGACGTGGCGGACCTGGACGGACAGGGCAAGTCGAAGAAATCGTTTGGTCGGGTCTTCTACACCGAAGGAAGGTCACTTATTTTCTACGCCTTTGACCTCTCTCAAAAGGGTGCGGCGGCCAGGGTTTCTTTTCAAGCATGGGGACAGAGCCAGAGTGCGAGTAGTAGCGTTAAGAATCTTGGCGTTTTTCACATTGACGATCAGGTGCAGAAACGGTGGGTTCTGCGCGTGGACAACCCGGAGTTGCTAAAATCCGTCGAGTCAGTTTTTGTGACGGTTGAGCCTTCCCCAGGGAGGGACAAGCCCTCGGGCCAGAAGTTGCTGTACGCCTACCTTGGGACCCAAGCGAACCATCCCTGATAGAAGCTGGTTTTGTCCCGCCCACCAGCAAAGAGGGGTGTATCGACGCTTGCTCCCGGTCTTCGCTGGGATTATCCACTAATCGCCTGCTGAGCCTACCTGCTCTTTTCTTCACAATTGGTACAAACCGCATTTCGCGAAGGCATTACTCCGCAGACTGGGAAATAAAATCCAGATCGGGAGCCCTCACATGACTCTGCGCGGGACGGTTCTCACCCTATTCCTTCTCGTTCTATCCCTGCTTGCCGTCGTGACGTCTAGCTTAGGTCAGACCGAAACCGCGACTCTGTCAGGTCTGATCACAGATCCACAAGGCAAAGTAGTGCCAAGTGTCGCCGTGGAGGTCACGAATGTTGACACGAATGTGAGCGTGCATCAAACCACGAATAATGCCGGACTTTATGTGGTAGTCGGCCTAAAACCTGGACGCTATCGCGTGAGCGTCACCAAGGACGGCTTCCGCAGGATCGACCTCACGGACTTGGTGCTGAATGTGCAAGACGCAATCAGTCGCAATTTCCAACTGCAACTAGGCCCAGTATTGGCGTCAATAACGGTGGTGGCCGACAGTGGAAAGGTCCAGACAGATCCAGGCGTCAGCACAGTTGTCGGCCGACAGTTTGTGGGCGACCTGCCACTCAATGGCCGCAGCTTCAATACTCTTATCGAACTCACACCCGGCGTGATTCTCGCAAAGACCAACTCCCTTTCGCAGGGGCAATTCAGTGTGAATGGTCAGCGAACGGATGCGAACTACTACATGGTTGACGGAGTCAGCGCTAACGTTGGAGTCACGCCAGGCTTTGCTGTCGGTCAATTTGCTGCGGGAGCATTACCTGCATTGGGAGCAACGGGTGGAACGAACGGTCTTGTCTCGGTGGACGCACTTCAAGAGTTTCGGGTCCAGACCTCGTCGTTCGCTCCGGAGTTTGGTCGTACACCTGGAGCCCAAATTTCTCTGGCGACTCGTTCGGGGACGAATGAGTTTCACGGCACAGTATTCGATTACTTCAGAAATGACGCGCTAGACGCGACTGATTGGTTCGCCAACAACAAAGGTCTTAAGAAACCGGCGCTTCGCCAAAACGACTTTGGCGGAACTGTAGGTGGTCCTCTGATCAAAGACCATCTTTTCTTCTTTTTCTCTTACGAAGGACTTCGCCTTCGGCAGCCTAGGGTTACACTCATTGAGGTCCCTTCGTCCCAGGCAAGACAGTCAGCCGCCGCGGGCGTCCAGCCTTTCTTGGACGCATTTCCCCAGCCGAACGGTACGGATTTCGGGAGTGGTGTTGCGCAGTTTTCAGCAAGCTACTCCGACCCAACAACGCTGGACGCTGCAAGCCTCAGATTAGACTACGACCCCACCAGCAAGTTGAATTTGTTTATCAGGTACAACTACGCACCCTCAAGCGCCACGATCAGAGGCGGCAGTGGAACTACGTTGAGCGTTCTCGCCCCGACGAAGTCAACCATTACAACACTTACCACGGGTACGACTCTCTCGTTCGGACCTAGAGTGGTCAATTCACTGAGGGTTAACTGGAGCCGTGTAATCGGAACGGAGAGTTTTCGGGCGGATACCTTCGGTGGGGCAGTTCCCGTTCCCGATTCGCTTCTCGCCCCGGCATTCTCACAGAATCATGATCAATTTGGGTTTCTGATTGAAAATCTAATTCGCCTTTGGGGAACTGGCAGCAGTAGCCAAAATGTTCAGCGGCAATTCAATCTCATCGACACCGTAGACCTCGTTAGGGGGGCGCACCAACTGAAGTTTGGGGTTGACTATCGCCGCCTTACTCCGGTGACCAGTGCCCTTGCGTTGGCTGTGCTGGCAGATTTCCCCGATGTAGTACAAGCGAGCACTGGGGTAGCGCCGTTCGTGGGAGTTAGTGCTCAAGATCAAATCGGCTTGCTTTACACGAATTTGTCGTTTTTTGGGCAGGACACGTGGCGCGTCACACCGCGGCTGAGCCTGACGTATGGTTTACGTTGGGACTACAATCCGCCGCCTTCAGGTGCAGACGGTAAAGATCTGTTCACGGTAAGCGGATTCTCTGATCCATCAACGTGGACACTTGCGCCTAAAGGCACACCACTCTGGAAGGCAACTCACAATAATTTTGCTCCGAGAATTGGCATAGCTCTTGACCTTGTGCAGTCCCAGCGGTGGGGGAGCGTGGTCCGGGGTGGGTTCGGGATTTTCCACGATCTTGGAAATGCTCCAACCGGAGGTAAGATTCATGACTGGCCCTACTTCAGGCTTGGCGCCTTTTTCGATCAGCCAGTTCCCATCGATCCTGCGGTTGTTGTGCCCCCTCCGTTCAGTTTGAATCTCCCTGTCACCCAACTTGTAGTTTTCGATCCAAATTTGAGGTTACCGCGCACCTATCAATGGAACGTAGCGTTCGAACAGATGCTCGGTGTACACCAGGCACTATCTCTCACTTATCTAGGCGCGGTAGGCCGTCGTTTGCAACGTGCGGCACAGGTGACGAGCCCGAATACCGACTTTCAGGGTGGCTTCACCGCGGAAAAGGATGATGCATCGTCAGACTATCACGCGTTGCAAATGCAGTTCCAGCGACGCCTAACGAGAGGTCTTCAAGCGTTAGCCTCGTATACATGGTCTCACTCAATCGACACCGCCTCCGACGACGCAACTGTTGAGCTGTTGGACACCGCCAATGGAGCTCTGCCTCGGGGGCCGTCCACCTTCGATGTGCGGCACTCCGCCACAGCCGCGATTACCTATCAACTTCCCCGGCCACAATTGGGGCACATGTCGCTTGCCTTGGCGGATTGGTCCGTCGATGGCGTATTCCGAGTTCGATCACCTGACCCTGTCGATGTGGTTGCAACAACTGGTATCACGCCATCCGGCGTCTTCATCGCCGTGCGTCCAGATGTAGTTCCAGGAGTACCGTTCTATCTTTACGGCTCGTCATTCCCGGGCGGGAAGGCCATCAATGGCGCGGCATTTGTGCCTCCGCCGTCAGGGATGCAAGGGAATCTCGGCAAGAACGCGCTGAGAGGTTTCGGGGCGTGGCAACTTGATCTGGGGCTTGGACGAGAATTCAAGCTCACCGATCGCCTAAAGGTTCGCTTCAAGGCAGAGTTTTTTAATCTCTTCAACCATCCAAATTTCGGCGACCCAACCAGTCTTGGACACCAGGCTACACTAAATGGTCCCAACTTCGGCGTAGCTACCCAAATGTTAGGACAGAGTTTGGGTGCTGGTGGTGACTCGGGAGGATTTAATCCCCTCTATCAAATTGGGGGGCCCCGGTCAACACAGCTAAGCCTGAGACTCCTATTCTGAGGTGAGATTGCGACGGAATCTTAAGCACACGTGTGGGTTTCGGGAACACTCGTTTCATCGAAACAGGGTCTTCACCTGGATCCTTCGACCTTGAAAGGAAACATGCTGTAATGAGCAGCACTCTATGCTGGGGCGTTGGATCTGTCTTCGCATTTCTGGCCCTTGCCTCGGCGGGCGAGCCACAGCAACGCAGACCCATGATTCCAAACGATCTCTTTCGTTTGGAAGTACTCGAGACTAGAAGTTATCCTTCACCTATTGCGTTTTCGCCAGATGGGCGCAGCGTTGTTTATGTCGTGCTACGCGCCAAGGCCGCGGCAGCTCGCTTCAACTCCTATCTGTTGGATCAAGACCGCGCAGATGTATGGCTGGCTTCTGGCGCTTGGACACATCCGCTCAGCATCACTAACGGGGCCATTGATGGCTCTGGATTTTGGGCGCCAACATGGTCCCCCGATGGCCAGCGGTTGGCCATACTCTCCAACAGGGGGGGCAACGTCAAGCTATGGGTTTGGGAGAAGTCGTCTGGACACCTGCAAATGGCGTCTGCGCGTGGCGTCGATGCGCTTTATTCAAGCGATCTCCAGTGGACTTCAGACCACGAGTTGGTTCTGCCACTCTTGCCAGAAGGGGAGAAACCACTGCCCCTCGCGTTTGGTGCGCAAACTGCCGAAGCCATAGCGCACGAATGGACCAAAGCGCGGAACAATCAGGGCACCACGGCAAGCGTTCTAGAAAGCGGGGTACCGGCTTCTTTGGGAGAACGCCGACAGGTCCAGATGACGCTGATTGACGTCAAGAACGGGACCGAAAGAGTAATCAGTGACGGGGTTGCCTTTGCCACAGCACGCGTTTCACCTGACCATCGCCATATTGCATTTCTTAAACAAGTGGGGGTCTGGCGCCCCAACCCCAATAACTACCCAGTTAAGCAGCTTAACGAAGCTATATACCAAGTGGCAGTTACAGATCTTGAGACATTGCAAACTCGGCTTATGACAGGCACACGTGATGTGTTTTGGGGATCGCTTCTCTGGTCCCCTGACAGCGCGCAATTGGCAGTCGTCGGGTATGACGGAAGTTCTGCGGAAGATCGAGAACAGGTCTTTCGATGCGAAGTCACCGCAGCTATTTGTCGGAATACTATGACCCGAGCCTTAGATCTGGGCTTGTACTCACTAAACTCGGTCTTCGGTGGTTCCCCATTTGGATGGTGCGGGCAAGGTGATCTGGTGATTCGCGGTTTTGCACGGGAGGGACAGGGGCAGAACAAGTCAGCGTCTTCACCATGGTGGATCATGAACGGCAGCGGCCAACTTCAGCTATTCACCGCTGCCAAGAATGCAAGTGACATCCCTAGTCAGGTGTTGTGTGAAGCTGACAGGCAGACGTTGATCGGACTGATCGATGGGAGGATCTGGAGAATCGGCAAGGATGGCGTTCCGCTGGAAAACCTTGTGCCAGGCTTTGCTGCCAAGATCACTTCTATTGAATGGCCTCGGTCTCCGGGGGAGCAGGTCGAAGGCTTGGTGTTTGGGGTACGTTCGTCATCCCGAAACGAGCTGTTTGAACTGAATTTGAAATCCGGCCGGGTGATACGGCTCGCAAAGCCATCTTCCGACGCAGTGCTGGTCGCGTATCACAACAAGAGCGGGACTGCAGCATTCGCAGCGAACAACCGTAGTGGCACATATCTGTGGGCGAGGGCATCTGGCAGGGAGAACTTTACAACCGTCTTGGAGACAAACAAGTTTCTCCGAGAGATCTACGAGGCGGAACTCAGGGTGGTTGAGTATCGAGGTGAAGACGGACAGGACTTGAAGGCCTGGGCCATTCTGCCGTTCGGATATCAAAACGGGAAGCGATATCCGGTAGTGGCCTATGTGTACCCAGGCTCGACGTTTGGAGGCGTAAGTCCTGAGTCGGAATGCAACCTGTGTTACCTCAACGATCCGATCTCTCTCAATCTACAGCTACTTTCTGCCCACGGCTACGTGGTGTTGCTTCCGAGCATGCCACTTAAGCCTTATGGTGAGGTTGACGATCCCTATATGGAGATGAGAAAAGGAGTTCTACCCGCAATAGACAAGCTTATTGATCTCGGGATCGCAGATCCCGGGCGACTTGGGGTAATGGGTCAAAGCGGTGGTGGGTACGCTACATACGCTCTTATCACGCAGACCACGCGGTTCAAGGCTGCTGTGGCGTTGGCGGGGGTGTCGAACTTGCTCAGTTTATACGGTACGTTTGATCCGAGACAGCGATACAGACCGTACGCGCACGAGGATACATTTCGCATGTGGGATGGTGAAACGGACCACATGGGTGTTCCACCTTGGAAGGACTTGGACCGTTATCAGCGCAATAGTCCAATCAATTATGTGGAGAGGGTACAAACACCGCTCATGATCGCGCAAGGAGATTTTGACTATATTCCAATGCAGCAAGGCGAGGAGTTCTTTACTTCACTATATCGACAAGACAAACGTGCCACGTTCGTACGATACTGGGGTGAGGATCACGTGCTTGAATCTCCGGCGAACGTACGAGACTTGTGGCAGCGACTCTACGCCTGGTTTGAGCAATTTCTGCGAGCCGAAAACGCTGATACGAGACAAGTGACAGCCGAGAGTCGCTAAAAACGGCAAGCATGCCCAGTTCGGAGGATCAGAAGACAATTATTCATCCAAGTCGTATGCGGGATTGATGAAGAATTGGTGCTTTGCTGGCTCGCAAAGGTAGCACGCCTCGTCATGGACCTGCTCGATGACACTTACCCCGTCACCAGGACTGCGATTTCGGGCTTGCTATAGGGCATCATTTTTGTCTCCTGTTGAAAGTGTGAGTCTCCCGCAGGACTGGTCGCATCGAGGGCGGCGAATTTGTTCGCACTCAGATCAGACATCACCGGTGCTCAGAGACGTCTGCCGTCTGGTTGCTAAGCTAGCTTCCTGCTTGTTAACGCCGATCCCGAGTGGTGGGACGGACCTGAGTCTCACCAGGTCCACTCAATGACTTGTCAATCGTTCATGTCGTACGATGTTCGCGGCGGTTCGGTCCGCTCGATGCCATGGAAAAAGGGAAAAAGGACACGATAAGGCATTTAAGTTGGACACATTAAGGACACAATAAGCTGAACTTCGGTAGCCAGCAGGGCCTTTGGTAGCGACCAGGGCCTTGTAGGTTCAATGGATTTACCTCAGAGAGAATTGTTGACACTGCGAGAGTCTCGGACTCGATTCTGCAAGTCAAACCGAATAGGAAACATTGTCGTCGTCCGCGATTTGTCCGGCTCCATTTCCCTTACCGATAGCGCTGGAAGACTTAGTGCCGCGTCGCATTGACACTTGTCCAGTGCGGACCACTTCAAGAAGGCCGAATGGGCGCAATAGTTCCAGCAGGCCGTTGATCTTGTCCTCCGTGCCGGTGATTTCTATCGCGAGCGACTCCGGCGCCACATCGACCACTCGCGCCCGGAACACGCTTGCCAATTCAAGCACGCGTGAGCGACCCTCATGATCAGCACCGACCTTGATTAAAGTCAGGTCGCGGACGATCGCAGACACACCCGTTGCGCCTGCCATGCTTGGTCGCTCCTCAGTATTGCGGTAAAGTGCCTGCGCCGATGGATCCGTATCTTGGTGCCCAAGTGTTGGTTTCTGGACCGTGTCCTCTGAATCCACCTCGTAGCAGAGCCCGCTTGATAGAATCCCAGGCTTTCCCGGACCTATGGATACAAACTCAATCTGGCCGTCAACAAAAGCAAGCTCCACGCAAATTTCATTGTCGCCAAATGGATCATCATAGAGCTTAAGACTCTTGAGGGGTTTGCCCCCGAATGTACGTTCATGAAGTAATTTTACTTTCGCCAAAGGAGCCTCCTTTCACGTCGTGGTTGTCCACCACAGCGTTGTCGTGGCCAAACAACAAAAACCCACTCGCCAGCGTGTCTGGCAAGTGGGTTTTGGGAGCCTCTGATTGCTTCTTGATCAGCTCACGCTTGCCCTCCAGCCATAGGTGAGTACACGCACTCGTATCCCTGAAACTCGAATGCTAATTCGCCGGAGGTGGCTGACCTGATGCATGATTTGTGTCTGTACCGATGTTGATGAACAGTACCTAAATCCAGACCGTTGCGCAAGAGGTCATGTTCTTGATACTAAGTCCGTGTCTTCGTACTGCTAGAGAAAGTGCATTAATCCCACTTTGCTGCGAAGTTAGCTCGAAGGGATAGCGACTCGGTACGCGTCGTTGGGACTGACAGCCTGCAATCGAACATCAGATGAAGATCCAAGATTTTCCTAGCCTGGCTTAGAAAGAAGGGCGGCTCGCCCGCAGAGGTCGCGCTAAGGAACAATATTGAGAAAATGCTTTTATCAAATACAGCTTTTGGTAGCGACCAGGGCCTTGTAGGTTCAATGGAATACTTCAGAGAGGCGGATTGACACTTCCGGAGTCAGCGGAACGAGTTGGTACCGCGCGGGGGCGCCCGAACGGCCCAAATTGCAAGTGTTCTTGAGGAAACTGACGCACAAACAACCGTTGCTCAGGGCTGAAAGCCTCTTCTGTTCCGTACGATCCTAAAACTTGTGAAAGCTAGACGAGCCCTGATGACCGGGATGTGGCCCTGATCATGCTTGAGTGCCGCATCGATGGCAGCCTTAGGCGTCTTGCACAACGGGCCCACAATGGACCTCACGCAGCTGTACCTTCTCGTCGAAGCTGTAGAAGTAGTGGCCGGTCGAAGAGTCGCATTCGTCCAAGCGGAACCAGGCGCGCAGCTCCTCTTCGTAGCACCAGTCCCGATACTTCGTATAGAGAAGTTGCCTCATTACGTCGGGACTCGGTGAACGGTCTAAAGGCGTGCGCTCACTCACGTAGGTAACCGACTTGAGACAGTTCCGATCTACGTCGAATCCTAGGCAGATGCCCTGGT
>Ga0099828_10002013_pt1 | contig 13898 bp, 15 predicted proteins | sample CZO8metaG_2_FD_79338 | JGI IMG/M metagenome (GOLD analysis project Ga0099828, IMG submission 79338) | Vadose zone soil microbial communities from the Eel River Critical Zone Observatory, Northern California, USA - CZOApr15con2H1.8 metaG | ecosystem: Environmental > Terrestrial > Soil > Vadose...
GAGCTGGCGCTGGAGAGCCAGCAGGGCGAAGGCGGCTATGCGCGCGAGCAGTCAGAGGAATTTCTGCGCAAGCAGCGCGAGCTGATCGGCGAGCACATCGCCAGGTCGGACGTGGTCATCACCACGGCGGCCGTTCCGGGCCGCAAAGCGCCCCTCCTCGTCACCGCCGACATGGTCCGCGGCATGCGCCCAGGCTCCGTGATCGTCGACCTCGCCGCTGAGACAGGGGGCAACGTCGAGCTCTCCCAGCCGGGCAAGGACGTGGACGTGGGCGGTGTGACGATCATGGGCGCGCGCAACGTCCCGTCGACGATGCCGCTGACCACGAGCCAGCTCTTTGCCCGCAACGTGGCGAACCTGCTGCTGCACCTCGTGAAGAACGGCGTGCTGGCGATCGACTTTCAGGACGAGATCACCAAGGGCGCGTGCGTCACTCACGGCGGCGAGATCGTGAACGAGCGCGCCAAGCAGATGGTCAGCGCGGCGTGAACAATGAGCTGCTCAACGAGCTGACCTTTTTCGTGCTCGCGATCTTCGTCGGTTTCGAGGTCATCTCGAAGGTGCCGACGATCCTCCACACGCCGCTCATGTCGGGCACGAACGCGATCCACGGCATCATCCTGGTCGGTGCGATCCTCATCGCCGCGGGCGCGAGCTCGCCGGTGAACATCGCAATCGGCCTGGTGGCGGTGACGCTGGCCACCACGAACGTGGTCGGAGGTTTCGTGGTCACCGACCGGATGCTCGAGATGTTCAAGGGGCGGCAGCCGGCCAAGAAAGCAGCCCCAACCGTGGCGCCCAGATGACCCTGGCTATCTCGCTCGCCTATCTGCTGGCGGCGGTGCTCTTCATCCTCGGCCTGAAGCAGCTCAGCTCCCCGAAGGGAGCGCGGAACGGAAACTTCACTGCCGGGGGCGGCATGGTGATCGCGCTCGGCGCCACGATCCCGCTCCTTCACTTCACGAAGGCCGGCCTCGAGATCGTCGCCATCGGGGTCGTGATCGGCACGTTGATCGGAACCATCGGCGCGCGCATGGTGCGCATGACGGCGATCCCACAGATGGTCGCGCTCTTCAACGGGGTCGGCGGCGGGGCGGCGGCGCTGGTCGCTGTCGCCGAGCTCCTGAAGTTCGGCACGCATCCGTCCCTGGCCGAAGCCCTGCCCAGCGTGTTCAGCATCGCGATCGGCTCGATCTCGTTCGCGGGCAGCATGGTGGCGTTCGCCAAGCTCCAGGAGCTGATGACCGGCACGCCGATCACCTATCCCGGGCAGCAGATCGTGAACGGGCTGCTGGCCGCGGCGGTGGTCGGTTTTGCCATCGCCGTGCTGGCGATCGCCTCGATTCCTTTCTCGTTCGTCGCCCTGATGGTGCTCGCGCTCATCCTCGGCGTGGCGTTCGTACTGCCGATCGGCGGCGCCGACATGCCGGTGGTCATCTCGCTGCTGAACGCGTTCACGGGCCTCGCCGTGGCCGCAAGCGGCTTCACCCTGAACAACTTCGCGCTTATCGTCGCGGGGACGCTGGTCGGTGCCTCCGGTAGCCTGCTGACGAAGCTCATGAGCGACGCCATGGGCCGCTCGCTCGCCAACGTGCTGTTCGGGGCCTTTGGCCAGGTGCACGCGGTCGCCACCGCCGCCGCCGGCGGACAGGCGCGGAGCGTGCGGTCGGCGTCCGCCGAGGACCTCGGCACCCTGCTCGCCTACTCCCAGCGCGTGATCATCGTCCCGGGCTACGGCCTGGCGGTGGCACAGGCCCAGCACGCGGCCCGCGAGCTGGCCGACGTGCTCGAGCAGAGGGGTGTCGATGTGGAGTACGCCATCCACCCGGTCGCCGGGCGAATGCCCGGGCACATGAACGTCCTCCTGGCTGAGGCCAACGTGCCCTACGAGCAGCTGAAGGAGATGGACCAGATCAACGACGACTTCAAAAATGCGGACGTGGCCCTGATCGTGGGCGCCAACGACGTGGTCAACCCCGCGGCGCGCAGCACGCCGGGAAGCCCGATCTACGGCATGCCGATCTTGAACGCCGACCAGGCCAAGAACGTCATCTTCATGAAGCGCTCGATGCGGCCGGGCTTCGCGGGCATCGATAACGAGCTCATGTACGGCCCGAACACGGTGATGTTCTTCGGCGACGCGAAGGACTCCCTGAACAAGCTGGTGACAGCGGTCAAAGCCGCCTGAAAGACGAAGTGGGGAGTTAGGCCCGATTTATTCGGGCCGTCACAGGACGTTGATTGCCAGACGCCGCCTGGCGGCGCATGTGGAAGGAGGGGTCTCGTAGGGGGGCCCGCCTCCCCTACGACGTACAACGCGGGCGGAGCTTATTTGTGAGTCGGCCACTAACAATATGCAGGGAACGGCCATAGCATTTTGTGCACCACACCCTCTTCGCGGCGCGAGCCTCCTACCGCTTGGTCAGGAGGCTCGTCTTATTTCAGGAGTCCCTCAGCTTGAGGATTCGCTCCAGGTCCTTGGTCGGGAACGGCTGAGCGAGGCGGAGGACGAAGTGCTGCAGGCCGGCCTTCAGCCACTGCTCGACCTCCTTCTCGCTCATCGCCGGCACGTTCGCCGTCCGCTCGATCTCCTTCGGATCGCGCCCGATGCGCCGGCACCACTCGTCGAGGACCTCCGACTTGTGCGCGTACTCGCCGGGCGTGCCCAGGGCATTCCACATCTGGGCGTGCTCGGCGACCAGGCGCAGCGTCACCTGCTCGCCGCCGCCGCCGATCAGGATCGGAATCTTGCCCGCCGGGCCGGGCTTCAGCTTCGCGATCCGCCGCTTGATGCGCGGCAGCACCTCTTTCAAGAGCCTCACGCGGTCACGCGCCTCGCCGAAGTCGTAGCCGTACTCGGCGTAGTCGCGCTCGAACCAGCCCGCGCCCAGCCCGAGGACGAAGCGTCCGCCTGACAGCTGGTCGATCGTGCCGGCCATGTAGGCGATCAGGTCCGGGTTGCGATAGCCGACGCAGGAGACCATCGGCCCGATCTGCGGGGCGCGCGTGTCGAGGGCGCAGGCCGCGAGCAGTGACCAGCACTCGAACTGGTTGCCGTCGGGGTTTCCATATAGCGGGAAGAAGTGGTCCCAGAACCAGATGCTGTCGACACCGAGGTCGTCGGCGCGCCGCCACGCATCGCGCAGCTGCTGGATCGTGCACTGCTGCGGGTGGATCGTCACGCCCACCTTGAACGGCCGCTCGGAGCCTGACACTCGTGAGATTATCGACGCTTCATGATCGGGGAGCTGGTCCCCGCACCGGTCGACCCGGGCACGGCGGACCGCAACTTCTGGAAGCGATTTCACGAGCTTCGCCGCGTGCGGCAGGCTGAGCTGCGCCCGGACGATCCGCTGCGAACGGATGCGGACGAGGAGCGGCTCATGAAGCACCAGAACCCTTTCGAGATTCATGAGCGCGCGCAGATCACGCGCGGCGGAGAGATGCTGAGCTGGTTCGAGGGCGAGACGGTGCCGCCGGGCTCGCCGGAGTACGAAACGAACAAGCACCTGTACTCGGCGGACGTCTACGTCCGCCCTGACGCAAGACGCCGCGGGATAGGGAAGTCGTGGCTGCCTCATCTGATCGAGCGAATGCGCGCGCACGGCAGCACCACGGTCGGCTTCTGGGTTGAGGACGACTCCGACCACGGGTTCATGAGATGGCTGGGCGCGGAGGCTCGCCTGACCGAGATCGAGAGCCGCCTCAAGATGTCAGAGGTCGACTGGCCGATGCTCGAGCGCTGGGTCGCGGAAGGCGCGCGGCGATCGCCACAGACCAGGCTCGAGATCTACGACGGATCGCTGCCCGACGAGATGCTGGTCGATTTCGCGCCGCAGGTGTCGGCCATGCTCAATACGATTCCGTTCGAGGACCTTGACCACGGCGACATCGTGATCACGCCGGAGCGGATTCGCGAGTGGCGCGAGCGCGAGGCGCTAACGGGTGAGGTGCCTCACACCGTGCTCACGCGCGAATCCGACGGGATCATCTCCGGCGTCACCGACACGTTGTGGGCGCCTCACCGGCCGAAGCTAATCCACCAGGAGTTCACGGGCGTGCGTCCCGATGCGCGTGGACGCGGTTTGGGCAAGTGGATCAAGGCGACAATGCTTCTCCATCTGCGCGATCTGTATCCCGACGCGGAGTGGGTCGCGACGGGCAACGCGGGCTCGAACGCACCGATGCTGAAGATCAACCGCGCCATGGGCTTCAAGCCATACCGCGGCGCGATCGAGTATCAGATCACGCGCGAGAAGCTCGAGGAAAAGGTCCGCTAGGCTCGGCGGCTCCTCTGCGCGCTGCGCACGAGCAAGATGATCCCGATCACGATCAGAAGCAGGGGCAGCGCGGCCTTGCCGAAGCCGCCGTAGTCACGGCCGCTGATGCCGAGGATCGACTCGAACAGGACGAACCCGATGATGAAGATCATTGCGCTGATGAACAGCAGCGTCCGCCCGGTGCGCAGCGCCTGCTGATCGTGGTCGCGCAGCGCCTGCAGATACATTCCGAGGCCCACTCCACCGGGCACGACCAGGGCCCACGCGAAAGCCCAGGTTGGCCAGTCGCCGCTGCTGTTCTGGTACGCGAGCACGAGTCCGAGCATCGTCACGATGCCCCCGGGAATCGTGGCCACGGAACCCACGCCCGCGAATCCGACGACGAGCAGGGTCAGGCCCGGGATGATGACGAAAAGCGGCCAGCCGTACTGCGTGAGGTCGACGCCCGCCATGACGACGACGAACGCGAAGATCCCCACCACCACCAGCACGATGCCGAGCGCGAGGCTGGAACCACCACGCCGCTGCGGCGCCACGTAGGGGACCGCGTCGACGTAGGGCGGAGGGGGACTGGTGAGAGGCAGTGGGGCCGCGACCTGTTCCGGTTCTGGGGTCAGGGACGCGCTCGCCTCGGCCGGCTCCGGCTCGGCCGGCTCCGACTCGGCCGGAGAGGCGGGCTCGTCCGGTTCCGCGGCGGCCCCGGAGGCCTCCACTGGTGACTCGGGCGGCGCCGGTGGCTCCTCGGGCGCTTCTTCCGTCTTCTTGCCGGCGAAGATGTCCGGGCTACCGGCCAGCAGGTCGGGGCTGACGTGAGCCATGTCGTCTTTGACCGCCGCGTCGTCCGTCGATTCGTCGGAGGCCGGCTTGCCGGTGCCGGCTGGCGTCTTGCCGGGGGTGGCGCGCTTTCGCTTGCTCATGGGCGAAAAGCTTAACCGCCCCTCCTGAGACCGAAGGCCGGCCCGAAGACCGGGTTCACCGGCCCGTGGCCGTGACCGATCTCGAGGGACTGGGCGATGGCCTGCGTGATGAAATCCTTCGCCTCGCGGACCGCCTCGAGAGGTTCGGCGCCGAGCGCGAGATTGGCCGTGATCGCGGCCGAGAACACGCAGCCGCTGCCGTGTGTGTTTGGCGTGTCGATGCGGCGGCCCGGGAGCTCGACCAACTCCGTCCCATCGAAGTAGACGTCGGTTACGTCGCCCCGCGCGTGGCCGCCCTTCACGACGGCCGCGCGAGCACCCATCGCGACAAGGTCGCGGGCCGCCTGGCGGCGTTCCTCGATGGTCGTGATGCTCCGGCCGAGCAGAACCTCCGTCTCCGGCAGGTTCGGCGTGATGATCGCGGCCAGCGGGATCAGCCTCGCGCGCATGGTCGCCACCGCGTCGTCGTGGAGCAGCTTCGCGCCGCCTTTGGCCACCATCACCGGGTCGACGACGAGCGCCCGCAGGCCGTGCAGCTCGATGGAGGTGGCGACCGCTTCGATGATCTCCGGGCTGGACAGCATGCCGGTCTTCGTGGCCTGGACGCCGATGTCCTCGACGACGACTCTGATCTGCTCGCGAATCAGGGATGTCGGCAGCTCCAGGATGTCGGTCACGCCCATCGTGTTTTGGGCCGTTATGGCCGTGATGGCCGACGTGCCGTGGACGCCCAGGACGGCAAACGTCTTGAGGTCGGCCTGTATGCCCGCGCCGCCTCCAGAGTCGGAGCCCGCGATGGTCAGGGCGACCGGGAGCTTCACGCCGGCCTGAGCCGCAGCCCGGCCCAGTAGACCGCCGCGGCGACGGCCACGCTGATCAGCCCCGAGAGGTCGGCGCCGTGCAGCGAGGCGATGAGCCGGTCGTTGAAGAAGCTCGACCCGGACACGACGTTGCCGAACAGGTTGGCGTAGTTGACGAAGGCCAGGCTCGAGACGGTGCCTGCCAGCCATGCCGCAAGAGCCTGGCCCGGCCGTGCCCTGCCCTCGAAAACGAAAAAGCTGAGCACCACGACGGCCGCCCAGGCCGGCGCCCACAGGTAGGTCAGGATCAGGAAGTCCTCATACGCGAGGTGAAAGTCGCTGACCAGCACGGCGTACGCCGCGAGGGCAGTGCCGAGAAGTCCGCAGCCGAGAGCTGTCTGCCAGCGACGGAGCCGGATCCCCATCGCGAGCGTGACCAACCCCGCGGTGTAAACGTCGAGGTAGTTGGCCCAGATCTCGCCGGCGACGATGAAGACGAAAAAGGGCATTGCCACCCAGGCCGGCGCATGCGCGCTGATCACCGCCAGGACGCCCTGGTTCGCGGCGAGCCGGGAGTCGATGGTTGGAAGCAGAAGGCCGAACAGGCCGAGCAGGATCATGGGCGCGGCGATCCCGACCACGGGCCAGAACGTCACCGCGCGCCTCGGGCTCGACGCGGGCAGGTAGCGCGAGTAGTCGCTCGCAAACGGGTACCAGGACGCGACGAGGGCGAAGCAGGTCATGAAGCCAAGCACGAACGCGCCGAGGTGGTCGGCACCCGACACGGACGGCGCCTGCGACCAGTGAAACTGCGGAGCGAGAAACAGGAAGAGGGCCGCTGACAGAATCGCGAATGTCACCGCGCCGTAGGCCTCGAGAACCTTGATCGTCTGGTGGCCGAAGATCGCGACCGCGACGCTGACGGCCGCGATCAGAATCACGAGGCCGAACGTCGCCCACCGATTTCCGCCGCCGAACAGCTGAGCACCCGCCTGCGCCGCGATCACGCAGTCGACCGCGAACCAGCCGACGGCGAGGAACAGCGTGAGCGCCGCCCCAAGGTACGAGCCCCGCATTCCGAAGATGCGACGCGTGAAGACGATCTGCGGCAACCCGGATGCAGGACCCGTGTTGCTCAGGAGGCCGAGGATGACCGCCGCGGAAATCGTGCCGAGCGTGGTCGCGACGAGCCCATCCCACACCCCGAGGCCGTAGTAGGTGGTGAGCAGGCTGGCCGTGAAAAGGCTTGCGTAGTTGACGAATGCGCCGGCCCACAGAAAAGCCAGCTCGCGCGGCGCGCCATGACGCTCGCGCGCCGAGATCGCCTCTATGCCTTGCGCCTCGACTTTGCCGAAAGCGTCGGCCGCGGCGTCTCGAGCAGCGATGTCGCTCATCGGTCCTCCCTCCGCTGGCATTACCCAGTTCAGGTTCATGCGGTCGGCGCGATGGCGCCCTCTCAGCCTGCTGTGGTTTGCAGCAAGCTCCCGCTCGAATCGATGTTAGTCGCTAGCTCTGCCGCCAGGGCGCGGGGAGCATATGCGCGAGGATGCGATAGACCTCGGGGTTCATCGCCAGGCCGACATGGCTTCCGTGCACCTCGATCGCGTTCACGTCGGGGCGGAGGCACGCCTTCCAGTTCACGACGCCGTCGGACCGCGAGTAGATGGACGTGGTGGGGACGCGCGGCGCCGCGCTGAGGTCACGCAGAAATCGCTTCTCGACCGAAGCGGGATGACGGTAGCGGACCGCATTGAACAGGTGGGCGGCCCGGACACCCGCCATCGTGAGCGGGTGGACGTCGAATGGATCGTTGAGGGGCGAGCCGAGCGTGATCACCTGTTCGACGAGGTCGGGTTTGCGATGCGACAGGACCTTGGCCAGCACGCCGCCCCGGCTGTGCCCGATGAGTGAGACCCGTGCGGCGCTCTTGCGATGCATCTCGACCAGCGCGTCGATCAGAGGCCGCAGCATCACCTCGGAGTAGTTGACGTTGAACGCGACACCGGCAAGTCGCGGCCGGTAGCCGATGCGCCGGAGCCAATCGTGCTGCGTGCGCAGGGTCCAATCGCCGGCCAGGAATCCGGGGATCAGGAGCACTGGCCGGCGCAGACCGGGCGGGACGTCCTCGCCGCGGAAGACGGGATCGCGGATGAGGCGGAGGAACTCGAGGTAGATGCGGCCCTCGAGCCACATCGGCGGGATCGGATCCCAGCGCCCCAGGTGGCGGAAGTCGGGCAGGACCGGGCCCGGAGCCTTCAACCCGCCGGGGCGCTTGCTATGGGGTGGTTCAGGGGCTGTGGCCACGGTGTTGGGTTGAGCGCTACTCCGTTACTGGGATTGCGGCGGCCGGCGACGGGATTCTAAACGTGCTCCACCCCCGCAGCGCATACGTAATGCCGCAATGCGTCACGAATGTTACGCGAGGATTCCGCCGGCGAGCCGCCACAGGATTTCACCGACCGCCGCGGCCGTTCGCCGGCCGTCCCGGTGCAGGCGATCGAACACCTCGAACGATGTAAGCGCGCCGATCACGTCCTCCGCTTCCTTGATCGAGCATCCGGCGCGTAGCTGATCGGCCGCGGCGAGACGCTCGGCCAGCTCGCGGTTGGGCGCCGGGCTGCCCGGAATGACTCCTGGCGGCAGATGCCGGAAGAGGGAGGGGTCGGTCGACCACCTCGAACAGGCCTCGGCGAGCCGCCGCCGCAAGAGCTCGCGAGGATCGCCGTCGAGCTCGATCGGCTTGTCCTCATGGGGGGCCAGGGCCTGGATCACGGCGGCCCGAGAGCCGAAGCGGTTGTATACGGTGATCCGGGACACGCCCGCCCTGCGGGCGATCTCGCCCAGCGACGCGGCCGAACCCGAGGCGACGAGCTCTCGCGCCGCGGCGAGGATCGATCCCGCCGTGCGGTCGACGGAGGCCTGGCGCCGCCCGAGACGATAACTCCGCCCGGCCATGCACATTACTTTAACAAACCGTATGTCAAATGAATTACTCTCAGGTCTCAGCGATTCCTCATCCGACCCTGAGACCATTTGGCTCGTCGTGAGCAAGAAGCGCGTCCAGCGGCCGGCCATCGCGCCGCCTGCTCGGGATCGGTGGCCTGGCTACGCCACGCTGCCGCTCCGCCTGTTCCTGGGCGCCACGTTCGTTTACGCCGGCCTGCAGAAGATCTTCGATCCCGGTTTCCTGCAGCCGGGGTCCTCTAGCTACATCGGCACGCAGCTGCAGGCTTTCGCGGCTCACTCTCCGATCGGCTTCCTGGTCCAGGCGCTTGCCCTTCCGACGCCCCAGCTGACCGGCATCGCCGTCATCGTCACCGAGCTGGTGGTCGGGGGCCTCGTCCTGCTGGGGATCGCCACGCGATGGGCGGCCGCGGTCGGAGCGGTCGTGAACCTTGTCTTCTTCCTCACCGCCAGCTGGACGGTCCAGCCCTATTTCCTCGGCTCGGACGGCATCTATGCCGTCGCGTGGATCACGCTCGTCCTGGTCGGCGACCAGGGCGTGGCCACCGCGGGGCCGCTGATCTTCGGACCTGACGCGGCGAGTAGCGCGTCCCGCCCGAGCAAGACCGACCTCGACCGGAGGCGCCTCCTCCTCCAGATCGGTGGCGCTGCGGTGGCTGCGGTGTGGGTGCTCGGCCTGTGGCCGCGCACCCGAGGCACGACCGTCGCCGCGCCGGCCGGCGTCTCTCCCAGCCCGACGACTTCACCAACTTCGGTCGCTTCTCCGACCGGGACGAGGATCGGCGCCCTGGCCGACCTCCAATCTCAGGGTTTCCTGAACTTCCAGGATCCGAAGTCGGGCGACCCGGCGGTCGCGGTGTCACTGTCAGGCGGGAATGTGGTCGCGTTCGACGCGGTCTGCACTCACGCCGGCTGCACGGTCGCCTATGACTCGAACCAGCGCCTGCTGTCCTGCCCGTGTCACGGCGCCCTTTTCGACCCGGCCCATTCGGCGGCCGTCGTCGCGGGCCCGGCTCCGAGTCCGCTTGCTTCGATCAACGTCCAGGTCGGCGCTGACGGCGGTGTTTACGCCGGCTGAGCCCGGCGCCGGGAGTCGACCACCTACCATCGCACGCTGTGAGGTTGTGGGATCCGCTCGCGCTGCGCGAGTTTTCCGCCCTGCTCCGTGACCCCGTCTTTCGCGGTCGCGGCGTGCCTCAAGGCGACGGACGGCCCGTCTTGCTGGTGCCCGGATTTCTCGCCGGCGACTGGACGCTCAGGGTGCTCGAGAACTGGGTGACCCGCCTCGGATACAAGTCGTACCTCTCCGGAATCCTGCTAAACGTGCAGCACTCGGAGCGAATCCTCGCCGGCCTTCGCCGCAAGGTGGGAGCGATCGCGAAGGAGACTGGCTCACGCGTGAGCCTCGTCGGTCACAGCCGCGGAGGGCTCCTGGCCAAGGTGATGGCACAGCGCCGGCCGGAGATCGTCGAGCAGGTGATCGCTCTCGGCTCACCGCTGGCCGATTGGACCGACCTGGCAGCGATGACCCACCACGCGGTCGGCTTCGTCCGCACTGCGAATGAGCTCGCGTACGGCAGGCGCTTCAACCTCGAAGGCCGCTTCACCTATGACCTGAAGCTGCCGCCGGCGGTGCCGACGACCTCGATCTACACACCCGAGGACGACGTCGTGAACTTTCGCTCGTGCCTGCGGCCCGACATTCCCGCGCTTCCGGTTTGGGGCTCGCACAACGGTCTCGTGGTGAACCCGGAGGTGTACAGGCTTCTCGGCAGGCTGCTCGCCCGACCGCCGCGACCCGCTGAGCGATGATCGCATTCGGAGTCGCGCTGGCCCTTGCGGCCGCGGCGCTGCACGGCACGTGGAACGTGCTGGTGAAGGTGAGCGGCGATCCGATCGCGACGTTTCGACGTGTGACGTTCACGTCGGCGGTCGTGGCGACGATCGTATTGATCCCTGAGCTGCTGTTTCTGGGCCGTCCGACCTTCAACGCCGCAGCCTTCGGCTTCTGTCTGCTGTCGGGCGTTCTCGAGACGGTCTACCTACTGCTCCTGTCGCTCGCTTACAGGCGCGGTGACCTGTCCGCCGTCTACCCGATCGCACGCGGCACCGCGCCGCTGCTCGCTGTCGTGGTCGGGCTCGTGGTTCTCGGCGAGCGCCTGTCCCTTGTTCAGCTCGTCGGGGTCGGCCTGCTGTTGGCCGGCATTCTCGCGGTCACCGTCTCGCAGGCCGGAGGTCGCGGCACGGTCCCGGCATTGCTCACCGGCGTCTGCATCGCCGCGTACACGTCCATCGACCGGGTCGGCGTCCGGCTCGCCTCGCCGTGGTTCTACGCGTGGCTGCTCTTCACGCTCATGGCGATCGAGCTGCCAATCGCGCTGTGGATCGTCTCGCGATTCCGCGACGAATCGACCCGGTTGGTAAGCCCCGGCTGGGCCCGGTCGGCGGTGATCGGCGCCTTCATGTGGGCGGGATACTTCCTTGTCCTCTGGGCTTTGAGCGTGGCGCCGCTCGCCGTCGTGGCGCCTGTGCGCGAGACCGCGATCGTCGCGGTGGCCGCGTGGGGAGTGTGGCGGATGCGCGAGCGGCGTGGTGCCGCGATGAAGCTCTCCGGGGCGGTCGCGGCGCTCGCTGGAGTCGCGCTGCTAGCCGCCTGAACGGGTGGTAAGGTAGTTCTGTCCCCGGTAGTCGGGCGATGTTCGCCGCGGTCGGATCTTCTCGAAAGGACCCGTGCGTTCGCGACTAGCTTTCGAGAAGAGGAGTTTGTCGATGCCCACTGGGACCATAAAGAAGCTGGTCTCCGACCGCGGTTTCGGCTTTATCGCCGCCGAGGACGGGAAGGAGTATTTCTTCCATCGCACCGGCCTTGACTCGAGCGTCAACTTCGACTCCCTCGCCGGGGGCGAACGTGTGAGCTTCGAGATCGAGCCGAGCCAGAAGGGTCCTCGCGCAAACCGGATCAAGCTCGCCTAACCGACACTCGTTCGAGCTCGAGCCTCTCGGCGACTACTCGCTGCGCGAAAGCGCAGGCTTCATCGACGCCTGGCACGAGGCGCCGTCTGAGGGCGGCCATCCCGAAGGCCATCTACACCTCGCCTATCTAACCGACGGCGATTGGTCGCAAGTCGGGGTGTGCCTGACACAGAACGCGGCAGGTCTCGTTCGTGGAGACGTCTACGGGGATGCGCCCGTGGACGCTGTGCGCAAACAGACTGCACGGATCCTCAGCCTCGACATCGACGGCCGCGGGTGGCCCGACGTGGCGAAACGCGATCCGGTGGTCGGGCGCCTCCAGAAGATGTTTCCGGGCTTTCGCCCCGTCAACTGGTCGAATGCTTACGAGGCGGCGGCCTGGTCCATCATCTCGTCGCGCATCACGATGCGCCAGGGCCAGGGCATCAAAGAGAGGATGTGCCGCGAGCTCGGTGAGTCGGTGGATGTACATGGACACAGGCTGTTCTGTTTTCCCGGACCTGAGGTCCTCGTGCGTCTCAATGCCTTCAAGGGTCTCTTCGCGCGCAAGGTCGAGTATTTGAACGCGCTCGGGCGGGCCGCCCTGGCAGGCGACCTGGACACGGAAGCGCTGCGCGCGATGCCGAGTGAGGAGTCGCTCGAGAGCCTCATGCGCCTGCCTGGGATCGGCGAGTTCGGCTCGCAGCTGATCAGGCTGCGGGCGCTGAGCGCGGTCGATGAGCTGCCCACGAGCGAACGGCGGCTGATGAGCGCGATCCAGATGGCGTACGAGCTGCCGAAAGAGCCCGACGTGGACGCGTTGCGAGAGCTGGCCGAGAAATGGAAGCCGTTCCGGATGTGGGTTGCGGTCTGCCTCCGGAGGACCCTCGCGGGCGGCGCGGGGATGATGCACTCGCGCGCCGCGTGGTGATTTCTCCTCTTAACACCCTGGGTTGAAACCGCATTTTTTCCGACCTAGGCTCGCCTCAGGCGAAGCTGGTGGGGGAGGGCCGGCTGGAGGAGGGAGGGCCCCGAAAGGGGGGTTCTTGTCCTTGTCCGGGGACCCGAGGGATCAGTGCGAGTGACCGCGCACCAGGGCCATCGCGGCCATCCACAGCAGCCCGCCGCTGATCAGCAGGACCCAAAGGGTCCATGGGATCAGCGAGAACTGGACCAGCGCTCCGAAGATGCACATCGCCGCGGCGCCGGCCAGCAAGAACGAGCCTGGCATCAGCAGCCACGCCGAGTACCAGGGCGGCTGCACGACGTCGCCGCGATCCGAGATCTTGACCGCACCGAACACCACCGCCGCCGTGATCACCGCCGGCCCGGTGAGCCCGAACGCCCAACGCATCCCGACCGCGCCGCTCATCGCCGCGACCAGCGGCTGGACCCCGGCCATCGCGAGGCCCGCGGCTACGGCGAAGGCGACCATTCGCAGCATCACACTCGCGTGGGGCATCGTCAGGAAAGCGCCGGCATCATTCGAAATTTGTGACAGCTCTGCAACGCGCCACGAGGATGGATCACGCGCGGCCGAACAGGACATGGTTGCGCGCCGTGGTTTCGAAAGGCCCCTGATAGCGGCGACGGAGCTCGATCAACGCCTCGCGCTCAAAGGCTTCGCGACGCTCCCGGTCGACGCCCTCGAGTCGGGCGGCGCAGTCCCACCAGCTCATGACCATGGAAACAAAATGCTCCGCGGACTCCCACCGTATCGTCTCGTCGATCACCTCAACGCGTACCGCGGCAAAGCCCGCGTGCTGGGCCGCGGCCTGGAGCAGCGCCGGGTCAGCCACGACCGCCTGCGTCGCCTGTCGGTCCGCGGCTTGCGGCGCGGCCGGTAGAAAGCGGTCGACCACCGGCCGGATGACCGCCCACGCCGTCTGACTCGGCAGGTCGGCCGGCATGCTCGCGGCGAATCGCCCACCGTCCCGGACGACGCGACGCGCCTCACCCAGCGCGCGCTCGAGATCGGACACGAA
>Ga0099828_10002014_pt1 | contig 13895 bp, 10 predicted proteins | sample CZO8metaG_2_FD_79338 | JGI IMG/M metagenome (GOLD analysis project Ga0099828, IMG submission 79338) | Vadose zone soil microbial communities from the Eel River Critical Zone Observatory, Northern California, USA - CZOApr15con2H1.8 metaG | ecosystem: Environmental > Terrestrial > Soil > Vadose...
ACGCTTTCGCCGATACGAACGAGTTCGAGCTGGTCTTCGACGATGTCGAGGTCGTCGGGCTTACAGCGGGCGACGACGATATGTATTGTGTTGCTACCAATATCAATGGCGGCTCGCATAGGTGGTGACGATGACTGCTCCTGCATGGGAGATTGACTCCTATGGATTGGTGATTTGGAATGTTGCTATCATTATAACATGTTCTGATAGTTTGGTGTCCAACAGCTCCCCCTTGCGATCGTCAAGCCGGACGCCACATAAAATCTGAACCTCACTCGTTATAACAGAAAAAACTCTTGACAGGCGATGAGGGATGCGGTAATATGGGGCCTGTCCTCACGAGAGAGGATTTGAGCCGAAGTGGTGAAATTGGTAGACACGCAACGTTCAGGGCGTTGTGCCCGCACGGGCATGGGGGTTCGAGTCCCCCCTTCGGCATGCCGAACATTTTACTCGCACCCCAGTATAGCTCAAGCGAGGCTAGAAGCGGCTTGAGCTATACTGGGGTTATTTCTCGTCTTGACAGCAATCTAACAGCAAATCTTTCTCATTAAGAATCCTCCCGTTCAACATATCTTTCCAGACGTCAGGCCTCCAGTCAGTACTAGCGCGACTCCTTAACTGGCACATCTGTTCAGGAAACAGACATGTTAAGAATGAGAGAGCAATCAGATGGACAATGCTCTCACGCCACAGCAACGGCACGTTCCTCATCTTCGCGAAAGGGCAGCTCATGCAGGAAACCCTCTTCTGGTTTCCCACCTCAGTTACATTAGGGCAATTTCAGTTTGACAGAAACCTTCCAGAGAGGTAGCTTGTATCTAGAAGCTGTAGCAGTTTCCGAAAGATGCATCTTTCAGCCAGAAAGGAAATGAGCTTGAGAACACCTGTCTCCTATATTGTTTGGACCCGCCTACATCGCATTACAGGACCCACTCCCTGTGCAGAAGATGCACTCCTGGTTGCGGGGCATGTGACGTGCCACCCTGCGTTGCTCTCTTAAACGCCGCTAACGCTCGCTCTGTTGCTTCGCCAACAGCTGGAGCATGATCGACATTAAGCACCCCCATTCTTTCGCCTCTCTCAAAACGGGCATCGAGTTCTCGCAAGATCTCTACAGGTAAGGCAGCTAAGGGGATCTCCGTTTGGTACAACCAGAGGGCTAGCCCAAGCTCTTTGATGAGCGGGTCCGTTGCATCCTCCTGTTTCCAGATCACGACAACATACCAATGCCCCAGTTGGTACAGTTGATGAACCAATACCTGAAGCGGAGATGTTTTCAGCTTTCCTCGTACGGAACGATAGCATGCCTGCGCTTCTCGCTGACTGGTAGGCTCCTTCCCGTCCTTCCGCGCTCCAAAATGGAGTACGAAGCACTCTTTCCCTTTCAGTGGACATATCTCAGTTGCATGAGACTGCCAACAAAGCATGCATATCTCGCTTGGCGCTTCCTGGCTGTGAGTGTGTTGTCTATTCCTCATGGTATTTCCTTACCTGGCTTTCTTTTCACTGAAAGTGGAGGGCTCCACTGAAGAGAATAGGCGTCGCGCTTCAGTCAGAGCCTGAGTGAACTGAGTTGCGACATCCTTTTCCCGATACAGAATCTTTTCTCCCTCTTCGAGCCTCCGTCCAAATCGGAACAGACCATCTTCTTGCTCTGCCTGCGTTACATGAGGAAGCGAGTGCGGAGGCGGCAAAAATGCTATCCCCAAAGGGTAGGGGATATGAAATGCAAAGCGCATGTCTGGACGCACGTCGGCCACTATCTCGAGCGAGTAGAGGGAGTAATAATCAAGCTCAATGGTGACATTACAGCCGGGGCAGGCTTTGATTTCTTTGGTGTGGGCGACATAGAAATCCCGCTTGCCTTCGTAAAATCCTTGCTTCATGCTCTGGTAATGATCATCGCAGAGGGACAAGGTGATCTTGTCAGCCTGATCTGGCCTATAAAACGCAATACGTGCATACGACGAATTCGCCAGCACCGAGACAGCCTCGTCTTTCCTTGCATACCAACGCTCTCGCTGCTGCTCATAGAGCGCCTGGTACTTGACCGCTTTGATTCCTTTCACGTGATTTTCCTTCGCCCACCTCGATACCCACATCGTCCAATAGGCGAGACGAAAAATCGCGGCAAGTTCTGGAAACTCATGCTGTTCCCACTCGCTGAACACGCTTTCCACCATTGCAAATTCGTTCTGCCGGGCCTGTTTGTTTTGTACTCTCCTCGAGGATGCCTTCTGCGCTCCCGTTTTTCTGCGCATGGCTACCAATGCAGCATGCTCGGCCCGCCACCCTTCTATGTCTTCCTGGGTCAGACGTTGGATACTTCTCCGATCGAAGACCGGATAGACCAGTTCCCTGCCCGACTTGAAGACGCTTCTGGTCGTTAGGGGAGTCAGCTTACCATCAGCAAGCCACCGTTTCCGTTCGGTTGTTGAGCATCCAAGGAGCGTTTCCAGTTCCCAGGGCTCGACCGCCAGCTCTTGTGCAAACACGTCAAAGAATCGTGCTTTCGCGCGTTGATCCGCTTCCAGTAGCGTACGCAGTCGTTGCACCAGGGCAGCTTTAGGCTCATTCGTCTTCGTTGGCAGACCAAGAAAGGCACAGATCTGCACCTTGGAAAGAAGAGTAGAGAGGCGTTCGGGACCTTTGATGGTATCCCCTAAAGGAAGATCCGTCGCTGTCTCTGCTTGTTCCTCAACCTGTTTGAGCGCTACCATCCAGGATGGTTCTGCCAGCTCGGATGAGCAGGTCTCGGAAATATCGGCTCGATGTCGTATCTCAAGGAGCGCTTCGTACTGCGCCATAGCATGTGACCAGAGGGTCAGCAGATCGTGCACTGCTTGCTCTGCGTCTTCGGCCAGGATGTTTTTCAGGATGGTCTCATCTTTTCCTGTGCGAAAGCACATCGCCTGGTACGGGGATCGGGAGAGGTAGTATTCTGCCAGCCGAGTCAGTTGTGCCTGCAGATCAGGGGTGGCAGCAAGCGTGGGCCAGGGATCGCTCCTCCAGAGCCTCCCCTGTGCTTCCAATCCTTTACCGACAGGTCCGGTGTCGGCGATGACGGTTGCACGTGCTCCTTGTAATTCCACCGTGATTGCCGGGTAAAGTGCTTGCTTGCACCAATGGCGAAAATAGTCGGTTGCCAGTTTCGGCGTTTCAGGTGTCACAAGGAGGTAGCCCCGTTGCTCGGCCTGTCTGACGAGGTACCGCACGAGTTCTTGGCGTTGTGCTTTGTTTGCTTCACCCTGCCGCGGTCTCTCTTTCTTCTGCATTGTTACCCCTTTTTCTCTGTACTAGATACCATGCCTTATTACACAAATTCCTTTTAGGAAGCCAGCGACTTTAGGCACGATCAGCTACCACAGTATAGCACTGTAACCCTATGATACGATCACAAAACGGCAACATTGAGGGAGCTAAATGTCTTGACTTATACATTGGTATTCGATACACTCTTCACAGGCAAGCTAATCGGAGATCAACATGAGAACACAATCAATCGATACTACACCCGAAGTCGAGCGCCTGCAGGTTGCCAGGATACGCTCCTTTTCCCCAGCCAGAAAGTTTGCCTCGGTTCGCAGTTGGACGTATACACTTACCAGCGCGAATTTGCACGCGATGCGTAGTGGTACTCCTGAACCCAACGAACGTGACATCGCAGTGCGCTTTGTCACGCGAGAATATGGGAAAGCGCTGGCCACTGATTTCCAAACTGCTGTGGAGCAGCGACCAGCGTGGACCATTCAGGAACACGATCTCCTAGTGGCGATGATTCCGGTCATTGAAGCATTCGAATGCCTGGGCATACGATACTACCTTTCGGGTTCCATTGCCTGTTCCGTGTACGGCTTGCCACGAGGGGCGCAGGATATTGACTTTCTAGCAGACATACAGCTCGAACATGTTTGTCCTCTGATAGATCATCTCCAGGCAGCCTATACCATCAATGCACAGGCACTGCGTGATGCCATTGCGCAACGGAGCGTCTTCAGTCTCCTCCACCTCTCTAGCCTGGTCAAAGTGGATGTCATGCTGCCGCGCGGTACCGCATTTGATTCTTTGGTGTCGCAGCGGGCGCAGCAGCTTTCCTTGATAGAGGGATACCAGCCCATATGGATTGCATCTCCTGAAGATGTAGTCCTGATGCGGCTCGAGTGGTATCGGGACTGTGGGGCAAACGCAGACGATCAGTGGAATGATATGCTGGGGGTATTGAAAGTACAAGCCCCCTCGCTGGATCTGACGTACCTCCGCCACGTGGCACCAACCCTGAACGTTTCAGGTCTCTTAGAACAGGCTCTCATTGATGCAGGTATCCGCGAACCATAACTCCTGCGTCTCTGCGTCTGCACCAACCGAGAAGCATACCGGCGAAAAATGGCTCTCACTGAGAGTAGCTATGAAGAGGCTGTGGAATCGCTGATCTCGCTTCTTATCAGCAAGGGAAACATCTATGTCGATGTCACCGATGAATACATCCGAGATTATCCAGGCACTCACACCGCTCGTCGAGGTCCTTGATCGCTTCGGCATCAAATACTATATTGGCGGATCAGTGGCAAGCTCAGTCCACGGAAGAAGGCGATACACGCAAGATGTCGACGTGGTAGCAGCTCTCCAACTCAAGCACGTCCAAACACTGACAGTGATGCTGCAACAAGAATATTATATCGATGCCGATATGATCCGCGGAGCCATTCAAAACCGTTCTTCGTTTAACCTGCTGCATCATAACACCGGGGTGAAAGTTGACGTGTTTGTCCAGAAAACCGGCCCCTTCGCCCAGCAAGAGCTGCGACGGGGATGCAGGTCTCCAAACTCCTTAGCAGGCCATGAGTAGCAAGCGTCTTGTTCCCTTCATGCGAAAGTGGAAGGCATTCAGGAAATGAGCAAAACAAGCTGGGTTGAGCTTTGCGTGAGCGACTTCGAGCAATCCCTCACATGGTTTGAGCATGCGCTGGGCTTTCGTGTCGTCGCTCGCGAGGCAGACGAGTACGCTGAATTGTCTCGTGGGGAGACCTCTCTCCAACTGGCGGCAGACAGCGCACCGTACTGGGCCTCCGAGCGCCCCCGCCTTCTTCCATCGGGACAGCGCGGCAGTGGCGTGGAGATCATCCTCCTCGTAGACGACGTGGATGCCATCTATCGGCAGGCTCAACAGGCCCAGGCAGAGATCGTGCGCGAACTCGCCGACTATCCCTGGCACATGCGACAGTTCTGGGTGCGCCATCCCGATGGCTACCTCATCCGCCCCGCACAAAAGATCCTCTCCGTGAACCCGGCCACCTATCGTCGGCAGGTCACTGACGCTTTTGAACGCGATACGCCGCGCATTACCCGGGAACTGCTCGCAGTGAAACAGACGGCTGATCGCCTTGCTGCACAAGGCGACTACCTCGGCGCGCCCACGATCTACGAAACCCTGGTGACAGAAATCTTCGAGCAATCCCATCTCTATCATGATGAAGAAGCCGGGTACGACGACTACTACGAAGAAGAGGGATACTATCCGCAAGAGGAGGGATTGGAACAGTTTGTCGGGGGGTGTATTGAAGCGCTGGGCAATTGTCTGGCGGATGAACGGACCGATCGGGTAGCGCGCGAGAAGAGCATCGAGGTGCTGTTTGCCATCTACCAGCGCGACCTGCATGCCGACGACAGCCACGGCTTTTATACCAGCGCAGCAGAACAGCTCGTCAAATACGCCAAGCCGCTGGAACGACAAACGATCGTGGAGCGGATTCGTGAGGCACTGGCCGATGAAGAGCAACAGATCGCTGGCTCAGAGCGCCAGGCCTATGGCAAGTTCTGGCTGGACCTGCAGAAAGAGAGCCTCGACGATGAATCCTACCTGCGCATATGCCGTGAGACCGGTCGCATCTCCGACCTGATTGATCGGCTCTTGATGCTTGGGCGCGTTGATGAAGCTGCCAGAGAAGCGCAACAGGTTGACGATAATACGCTCCTGGGACTGATCGACCTCTTCATCCAGCATAGGCAGGATGCCATGGCCGAGCGCCTGATGAGAGCACGCATCTCGGCGCCTATCCGTCCCGCCAACGACGCTGCGCATCTATTGCTGCGTAGTCAGCCGGGACGAGTGGAGGAAGGCAAACCAGACTGGCGCGTCCTGGAATGGCTCCAAAAATACTATCGGGACAGGGGCAATCGCATGGCAGAATTGGAAATAGCCGAAACGCTGTTCCGCACACAGCCTTTCCTTAAGCGCTACCAGGAACTACGCGATCTCGCCCGGCGGCTTGATCGCTGGGAGGCCCTTCGACCGGAGGTGCTTACGTTCCTGGAGCAAGCTAAGAACACCTCGCTCTTGATCCAGATCGCCCTTGACGAAGGAGACATCGACCGTGCCTTGCAGCTACTGAAGGGGATGGCGAAGAAGGATATCCATGGCTACACCTACAATAATGGCTATGGATATTTCGGATTCGGCGACATCGCCCTCCAGGTTGCAAGGGCTGCCGAAGAGGTACGACCGCGTGAGGCAATTGAGCTCTACCGGCAGTCTGCCGAACGACTGATTGCACTACGAGGCCGTCAGAACTACCAGGAAGCCTGCAAGTACCTCGCAAAGATGCGTGTCTTGTACGAGAAGCTCGGCGAGGGCGAGGCATGGACGAGCTACATTACGGTATTGCGTGAGCAGAACCGCAACCTGCGTGCCTTGAAGGAAGAATTAGCTGCCGCGGGGCTGTGAGGAGAGGGAACTGATGACACAATCCAGGTTCAGCTTGACAGCAAATCCTGACAGCAAAGCCGGGGGACAACAGCAAACAACCACACACCCTGGCGGACAACAACACGAGGAAAGAAGCACGTGGAGAACACTGATAAACGCCAGCAAACAAGCTCTACCGAGTCCCCCCTTCGGCATGCCGAGTAAAATACTTGGACCCCCAAGTAGCTCAAGCTTCTCTACAAGCGGCTTTTGCTGTCAGGTCTGCTGTCGGAGTGTACGTTGAGAAGAGCGTTTTCTCAGGCCACCAATCTTGCACAGCCAGAATCACCTTTCCATCCAGATCTTTTGGTTCACTCTTCTCATTATCCTCAACCACCCTCGTCCACATCTCCTGACGCTCCTGGGCAGCATCGCTGATCACCTTCCGTATATCACTCTTCTTGCCGCTCTTCAGGTCGCACTCCACCACACGAGCTGCTAAAGCGCTGATAATCGGGGTAGCGTATGACGTTCCTGACCAATAGGCCCAGGCGTGGGCATTAGACGCATGATACATTGGATATCCCATTGGCTGCTCTTGTGGAGTGCTCTCCATTTGAGTGCTGTGCATCTGAAGACTATAATTATCATTCATTGACAGCGCAGGATATGCTGCTGCCGTGTAGATACCACATATCGCATCAATGGGTGCGGTATTATCGACCTGCGTTATGGCATAAGATGTAGCTGCGGGCAACCATGGATGAGGCCTTGGAAGGTCTCCACCGTAGGTCGCGATTCCACTCTGGCCGGGGTAATTGCTATAGAAGGCTGCTTTTCTATCCTTGTTGACTGCACCAACCGGAATCATCGTGGTGATGGAGTGGCGTCGATCATCTGCAAAAGCAGCAGGATAACGTGCTGAAAATCGTACTTCTGAGGGATTCATCTCCGTATCGCGTGGATCGGAATCATTTCCTGCAGAAGCTACGAAGATGGCTTCAGAGCCTGCCTGATTCAGTACTGAATATAAAACACCCTGTGATGTTGCGATGATTCCTTCAATACCGGGCATTGAGCCATCATGGATATGTTGTTTATCAGGAAACAGCACCAGGCTCAAGTTAATCACAACGGGCAAGCCAAGCGCTTCGCCGCGTTTGTGTATATAGGCTAAGGCCTTGAGCAATGTACGGAGATCTCCCACACCATATTCGTTGAGCACACGTATGCACTCGATGTTGGCATCTGGAGCAATGTCACGCACTATACCCGCGATTGCCAGCCCATGATCATTCATGGGGAAGCCAACGAGTCGCCCATAGATATCCTTGCCCGTCTTCGCCGAGTCCGCAGGATCAGGGATAATGCCATCGAATGAGTAGTTGAGATTAATGGCAGGGGGACTGGCATCGTATGGTTCTGTGTCCTTCATGCCAGCTGCCATCTCCTTCAACAAGGTATTGTGATCGTCTGCTTTATCCGCCGCCACATCAATCTGGTCACGTTTGGGGAGTGTATCCAGAACAAAAACTGTTACACCTTTCCCTGTCGCGCTTTGTAGGTTGATCGGTAGTTGCGGCAAAGTGATCTTGTAGCGACCCTGGCCCTCAAACCCCTCCACTGGATAAGGCGGGCTGACCGGGCAACCATGTGTATTATCAACGCTTGCATGCAGCCAATGCGGAATGACATTGTAGTCATACCCGATTCTACCCTTCATACCCTCCATTTTTTTTATGACGTCTAGAGTATGATCACTACTGCTCAAATCAACATTTTCAGCATTTCCCCGCATTGGCGTCGTGATCTCGGCAAAGTGATGGTGGTTGGTGGAGTGTTGGATTGTTTCAAACCGGTTCAGGTCTAAATTCGGCAAGACCTCATGGGCCACCAGGTCACTTTTGAACGCTTCGTGGATGTTTGACCAGAGGAGATCTGGATCTACATTCGTGCTGACGACGACGACCTGATTCTTGTGCCAAAATGTGGTGTTATCCATATGCATGTTCATGTGTCCTCCAAATCTTCTTTTGGCAGAGCCACGGAGTCTAAAAATTCCAGCAAGTCGTTCCTGATCTTAAGACGTCCAGTATCACTTTTTTACGGTATCAATTTTACTCCCCGAAGAACTATCTGCTGCTTCGGGTATACTTCAGGGGACTGATCGCACCTACAAGACGAAAAGCGGCCCAATAAAACGGATGAGTGTAGGCTGAATCTGTTCGATCAATAAGGTTACATTGAGCAGCACGCAGTGCTTGTGCCTTGCTCTCGCCGCCGAGAAGGTGCTCATAAAAGCGTTGCATCAACTCTCTGGTTGAATCGTCCTCTACTGACCAGAGGCTCATGACGAGGGAGTCTGCTCCTGCAGCCAGAAACGCTCTTCCCAATCCTAATTGTTCATCGCCTCCACCACTAAGCGCTAGCCCGGTTTCGCAGCCACTGAGCGTCACCAGTTCGCAAGCTTTCAAGCTGAGATCGAAAGCATCAATTGCATTGAATCGTCCATTTGCCAATAGAACAGACGAAAAATTGGGGGCATCCAACCTGCTATACCCGTGGGTCGCCAGGTGGATGATGGGACTACCAGCTGCTTCCTCAATCAGCCTGGCGATCGTTGCCTCATCTTCCAGATAGCAGCGTCCATTCATCAGGGTAGCCAGGGTTTTGGCCTCTTCGATTGCACGTTGTAGATGGCCACGACCGGAGTAACCAAATACCAAAGGAGGTCGAATCGTTGCAGAAGCGAGCATTTGGTCTCTATCGTCTCTGCTGAGGTGTTCAGCCCCTGACAGTGTCTTCAACAGTCCACCCGCCGGAAGGTAGTTGATCTGGTAATCCTCGATCAAGTAGTGTGTGCCATCATAGAGGGCATGAAACGGCAGCGAATGTAAAGGTCCATATGGAACAATAGTGAGTAAACCAGAATGTGGAGGGAGCATTTCTCGTACAGGAGCAATGAGCAGGGAATACAGCGAATGTAACATGTGACGGATACCCTGATGCGGTGGTCGCTGGGGATCAGGCCAGCCGCCCGGTTGTAAATGCGCATGTAGTAACGGCAACAAGCGCTTCAATTTCTGCACACCGCCCGGATTTTCATATGTTCTGAGATCTTGATTTGTAAACGAAAAAATAACAAGGCTCTCCTCATGTAGGAAATAAGCCAGCATAAGCTGATCGGGGAACAGCCCTCGACGCAGTTGTGAAATGTCTAAATACTGCCCAAGAGGTGTACGCGTTCTCTTAGCCTTTGTATGCCCGGCCGTCGCACGTTGTAGATCCAAACGCTCAAACAGTTCGTTCAGTTTTGTTTCGCAGCGTTTCAGCTCCGCCTCAATAACCTCTCGCTCAACGGCAGGAGACACAGTGATATCTATTTGAGTAAGAAGGTTAGTGTAGTTGTGGTATCTCTCCTGCCACAGTTTGAGTTCTTGTTGCATTCGCAGTACCGCCGCGCCTGCTTCTTGTAACTCAGGCGAGGGAGGTATAACTTCATCTCCTTCTTTACTGCCAAACGGGGTTTTCGCCGCCCTAAGATGTTGTCGCAGAGATAGCGAACGAGCTCGCTCGAGGTATCCGAACGCTCTCTCAACTCCTCCCTGTCTTAAGCAAAGCACGATCATTCCTTCGTATACCTTCCACGCTGTACGAAGAAAGGAAGGAGAGAGATCAAATGCAAGATCATCCAGGATACGTTCAATCTGAGCAATCGCAGCTTTAAAGTGCCGCGCAGCCTTCCCGTCATCCCCATGCTCAGCATGGATCCGTCCAAGAAGATGATGGCTTCGATAGACTTCTTCCCGTAAATGATGAAGGCTCGCCTGCGCTACTACCTGCTTGCAAAGCACTACGGCGTTAAGTAGAAGGCTCTCTCGTTGCTCCTCCTCTTGCCGCGCTCTGTTCTGCTGAACCTGTTCTATCAGAGAACCAGCCATGACGAGACCTGCGCAAACAAAACGCGCCGCCAGACTATGGGCTTCAAAATACGCTTTGACCTTATAAGCCTCATCATATGCCTGGGTAGCTAGTCCCATTTCAAGGAGAAGCTCAGCCTGATGCAGCCTGGTAACTGCCGAATGGTGATCAAATCCCCCTCGGTCAAATAGTATCTTTGCTTCGTTGAGCGCGGCTAGCGCTTCGCGTAATCGACCAGAAGCGACAAGTGCCGTAGCATATTCACGCAGGACATTTCCCATATCTAGCGACTCATCAAGACGTCTAAATATTGCAACAGCTTCTGCCGCCAATTGACAGGCCTCGTTCGCCCTGCTGAGCTTCACCAAAGTGTCAGCCATCCTCATCTTAAGCTCTGCTAACACCCTGGGGTTGTTCATGTTGCCCTCTATAAACCTATCTTGCGCCTGGTAGTACTGCCGTAATGCAGAACCATAGTATCCCTGGGCATAATCAAGTTCTGCTAGCTCAATTTCTGCATTCACTATGAGGTCAGTTTCAGCAAGTGCGGAAAAAGCCACATGCACCTCTTGCTGGAGACGACGCGCCTGCTCAAAATCACCTAGCCAGGAAAGAATTACTACCTGGCTCTCCTTTGCCATAGCTATGGCTCGCTTGATATAGGTATCGCTTTGATCTGTCACGGCAGGATATATCATCAGCATTCTCTCATAGAGAACGATAGCATCGCGATACCGCCCTATCTGCCTGTAGATCCATGCTGTATTATGATCGATGACACAAACCCAGTACGGCTCGCCAAGCTCCTGAAATATCTCTCGAGCGCGTGCAGCGTCGTGTAGTGCCTCTTCGATATGGCCTAATGAGGCAGCAGCTACAACCCAACTGATGCGACTGCGGGCCCAGTTTCTCTTATCGCTCAAACGCAGAAACTTCTCTCCAGCAGTATCTAAAGCTTGAATAGCAGCCTGAAGATGCCTAATCTGAACGAAAGCGTCCCCTTTGGCCTTTAGACCGAGCGCGTGCGAGTATTCATCATGAGCGCTTTCACCAAAAAAGGTGAGCAGTTCCGCTAGTTTGAGTGAGAGAAAAGGCGTATAGAGGCATTTGAGGGCCTCATTTGCCAGTAAATCGCCAATAGCAGTATGATCTGCTAATTCCTCCCTATGTCCCTGGATGTAAGAACGCCCCTCTTCCAGACTGGCATCTCGTAGGCGTTGTAAAAATACTGAGTTATCCATATTCCACAGTTAGTTCTCCAATTGACGAACATATTAACGAGGCCAAAGCGATAAATGGGGCATAAACTACTGAATGGACTCCTTTGGGGGTACCTTTTACTCCTGGTCGACGGTAAGTTCCTCTATGACTACTTCCTGTTCGGGTAGACGTACGAGCATCACAAAGCTTCCCGTTGGTACTGGCTCCAATATGAGGTTTCCACCCCCATCTACCTCAGTGGAAAGCAATGGGACAGCAGTTTCTGCGTCCTGTCTATCTACTGCAAGCGGACCTGGTGCGTAGTAGAGATCGACTTTCGAGCCCTCAAAGGCACTGACCGTCGCTTTGGTATTAGAAGTGGTAATAATCCCTAGCAACATCATTTCGCCGTTACTCGTACGCGATAGATGCAGCGACAGGCCTATCGATTCAGCCTGGTATTGGCGGGGCCATCCTTTCTTAGGGGCATTATTGCGTATGACGGGCTGTGCATGCTGTATCACATGCTCCGCAAACAGCCGACGTATCGCTTTCGGTACCGCGTACGGGGTAACGGGAAAGGCATCGAAATTGGCCTGCAACTGCCGGATCTCTACAACCTCGTCAGCGCAACTGGGACAGTCGAGAATATGAGAGGCGATGCGTATCCGACTCTCATCTGACACCATTCCGAGGCAATAGTAGTTTAATTCGACGCCACTCGGGCATAGGAAACGATAGAGTTTCGCACTGAGTAGCCTATTCGTCTGTTTGTATAGAGTGAGTTGTTGTTGACAGAGAGCACACTGTTTAAGATGTTCTCTTTCACTCTCAGAGAGCATTCCCTCTCCATAAGCAACACTCATCAACTTCTCTTCACTAAGTGCTATCCCATGCGGATTCTCTGTCATGAGCTATTTAGACCTCCTCATCTCCTAGTAACCATCGCAGCCGCTCGCGGTTCCGCTGCAACCGATCTACAATGTTGCAGTTTACACGATAGATTTCCTTCACGTCCGTAAATTCCTGTGGAAAACGTTCCAGAATGTATTTGGGCTTCAGCCCATTGAAATAGAGCAGTTGTGCTACACGTCTTTCACGCTCATCATTGAGCAGGCTGAGAATGGTATTCCAGACCTCAAGATCGTCTTCTGGCTGTTCCGCCGCTGGCTCCTCTGGAGAATCTTGATCAGGCAGAGGCACCTCCCTGGATCGTAATTGGGCACGCATCAGGTCTGTAAAAATCCCATTGAGCGTCGCATGCAGGTAACTTAATGCCCCATTCAACGTCTTGAACTCGAAGTGCTGCTCATGCACAGCAATCCAGAAACGCGAAAACGTTTGCGCTACATAATTCTCCTCTGAGTCATGCAAGAGCGCAATATCGCTACTTGAATGACTGTGTATCCAGGCGCGCACATTCTCCCCAAAACACTTCTGTAGGACGAACCATGCCTGTTCATCATGCTCAAGGATAGCACGACGGAAAATCTCTAAACAAAAGCTATCATCAGCAGGCTCTTTCTGTCGACGTCTTACCAGCTCACTCGAGCAGAGGTCCGCTAATCTGGACAGTTTCAGACGGTTGATTGGTTCATCCATCTCAAAACTCAATGCTCTCACTTCAACTTACGACTTCCAGCATGCGTAACAAAGATCCAGCGAACTCGTAATGCACATATCAAGTAAAAGAGACGCTTATATACACAACTTTTCTGGTGCCTCAATTTCTCTGGGTCCTAGCATGCGGAGGGCTATCGATGAAAAGTATTCAGCAATTACAAGTAAACAACCTATCAAGCAACAGCGTCTGCGAAGGAATGTATCGATCACTGAGGTCTATTCATCAGAAGCATAGTTTATGTATAGCCAGTTTGTCAAGTAGTAAAAACACCGTTTAATTGCTTTGAAACTATTGATATATTTTTAGGAAAAATCGAAAACTCTCCTTCTGTTACTTCAGCAAGGTCCTCAACGAGTAGCATCTTCAACGGTGAAAGTTTTCAAACTGGGATTCAGAATATCGATGTCCAGATGACTCCACAAAAAAGTGATGCCTGAAAATGTATCGGATGAACGTCTCACTTAA
>Ga0099828_10002015_pt1 | contig 13893 bp, 14 predicted proteins | sample CZO8metaG_2_FD_79338 | JGI IMG/M metagenome (GOLD analysis project Ga0099828, IMG submission 79338) | Vadose zone soil microbial communities from the Eel River Critical Zone Observatory, Northern California, USA - CZOApr15con2H1.8 metaG | ecosystem: Environmental > Terrestrial > Soil > Vadose...
ATGGGGAGCCGGACAATGGGGCTTCAGTCCGCTGGTGCAGCTAGGGCAAACTTCCCTGCTCGTTTATTGGGTACACATTGAATTCGTATACGGACGTTTTTCCATCCTGCCCAAACGGGCGCAGGATATTCGACGCGCATCGTTTGGCCTGCTGACGATCTTCCTCGCCATGCTGCTCTTGTCGGTGTTGCGGACAAAGCTGAAAGGGCGTGGGATAGAAGTGCGGGCATGGTTCCGCAGGCCGGTCGGTGCAAATTGAGCCTCAACCCGTTGCCGAAATCTGGCGGATCGCATTCTCGACCAACTTCAATCCGATCGCCCATTGCTGCCGCGCTTGCGGCTCATCGTCCCCGTATCCGAACAGATAAAAAGTGATGTAGAGGCCGTCTCGCGTTCCGGCCTCGTCGTGGTAATTGCAGTGGCGGATCAGGAATTCGGCTGCGGCGGGAATCTCAGGCACTCGGTTCAAAAGGTGAGTAAGCCGTTTCGCCAGTTGCTCGTGCTCGGGAAACGAGAAACGTGACTTTACATTGGAGAACAAGAGATCAATGTACGACCCAAACTTGCACGCAGCTCCAAAGATTTCCTCTTCGGGATTCATTTCGCGGCTGGACCAGGCGTCGCACTTGGCAGTTTCGAGAATGCTGGCGGGCGAATTTATCGCGGCGAGAAACTCGCCCACTTCCTGGATCTGCCGGGCCTCCTCCACATTGAGCAGCAGGTCGGGCTGGCACTTCAGGTTGTAATAGCGCGAACCGCCCTCACCGGCAGCCCAAGGCAGGTCCAGCGTTTCGTCCTCCGCTCCCAGTTCGACTGCGAAGTCGGCTTGCACGTCAGGATCCGATCCGAACCGTTCAATTACTTTGCTGGCGCGGCCTGGGGCGTTGCCTGTGGCTTTGCGCCCGGCGCCGAAAAATTCACCTTTGGCACCTGACGCGATCCCTCGGAGGCAGCAAAGTAAGCCTCATTGGGTTTGAAGCCGGCCCAGCCAGCATAAATGTTAGCCGGAAATTTCTGAATGTAGGTGTTGTAGTCCTGCAGGGTGTCGTTGTAACGCTTACGCTCGACCGCGATGCGGTTTTCGGTTCCGGCCAACTCATCCTGCAGACGCAGGAAGTTCTCATTCGATTTCAACTGCGGATAATTCTCCACGATCAGCAGCAACCTGCCGAGAGCACCGTCCAGTTGCTGATTGGCTGCAATCTTGTCTGCCGGGGTGCCGGCCGAGAGCAGCGCCGAACGGGCCTTGGCGATATCGCCGAACACGGTCTGCTCCTGCTGGGCGTACCCCTTCACCGTTTCGACCAAGTTAGGAATGAGGTCAGCGCGGCGCTGCAGCACGATGTCTACCTGCGACCAGGAAGCCTTGACCGCCTCGTTCTTGGTCACCAGCGTGTTGCGGACACCCACATATTGTCCAAAGACGATGAGCGCAATCAGCGCCAGGACGATAAGTACGATCCAGCCCTTGCTCATGGTTCTTCTCCTGAAAACAAAATCTACGGAGCGGTCAGGAACTGCGTGGCCCCGTGGAATCGAGCATTGTATCCAATGCGGCGGTCACCTGCTGTATCGCGGCGAGATAGCGGGTGAAAACGTCCGCCACATCGAACTGCTTGCGTTCCGCCTTGTGTTCGCGAATGTCGAGCAACTGGAGAAATGCGGACGGATCAAATCGAATACGAGTCGAAAGTGCCCGGATGGCTTCCTGTTTTGACGGCGGGGCCGTGTCGCCCAGCGCGATCAGCGCATGCCGGAACAAAGTGGTAAAGGCCGAGAAGGAGCTCAGGAGCAGATCCCAAAGGCGGCCCTTGTTACCTGCAGCCGCGAGCAGGCGTTGGCGCAGCAGAATCACTTTCTCACGGAGTTCGTATTCCAGTTGCGCGCGATGCAGATGCATGGGAACACGCAGTTCGCTCAGCACGTCCTCGCCGAAAAGCACCCGATGGTTCTGCTGCATATCGAGCAACTCGATGGAAAAAACGTCGGCGGAGCGTTTGAGTTTCTCCCGAGTGAGCACAAGCGGCGCGTGATGCTTTTGCCGGCTCCACCACTCTACCGCAGGCGCCATTGCAGTCAGCTCCCCGAAAGACATCTCGCGCAGGATGCAAAGCAGGTTCAGGTTAGAGAACTCGGGATGAAATTCACCACTTGCGGCGGAACCGTAGAGGAGCACGGCCTGGAGGTTCTCTCCCGCCGCTTGACGCAACCGGCTGACGAACTCGTTGATCTGCTTTTCAGGAACCATATTGACCTCGCAAAGCCCGTACCTACCAACTTCCGCTGGCCCCGCCACCGCCGGAACTGCCGCCACCGAATCCTCCAAAACCACCGCCCCCACCGCCGAAGCCGCCACCACTCCAGCCTCCGCCAGCGTATCCTCCCCCGCGGAAGCCGCCTCCAGCCCCAAGTAAGAGCATCCAGAATAGCAGGCGACGCAGCGGTGGCACGGCTAGGATAACGATGAAGATTACAACAATGGCGCCGACCGGCAGACCCGTGCCTGGCTCTTCTCGCGTTTGCGCAGGAATCTGTGGGCGCGCGCCCGCGAGCTGAATTCCCGCATCTTGTGCGATCACATCGGCAACGCGGGAGGTCATCAGTGACACCGCGCCGCCATAGTCGTTTCGGCGGAGAAACGGGACTGCCTCGCGGCCAAAGCCGCCGACTTTGCCGTCAGGCAGGATCGGTTCCAGACCGTAGCCCACTTCGGTGCGGTAACGGCGATCCTGCACGGCTAGGAGAATCAGCACTCCTCGATTCGTGGACTTACTACCGATTGCCCACTTCTTGAACAGGTCCACCGCAAAACTCTCAATGTCAGAGCCGTCGAGCGAGTGGACCGTGACTACAGTGATCTGCGCGTGTGCTTTTTGGTCGATCTGCTGACAGATGCTGTCTAGCTGTGCGATTGTGCTCTGATCAAGGACGCGGGCAAAGTCGTTGACGTAGCCGCTGGGATGCAGTTGCGAGACAGGTTCGGCGCGGAGAACGAGTGCGAGCACCAGTGGGATGATGACCAGCAAGACATGTTTCGCGCCCGACTTCATTCGACGCCGATTGTATAGGAGAAAAGTCGACTTGCGCTCGGTCCACAGCCGGCGCCGCCGTTTCCTACGCAGGCACGGAACCGAGGACCGTATTTACCGATTGGAACTCGCGCAGGAACTCCACCACCCGGCTTTCCGCCCAGCGGCCGTCGTAGCCGTTTGGATCGGCGAGAAATGAACAGTGGCCGCCGTCGTCAGTTTCGACGAACGTGATGTTTGGATTGGAGAGAATCTTCTGCCGCGTCGCGGGCAGGATGCGGATGAAGGGGTCGTTGGCGGCGTGCAGAATCAACGCTGGGACGGCGATGCGGTCCAGCACATTGGTGGCGGCGGCGCGGGCATAGTAATCGGCAGCGCCCTTGAATCCGCAATAATAGGCCGTGATTTTATCGTCGAAGTCGCGCAGGCTGAGCACACCGTGGAGTCGCGAAGTGTCGAAGGCTTCGGGAAACAGATGCGCTTTCGCGCGTAGCCGCTGGCGCAGCTTCCAGATGAAGTAGTACTCGTATAAGCGATTGCTTTTGAGGTGCAGCGCGTCGGCGGAGGCAGCGAGGTCCATCGCCGGGCACACGGCCGCAACCGCGAGGAACTGGGCCGGGCCGGTGCTGCCCCATTCGCCCGCCAATTTGAGCACCAGGTTCCCGCCCATGGAGAATCCCGCGAGCGCCAGGCGGGAGATGTGGTCGTGCTCGATCAGGTTTTGGGCAACAGCGGCCACATCGCGAGAAAGCCCGGAATGGTAGAGGGTAGGAGCCACGGCTTCGGTGCCGCCGCAGTTACGCTGATTCATGCGCACGACGTTCATGCCGGCGGCCAGGCCCTTCCCGGCGATGCCCAACATGTACTGAGATTCGCTGGAGCCCTCAAGACCGTGCACAACGACGACGGTCAGCGCTTCCCGCCGATCATCCTGCCAGTGACAGTGGCACAGCACCTTCACGCCGGGCTCGACCTCGACCAGGCGCTGTTCAGCGGGAGGCAGAACAATGCGACGTGAGAGGAAAAAGCTAGCCAGCGTTTGCAGGTGTCCGCCGCGCAGGCCGCGGCGTGGGAGAAATGCTGGCGCTTGGGTTTGCGGAGTCCCCACAATTTGATTTTAAATGGTATTGGTAGTAGGAAGCGGTCTGAGTTGAAGGAGTTCTGCGATGCCTATTTTCGAGTACGTCTGCAAGGACTGTAACCACGAGTTTGAAGCGCTGGTGTACGGCAATCAGAAGGCGGAGTGTCCCAAGTGCCACGGCAAGAAGCTGACACCGCAGCTTTCGGTATTTGCGGTGGCGGCGAAGGGTTCTTCGGCTTCCGCCAATACGGGCAGGGCGTGCGGTTCCTGCGGCGACCCACGCGGGCCCGGCGCGTGCTCCTTGCCCGATCTCGACTAAGCCTGCTTGCAGCACAGTGCAGGCAGTCCCCCCTAAATGCATGTCTTGAAACGAGGTCGCAGGTGACCTCGGGCACCGCTTCCCTGTAACCGGCGTAAGTTTCATTCCTCTCGCGATCTCCATACCATGACAGCAGTTCTTCTAAGAGGGGATATGGACCGTCGTCGCAATCCTCGGGTCACAGCACACATGCCCGTCCGGGTTTGGGGCATGGACGCGCAGGGCCTGCCATTCATGCAATTGGCCGGCGTGCGCAACATCAGCAGCAGTGGCGCATTGATACAGGGAATGTGCCGCCAGGTCCTTCCCGGAGAAATCCTGGAAGTGCAGCTGGGCGAGGAAAAGGCGCAGTTCCGCGTGGTGTGGGCTGGCAGGGTGGGCACTCGAAAAGAAGGTGAAATCGGTATCGAGAGCCTGAGCTCCGAACCTTGCATCTGGGACATGAACGTGAATCTGTGCCACTGCAGCCAATTTGCAGCAAGTGGGTAGGGACAGTTCTCAGTTCTCAGTTCTCAGTTCTCAGTTCTCAGTTCTCAGTTCTCAGTTCTCAGTTCTCAGCCGTTCCTCCAGTCGTGCGCGCTTGGTGTTATCGCGAGACGTCCACCACGAGTTGAGGGCTTCAGTTTACACAGGGCCTGGCGCTCTACTATCCTGCCACTTCCGTCAAATTGCGTGGAAATCAACTAGGGGAATCGCTCATGCGGGCTACGTTTGTTGTTCTGATGTTATGTTCGGCATTTGTGCCGCTTGCAGAGGCCCAGTCGCAGCATCCACCCAATCTCATGCCGATGCCGGCTAGCGTGCAGATGGGAGCCGGCCGACTCTTGATTGATCCGTCATTTTCTGTCGCGCTCAGCGGCCGGCCCGATCCGCTGCTGCGGCGGACCGTTGACAGATTCCTGAACAATCTTCGCCAGCAAACCGGGATGCTTCCCTTGGATATGAAAGTGACTGATTCATCTAACGCCACTCTCGTCATTAACTGCGAGCATGCGAGTAAAGAAGTTCAAGAACTGGGCGAAGATGAATCCTATGACCTCGAAATCAGCAACTCGGGCGCGAAGCTCAGTGCGCCGACGTCTCTGGGCGTTATGCGCGGACTTCAGACATTCCTGCAGCTTGCGCATACCACGTCCGACGGCTTCGCCGTGCCGGCGATTGCGATCCAGGACAAGCCGCGCTTCCCCTGGCGTGGATTGATGATTGACGTCAGCCGCCACTTCATCCCCCTCGATGTGCTTAAGCGCAACCTGGACGGAATGGCGGCGGTGAAGCTGAATGTATTTCACTGGCATCTGTCGGATAACCAAGGATTCCGCATCGAGAGCAAGGAATTCTCCAAGCTGCACCAAATGGGATCCGACGGACTCTACTACACGCAGGAAGAAGTCCGCAATTTGATCGCCTACGCGCGCGATCGCGGCATTCGTGTTGTCCCGGAATTTGATATGCCGGGGCACAGCACCGCCTGGTTCGTCGGCTACCCCGAATTGGCCAGCGGGCCGGGGCGGTATGAGATCGAGCGCAAGTGGGGCGTTTTCGATCCGGCCATGGACCCGACTCAGGAACGTACTTACAAGTTCCTGGATAAATTCATCGGTGAGATGGCCAAGCTCTTTCCCGACCGGTTCTTCCACATCGGCGGCGATGAAGTAAACGGCAAGCAGTGGGACGCGAACCCGAAGATCCAGGAGTTCATGCGCTCTCACGGCATGAAGAATAATCAAGATCTGCAGGCGTACTTCAACAAGCGGGTGCAGGCGATCGTAAGCAAGCACGGAAAAACCATGCTGGGGTGGGATGAGATCCTGCATCCCGGCTTACCGAAGAGCGTTGTCATCCAGTCGTGGCGCGGGCAGGAGTCGCTGGCGGAGGCCGCAAAGCAGGGCTACCGCGGGCTGCTTTCGCATGGATACTACGTGGACCTGATATGGCCTGCATGGCAGCACTACGCGGTTGATCCCATGAGCGACGCAGCGGCCAGCCTGAGTCCAGATGAGAAGCAGCGCATCCTGGGCGGCGAGGCCTGTATGTGGGCCGAGTATGTTTCGCCGGAAAATATTGATTCCCGCATCTGGCCGCGTACGGCCGCCATCGCAGAGCGGTTGTGGTCGCCACAAGACGTGAGGGATGTGAATTCCATGTACCAGCGTCTGGAGGAAGTTAGCCGGCGCCTGGAGGGGCTGGGTCTGACGCACAACTCGAGTTACGCTCCCATGCTGCGCCGCATCGCAGGGAGAGATGACATCTCAGCTCTTCAGGTGCTCGCCGATGTGGTCGAGCCGGTTAAAGACGACACCCGTGAGAAGACCGCTCCGGTCGAGCCCACCAGCGCGACTCCGTTGAACCGATTGGTGGATGCGGCCCGCCCGGAGAGCGCGACGGCCCGGCGTTTTGCGGATTTGGTGAACGAATTAGCCGGAGGCAGCCTTAAGCCGGGGCCTGAGCCGCAAATAAGAAAGTTGCTCACCCGCTGGCGTGACCAGCAGGAGAACCTTCAGTCCCTGTTGGAGGAATCCTTTCTTCTGAAAGAAGCCGCTCCGCTCTCGCAGGAACTCTCAAACCTTGGCGCCGCTGGCCTGGCTGCGCTCGACTACCTCGATCGCGGCCAACGCGCGCCCGAGGCATGGAAAGCTGAACAGCTCGCGCTTATTGAGCAAGCGAAGACGCAGAAAGCCCAATTATTGCTGATGGTCGTGCCCTCAATAGAGAAGCTGATCGAGGCCAGTGCGGGGCAGGCCCCTTTGCCCGCGAAATAGAGACCGAGTTATTCTTATCGCGCCCGGGAGGTGTTCCATGGCATCCGACGAGGGCACAATCGCAATGGGAGCGTCCGTGAGCCTGCCTGCCTTCACCGATAATCCAGGGTCCTGGCCGAGTTTGCCACTGGATGCCTGGCAAGATACCCGCGACACTTTGCACATGTGGACCCAGATTGTGGGCAAGGTGCGCCTGGCGCTCAGCCCGCTCATCAATCACTGGTGGGAAGTGCCGCTCTACGTCAGCGCACGCGGGTTGAGCACTTCGCCTATTCCGTATGGCCACGGGATTTTTGAGGTGGAGTTCGATTTTCTCCGTCACAACCTGGTGATTCAGACCAGCGAAGGATCGGGCAAAACAATTCCCCTCGCTCCGCGCTCCGTGGCAGATTTTTACAAAGAGTTCATGGCAGCGTTGCGCTCGCTGGGCATCGAGGTGAAGATCTGGGCCATGCCCGTGGAAGTCCCCAACCCGATCGCGTGTGACCGAGATGTCCAGCATGCGTCTTATGATCGCGAGTATGTGACCCGGTTCTGGCGCATACTTGTGCTGGTAGACACAATCTTCAAGGAGTTTCGCTCACACTTTATCGGCAAGAGCAGCCCGGTTCACTTTTTCTGGGGAAGTTTCGATCTGGCGGTGACGCGGTTTTCAGGACGCCGCGCGCCGGAGCGCGAAGGAGCGGACCTGATTACTCGCGAAGCATATTCGCACGAGGTGATCAGCGCGGGATTCTGGCCGGGCGGAGGAGACGTCAAGGGTGCGGCGTTTTATGCCTACGCGGCGCCGGAGCCGCCAGGCTTTGCGGAAAGTCCGGTCCGTCCCGCCAGCGCGTTTTATCATCCGCAGATGCATGAGTTCTTATTGATGTACGACGATGTCCGTCAGGCCTCCTCGCCAAGTACAACCCTGCTCGAGTTCTTGCAAAGCACATACGAAGCCGGCGCAAACCTCGGAAAGTGGGACCGGGCGGCACTGGAAAGAACCGCCTAGAAGCTGTCTCATAAATAGTGTCGAGGCCACCGTGGAAGGGCACGGCTTCCAGCCGCGCCGTAAAGATGCCCCAAATACGCGGCTTTAGCCGCTGCGGGCCCTTCATGATTTCGACCCAACGCTCTACGCATATTTATGAGATGGCCTCTAAGCTTCGGGAAATCTTATCCGCATGCGGGGTGGATCTTCGCTCGGAATCTGTTTCAGCGAAACAGGTGGGTGTAGAGGGCGTAGATGAGGCACCCCACGAGCGCAACCAGCCCTATGCCCAGCTTGGTGAAGAAGCGTCGTCGCAGCGGAGGGGGATTCCAGTTCGCTACCGCGGCTCGGAGTTCCTCCATCCACTCTTCTTCATCAGTGTTGCGATAGAGGCCGGACTGAAAAGCCGCCTGCAACGTGCGCTGATCGCCTTCGGGCAGCGCAACGAACCGGAACGGCTGCTGGGTGCCGGTGACAGGAATCAGCATTTCTGCTGTCCCCAGCACCGGTCCCCTGTGCGTGTGGAACATTAACTTAACCACCGAGCCCTGATGCACAGGCTTAGGTAGGAGCAGTAAGCCACCGTTGCGAGAAATGACGTGCAGTTCGCCAGCGGTGCGGCGGCCATCCTGGAATTGAAGGACGGCCGGAGTAGTATCGGTGAGCCGGAATCGCGGGACCCGCCGATTTGGTTGAGGCGAATATGTCATTTGCCACGCGAGTATGTTACGTAATTGCGCAGCTTAGGAGATTACGGAAGGACTTGTACGCTACCAGTTACCCTCCGCATGTCCCTGGATTGGCGGGATGAACCGATGCCCAGACCGGTAGCGAAATCGTTCGCGGCCACGCTCGAACGCCTCAGTTCACGCCTGAACTGGGTGATCATTCGCATCCCGCTGGACGTTCCGAAGATCTGGGGAACGGGGGCGGCTGAAGGTTACCGCAACCTCGAAGCACATGCTCGCCGGATCGCCAAGGCTGTTCAGGACGCGGCCGGGTTAGCTGAGAAAAGAACGAACGGAAGGATTGGTCGGCCCTAGCAGACGATTTTCGAACTTTTATGGCCGAACCCTGGGCTTTGCCCTTGCCGGAATCCCTGCTACAGGGTTCCGAACCGCTCCTAACCGCATGATTATCGGCCAGCTTTGCCTGAAATAGACTGCATTTGCGAAACGCAACAATTTTCGGCACGTGCTGAATGGTACGGCGCGCGATCAGTGATGGCTGGACGATTCGAGTCGATTGGCTGTATCGTTGCTGCGCCAACCGAGCCGTGCCTATGGGCCGGACTCCTTACCCGCTTTCGCATAATCCTTGGGGTAGAGCTTCTGCGCGCACGAGGGACAGATGCCGTGCGTAAACTCTGCCTCGGAATGCTGGCGGATGTAGCTCTCGATGTGGCTCCAGTAACCCTGGTCGTCGCGGATCTTTTTGCATGCGGCGCAGATCGGTAGCAAGCCTTTCAGGGTCTTGATCCTATTGAGTGCTTCCTGAAGATCTAGGATCAATGTTTCCCGGGTTTTCCAGCAGAATTTGCAGAACCTGTAGGGGTTGTTCCTGAAGCTTGACCTTGACACCCTGCTTGCGCAGTTCTCCGGCGCGCAAGTCGACTTCGAAAACATCGAAACGAATCGTGGTTTGCGTTGGATGAGCCGATTCCACTGAGAGCTCACCAAATTGCAGCATCACTACGACAGAACACGCCCATAAACCTACGCAGGAAAGTTCATGCGCCGCAGCAGGTCATCGAACCGCGGGTCGGAGCGCAGGTAGTCCACGCATGGATCCACCTTGACCCAGGCCAACATGGCCGATCGCTCCTGAAGTGCTTTCTCCAGCCAATAGAGAGCTGGCTCCCTTTCCTGTAGACCGCAGTGGATCAGCGCGAACCAGTACGCCATTACATAGCGAGTTTTCGACAACTCTTTCAACTGTTCTAGAATCTGGAGCGCCTCATTTCGCTTTCCAGCAGCCGCATAGGTACCGCCCAACTCGGCCAAAAACAGCGGAGCATTGCCAGAGAGCTCGACTGCAAGGCGTCTTTCATCCACAGCTTGGGTATACAACCCCTGGCCTTGGTAGGCATTGGCCACCAACCAGTGCAGCCATGTGAAACTGGGATCTAGTTCCAGAGCTTGGCGGGAGTGTGCAAGCGCGTACTCCCAATCGCGAGCCATCCAGGAAGCCCCGGCATGGCTCGCATGAATGATAAGTGACAGCGGATCAAGTTGCACGGCCCTGCCAGTCTCCGCCAACGCCTCCCCAAATCTGCCGACACAAGCGAGACAATGCCCGTACCATTGGTGTGCTGTTGCGTAACTGGAGTTGAGTTGTATGGCTCGGAGAAATTCCTTTTCGGCTGCCACAAAGTCCCAGTCGTAGTGCAAGATGGCCCAGCCGAGCGAAGCGTGGGCTTCTGCCGTCTCTGCCATCTCCAACGCTTTTCGAGCCGCCACCTTCGCTTTGCCACAACCGTCTTCTGGAGAGGTAAAGCCCCCGAAGCCGGCACCGCCTGCGCAATCAGCCAAGCCTGCGTAGGCGGCGGCATAGGTCGGATCCTTGGCAATTGCTTGCTGGAAGCACTGGATCGCTTTTCCGACCGCTGCTCCACTGCGCCGGTTCCAGAGATAACGCCCTTTAAGATAGGCTTCGTACGCTTCCGGATCGACAGGATGCACCTGCGACAGATGTACTTGTTCCTGCGGTGTCAGCTTGACCCGCACTTCCCGCGCAACCGCCTGCGCCACTTCTGCTTGCAACGCCAGTACGTCTCGTAGGTCTCGTTCGTAACTCTCGGCCCAGAGGTGCGCCTCCTTGGCAGCGTCTATCAGTTGTGCCGTGATGCGCACTCGGTCTCCTGCGCGCAATACCGTCCCTTCTACGATCGCCTCCACCCCAAGTTCCCGGGCAATCTCGCGCAGAGGCTTGCGGACTCCCTTGTACAGCATGATCGAAGTGCGGGAAACCACTCGGAGCTCGCCAATCTTGGCCAGAGTCGTAATGAGCGCCTCCGTCATTCCTTCGGCAAAATACTCCTGCTCCGGATCGCGCGACAGATTTTCGAGAGGAAGGACGGCGAGCGACCGCATGCGCGCGGCTTCGCATTCGATTTTCCCCACAAACCGATAGCCGCGCCGGGCAACCGTCTCTACGAAGCTGGGGGTCTCTGCCGAATCTCCCAAAGCCTCCCGCAGCCGCTTGATGGCGTTGTAAAGGCCGTGGTCGAAGTCGACAAAGGTGTCGGAGGGCCAGATCTTCTGCTGTAGTTCCTCGCGGGTGACGATTTCGCCCGCACGCTGCACGAGAACCTGAAGAATCTGGAAGGGCTGCTCCTGGAGTTTGACCTTGGCGCCCTGTTTGCGCAGTTCGCTGGCCCTGGAATCCAGCTCGTATGCCCCGAAGCGAACCGTCCCATGCGCTGGGTGGAAATCCGCCATGCAGCGTTAGCTCCCCAAGCTTTGGCAGGCGATTTTAACACCCTCGGTCCGTCTCGGACTCGACTTTCAACAAACCCGGAGAGAGGCAAGAGCAAAACAGGAGAGACTCGCGGTATTTACTCGACCTCGCGGATTTGAGATAACGCAACCGGAAGGGCAATCCGGAATGACACCAGCGACGAGGAGGGATCATATGAACACCAGAAACCTGCTGACTTGGGCGCTAGTTTGCCTGGCATTGGCTGGGACCAGCCATCCAGGATATGCTGCATCGGCGAGCTTCGCGCCCGCGAAAAACTACGCCGTAGGCACAAATCCGCTGGGAGTGGCGGCGGGAGACTTCAACGGTGACGGTCACATGGACTTGGCTGTGGCCAACAGCGGCGATCCGAACGCCAATGACGACGGTGGTATCAGCATCTTGCTCGGAAATGGCGACGGCACATTTCAGCCGGCGAACAACCTCACGGTTGGGAAGAATCCTCGAGCGCTGGCGGCAGCCGACTTCAACGGGGACGGCAGGGACGACCTAGTGCTACTCGATAGCCTCGGCACCGCCGTATCGCTGAGTAATGGCAACGGCACATTCCGCCCCGTAACCTACATTCCGACCGCGAACGGCCCTCTCGCGCTGGTGGTGGCCGACCTCAACGGGGACAACATACCGGACCTCGCGGTAGCCGCTTCATCGCTGAGCGTCCTATTGGGGAACGGAGATGGGACGTTCCAATCACACGTTGACTACACGACGCCGGGCGGAATGGGCGTCATCATAAGCGGTGACGTGAACGGTGACGGGAAAAGGGACATCGTTGAACGGGGTCTGGGGATCAAGATCTTTCTGGGCAACGGAGATGGCTCGCTCCAGAGTCCGATCTCTTCGACGGACTCGTCCTTTGGCGGATTCCTGGTGATGGCGGATTTCAATCTGGATGGGAAGCCTGATCTCGCGGAGGAGTTTCTTGATATCAGCACCAATCAGTTTGAAGTGGCCGTGATGCTGGGAAATGGCGACGGCACCTTTCAACCGTGGACCCCAACCAACCTTTCGTTCTCCCACCCAACCGCGATGTCTGCTCGTGACCTCGACGGAGATGGTAAAGCCGATTTGGTCATTGTTACTGATTCCGCCAACGTGTTCCTGGGCAATGGCGACGGAACGTTTCAGTCTGGATTGAGTTTCGGGGTTGGCGGAGGCTCCCACAGCGTGGTAGCAGCAGACTTCAATCAGGACAAAGCCCCAGATCTGGTGGTCGCGAATTCTACCGACAACACCATCAGCGTGCTGCTCAACACGACCGGCGCCGACTTCTCGATCACAGCATCCACTCCTAACCCAGCGACGGTCAGCCGTGGGCAGAGCTCCACCTCGACCGTAACCCTTGGCCACCTGAATTCATTTGAAACTCCGGTCGAACTGACCTGCTCCGTGCAGCCGGCGCAAGCGGCGCCCACTTGCTCACTGGACCAAAACTCGATCACCTTTGACGCCAGCGGGAATGCGACCGCGACGCTCACCATGCACACGGGTGCGACGGCGTCGCTCTTACTAGGGTCTCCGCTGGACTCGCGCCCCATTCAATTCGCATGGCTGCCGATGGCAGGCTTTGCCCTGATGGGAGCGGGTTTCGGTTCCAGCCGGTCTAGCAGACGCAAGCTGACCTCCTATTTATTGGGTTGTATATTGTTCGGCGGGCTGATCTTGCAGGCAGCGTGCGGTGGCGGAAGTGTAACCGTCCACCCAACTCCATCCACGGCCTACACAATCACGGTCACGGGCACGTCGGGATCGACACAGCATTCCACCACCACCACGCTCACGGTTCAGTGAATCACATCAGGTCGCTTTGAAGAGGATGGCGACCTGCTCATTTAACGGAGGGTGCACATGTTGCAGATTACAAAACTGGCTTGCACGCTTTCAGCTTTGGCAGTCCTGGCAGGCTGCGGAGGTGGCGCCAAAACTCCACCTCCCCCGGGGCCCGACTTCAGCTTGTCCGCCTCTCCAGTTTCCGCCTCCGCGGTGCTCGGGAATTCGACTTCGCCAGTTACCATCTCTGTTGCGCCACTGCGTGGTTTCAACAGCCCGGTTGACGTCTCCCTCCAAGGTCTGCCCCAGGCGATTGCGGCGACACCACCCTCCTTCTCCCTGACTCCCGGCGCAAATCAGTCTGTAACGTTCTCCTTGTCGCCCTCCGCCGCCGTGGGCGTGTTTGCCGTAACAGTGTTGGCCACCAGCGGCAGCCTGTCGCACACCACGCAGCTCACGCTGAATACGGAACCCATCGTCAG
>Ga0099828_10002017_pt1 | contig 13884 bp, 11 predicted proteins | sample CZO8metaG_2_FD_79338 | JGI IMG/M metagenome (GOLD analysis project Ga0099828, IMG submission 79338) | Vadose zone soil microbial communities from the Eel River Critical Zone Observatory, Northern California, USA - CZOApr15con2H1.8 metaG | ecosystem: Environmental > Terrestrial > Soil > Vadose...
CACGCGCACGGGATAAACGGTCAAATGCACGTTGGGAAAACGGCGCGTGAGGATGCGCACGACGTCGCGCACGGCGGCGCCCTTTGGTGAAGTGATGATGCCGATGCGGCTGGGGAGAAGCGGCAGCGGCTTTTTGCGCGCCGGATCGAACAGACCTTCGGCTTCGAGACGTTTTTTCAGTTGCTCGAATGCAAGCTGGAGCGCGCCGAGACCGATCGGTTCGAGATTTTCCACGTAAATCTGATATTCGCCGCGCTGCTCGTAGACGCTGATGCTCCCGCGCACGGTCATTTGCAGCCCGTCTTCGGGGCGGAACTTGATGCCCCGCTGCTGCTGCTTGAAGAAAACGCAGCGGACCTGGGCACGGTCGTCCTTGAGAGTGAAATAGATGTGGCCGGACTGGGCTTCGCGGCAGTTGGAGATTTCACCCTGAACGCTGATGTCGGTGAAATTTTTGGCGAGGAGATCGCGGATCTTTGCCGTTAGCTCACTGACGGTCCAAGTCTTGCGGTCGGGCATGAGGTTGAAGGTGAGTTGCTGGGTCATGAGGAGTGACCCCGAAGAGGCGAAGTAGGGAGGTAAGGAAGTAAGGAATAGATGCGCGACGTGTTTTCCGGCGTTCCAATGCCTGAGTGTTGGAAGGTAAGGGGTGTCCAGGCACCCCCCACCCCGGTTGTTTTTGGCAAAGAGTGCGGAATCGATTGAAAAGAAAAGAGTTGCGTTTTTGGTGAGTGCAAAAGAGTGCGCAAGAATGTGAAAAGAAAGGCGATAGGCCGGAGGAGACGGAAGTTGAGAAGTCGAAGGTTCAAAGTCGAAGCCAAAAAGAAGGATTTAACGCCCCAACCGGGTCGGGGCAGGCACCACCATGCGAGTTGGTTGAGAGGCAGGTTGGCGGGCGCACAGCGCATAGTTCCGGAATGGGAATTGTTGGTACACACCCGGCAGTTTTCGTAAGAGTGGCAAACACAGGACTTGCGGGATACGGAACTTGGAAGAGTGCGTAACCGCTTGGAAACAAAGAGGGGAATTTGAGTACTTTCGGGCGCGATCAGCTTGCAAGGACGTGAAAAAACGGGGCGCAAAGATATTGAAGGAGTTAGAAGGACCGCTTGGCGGGGGCGCATGGCTTGGAAGGCACGGAAGGACAGTGCCGACTTAACGACTCCATTATAGCATATGGGTACTGTTTGTCAAGGAATTACTGGTAAGTGGTTTGTTTGCTGTGGGATGACAGAGTGGCCGTTGAAATGGGCAACGCGCAAAATGCACGAGCGGGCCCCATGGGGTCTGGAGTCAGTGAAGCAGGAGCCATTTGCACTTCAGGAAGTAAGAGAGGAATTGACTTGGCGGTGGTGGCGCTCCTAAGATGCGAGCCAAGAGTCAAGATCTCCTGCCATGATTGGCCAGACCATCTCGCACTACCGCGTCATCGAAAAGCTCGGTGGCGGCGGGATGGGCGTCGTCTACAAAGCTGAGGATACTCGTCTTCACCGTTTCGTCGCGCTCAAGTTTCTGCCTGAGGATGTAGCCAGAGACCCGCATGCTCTCGCCCGATTCCAACGAGAAGCACAAGCCGCGTCCGCCCTGAATCATTCCAACATTTGCACGATATACGACATCGGTGAACAGGACGGGCAGGCGTTCATTGCCATGGAGTTTCTGGAAGGCGTGACGTTGAAGCATCGCATCGCCGGGCGTGCCATGGAGATGGATACTCTGCTCTTGCTCGGCATTGAGATCGCCGACGCGCTCGATGCCGCGCACGGCAAAGGAATCGTTCATCGCGACATTAAGCCCGCTAACCTCTTTGTCACTGATCGCGGCCACCCTAAAATCCTCGACTTCGGCTTGGCCAAACTCTCTCCCAAACCAGTAACGGGAACGGAACCCACCGCCGCAACTCTCGATGTAGAGGAGCATCTGACCAGCCCCGGTACAGCAGTTGGCACAGTCGCCTACATGTCGCCGGAACAGGTCAAAGGCGAGGATCTGGATGCGCGAACCGACCTGTTTTCTTTCGGTGCGGTGCTGTATCAGATGGCCACCGGGCAATTGCCGTTCCGAGGCGACACCTCGGGAATGATCTTCCACGCTATTCTGGAACGCCAACCCGTGCCTCCGGTGCGGATCAACCCCGAGGTTCCGCCCAAGCTCGAAGAGATCATCAACAAGTGCCTGGAGAAAGACCGAGAGTTGCGCTATCAGGTCGCGTCCGAGCTGCGCGCCGATCTAAAACGTCTGAAGCGCGATACGGATTCGGGGAGGTCTGCGGCAACCGGGACCATTGAAGCGGTTCGCGAACTGCCCCTACAGAAACGGCGCCGATGGATAGCACCTGTTGCAGGTATCATTGCTATCGCGGTGGCGATTCTCCTTTATTTGTTTGCGCGTCCGCTCCCGCCTCCGAAGGTCTTGCGTACAGTCCAAATTACGAGCGACGGTCGCGACAAGTCTGGCCCGATCGTAACCGACGGCGCTCGGCTCTACTTTCCGGAGGATGATGGCGGGCGCGGTGTCCTTGCCCAGGTATCTCTGAACGGCGGCGAGACGGTCTTAATCCCAACTCCTTTCCAAAACGCCTTCCCTTTGGACATCTCTCCGACTGGGTCCGAGCTTCTGGTTGGCAGCACCGGCGGAACGGAAACGGAATTCCCCCTTTGGGTATTGCCCGCGCTAGGCGGTTCCCCTCACCGTTTCGGCGATGTGGTTGCCCATGCCGGCGCTTGGTCTCCGGACGGTCGAGAGATTGTCTATGCCAACGCTGCGGATTTGTATCTCGCCAAGAGTGACGCGACCGAATCACGCAAACTTGTCACTGTCGGCGGATGGGCGTACCAAATCAGCTGGTCGCCCGACGGACACGTGTTGCGCTTTACGCTGTTCGATCCCAAAAGCAACTCGCAGTCCTTATGGGAGGCTAAATCCGACGGAACCAATTTGCATCCCTTGCTTCCGGGTTGGAGCACTCCTTCATCGGAACACGACGGTATCTGGACCACAGACGGAAAGTACTTTCTTCTTAGTTCCCAACACGGTGATACGACTGGGCTTACCGTCAATGTCTGGGCTATTCGGGAAAAATCCGCGTTCTTTCAGAGGAAAGGCCCACAGCCAAGACAGTTGACGGCGGGGCCAATGAACACCTGGGCGACGCTTCCGAGCAAAGACGGCAAGAAGCTGTTCGTGATCGGTTCGAAACCGCGCGGGGAACTTGTGCAGTACGACTCGAAGGCGCGGCAGTTTGTACCGTATCTTTCGGGGATTTCGGCGGATGATTTGGCCTTTTCCACGGACGGAGAGTGGGTTGCTTACGTCACGTTCCCCAATGGTGTTCTTTGGCGCAGTAAGGTGGATGGAAGTCAGCGACTTCAGCTCACTTTTCCGCCCATGCGAGCCTTGTTGCCGCGCTGGTCGCCGGACGGAAAACGGATTGCCTTTATGTCCGTAGCGGCCGGCAAGCCCTGGAAGATTTTCCTCGTCTCTGCCGAAGGCGGCAGCGCTCAGCAAGTGATACCGGGCGAGCGCAATGAAGTCGACCCAAACTGGTCATCAGACGGAAATAGTCTGGTGTTCGGCCGCGCGCCGTGGATGGAATCCGGGACCTCTGGAACAATGACCATCCAACTGCTTGATCTGAGAACGCACCAAATTTCCGAGCTTCCCGGATCGGAGGGGCTGTTCGCTCCCCGGTGGTCGCAGAACGGACGGTATATATGTGCGCTGAACGCAGACAGCAGCAAGCTTTTGCTGTTCGATTTCACGACTCAAAAGTGGACAGAATTGGTCAATATGTTCGTGAGCTACCCCAGTTGGTCTCGGGATGGGAAATACATCTATTTTGACGCCTATTCTGGGGACGACCCGGCCTTATCTCGCGTGCGGATCAACGACCACAAACTAGAGCGATTAGTAAGTATGAAGGGTTTCCGGCGAACGGGATTGCTCGGGAATTGGTTCGGATTAGCTCCGGACGATTCGCCTTTGGTCGTGCGCTATGTCGGCACACGGGAAATCTATGCCCTCGACTGGGACGCGCCATAGTTGGAAGCCCAGTTTCCCACGCACACCTTCAGGCCGCTTTCGCCGAGTTGATCCCGTCGGCACGGCATTTGCGGGCGTTGGTCTGACGGAGTTCTTATCACGGGCGTTGACTTGGACGGGAAAACGCACATCCTCCTGGAGCGAAAGAGCGGTTGAGGCGAGGCAGGTGGCATCGGTGCAAAGCAAGTTCTATTGCAACATCAAGGCGCTGACGCCCGAAGAGCGGGCGCGGCACAAACAATTGAGCGAAAAGCTGATGGCGGCACGGAAAGAGATCGTGGAGACGGAGAAGGGCTACGAGTTTCAGTTCAGCCCGGCGGACGTAACGCTTGCGGAGCTGGCGGACTGGGTGAGCGCGGAAAGCAAGTGCTGCCCGTTTTTTGATTTTCACATTGATCTGGAAGAAGAGGGCAGCTTGCTCTGTTTGCGACTGACGGGAGAGGAAGGGATCAAGGCGTTTATCCGCGCGGAGTTCAACTTGCCGACCAGTTGAGGAAAACTGTGTTGTTAATCAAGAGGAATCGAAGAGAGATTCCTCGACTGCGCAGGCCGACCCTTCGCAGGAGCGAAGGGCACAGAAAAATCGTCGGCCTGCTTCGCTCGGAATGACAGGCCTGGGCTCGGGCAAGGTCAGCGGCGGAAGTGGGAGAAAAGCCAGAAGATCAAGCTCAAACCGATGCTGAGGAGCAAGCAAGTCACAATCGGGAAGTAGAAAGTCGTGTGTTCGCCGCGATGGATGATGTCGCCGGGAAGTTTTCCCAGGCGGAAGGGCAGTCCGCCACCGAAGTAGAAAAGAGCCCCGAGGAGGACGAGGAGGCCGCCGAGAAAGAGGAGGCTGCGGCCGAGTTCGCGGAGGGGATCCATAAGTGGATTGTAGCGGAACTCAGAGTGCCGGAGCTGGAGCAATCAAAGAGAGATTCCTCCGCTCCGTAGGCCGGCGTCCGCGCAGCGCGGACGGTCGAAAAAACCGGCCTGCTCCGGTCGGAATGACAGGGCAACTTTAGTGATCGATGTTAAATCAGTTCGAAGGCGGAGAAGAAGTAGCCGATTTCGAAAGCCGCAGTTTCCGGAGCGTCTGAGCCGTGGGTGCAATTGTTGCCGATGCTGGTGCCGAGGTCGCGGCGGATAGTGCCGGGGGCGGCTTTCTTGGGATCGGTGGCGCCCATGGTGTCGCGCCACTTGAGGATGGCGTCTTCGGCTTCAAGGACCAGGGCGAAGATTTTGCCGGAACTCATGAAATCGGTAAGCTCGGGGAAGAAGGGGCGCTCTTTGTGGACGGCGTAAAAGCCACTGGCCTCTTCTTTCGTCAAGCGCATGCTCTTGATCGCAACGATTTTGAAACCTGCCTTGTGAATCCTAGCGAGGATTTCACCTTGTTGGCCGCGACTGACGGCGTCGGGCTTGATGATTGCGAAAGTGCGCTCGACTGACAAATTAAGCTCCTCTTCAGATGGAAGTAAGGAGGTAAGGAAGTAAGGAGGTAAGGAAAATCAAGACTCCGAACTTCGCCACTGCCTCCACAGACTTTTCAACATCGCCCCAAGCCGGTTGAATTCATTGAGCAGTTCTTCACACTGCTGTGGTGTGAGATATCCTTCGTCCTTGCTCAGTTCCAACCACAATTTACACTCGTCGCACGAACCAATCGCAACTTGTAAGTATCGTTTGAATTCAGGAGCGGACGATCTCTTCGCCCACCCCTCAACAATGTTTGCGGGAATCGAGCGAGCTGCCCGTCGAATCTGTCTGGCGAGCTCAAACTGCTCCGGGCCAGGATAATTTCGGACGGTCTTTGATATCGTAAGGGCAAGTTTGTAGGAAACTTGGAAAACCTCGAGGTCTTTATAAGTCTTGATGGACATATCTCTGTCTGTTGTCGACCCGAGCTTTTCCTTACTTCCTTACCTCCTTACATCCTTTCGTCACCTCAGAGCGGCGGCGACGGTGGAGCCGAGGTCCGCGGGAGTTTCGACGGTGCGGATGCCGGCGGCGGCCATGGCGGCGTATTTGTCCTTGGCGGTGCCCTGGCCGCCGCTAATGATCGCGCCAGCGTGGCCCATGCGGCGTCCCGGGGGAGCGGTTTGGCCGGCGATAAAGCCGACGACAGGCTTCTTCACGTTGACCTGGATCCATTCGGCGGCGCGCTCTTCGGCGTTGCCGCCAATTTCGCCGATCAAAATGATGGCGTGCGTGTCCGGATCGTCGTTGAAAAGCCGGATGGCGTCGAGAAACGTGGTGCCGATGATGGGATCGCCGCCGATGCCGATGCAGGTGGACTGGCCGACGCCGAGTTGCGTGAGCTGATGAACGGCTTCGTAGGTGAGCGTGCCGCTGCGGCTGACGACGCCGACATTTCCCTGCTTGTGGATGCGGCCGGGCATGATGCCGATTTTGCACTTGCCGGGAGAGATGATGCCGGGGCAATTCGGGCCGATTAGGCGCGTTTTCTTGAAGTCCACAGCAGCGGCGACGCGCACCATGTCGATGGCGGGGATGCCTTCGGTGATGCACACCACGAGCGGGAGTTCCGCGTCGGCGGCTTCGAGGATGGCGTCGGCAGCGTAGGGCGGGGGGACGAAAATGACGGAGGCGTTTGCGCCGGTGGCTTTTGCGGCGTCGGCGACAGTGTTGAAGACCGGGCGCTCAAGATGTTTTGTTCCACCTTTGCCTGGGGTGACACCGCCGACGACGTTCGTGCCGTACTCGATCATTTGTTGAGCATGGAAGGTGCCTTCGCGGCCGGTGAAGCCTTGGACGAGCAGGCGAGTTTTATCATCAACCAAGACGCTCATCGCGCACCTGCCGCGAGAGCCACGACTTTTTGCGCGCCGTCCTTCATGCCGTCGGCGATGGTGAAGTTCAAACCGCTGGCGCGGAGAATTTGCTGGCCGGCCTCCACGTTGGTTCCTTCCATGCGGACGACGACGGGGACTTGCAAGTGCAATTCTTTCGCGGCAGAAACTACGCCGGTGGCGAGAACGTCGCAGCGCAAGATCCCGCCGAAAATATTGATGAAAACGGCTTTCACTTCCAGATCACTCATGAGGATGCGGAAGGCGTTCTTCACCTGCTCGGCGGAGGCGCCGCCGCCGACATCGAGAAAATTTGCCGGAGAGCCGCCGGCGTACTTAATGATGTCCATGGTGGCCATGGCGAGGCCGGCGCCATTGACCATGCAAGCCACGCTGCCCTCGAGCTTAATGTAGTTGAGGCCGTACTTGGAGGCTTCGACTTCGAGGGGATCTTCTTCATCGAGGTCGCGGAGCTCGCGGAGTTCCTTGTGACGAAAAAGCGCGTTGTCGTCAAAGGTCATCTTGGCGTCGAGGGCGACGAGTTTGCCGTCACTGGTGAGCACGCAGGGATTGATCTCGAGCATCGAGGCGTCAGTGTCAATGAAGGCGCGGTAGAGAGCCTGTAGGAACGGAATCGCGGAATTAGCGACTTCGCTCGGCAAGCTGAGGCCGAACGCGATCTTGCGGGCCTGGTAAGGCTGCAAACCCAGCGCCGGATGAATCGTTTCGCGCAAAATGGCGCCGGGATTTTCCTTGGCGACTTCCTCAATTTCCATGCCGCCAGCAGCGCTGGCCATGAAGACGACGCGGCCGGTGGCACGATCGACGAGAAGGCCGAGATAAAGTTCGCGCTTGATGTCGAGACCTTCTTCGATGAGCAGGCGCTTGACGATGCGGCCGGCGGGGCCAGTCTGCGGGGTGACGAGCTTCATGCCGAGAATGTGGCTGGCGATATCGGCGGCTTCGTCGGAGGAGCGCGCCAGCTTCACGCCGCCTGCCTTGCCGCGGCCGCCCGCGTGGATCTGCGCTTTCACGACGACGACGGTGACGTGCGATCTCAGGCGGTGCGCCGCCTCGCGCGCTTCTTCCTTGGTGAAGGCGACTTCACCGCGGGGAGTGGTCACTCCATAGCGAGCAAGGATGGCCTTGGCCTGGTATTCATGAATCTTCATCGACGTTCCGTTTTCCGTTCGAATTCGAAACAGTCTGCTAGTGATAGAATTTTGACGACATTTGAAACATAGAAGTTTACCCGGAAGGCGGAAACGGAGCAAGGACGGGCCAAATGGCACGGGAATTGACGAAAAAAGGCGAGCTTCATCGCGGGCGAGGCCGCCATCTTGCGGCGGCGATACGATGACATTTTCGCCGATGGAGCGAGTTGAGGCCGGGCACGTGCTCGAGCGCGCGGAAGCGGAAGCGGCGATGGAAGAGCTGCTTTCGGGACGCGCCGAGACGCCGGAGATCGTGCGGTTGCTGGCGGCGCTCAATCGGCGGCCCGTTGAGGTGCAGGAACTCGCGGGATTTGCGCGAGTGATGCGGCGGCACGCCACGCGCGTGTTTGCGGAGGGCGAGGGGCGGCCCGCGAACATGGTGGACACGTGCGGAACGGGCGGCGACGGCGCGAACACATTTAATATTTCGACGGCGGCGGCGATCGTTGCGGCGGCGGCGGGCGCGCGCGTGGCAAAGCATGGGAATCGCGCAGCCAGTTCGCAGAGCGGTTCGGCAGACGTGCTGGAAGCGCTGGGAGTGCGGATTGATCTGCCGTTCGAACAGTATGGGCGCGCGATTCGGGAGATCGGGATTGGATTTCTGTTCGCGCAAGCCGCGCACACGGCCACGCGGCATGCGGCTCCGGCGCGAAAACAGGTCGGCGTGCGAACGGTGTTCAATTTGCTGGGGCCGCTGACGAATCCAGCGGGGGCGCAAGCGCAAGTGCTGGGCGTCTTTTCAGAGGATGTGATTGAACTCGTGGCGGCAACGCTCGCTGAACTTGGCGTCGAGCGCGCGTTTGTGGTGCACGGCGCGGGGGACCTGGATGAGATTTCGCTGGCAGGGGAGACGATGGTTGCCGAGGTGCGAAGGGGCGCGGTGCGACGCTTCACGGTGACGCCGGAAGAGTTCGGCGTGGCGCGCGCTCCGCTCGAATCCATTCGCGGAGGGACGGCAGCCGAAAATGCGGCCCTGATCCGGCGCATCCTGGGAGGCGAAGCCGGGCCAGCGCGCGATATTGTGGTGGTCAATGCCGCGGCTGCGCTCGTCGCTGCGGGTGTGGCTGGCAATTTTCGCGAAGCAGCGGGACTCGCAAGTTTTGTGATTTCCTCAGGGGCGGCCAGCGAAAAACTAGCCAGACTGATAGCGTTCACGAATGCGCATTAGCCTCACACCGGAGGCCGGAGGAGAAAAACTTTGAGAAACATTGCGATCACTGCTTTGGCTGTCCTGTTACCGTGTCCGGCGCGGGCGCAGAAACCGGCTCGTCCGGCGCCGGCGCAGGTCGTGCAAGCAGTGCGCGACTATCGGATGGATAACGAGGATCGTATCGTCCGAGAGCTGAGCGAATTTCTCTCGATCCCCAACGTTGCGAGCGACGCGCCGAACATCCAGAAGAACGCGGCACATCTGGTCGAGATGCTGGAGGCGCGCGGGATCGAAACACATCTGCTGCCGATCAACGGGCGGGGACCGGTGGTGTTCGGCAAGCTGATCGCGCCGGAGGCGAAGCGCACGGTCATTTTTTACGCGCACTACGACGGGCAGCCGGTCGATGCGGCAGCATGGACGGATGGAAAACCCTTCGAGCCGGTGCTTCGTGATGACGCTATCGAGGCCGGCGGAAAGCGGATTCCCTTCCCGGAAAACAGCGCGCAACATCGGGCAGTGTACGACGACAATTGGCGGATCTACGCGCGCTCGTCTTCGGATGACAAATCGCCCATCGTGGCGCTGCTGGCGGCGATCGATGCGCTCAGGGCCAAGAAAATTCAGCTCGGAGTGAATTTGAAAGTGATCTTCGAGGGCGAGGAAGAAGCGGGGTCAACGAATCTGCAACGAACTCTGGAGCTGCACAGGAATTTGTTGGGGGCGGACCTGCTCATAACGGCCGATGGCCCGGTGCATCAGAGCGGGCGACTACTCGTTTTCTTTGGAAACCGGGGTGACATTGGGATCGACGTTACAGTGTACGGGCCGGTGCGCGCACTTCATAGCGGCCATTACGGAAACTGGGCGCCGAATCCCGCAATGGAATTGGCACAGCTTCTGGCGTCGATGAAAGACGCGGAGGGCCACGTGCTCATTGATGGCTACTACGATGACGTTACACCGCTCGACGATGCGGAGAAGAAAGCGCTTGCGGAAATGCCGGAGAACGACGCCGATCTCGAACGCGAGCTGGGTATCGCCAAGCCGGAAGGCAGCGGGAAAAAGCTGGTGGAATTGATCATGCAGCCTTCGCTGAATATTCGCGGATTGCGCAGCGCGTATGTGGGCGATCAAGCGCAGAACGTGGTGCCCGATCGCGCGGAGGTTTCGCTCGAAGCGCGCCTCGTGAGAGGAGAGGACCCCCAGCCGAAATTCGATCAGATCGCTCTGTTTATACGAAAACAAGGCTTCTACGTCATTGATCGCGAGCCCACGATAGAAGAAAGGCGCACGTACCGGCGGATCGCAAAAGTTCTCAATGAAGGAGGATACCGCGCATCGCGGACACCGATGGATTTGCCGGTGTCGAAAGCGTTGGTGCAAGTTGTGCAGGCCGCCACAGGAAACACAACGGTCGTTGCGCCCACGCTTGGGGGCAGCGTGCCGATGTATATTTTTGAGGAACTCGGGCTGCCATGGATCGGCGTGCCGATCGTGAATTACGACAATCATCAGCACAGCTCTGACGAAAACCTGCGCCTCGGGCACCTCTGGCGCGGCATCGAAATCTACGCTGCGATTCTGGCAGATTTGAATTGGTAGCTGCGAATTCTGACGAGGAATTGAGATTGTGCCAAGCCAGGGCGCAGCCCGCCGCGGCGGGCGTCCCTACAGGGAAAGAAAATTCTTGAGGAGCTGTTTGCCGGATTCGGTGAGGATGGATTCGGGATGGAATTGCACACCCTCGATTTTGTGGCGGCGGTGGCGGAGGCCCATGATGATGCCGTCGTCCGTTTCGGCGGTTACCGTCAATTCGCGCGGCAAGGATTTTTTCTCAACGATGAGGGAATGGTAGCGCGTGGCGGTGAAGGGATCCGGCAGCTTGCGGAAGATATTCTTGCCGTCGTGATGGATCTGGCTCGTTTTACCGTGGAAGAGATTAGGAGCGCGGACGATCTTGCCGCCGAACGCGGCGCCGATGGCTTGATGGCCGAGGCACACACCGAGGATGGGAAATTCTCCGGCGAGGCGCTCGACCAGTTCTACGGAAATGCCTGCCTCCTGCGGAGTGCAAGGACCGGGCGAAATCACGATGCGTTCTGGCTTTCGCCGGGCAATCTCTTCGACGGTAATCTTGTCGTTGCGATGCACCTCGACGTTGCAACCCAGCTCACCGAGATACTGCGCTAGGTTGTAGGTAAAGGAATCGTAGTTGTCGAGCAGCAGAATCACAATAGACTCGGCTACAGATTATCAAAACCGAAGAGAGATTTCTCCGGCCGCAGAAAACGCGGCCGTCGAAATGACGGACTTTGCTAACCCTTTCGTCTCGCGTGTGCCAATCCCAGAGCCGTAAGCAGAGCTTTCGACTTGTTCACGCTCTCCTGATATTCGCCCTGCGGCGTGGAATCCGCAACAATGCCGCCGCCGGCTTGAACGTGGGCGACGCCATTTTTCAAAATCATGGTACGAAGCGCGATGCAGGAATCGAGATTGCCCGCAAAATCGAGGTAGAGAATGCCGCCGGCATAGATGCCGCGGCGCGTGCGCTCCAGTTCTTCAATGATTTCCATGGCGCGAACTTTGGGCGCGCCCGAGACGGTTCCGGCGGGGAAACACGCCATCAGGGCGTCGAAACAATCCACATCTTCGCGCAGGCGGCCGCGCAGGCTGGAAACCAGATGCATGACGTGCGAGTAGCGCTCGACGGTGAGCAGCTTTTCAGGCTTCACCGTGCCGTAGTCGCAAACGCGGCCGAGATCGTTGCGTCCCAGATCGACCAGCATGATGTGCTCGGCGCGCTCCTTTTCGCTGGCCAGCATTTCCTGTTCCAGGCGCTGGTCCTCGGCTTCGTCCTTGCCGCGCCAGCGCGTGCCGGCAATGGGCCGGTAGAAAACATCGCGTCCCTGCACTTTGACGAGCATTTCCGGCGAGCTGCCGACAACGGAGACGTCGTTCAGTTGCAAGTAGAAAAGATAGGGTGAAGGATTCAAGGCGCGAAGCTCGCGATAGACCTGGAAGGGCTCGGCCTGCGTTTTGGCGGAGAACCGCTGACTCAGCACCACCTGAAAAATATCGCCCGCGCGAATGTACTGCTTCGCTTTTCGTACGGCCGCCAGGTATTCGGGGCGGCGAAAATTGGAAGTCACCTTTAACGGCCGGCGTTTCGCTACTTTTGACGGCTTTTTCGGGCGCTCCGCGGCCACGGGCTCATCGAGCAGGCGACGCGTTTCTTTGATTTCGCGCACCGCGGCGTTGTATTTCGCACGGAGGCTGCCGTGGCCGTCGGTGAACACATTGCGAACGATCCACAAGCGGTGTTGCACGTGATCGAAAGCGACGAGGCCCTGATAGAACATCAGCATCGCGTCATAGAGGCCGATTTCATCGCGGAGGCGGTTGGGGATGCGCTCGATCAGCCGCACCATTTCATAGCTGAAATAGCCGATGGCGCCGGCGACCAGCGGCGGCAAACCAGGAAGCCGTACGGGACGAAAACGCTCGATGCGCTCGCGCAAGAACGAGATGGGATCGCGCTCTTCCCAGATGAGGCGGTCGCGGCTCTCCAGGACACAGGCACCGCTGGCGTAGCGGAAGATTTCCTCGGGATGCGCGCCGGCAAAAGTGTAGCGTGCGATTTTTTCGCCGCCCTCGACACTTTCGAGAAGGAAGGAGTACCGCGCACCCTGGGCGATGCGCAGGTAGGCGCTGACAGGAGTCAGCAAATCCGCGGAAAAAACGTCGTAGACCGGGATGAGGTTGCCCTGTTTCGCGAGGCGCTGAAATTCGCGGAAATCCGGCTGGATCATGGGAATGAGTTTACAGTTCCGACCGAGTCGGAATCTTCTATCGACAGTTTTCAGTTCACAGAAAAAGAGACCTATTATTACATTACCTGAGGCTGGCCCGGATTATTCGTCAGAGGCCGGCGGTATTTTGGAAGGAGCAGGCCCTGCTCACCGGGAAGAACGGTGCCGAGGCTGGGCAGGCCGTAGGTGGTCCCGGAGGACCAGCGGAACGCTGGCTTCTAGCTTGGAAGTGGTTGTTGCACGGAACGGCAGGAGGAAAAGCGGCGGCCCCTTCGAGACTCAGGGCAAGCAAGCCGCCGCACTCCAAAGTTCCAAGAGAGATCCTTCACTCCCGATGGTCCCGACGGGGTCGGGACTCGCAGACGGCGCTCGTCGTTCAGGACAGACACCCTTCGTCGGGTGTGAGAGATCCTTCGTCGCGATGCTCCTCAGGACAGGAATCCTTTGTCGGATTCCTGGTTAACCATAACAGACCCACCCCCTATGTTTTTTGTAAGTGTTGCATCTAAAGGACTTAGAGTTTGTGTAAGTGGTTTAGAATCAACACTTGCGCGCATTTCTATAAGTGTTGATTCTAAATGGGTTAGTCTGGCCATGAACCTGTTACCCGGAGAGGCGAAAGTGCGCCAGGGCAGTCCTTCGAGCGCTGGGTAGGCGCGGAAGTCGCGAAAGAGAAGCATTCAGTATGTTACCGGAGTCTCGCTACGAAAGGGCAAAGTACTTCACAAAGATTAGATACCAGATTAGTGACCGCTGTGTCAAATAGAAAACCAAGGTGGTAGTCATTTTCCGGTAAGCGGGTTTGTCAGGAGTTGCGCTACAGCTTTGAAGCGGCCAATCTGGCTGTTAGGTCAGTTCCACTTGCCGTGCAGGCG
>Ga0099828_10002018_pt1 | contig 13884 bp, 12 predicted proteins | sample CZO8metaG_2_FD_79338 | JGI IMG/M metagenome (GOLD analysis project Ga0099828, IMG submission 79338) | Vadose zone soil microbial communities from the Eel River Critical Zone Observatory, Northern California, USA - CZOApr15con2H1.8 metaG | ecosystem: Environmental > Terrestrial > Soil > Vadose...
CAGGCAGATGACTCCCGTGACCGTGGGCAGCCCCCGCTCCGGGTTGCCCGGGAACGACGTGACCCACTTCAGCAGCGCCAGCCCGTCGCCGCGGGCCGGCATCGCGCGGAAGTCTCCGTACGGCGGGCTCGGGAGGTAGACCTTCGCCGGCATCGTCCACTCGCCGGCGTGGTGGCGCACGAACGCCTCGCGCACGCGCTCGATCGCCTCGGCGGGCGCGACCGCGGCGAGCACGGCCTGCTCGTCGAGTACCGGCAGCTCGGTCATGCGGGGCGCGACGATACCCTCCGCCTCGTGGTCAACCGCCGTCCCAGGCTCGAGATCGTCGCTCCGGCCGCCTCGCCCGAGGAGGCGGGCGCGGTGGTCGCCGCGCTCGAGCGCTTCATGCGCGACACGGCCCCGCCGCCGGCGGCGTCCGGGCCGCCGCGCAACGCGTGGCAGCGGGCCGCCCTGCTCGAGGCGACGAATCGCGAGCCGGACGAGCCCACGCCCTGGGGCGATCCGGTCCCCTGGGGTTGACGCCAGGCCTGTAATAACCAGAAACCCGGCCGGGTTTTGGTACATTCCTTCTGCTCCCCCATCCGAGGAGAACGCGCGCGCATGGAACCAGTGTCGGTCCCCAACAAGACCGAGAAGAAGGGCAGGAAGGGCTCGCTCGAGAATCCCGAGGTCTACGAGAACGTCCCCGGGCACGTGATCCCGATCCTCGAACGCGAGTTCGACGACTTCGACACCGAGGCCAAGAAGTTCCTCGACGGCGACACCCCGGAGGAGGAGTTCATCGGCTTCCGGCTCAAGCAGGGCGTCTACGGCCAGCGCCAGGCGGACGTGCAGATGATCCGCGTCAAGCTGCCGTTCGGCGGTGTCACGCCCGAGCAGCTCGAGGCCTTCGCCGACGCCACCGAGGAATGGGCCCCGCTCAACAAGGGCCATATCACCACGCGCCAGAACTTCCAGTTCCACCACATCCCGCTGGCCGACGCCGCGAAGTTCATCCGCAAGATCTCCGAGGTGAACCTGTCCAGCCGCGAGGGCTGCGGGAACACCGTCCGCAACGTGACGGGCGACCCGTGGGCCGGCGTGTGCGAGGGCGAGCTGTTCGACCCCACGCCCTACATCGGCGCGTACGTGCGCTACTTCGTCCGCCACCCCGAGACGCAACTGATGCCGCGCAAGGTCAAGACGGCCTTCACCGCCACCGACGAGGACCGCGCGATCACCGGCATCCACGACGTCGCCTACATCCCGCGGATCAAGGACGGGAGGCGCGGCTTCGAGCTGCGCATCGGCGGCGGGACGTCGATCATGCCGCGCGTCGCGCCGACGCTGTACGAGTTCGTCGAGGCCGACAGCGGCGAGTACCTGCGGGTCGTCGAGGCGGTCTTCCGCATCTTCAACCGCCAGGACTGGCTGCGCAAGAACCGCGCCCGGGCGCGCATCAAGGTGTTCGTCGACAAGTACGGGATCGACGAGCTGCGCAACCAGGTCGAGGAGGAGCTGAAGGGCGACTGGGTGAACGAGCGCGACTTCGACCCCACGCCGAAGCTCTTCGAGTACGACGAGGAGGCCAACGCCCCCGCGCCGCCCCCGAGCGCGGGGAGCCCGAACGGCGACAATCGCGAGTTCGACCGCTTCGTGGACTCCAACGTCCGCCCCCAGCGCCAGGAGGGCTTCTCCACGATTGAGGTCAAGGTGACCCGCGGCGACCTCACGCCTGAGCAGTTCCGCGGGCTCGCTGCGCTCATGCGCGACTTCACGGGCGGCTACGCCCGCACGAGCGTGCAGCAGAACCTCGTGCTGCGGTGGGTCCGCGACGAGAGCGTGTACGACGTGTGGCAGCGGCTCGGCGAGCTGGGGCTGGACGACGCCGGCGCGGACGAGATCACCGACGTGGTGTCCTGCCCCGGCACCGACTCCTGCAAGCTGGGCATCACCAGCTCGATGGGGCTCAACCAGGCCCTCCAGGAGCGCCTGGAGGAGATGCGGATCGAGGATCCGCTGACCAAGCGAATCCACATCAAGATGAGCGGCTGCCCGAACGGCTGCAGCCAGCACCACATCGCCAACATCGGGTTCTACGGCGCCTCGATCAAGGTCGGCGACAAGACCGTGCCGGCCTACGTCGTCCACATCGGCGGCACCTACGAGGGCGGCGAGGTCGCCTACGGCACGCGCCTGAAGGTGCGCCTGCCGGCCAAGCGCGTCCCCGACGCCGTCGAGCGCTGGATCCGCCTGTACGAGGCCGAGCGCGAGGAGGGCGAGGTCTTCAACGACTTCGCCGAGCGCGTCGGCGCCCCCCGCTTCGAGGAGGAGGTCTCAGACCTGGCCCTCCCTCCGGAGTTCAGCCTCGAGACGATGCAGATGTTCATCGACTGGAAGGCCAAGGGCCCGTTCGAGGTCATCCGGGGCGAGGGCGAGTGCGCGGTCTAACCGCGCAGCCGGATCTCGAGGCGCGGTCGGCGGAGGAGGTCCTCGCCGACGCGATCGAGCGCTTCCACCCGCGCCTGGCGCTGGCGTGCTCCTTCCAGAAGGAGGAGTCGGTGCTGCTGCACATGCTGATGCGCCTGCGCCCCGACGCCCGCGTGTTCACGATCGACACCGGCGTGCTGTTCGAGGAGACGCGCGAGACCTGGCGCGCGGTCGAGGAACGCTACGGCGTGTGCGTCGAGGTGTTCGACGCGCTCGACCCGGACGGCGAGCCCTGGACGGCCGAGCACTGCTGCTCGGTGCAGAAGGTGGCCGCGCTGGAGCGCGCGCTCGGCGACCTGGACGCGTGGGTCACCGGCCTGCGGCGTGAGCAGTCGCCCACCCGCGCGGACGCCGCCAAGCTCGAATGGGACGAGCCCCACGGCCTGTGGAAGTTCAACCCGCTGGCCGACTGGAGCGACCGCGATGTGTGGCGCTTCATCTCGGAGCACGACCTGCCCTACAACCCGCTGCACGACCGCGGCTACGAGTCGATCGGCTGCGCGCCGTGCACGAACCCCGGCTCCGGCCGCGAGGGCCGCTGGGCAGGGCAGGACAAGACCGAGTGCGGCCTGCACGGAGAGGGGTAGCGGCGCCGCGATGGACCCGCTGATCATCGTCTTCGGGCTCGGGGTCGGCGTGCTGATCGGCCTGACCGGCATCGGCGGCGGCTCCCTGATGACGCCGCTGCTGATCATCTTCGCCGGGATCCAACCGACGGTCGCCATCGGCACCGACCTCGCCTACGGAGCCGTGACCAAGACCGTGGGCGGTTGGCGGCACTGGCGCAACCACACCGTGGACTTCGGCGTGTGCTGGTGGCTGGCCGCGGGGAGCGTGCCCGGCGCCCTGGTCGGCGTGTGGCTGCTGGACCGGCTGCACACGGCGCTGGGCGGCGACTTCGACCAGGTGCTGCTGGCCTGTGTGGCGGGGGCCCTGATGGTCGCGGCCCTGGCGATCCTGGGCCGCGTGCTGCTGAGCCCGAGCAGCGCCGCGAGTGAGCGCGAGCAGGTGGTCATGACCCGCGGACGGAAGGCGGCGGCGGTCGGCATCGGCCTCTTCCTCGGCCTGATCCTCGGCCTGACGTCCGTCGGCAGCGGCGCGCTGATCGGGCCGGCGCTCATCCTCGTCTTCCGCCTCCGCCCCCATCGCGTCGTCGGCACCGACGTCTTCCACGCCGCGGTGCTCCTGTGGGTCGCCGGACTGGCGCACTGGGTCAGTGGCAACGTCGACTTCGCGCTGATGGGCAACATCCTCATCGGCTCGATCCCGGGCGTGCTGATCGGCTCGCAGCTGGTCATGCGGGTGCCGGCCGCCGGCCTGCGCCCGGTGCTGGGCTGCGTGCTGCTGGGCTCCGCGCTCGGCGTCCTCACCAAGGCCGGCGTCGACGTGCCGGTCGGCGCGATCGTTGGCGTGCCGGTCGCCGTCGGCGCGGTGGCGTGGGCGCTGGCCCGCTCGCGCCGGGAGTCCCTGCCGCCGGCGGTCGCCCCGACCCCGGAGCGAGCGTGAACGCCGCCACCTACGAGCTGCCGCACCTCCGCGCGCTCGAGGCCGAGGCGATCCACGTCATGCGCGAGGTGGCCGCCGAGCTCGAGCGGCCCGTGCTGCTGTTCTCCGGCGGCAAGGACTCGATCGTCCTGCTGCGGCTCGCGGAGAAGGCATTCCGGCCGGGCCGCTTCCCCTTCCCCGTCATGCACGTGGACACCGGCCACAACTTCCCGGAGGTGCTCGAGTTCCGCGACCGGCGCATGGCGGAGCTGGGCGAGCGCCTGATCGTGGCCTCGGTGCAGGAGTCGATCGACTCCGGCCGCGCCGTCGAGGAGCTGGGGCCGCGCGCCTCCCGCAACCGCCTGCAGACGGTCACGCTGCTCGACGCCATCGAGGAGCACGGCTTCGACGCTGCCTTCGGCGGCGCGCGGCGCGACGAGGAGCGGGCGCGGGCCAAGGAGCGCATCTTCTCCTTCCGCGACGACTTCGGCCAGTGGAACCCGAAGGTCCAGCGCCCCGAGCTGTGGAGCCTCTACAACGGCCGCATCCGCCGCGGCGAGCACGTGCGCGTGTTCCCCATCTCCAACTGGACCGAGCTCGACGTGTGGCAGTACATCGCGGAGGAGGACCTCGAGGTGCCGCCGATCTACTTCGCCCACGAGCGCGAGGTGTTCCAGCGCGACGGCATGCTCTACGCGGTCAGCCCATTCGTCGAGCTGATCGACGGGGAGGCGCCGTTCTCGGCGTCGGTCCGCTACCGGACCGTGGGCGACATGAGCTGCACCGGGGCGGTGGAGTCGAGCGCGGCGACCCTCGAGGCCGTCGCCGCCGAGATCGCGGCCACGCGCATCACCGAGCGCGGCGAGACCCGCGCCGACGACCGCGTGACCGAGGCCGCCATGGAGGATCGCAAGCGCGAGGGGTACTTCTGATGGTGGGCACGAACGGCCATGTGACGCCGGCCGCCGGGCGGACGTCGGAGCTCCTGCGCTTCGCGACCGCAGGCTCGGTAGACGACGGCAAGAGCACGCTCATCGGGCGCCTCCTCTACGACTCAAAGCAGATCCTCTCCGACCAGCTCGAGGCCGTGCAGCGGGCGTCGCAGCGCCGCAACGGCAACGGCGCGATCGACCTCGCGCTGCTCACCGACGGCCTCCGGGCCGAGCGCGAGCAGGGGATCACGATCGACGTCGCCTACCGCTACTTCGCCACGCCGCGGCGCAAGTTCATCATCGCCGACACACCGGGCCACGAGCAGTACACGCGCAACATGGTCACCGGGGCCTCGACCGCCGACCTGGCGATCGTGCTCGTCGACGCCCGCAACGGCGTGGTGGCCCAGTCCAAGCGCCATGCGTTCATCGCCTCCCTGCTCGGCATCCCTCACATCGTCGTGGCGGTCAACAAGATGGACCTCGTCGACCACGACGAGGGGGTGTTCGAGGAGATCGTCGAGGACTTCGGCGACTTCGCCGCGCGCCTCGACGTCCACGACGTCACGGCCATCCCGATTTCGGCCCTGCACGGCGACAACGTGGTCGATCGCTCGGAGGCCATGCCCTGGTATGAGGGGCCGTCGCTGCTCTACCACCTCGAGCACGTCCACATCGCCTCCGACCGCAACCTGCACGACGTGCGCTTCCCGGTGCAGTGGGTGATCCGGCCGGGCGCCGACGTCGATCCCGACTACCGCGGCTACGCCGGCCAGGTAGCGGGCGGCGTGCTCCAACCGGGCGACGAGGTCGTCGTGCTCCCCTCGGGCCAGCGCACCCGCGTGGCGGCGATCGACGCCTTCGAGGGTCCGCTCGAACGGGCGTTCCCGCCGATGTCGGTGACCCTTCGCCTCCAGGACGACATCGACGTGTCCCGGGGCGACGTCATTTGCAGCGCCGACGCCGCGCCCGCGCCGACCCGCGAGGTGACCGCCGACGTCTGCTGGATGACCGACGCCCCCATGCGCCCCGGCGCGCGCTACGCGCTCAAGCACACCACCCGCTCGACGCGAGCGATCGTGGACTCGGTCGACCACGTCATTGACGTGCACACGCTCGAGCCCAACGGCCACGGCGAGCTAGAGCTCAACGACATCGGCCGCGTGAGCCTCCGCCTGGCGGAGCCGCTCGTCGTCGACCCCTACGACCGCAACCGCACCACCGGTTCGTTCATCCTCATCGACGAGGCGAGCAACGACACGGTGGGCGCGGGGATGGTCGTCGGCGCCGCGGGCTGAAGTCGCTAGTCGCCGGCGCTCTGCGCGACCACGACCAGGACGACGGCGACGACCGCCCACAGGCCGATGACTGGCCAGTGGTGCCGGGAGCAGAGCCGTCCGAGGTGGTAGAGGGGTCGGGTCACGTCGGCGTGACCCGGGGCAGGCCGGCGCTAGGCTGGGTCGCTGGCTTCGCGCTGGCCGCGGCGGAAGAAGCCGCCGAAGCGCTCGCCACGGCGCGGCGCGCGCTCGCTCTCGGCAACGATGCGCGTGAGCTGGTCGTTGACGCGCTCGAGCTCGGCGAGCGCCGCCCGAAGCGCGGCGGCGAGCTCCCCGACCTCACGCATCTGGACGAGCAGGGCCTCGGCCTGTTCGCGCATCAGCGCGAGCTGCTCCTGGGAGGAGCGCAGCAGCTCGTCGGTGAGCCGGGCGTGCTGCTCGAGCATGCGAGGGAGGTCCGCCAGCGCGCGCAGGAGCTGGAACGGCACCGTCACGGCAGCGGTCAGGGTTCCGGTGAGGGAGGTGGGCATGGGCGCACTCTACCGGGCGTGGCGGGCACTCTGCCGGTCCTCGGCCCGTCCACCCTCGGCTACCATGCCGCGGCCCATGTTCACCAAGGTCCTGGTCGCCAACCGCGGGGAGATCGCCGTACGCGTGCTCCGCGCCCTGGAGGAGCTGGGCGTGGCCGGCGTGGCCGTCTACTCCGAGCTCGACCGCGCCGCGCTACACGTGCAGCGCGCCGATGAGGCCTACCTGCTCGGCCCCGGACCGGCCGCCGAGTCCTACCTCAACGTGGAGAAGATCCTCGAGGTGGCCGCCCGGGCGGGCGCCGAGGCGATCCACCCCGGCTACGGCTTCCTGGCCGAGAACGCGCCGTTCGCCCGCGCCTGCGAGAAAGCGGGGATCGTGTTCATCGGGCCGCCGGCCGAGGCGATCGACGCGATGGGTTCCAAGACCCGCGCCCGCGAGCTGATGGCCGCCGCCGGCGTCCCGATCGTGCCGGGCACGACGGAGCCGGTCCCCAGCGTCGAGGACGCCCGCAAGGTCATCGAGGCCGACATCGGCTATCCCATCGCGGTCAAGGCGGCGGGCGGCGGCGGCGGCAAGGGCTTCCGGGTGGCGCTGTCCGCCGACGAGCTCGAGGAGGCCTTCGAGGGCGCCGCGCGCGAAGGCGAGAAGTTCTTCTCCGATGCGACCGTGTACCTGGAGCGCTACCTCCCGGACCCGCGCCATGTCGAGGTCCAGGTGCTGGCCGACGGCGACGGCAACGCGGTCCACCTCGGCGAGCGCGACTGCTCGGTCCAGCGACGCCACCAGAAGCTGATCGAGGAGTCGCCGGCGCCGGCCGTCGACGACGAGCTGCGCGAGCGCATCGGGCAGATCGCCGTCGAAGCGGCGCGGGCCGTGGACTACCGCTCGGCGGGCACGATCGAGGGACTGCTGGCGGACGGTGAGTACTACTTCCTCGAGATGAACACGCGGGTCCAGGTCGAGCACTTTGTGACCGAGATGACCACCGGGATCGACATCGTCCGCGAGCAGGTGCGGATCGCCGCGGGCGAGCCGCTCTCCTTCTCCCAGGAGGACGTGGTCCTCCGTGGCCACTCGATCGAATGCCGGATCAACGCCGAGGACGCCGCGAAGAACTTCGCGCCCGCCCCGGGGCGCATCGGGGACTACCGCGAGCCGGCCGGGCCCGGGGTGCGCGTGGACTCCGGCGTCACCGCCGGCTCGGAGATCACGCCGATGTACGACCCGCTGGTCGCGAAGCTGATTGTGTGGGACATCGACCGCGACACGGCCACGCGGCGCATGCTGCGGGCGCTGAACGAATACGAGATCACGGAGCTGCGCACGCTGATCCCGTTCCACCAGGCGCTGCTCGCGACCGAGCAGTGGGCGCGCGGCGAGACGTGCCGCGACCTGGTGGAGGACCGCAAGTGGCTCAAGCAGCTCGCCTTCCCCAAGCCGGAGAAGCCCGGCGAGGAGGACGCCGACGAGTTGCCGGCGCTCGAGCAGGACTACACGGTTGAGGTCTCCGGTCGGCGCTTCGACGTCAAGGTGATCGGCCCACCTGCCGTCGGAGCCGCGAACGGCGCGGCGCCCCCGGGGGCCGCGGCGGCACGCAAGCCGAGGCGCAGCGAGCGCGCGGCCGCCGGTGGCGGTGGTGGCGGCGACACGCTGGCCTCGCCGCTCCAGGGCACGGTACTCAAGGTCGCGGTGGAGCAGGGGGCGGCGGTCGACGAGGGTGCGCTGATCTGTGTCATCGAGGCGATGAAGATGGAAAACGAGATCACGGCGCACAAGGCGGGGACGGTGGCGGAGCTGCCGATCGCCGTGGGTGCCTCGGTTGCGTCGGGGGATACCCTCGCTGTGATTACATAGCCGTCAACGAGGAGGCTCAGTCAGGGATGACGCGAGTCGAAGCGAGTGCAGGACCGCCGGCCAACGACCGTGACCTCGGCCGGGCGCTGAAGCTGGCGTGGTCGCTGCCGTCGGCCGACTTCTACGCCACCGCCGACCTGGCCACGGCGAAGCGGATCGGCGGGCTCCTGTGGTTGATCGGCTGGGTCTTCGTCGTCGTGCTGCTGCCCGTCGCCCCGCCGACCGAGCACGTCGGGGACCTCGGGTGGGTGTTCGTCGCGGTGACGCTGCTGGGCACGCTGGGACTGGTCTACCGGCTCACGCGCATGCCGGACCTCGTGACGCCGAACGAGCTGCTCCTGTCGTCCTATCTCGCGCTGGCCTACCTGGCGCTGCTCGTGTGGCTGGGCGGAACCGATGCCCCCTACCAGCAGCTGTTCGTGCTCACCGTGCTCTACACGTGCGCGGTCCACCCTCCGCGTCGGCTCGTGCCCTATCGGGTGGCGTTGGTCGCCGCGGCGTGCGCGCCGATCGCGTACGGCGCGGCGGGCGGCCGGGACGTCGCCGAGCTGTTGACCGCGCTGGCGCTGTGGTTCGCCCTGGGCGGCGTGGCGGCGCTGTTCGTCTCGATCGTGCGCGTCCAGCGGCTTGGCCTCGCCGCGGGCGAGCGCGCCGCGCGCACGCAGGCACGCGTCGACCCGTTGACCGGGCTCGGCAATCGGCGGGCGTTCGACGAGACCCTCGCCCGCGCGATCGCGGGCGCACGGCGGGCGGATCGGCCCTTCGCGATCGTGATCGCGGACCTCGCGAGGTTCAAATCGGTCAACGACCGCTTCGGCCATGTCGAGGGGGACCGCTGCCTGCGGCAGGTCGCCGACGCGCTGCGCAAGACCGTCCGCGGCCCCGACGCGTGCTTCCGCTGGGGCGGCGACGAGTTCGCGCTCGTGCTGCCGTCGACTGACCGGGCGAGCGCCGACCGCGTGGCGGCGCGAGTGAGCCGGGCGGTCGAATCCGGCGTGGCCCTGCCGTCCGGCTCGGCCCTGCGCGTGCGCTGCGGCAGCGCGCAGTTCGAGGACGGCATGGACGCCGAGGACCTGCTCCATGCCGCCGACGCCGCGCTGATCGCCGCCAAGGGCGGGGGGCCGGACGTCGGCGCCGCGGCCGGGTGAGGCGCCAAGCGGGCGATCGGTAGCCTCCGGCGGGTGACGCCGCGCGCCTGGGTCGCCGAGCCCGCGGAGGCCGAGATCGTCGCCGGGCTGCTGGTCGAGTTCCGCGACCACAACGGGCACGACTGGCCGTCGCCCAACTCCTTCCTCGCCTCCGTCGAGCGGCTGATCGAGCAGCGCGACACCGAGTTCCTGCTCGGCACGCCGCACGACGACTCGCCCCCGGCCGGCGTGTGCCAGCTCCGCTATCGACACTCGGTGTGGAAGGCGGCCGACGACTGCTGGCTCGAGGACCTGTTCGTGCGCGAGGCCGCGCGGGGCGCCGGGCTGGGGGCCGCGCTCGTGTCGCTTGCGCGCGAGCGCGCTCGCGCGCGGGCCTGCCGGCGCATGGAGCTCGACACGAACGAGGCGAACGAGGCCGCGCTCGCGCTCTACCGGCGGATGGGCTTCAGCGACCGCTCCAAGAGCCCCGACGCTCGCGGCCGCGACCTGTTCCTCGGCATCGCCCTCGAGCATCGCGACGACTAGGTATTGGACCTCAGGACGTTGTTCGGGTTTCGAACGACTGACACCGAGGAGCTCGGACCTCGGGGGGGGCACAACTGCAACTGATCCGTCAGGCGTGCGTATGGTGGGCCCCGACCGGTTGCACTTATACCCCGGCGCCAACACGGCGTCTGAGCCCACCTCTCCCCGATGCCCGCTGTTTCGGGCACGACGGCGCCCGAACAACGCCCTCAGGAACGACAGCTAGCCGCCGACCGCTCGCGCGTTCTCGCCGTGGATGTGGCGCTGCTCGGCCGTGTCCCGCCCCGGGGGAAGCGGCGCGTCGGCGCCGCGCTCGCCCAGGGCCCGAAGGTATTCCTCGTCCTCGCCCAGGACGGCCAGGGCGCCCTCCCGGTCGAGCGGGCCTCCGTGGCCCGGCACGACCGCGTCGGCGGCCTCGACCAGCGGGCGCAGCCGGGCCAGCGTGGCGAGGTAGGCATTGAGCGAGCCGCCGGGCGAGACCATGGGGATCTCCACCGGAGAGATGTAGTCGCCGACCACCAAGCACTTCGCCCACGGCACCGACACCACCATGCCATCCGCGGTGTGGCCATCGGCGGGATGCAGCTCGCGCTCTCGCTCCCCGATCCCGCAGCGGCCGGGGACCGGCAGCGCCTGCACCTGGCCGAGCGACAGCGGGCGCTCGCGCTCGAGGTAGTGCTGCTCGTCGAACGCGCGCAGCTCGCGCTGCGCGGCGCCCGGCTCGGCCGCGAGTCGCGCGGCCGTCGTCTCCGCCACTCCGAGCGAGGCCTCCGGGAACGCGAGGCGGCCGAGCAGGTGGTCCCAGTCGGCGTGCGTCGCCAGCAGACCGGCGACGTCGAAGCCCGCCTGCTCGGCCAGCGACGGCAGGGCCTCGAGCTCCGCCGGCAGTACGGGCGAGTCGATCACGAACGCCTCGCTCTCGCCCCGCACGAGAGTGCAGGACGTCTGCCAGACCTGGCTGGTCACGACGACGACGTCGGCGTGGACGCCGACCGCGCGCATCGGATGTCCTAGATCGCCTTGAGGAGCTTGGCCGCCTCACGGAGGTTCGGGACCTCGGCGGTCGGCGGCTTCTGGCCGGGTTCGAGCTTCTGCTTGCGGCGGTTCACCCAGATGACCGGGATGCGCGCCTTCAGGCAGGGCTCGACGTCGTAGTAGTAGCTCTCGGCCACGTGCACCCAGCCCTTCTTACCGCCGATCCGGCGCGCGGCCTCCTTGAAGTGCGCCGGGTCCGGCTTGTACGAGCGCACCTGCTGGGCCGTGACCACGAGGTCGAAGTCGGTGCGGAAGTGCCGGCGGGTCTGCCCCAGCAGCTTGTCGTCGATGTTCGAGACCAGGCCGATGTTGAACTTCTTGGCGAAGCGGTCGAGCTGAGCGTTGGTCTCCTTGAACGGCTTCCAGCCCTGGACCGAGTCGGGCAAAAAGCCCGAGCGCGAGGGCTCCAGCGGCCAGCCGAGGTCCTTGGCGATACGCACCGCCGTGCGGCGCAGCACCTCGGCGTAGAGCTCGTAGGAGCCGGCCTGGATCTCCTGCTGGATCTCCAGGAACATGTCGACCACCTGGTCGCGCTCGATCGTGAAGCCGTCGCGCTTGGCCTCGGCCTCGAAGGCGTCGTATGCCCCGGTCTCCCAATCGATCAGGGTGCCGTACACGTCGAACGTGACCCACTTGATGTCCTTGGGCAGTGGCATGGGGAGCGGGCATTATGCCGTCGCCGTCCAATTGGGCGCGGTGCGGTCGGTGTGGCGGGCTGTACTAGGATCCCGGCCCCCCAATGGACCTGCTGGAGTACCAGGGCAAGCTGCTGTTCGCCCGCCACGACGTGCCCGTGCCCGAGGGCAAGGCGGCGACCAGCGTTGAGGAGGCCGTCGAGGTCGCCGAGGCGATCGGCTACCCGTGCGTGGTCAAGGCGCAGGTCCAGATCGGCGGGCGCGGCAAGGCGGGCGGCATCAAGGTGGCGCAGAACGCCGAGGAGGCCGAGGCCCATGCCAAGGCGATCCTGGGCATGGACATCCGCGGCCTGACGGTCCACGAGGTGTGGATCGAGGAGGCCTCGGACATCGCCGACGAGTACTACGCCTCGATCGTGTTCGACCGCTCGGCCAAGGCGCCGCTCGTGATGCTCTCGACCAAGGGCGGGATGGACATCGAGGAGGTCGCCGAGGCCGACCCCGACGCGATTGCCCGGCTGCACGTCGATCCCCTGCTGGGCTTCCAGGACTTCCAGGGACGGCGGCTGGCGTTCGAGGCGGGCGTGGACGCCGACGTCGTGCGCCCGGTCGGCGCACTGCTCAAGCAGCTGTACGGCGCCTTCATCGACGAGGAGGCGATGCTCGTCGAGGTCAACCCGCTGATCGTGACCGGGGACCGCCAGGTCCGCGCGCTCGACGCCAAGGTCACGCTCGACGACAGCTCGCTGTTCCGGCACGCGGAGAACGCCGAGCTGCGCAACCCCTCGGCCGAGGACCCTCAGGAGCGCATGGCCAAGGAGCGCGGCCTGACCTACGTCAAGCTCGACGGCAACATCGGCATCCTCGGCAACGGCGCCGGGCTGGTGATGTCCACCCTCGACGTTGTCGCGCAGGCCGGGGGCTCCCCGGCCAACTTCCTCGACGCCGGCGGCGGCTCCAAGGCCGAGGCGATCGTCTCGGCCGTCGAGGTCATCCTGTCCGACCCGAAGGTCACGGCCGTGCTCTTCAACATCTTCGGCGGGATCACGCGCTGCGACGAGGTCGCGCGCGGGCTGATCGAGGCCTTCGGCCAGATCGACGTGAAGGTCCCCTTCGTCGTGCGGCTCAACGGCACGAACGAGGAGGAGGGCCGTGCACTGCTGGCCGAGGCCGACCTTCCCAAGGTGCACGTCGAGGAGACGATGGATGGCGCCGCGGCGAGGGTCGTGGAGGTCGCAGGGTGAGCATCCTCGTCGACACGAACACCAAGCTCGTGGTCACCGGCCTCACGGGTCGCGAGGGCAAGTTCCACGGGATGAACAACCGCGCCTACGGCACCGACCTGGTGGCGGGGGTGACGCCGGGCAAGGGCGGTCAGGACGTCGAGGGTGTGCCCGTCTTCGACACCGTCCGCGAAGCGGTCGAGGAGGCGGGCGCCAACACGGCGATGGTGTTCGTGCCGCCGCCGTTCGCCGCCGACTCCATCCTCGAGGCGGCCGACGCCGGCATCGAGACGATCGTCGCCATCACCGAGGGCATCCCGGCCCACGACATGCTCCGGATCCACGCGCACCTGCAGCGCGGCCCGACCCGGCTGATCGGCCCCAACTGCCCGGGCGTCCTCTCGCCCGGCAAGTCCAACGTCGGCATCATCCCCGCCTCCTTCTTCTCGGAGGGCAATGTCGGCCTCGTGTCGCGCTCGGGGACACTGACCTACCAGATCGGCTACGAGATCGCCCAGCGCGGGTTCGGCAACTCGTCGATCGTCGGGATCGGCGGCGACCCGATCGTCGGCTCGGACTTCATCGACGTGCTCGGGCTCTACGAACAGGACCCCGAGACCGAGCTGATCGTGATGTGCGGCGAGATCGGCGGCGATGCGGAGGAGCGCACGGCCGAGTATGTCGCGGAGAACGTGAGCAAGCCGGTGGTCGGCTACATCGCCGGCTTCACGGCGCCGCCGGGCAAGACCATGGGCCACGCCGGAGCGATC
>Ga0099828_10002020_pt1 | contig 13884 bp, 14 predicted proteins | sample CZO8metaG_2_FD_79338 | JGI IMG/M metagenome (GOLD analysis project Ga0099828, IMG submission 79338) | Vadose zone soil microbial communities from the Eel River Critical Zone Observatory, Northern California, USA - CZOApr15con2H1.8 metaG | ecosystem: Environmental > Terrestrial > Soil > Vadose...
CGATAGCAGCGTCAAGCGCACTAACTCCTTCAGTGGCATCAATGACCAGCAGCGCGATATCGGCGGCCTCGAGATGTTTGCGTGCCATCACGACTGACAGCGTTTAGGCCAACGGTGACGTAGAGCCCTTGCGGCGGATTCCGGCCGTATCGATGAAACGGAAACTGCGGCCATTCCGCTCGATCATTTCGTCCACGGCGTCGCGAGTGGTTCCTGGAATAGGTGACACAATTGTGCGCGAGCTACCAGTGAGACGGTTCAGCAGCGTTGATTTGCCCACGTTGGGGTGGCCGATGATCGCGATTCTGATTTCCCGGGGCGCCGCTGCTGCTTGGGTTTCGCTCGCAATCTCACTGCCTTCGAAAGTTTCGGCTCCGGCCGTAATTTCTGGCACATCCAGAACCAGCGTGCGAACCTCAGCGGTGTTCTCTGTTTTCTCCGGACCGGGCGGCAGCATCTCCAGGACGGCATCCAGCAAGTCATCTACGCCGCGACCATGCTCAGCGGATATGGGGAATAACTTTCGAATGCCCAAACGATGGAATTCTTCGGCTAATCCTTCCTGCTTACCGCTATCCATTTTGTTAACAGCAAGGAAAAGCGGCTTGCCGGAACGGATCAGCAGGCGCGCTAGTTCGAGATCGGGCGCAGAAAGTTCGCTACGTCCATCGACGACCATGATCACGGCTGCGGCTTCTTTGAGAGCAACCTTTGCCTGGCGAAAGATTTCGGATGGAATGAAGTCTGTGTCTTCCGGAAGAATGCCCCCGGTATCGACGACGCGCATGTGGCGGCCGCGCCACTCAGCGTCCCCGTAGAGGCGATCCCGGGTGATGCCAGGCTCGTCGCCCACGATGGCGCGGCGCGATCCCACAAGTTTGTTAAACAACGTGGATTTACCCACGTTCGGACGCCCCACGATAGCGATCGTGGGGTCGCCAGCGCCGCTGATACTCGACTTGTATGAAGGTTGACTCAAGGCAGCTTATTATAGAGACTCCGTGGCCTCGACCTCCCAGCCCGCTCACTCAAGCACTCGAGACGTTTGCCCGCGTGATATTTCCATGTATCAGTTCTTCGCTCCGGGAGGAGTGCTTTCGCGGACGCATCGAGCGTATGAATTCCGTCGCGGGCAATTGCAGATGGCGCAGGCGGTGGAGCAGGCGCTGGAGGAGAAGCGTCATCTGATTGTGGAGGCCGGCACGGGGACGGGCAAGACACTGGCGTACTTACTGCCTGTGATCCGTTCAGGCAAGCGGGTAATCATCTCGACCGGAACAAAGAATCTTCAGGAGCAGCTCTTTCACAAAGACATTCCCTTTCTTGAACAAACGCTATTTCCAAATCGTGAAGGTAAGTTGAATGTTTGCTACATGAAGGGCCGCAACAATTATCTGTGCCGTAAGAAACTTTATGATCTCACCGATCAGCCGATCCTCAGTGGGTTGGAGGAGATCGAACATTACCGTGCGGTTGCGGCTTGGGAAAAGGTGACGCACACCGGCGACCGGGCGGAACTGGCGTCCCTGCCCGAAGCCAGCGCATTGTGGCACAAGTTGGACGCGCGCCCGGATACCTGCCTTGGCCAGAAATGCAGTTCATGGGAACGCTGCTTCATCACCGAAATGCATCGCCGGGCGATGGAAAGCGACATCATCATCGTCAATCATCATCTGTTCTTTGCCGACTTGGCCATTAAGCAGTCCTCGGACCACGCACCAGATGCCGGCATCCTGCCCGAGGTGGCTGCGGTCGTTTTTGACGAAGCCCATGAGTTGGAGGATGTAGCCGGCAGCTACTTTGGCGTATCGGTCAGCAACATGCGGGTGGACGAACTGTGTCGGGATGTCGATGCTTCGCTGCGACGCAATAAACTGCTTTCGGTTTCGATGTCGGGTGCGCTAAAGAGCCTGCGCGAGCATTCGCAATTGTTCTTTTCGCTTTTGCCGACTGGAGACGGACGTCTCGCGTTTGAAAATCGTCGCGAGTTTCTGGAAGAAAATGGCGATGAATTCCTGGCACTCCAGCAGGCGCTGGGCCGGCTAAGCTCCGAGCTCGAGAACCTCCCGTCGAAACCAGAAGAGATATTCAATTTCGGGCGCAGGGCGCAGGAGTTACAGGTGCAGCTCGGTTTCATAATGGAATCCGAGGACCGTAACACGGTTTTCTGGATTGAGCGGCGGAGCGGGCGTGGGCGCGGTACGTCAAATGTATTCCTCCAAGCCACGCCGATTGATGTCGCGCCGATCCTCAAGGCGTGTGTGTTTGAAAAGCTCGAGTGTGCGGTGCTGACGTCCGCTACGCTGGCCGTAGGTGGATGTTTCGAGTACATGCGACGTCGTCTCGGGCTTGAGCATGTGCGTGAAGTGGTTCTCCAGTCCCATTTCGATTATGCCAATCAGGCCATGCTATATGTGCCTCCGGACTTGCCCGATCCACGTACTCCGCAATTCGCGGCGCGGGCGGCGGACCGCATCCGGCGATTGCTGGAAATCACCCGTGGCCGTGCATTTGTGCTGTTCACCAGCTATGCCCAGATGAACGATGTGTATCGCCGGTTGTTGGGGGAGCTCGAGTTTCCCTTGCTGTTGCAAGGCGATGCGCCCAAGAATGTGCTGCTTGAAGAATTTCGGGTGACGCCCCATGCAGTTCTATTCGGCACATCATCTTTCTGGCAGGGCGTGGATGTGCAGGGCGAGCAACTCAGTTGCGTGATTATCGATCGGCTCCCTTTTGCCGTGCCCAGCGATCCGGTGGTGGCGGCGCGGGTTCGGGCGATTGATGCGGACGGCGGCAATGCCTTCTTTCAATACCAGGTTCCGGCGGCTGTGATTACCCTGAAACAGGGTTTCGGGCGACTCATTCGGTCGCTGCATGATCGCGGGCTGCTGGCGCTTCTGGATAATCGCATCCTGAAAAAGGCCTACGGGCGCGTATTCCTGGAGAGCTTGCCAGAGTATCGCAGGACGACGGAGATGGCGGACGTCGAGCGCTTTTTCGGGGCAGTCTAGACCGCCACTTCCGGCTTTGCGCGTTAGAATATCCAATTAAGCTATCGCCATTGGCGTGGCCTGTATTTATGCAGGCGTGCCGAGAGGATCAATGTTCGAAGTCACCGTGGAAGAATCGTTCGCTGCAGGACATTACCTGCGCAATTACAAGGGCAAGTGCGAAAATCCGCACGGCCACAACTACAAGGTGCGGGTCACGCTGGCCGGTCAGCAATTGGACAAGGCTGGTTTGCTGCTCGACTTCAAAGATTTGCGCGACGTGATGAAGAATGTCATCGAACGGCTCGATCATCAGATGATCAATGACGTCGAGCCTTTCAAGGAATTGAATCCTTCGGCAGAAAACCTGGCCAAGTATTTTTACGACGAGGCCAATCGCAAGCTTGGACTTGTGACCCAGGGCCGCGTGCGGGTGAAGAATGTCACGGTTTTCGAGACGGACACCACCACGGCGACATATTCGGAGTAAAAACGAGATTGAATCGTTGAGTGATTTGCACCGTGCCAATAGGGCCTCATGCCAATGACCCGGTGATTCAATGACTCAATGATTCAATTGTGCAGGCCATCCAGTGCAGATCACCGAGATTTACAAATCGATCCAGGGCGAGTCGACTTTTGCTGGTCTATCCTGCGTGTTCGTACGCCTTACCGGCTGTAACCTGCGCTGCACATGGTGCGACAGCGAATACACCTTCGTTGGTGGGCATCGCATGACGCTGGAGGAAGTGGAAACTGAAGTTCTGAACCTGAGCCCCGGGCGCGGGCTGGTTGAGATTACCGGTGGAGAACCGATGCTGCAAGATCGCGAAGTGGTGCCGTTGATGGAACGCTTATTGCGAGCCGGATATACGGTGCTGCTGGAGACTAGCGGGGAGCGCCCGCTGGCACGGGTGCCCAAAGGGGTGATCAAGATCGTCGATGTAAAGTGTCCAAATTCTGGAGAGCCGGACACCTTCAATCTCGACAACCTCGAGGCGCTCGAAACTCATGATGAGCTGAAATTCGTTTTGAGCGACCGGTCCGATTATGAGTTCGCGCGGGATTTCGTGACGCAGCGCAACCTCTCGTCACGAGTGAACGCACTCCTGTTTTCGCCGGCCTTCAGCAAAGATGCAGCAGGCGCGCGTGATACCAGCCATTGTCTGCTCGATCCGCGCGAGCTAGCCGAGTGGATGCTTGCCGATAACGTTCCGGCAAGGCTCGGACTCCAGATCCATAAGTTTGTTTGGGATCCGGCATTGAAGGGTGTGTAGACAGCCATGAGCTCCGGCATTCCCTATAGTGCGACGCAGGATGACCTCTTCTATCCCAGCCAGCGCGGTAATTTCTTTGCAGGCGGCCGTCCAAAGTCAGAAGCGGCGCTGTGTGCGGAGATGTCACGTCTTGCGTATTTAAGACAGGAATCCAATTTTGCCTTCGATCAAGCCGGGGTTCGAGATGTTCTGAGGCGAATCGAATTTTCAGATTGCGAGTTTTTCGAGAGCAAGGGAAAACCGGACGAAGAAGGGATTCACTGCTTCCTGGCGCAACACCTGGACTCACCAAAGGATGAGAGGCTGGCTGTCTTGGCTTTTCGCGGCACTGATAAAGATGATCCCAGCGACGTCGCTTATGACGAGGACTTCAAGCTGGAGCCATGGCAGAAGGGCGGCAAAGTGCATAGTGGATTCGCTCACGCCTTTGCAGAGATTTGGGAGGATCTCGATCCTCCTCTAGGGCGGGTCGACTGCAAAATCCTATTCACAGGACATAGCTTGGGTGCAGCGGTAGCTACACTTGTGGCCAGTCTGAAGAACCCGAATGCGCTTTATACGTTCGGATCACCGCGAGTGGGCAACTCCGATTTCATAGGTGCTTGTAAAGATGTCAACAGCCAGCGCTACGTGGATTGCTGCGATATCGTGACCCGCATACCACTGCGCGAGATGGGGTATGAGCATCTTGGGAAGGCGTATTACATCGACCGCAAGCGCAGAGTGACCTTCGATCGGAATGCTCTGTGGATGGCGTTAGACCGACTTTTGGCGGCTAAAGAGTATTTACTGAAGTACGCCTGGAAACTCGGCAATCTGGCAGCGCGCGAACTTGCCGATCACGCGCCAATCAATTACGTTTGGGCGGTCAGCGCTGACCAGCCATAAGTTCTACGTTCAAGATCACTTATGGCCGGGTTGCCGACCGCCCCTGTGCACGGCATCTAATATTGATGAGAGAACAACGACAGCGAGCGGTTGTGCTTCTAAGCGGGGGAATGGATTCCACCGTATGTGCTGCCCTCGCCGTGCAGGACTATGACACCGCGGCGGTGCATGTCAGCTACGGACAGCGCACGGAAGAGCGCGAACGGCAGTCGTTTCTAGGAATTTGCGACCGTCTGGGAATTCGGCAACGGTTGGTTGTGCGGAACGAAGCACTGAGTGCGATTGGCGGCTCGGCATTGACCGACCACGCCATTACCGTGCCCGAATCTACCGACGATAAGCCCCAGACTCGACGTCTCCAGAACTTGGGGAAGAAAGACCAGGAGATTCCGGTTACCTACGTGCCTTTTCGCAACGCTCACTTTCTCTCCGTCGCCGTGAGCTGGGCTGAAGTGCTGGGCGCCCAAAAGGTTTTTATCGGGGCAGTTGAGCAGGACAGTTCGGGATATCCCGATTGCCGTCCGGAATACTACCGGGCGTTTAATGAAGTCGTAAAAGCGGGCACTAAGGAAGGACTTATTGAGATCGTGACCCCATTGATTGCCCTGCGAAAGGCTGAAATCATACGCCTTGGCCTTGAACTGGGCGCGCCCTTCGATTTAACTTGGTCCTGTTACAGTCGCGAAGACCGTGCCTGCGGAGTGTGCGATAGTTGCGTCCTACGGTTGCGGGCATTCCAGGAAGTGGGGGATGTGGATCCGATCCCGTATATGGAACCCGTAGGGCAGAAGTAGCGGTACACAAATTCAATTTCCAATTGTCGGATTGCAACATTTTGAAATCGCCAATGAAATCCCAATTCGGTTTTGAAGCCGGGAGGCCAAAATGAAGCAACATTTCGCAGTAACCGTTCTCGTGATCCTGATCGCTGGACTGTGTGTGTCTCCAGTCTTTTCGCAGGCGACGGGCAGCGTGAAGGGCATCGCCAAAGATATGGATGGCAACCCTATTACCGGTGCCACCGTGGAGTGGCTTAGCAGCGACACCGGACGCAAGTACACGCTCAAAACCAACAACAAGGGCGAGTATTTCTCGCTGGGCCTTACACCGGGTAAATACAACGTGAAGCTGAGCAAAGACGGAAAAGAGCTTTGGCATTTTAACAATGTCACAGTCACCCTCGACGAACTCACCCTCGACTTTGATTTGAAGAAAGAGCAGGCCACCGCCGGACAGAAACAGGGAATGAGTGCGGAACAGGTCAAGCAACTTCAGGAGCAGCAAGCCAAAGCACAAAAAGAGCAGATGACGGTGAAGGCCTTGAATGAGAAGCTGGCGGCTTCTACACAGGCCGCTCAGGCCGGAGACTACGAGCAGGCAATCAACGTTCTAAAAGAAGCCACGCAGATGGACCCGTCGCGTGACCTGCTGTGGTTCAAACTCGGGGATTACTATCGCATGTCTGCTACCAAACAGACGGATCCGGCCGAAAAGACCAAGCGCATCGAGGAGGCGATTGATGCTTACAACAAAGCTATCGCCATCAAACCGACCGGCCCCTATTACAACAACCTTGCCGAGGCCTATGCCAAGTCCGGCAAGATCGATGATGCGGTGAAAGCTTACGGCCAGGCCGCTCAGGCAGATCCTGCCAATGCGGCACAGTACAACTTCAATACCGGCGCGGTGCTCACCAATGCCGGCAAGGTGGACGATGCCATCCAGGCATTCGACAAGGTTATTGCCGCCGATCCGACAAAAGCAGAAGCGTACTACTGGAAGGGTGTGAATATGATTGGCAAGGCCACGCTGAAGGGCGACAAAATGGTTGCTCCAGACGGCACTGCCGAAGCCTTCCAGAAGTATCTGGAACTGCAGCCCAGCGGCCAATTCGCAGACCCAGCCAAGCAGATGCTGGCCAGCATTGGCGGAACTGTGGAAACGAATTTTGGGAAGAAAAAGGGAACCAAGAAGTAAAGAAGCTATGAGCCGTTAGCTTGCAGCTCGGGCCTCTTCACACACCACCCCAAAAACATCGGGACACCAACATACGGGCGGCCTGGGGCCGCCCTCCTTTTCTCTTCTGGAATCGATACCTCGGTTTTCGCCGCCACTGCTCCACCCTCTGATCTACTAACGAACTTATCCTGTTACCAAGGTCTACGTACTTACAGAGCTTCGCCGAAGTCAGTACCCGCGCTACATTAGGAGTTTGGACCGGCCTGAAATTCTCTCCCTTCTGGTTGGTGAAATCCCTGTACTGAGGAGTTTGATGGCTGCACCGGGCAATGCTCCGATTTCGGTCGAACTCGAGGGTCTCTCCGGCTCCGGCGCCGTGGATACACATTCTTTACTGGGAGCAATGCTGCGTGCTTCAGAACGGGTGAGTGATCTTATTTTTTCGCCTGGTCGTCCGCCTCAAATCGAAGTGCACGAACAACTGTTTGCCGTGCAGGTTCCTGGGCTGCAATTGCTTACTGCGGACGACACCCGCCGCATCGCAGCCGACTTGATTGGCAGCAATAAGCAGGCCATCACCACGCTTCGCGAACAAGGATCTTGCGATGTATCGTACAGCCTGCGGGGACTCGCCCGCTTCCGGGTGAATGTCTTTATCCAGCGTGGGAGTTGCGCAGTGGTGATGCGAGTCATTCCCACGGTTCTACCCGACTTTGCCTCTCTGCGCCTGCCTCCTCAAATCGCCGATGCGGCGCATGTGCGCAGCGGCATCGTGCTGGTGACCGGTCCTACGGCTGGAGGCAAATCCTCAACTCTGGCCGCCCTGCTGGACCGAATTAACAGCGATCATTGCTATCACATCATTACCGTCGAAGATCCTATCGAGTTTCTGCACAACCACAAGAAATCGACTATCCACCAACGGGAATTGCACAGCGACGCTCCGAACTTTGCCTTGGCCTTGCGGGCCGCGTTACGCCAGGCTCCCAAGGTAATCGTAGCGGGCGAAATTCGCGATCGTGAGACCATGGAAATTGTGCTCGAAGCAGCAGAAACTGGCCATCTTGTGCTTTCCACTTTGAATACCATCGATGTGTGCAAGACGGTGGACCGGATTGTTGGCGCTTTCCCTGCCGCAGATCAACAGTCGGTGCGTGAGCGATTCGCCAAGACTTTCCGCTACATAATTTCCCAAAGGCTTATCCCTATGAAGGATGGCGGTGGCCGCATCCCGGCGGTGGAAATCCTAAAATCCAATGCACGAACTCGTGAATGTGTGGAACATGCAGAGCAATCCGGGAAAACTCTTCTTGAAGCGATAAAAGCCGGTGAAGGCGAGGGCATGCAGCGTTTCGACAGTGAGATCGCAAAGCTGGTACACGCCGGGACAGTAGACCTCGAAACAGGATTGTTGTACGCCAGCAATCCGAGCGTACTGGGTCAGGAACTGGCGAGCAATAGTTGAAGCCCCACCTGGCTCGTCTTTAACCTGACAAGTCATCACAGAGACAATTCGAAATTTTCTCCCCTTGCTCGTATCATCGCCTGCATGGCTGCAGTGCCTGAAAGTCCGAAAATCCCCAGCTTTGAAGAAGCACGACACCTGGTGGAGCAGCATGCCGCCGGCTTGCGTGCGGTGAGCATTCCGCCCAGGACCACAGAAACCGTGGATCTATTGCATGCTTCGGGTCGTGTGGTGGCTGAACCTATACGCGCCGACCGCGATTTTCCGCCATTTCCTCGAGCCACGCGCGATGGTTATGCGGTGCGAAGCGCAGATTTAAGAGGATTGCCCACGACCCTTGACGTTATCGGAGAGATCAAGGCAGGAGCCATGCCGGAGGACCTTCCGGCGAAACTTCAGTGCGGCCAGGCGGTTGCCATCATGACGGGTGCACCCGCACCATCCGGCGCAGATGCCATTGTGATGGTCGAGTACACCTCGCGTCACGGTAATCGAGTCGAGATAACGAAGACCGTTGCCGCGGGCGACAACATTGTGCCCACGGGAGCAGAGGCGCGCCGCCAGGATCTTTTGATCGAGGCTGGCACTCTCCTGGACGAAGCCGCAATTGCAGTTGCCGCGTCGGTCGGCAAATCAGAGTTGCGGGTTTATACGCGACCGCGAGTGGCGGTGCTTTCGACCGGCGATGAGGTGGTCAACGTCAACAGGCAGCCCAGGCCCAATCAGATTCGTAATTCCAACAGTTATTCGCTGGCTGCACAGATTCTGAACGCAGGCGGAGAGCCGGTTCTATTACCGATTGCCCCAGATGAGCCCAGACGCTTGAAGGAGTTGGTTGAAGAAGGTCTCAAAAGCGACCTGTTGCTTTTAACCGGTGGCGTCTCCATGGGGAAGTACGACCTGGTGGAGCAGGTATTAGTTGAGTTGAAAGCAGAATTTTTCTTTTTGGGGGCTCAGATCCAGCCGGGACGCCCAGTCGTATTTGGGCGGGTGAAGGGTAAATATTTCTTTGGTCTGCCCGGCAACCCCGTTTCCACGATGGTGACGTTCGAGATTTTTGCCCGGCCATTGCTCGAAGCCTTGGGAGGCATGGAGCCCCGCCCCCTGGTCTTCTTGCACGCGCGCTTGAAGACCGAGATCAAAACAAAAACTGGACTCAAGCGATTTCTGCCGGCTGTCCTATCCGGTGAGTTCGAACGCAGCGAAGTCGAACTCGCGCGGTGGCAGGGATCGGGAGACATTGCCGCGACAGCGCGAGCCAATTGTTACATCGTGGTCCCTACCGATCGTGAGCGGATCGCAGCCGGAGAATGGGTCCCTGTGTTGTTGCGATAGAAGTTATTAGGAGCGTTTCGCTGCCACTGTGGTCGGTTTGTCCGATTTCGAGCGACTCTGCTTCGGCTTGTTCTTTTCTAACAGCACCACCACGTGCGCAATCGCCGCATTTTCGGTTCCCATACCTTCCGGAGTTTTGGCCTTTATTCCGATGACGTCCTTTGAAACTTTCAGTAACTCGGCGATGCGAGCTCGAATTGCGGAGGCGTGAGGGCCAATCTTAGGCCTGGCCAGAATCAAGGTGCAGTCCAAATTGACCAGGCTGTAGCCGACATTGCCGATCCGCTTAAGAGCTTCCTGCAAAAAGATGATCGAATCGGCGCCTTTCCATTTCGGCTCCGAGGGAGAGAAAAGAGATCCAATATCAGGAGCAGCAATGGCGCCAAGCAAAGCATCGGTAATGGCGTGCAGGAGCACGTCTCCATCAGAATGCCCGCCCAAGCCTTTGTTGTGCGGCAAGATCACGCCACCAATCTTAAGCGGGATGCCGGATTTAAACTCGTGCGAGTCCCAGCCGTAGCCAATTCTCACTGTAACTCCGTTCGGAAGATAAGAGTCACTGCGCCTTACGCGAAGTGATTCCGCGCAAAAGTCACTTAAATCGAATTTGCTTAGCGCTTTAAATAGAACTCCGCCAGTTCCATATCCGCGGGCGTGGTGATCTTGATATTGCGCGGCGAGCCCATCACGACAGCGACTTGGTGTCCGGAGCGCTCTACCAGCGATGCTTCGTCAGTGCCGACGAATCCGTCAGCAGTCGCTTCGTCAAAGGCCTTCTTGATCACGCTGTAGCGAAAACCCTGAGGTGTCTGCGCCATTACCACGCGCTCACGAGGCACTGTGGCGGTAATGACCGCACCCTCGGCAGTGCGCTCTACCTGTTTGACCGTGTCCATGGCCGGCATCCCTGCGATCGCAGCGCCATATTTTTCTGCCGCTTTGACGACGTTCTCGATGATCTCCTGGTCCACGAACGGTCGCACCGCGTCGTGTACCAGTATCACGTCCTTCGGTGTTGCAGTGACCGCAGCAAGCGCATTCGCGACCGACTGCTGCCGGTGCTCGCCACCGGTCACGAATTGGATGCTCTTTTGATCAATCTTCCGGCCTTCCTTCTCCAGTCGGGCCCGGAAGCTGCTGATTTCGTTTTCCCGCAGGGCCACATAAATTTCCGAAACCTGGGGGCTGGCAGCGAACTTGCGCAAGGTATGGATGAGGATCGGTACGCCGTCAAGCTCGGTAAATTGCTTGGATGGAGCGGACTTTTTTCCTCGGGCGCTGGGTGCGGAAGCCATCCGCGTCCCCAGACCGGCCGCGGGGATGATGACTACAACCTTCATAGAGGGCGATCAGTATACGGCTGCGTCAGTAGCAGTTCAAATTGGAGGCTTACTTGGGCGGTTCCCAAAGTTCAACGCGGTTCCCCTCTGGATCCATGATCCAGGCAAAGCGGCCGTAGTCGTAATCTTCGCGATGCGGATCGATTTCGACGCCTTCTTTTTTCAACGTGTCGAGGAGGGCATCGAGATCGTCGACCCGGTAGTTGATCATGAAGCCGCTGCGGCTGGGATCGAAATATTTCGTGTCACGCGGAAATACTGCCCATACGGTCATTCCCTTCCGTTGACTGTCGTCTGCCTCCCGCCACTCAAACATCGCACCGGAGCCGTCGGGCGCACGCTTAATGCCCAGGTACCTTTCGTACCAGTTATAGAGTTTCTCCGCGTTGTCTGCCTTGAAAAAGATGCCGCCTATTCCGGCTACGCGCTTCATAAGAAAGACCTCAACCTCAGAATGCCCAGAGAAAGCAAGATAGGATTTGCGCCCTCACCGGCGGCCGCTAGCACTCATGAGTTGAAAATTCTCCGCGTCCAGGTTTCGGAGGCGCCTTGCCGCAAAATCCCTATCTACCTCGCGTCGTGCAATTGCTTCCTAGCCAACAGCCCGAGCAACGGTGCCATCATACAAGACAGTTCGCAAACGACGCTAAGGCTTGAAGTTAAGCGGCCGTCGAAAGATTAAGTTGGCCCATGACTTGCAACACTAAGGCTTGCCTTGGCGGGAACAGGCTAAGTACAGGAGACACAAATGCCGCGAAATCGCCTCTGGTTAGAAATTGTCACGTTATGTGCCACCGCGGCAGTGCTACTCGGCCTCGGACTTGCCACCGTGGGGGCCAGCGCGGCTCTCGCCTCAGCCGATGATCAGACCTCTCAACCCGTTGCGGTGGACAAGTATCAAGCAGGTGCTGCCCAGAAATTCTCCGGAGTAGTAACCGACTCCATGTGCACCGCCAAGCATGACACCTCCATGAACCAGAGCGCCGCGGGCTGCACGCTGGTCTGCCTCAAAAAAGGTGCGAAGTTTGCGCTTGTGGATGGCGACAAGATCTACTTTCTGAGCGGCGGTGACGGTTATTTAAACAAGCTCGCGGGAGAAAGAGTGGTTGTGTCAGGAACCTTGGAGGGCGACACCATCAAGGTTAGCTCGGTAGATCAGCCTCGTCCTTAGTCCCAAGCTTCTAAGAAATTGATGCCACCTTGGTTCATTCCAATGGCCGGTCCAACATCATCGGCTGTGCCTTCTTCACTTCAGAAGGCAAGGAGTTGTTGGATAGTGCATTGCTCGTCACTACTGTGTTAGCCAGCCGAGTCGGCTCCTGGCGCATCGCGCTGCGCTCGTCCCATTTGCCGAAAATCATCTTACCCGCGGTGGTTTGCAAGACAGACGTTACGGAGATATCAATAGTCTTGCCGATCATCTTGCGTGCATTGTCCACTACTACCATGGTGCCGTCGTCCAGATAGGCCACGCCCTGGTTGTATTCTTTGCCTTCCTTCAGGATGAAAACCTTCATACTCTCGCCCGGAAGCACGATTGGCTTCAACGAGTTTGCAAGTTCATTTATGTTCAGCACGGCCACACCTTGCAGTTGAGCGACTTTATTGAGATTGAAGTCGTTAGTAATAATCTTGCCTTCGTAAAGTTTGGCCAACTCAATAAGTTTCAAATCCACTTCGCGGACCGTCGGGAAGTCGTCCTCCACGATCTGGATCTGTAGAGAAGCAACTTTCTGAAGCCGTTGCAGGATGTCCAGACCTCGCCGCCCCCGGTTCCGCTTGAGCGAATCGGCTGAGTCCGCCACCAGTTGCAGTTCGCGCAACACGAATTGTGGAGTGACGATAATGCCGTCCAGAAAACCGGTCTCGTCAATGTCGGCAATGCAGCCGTCAATGATGACGCTGGTATCCAGAATCTTGTAGCTTTTTTTCCCCTGCTTTTCGCCGCCAAAAACCCCGCCTAACGCCGCCAGGTTGAGCAGGTCACCCTTATTGGCGCCTACGATTAATCCCACGTATGCCATCAGCAGCATGACCATGATCTGAAGAAAACTTTGGGTGTGACCGTCGGGAATGCTGGTACGGATGACCAGCGCAAAAAGATAAGCGCCAAGGATCCCCAGGATGCTGCCGATGGCTGCTCCGATGAGGCGTTTGAGGCTAATTAGACGCAGACGCCATTCGAACAGAATGACAGCCAGGCCGATCAGGACACCTACCCCGGCGTCGATCCTGGCGCTCAGACCGAAGGGCTCAATCAGGTAGCATGCAACCGCAACGATTAAAACAAATAAAAGGCGGATCAAAACTAAGTCCACAAAATCACCTCCATCGGAGAAGCTAGATGACACCCAAGCAGCGTCAACTCTCATCCCCGTGCTGACCGCGCAAGTGCCGAAAAATCGGCAGTCAGCAACGTCAAAAAGCGGAGCCTATGAATAAATGAATCGGCGCCCCGCTCCCGGTTCCAACTAGCCCCCGGGGCAACAGCAGCATGTACTCACGAAGTATATACCCGCAATCAAATCCCACGCTGTCGAAAACTGCTCGCTGAGCATTGCATCAACGGCGCGGTTGCTCACTGCTCTCACCAACGATATGGGTCGGGCCGACTGGTACACTCGCTATCA
>Ga0099828_10002025_pt1 | contig 13875 bp, 14 predicted proteins | sample CZO8metaG_2_FD_79338 | JGI IMG/M metagenome (GOLD analysis project Ga0099828, IMG submission 79338) | Vadose zone soil microbial communities from the Eel River Critical Zone Observatory, Northern California, USA - CZOApr15con2H1.8 metaG | ecosystem: Environmental > Terrestrial > Soil > Vadose...
CGAGGTGGACCCCCATAGGGACGCCCAATTCTGCAGCCCGCTCATTCATCTCCTGCATCAGGCTCATGGCGCCTCCACCGGGCCAGAGGATAGGTTATCGAAGGGGCGATCGGAAACCAGGAGGATGCCGTGCCGCGAAAGCTCATCCACGAACAGTTCGGCATCGTGGCACGCAACTTCAGGCTCGACCTCAAACTCACTGCAGACGCTTCTGGTTACGATTTCAGACAGCGGAGTGCGGCCGTCCGCCGCCTGCCAGATTGCCGTGGCGACTTCGTTCAGCGTGAAAAAAGTGGAATCCACCGCCGACATGACCATCATTTCACTACCCAGCATGCGAGCGGCAATGGCAGTGCTCCTCGCGATGTATTTATCGCTCATCGGATCATGTCCCAAACTCGCTCGTCGGGAAAAAAGGTCAGCCGCTGCACGGGAACGCAGTCCACAAACTCGCAGGCCGACCGGAAAATCATTTTGACCAGTTCCGCATCCTCGGCGAAGAAAAGGATATTCCGAAGCAGGCTGCGCACAGCTTCGGCCCTATCTGCCGGTTCAATCTTGTTTTCAGGTCCCTTCTCGAGCAAAAACAAAGTGTGGATCGGGGCGGAACAATTTTCGCCCACGCGTGCGAGTTCACCGGCAAACGGAGTTCCGCAGGCGCGGTATCCGTCGCTTCCGCGGCGGACGTACGAAACCTCATCGGTCAGCAGGGTTACCTCCGGCGGAGCGAGACGGGAAATCGTGGTTTTGCCGGTCCCGGAGATTCCCGAGAACAGGAATCCGCGGCCATTGCGGATGGCGCTGGCGGCATGCAGAAGAAAGCCGCCTTCCCGGGCCAGGATGAGAGTGTGCACGATGCGTAACACGGAATCGATGGAGTATGGGTTCGCCGACTGGCGAATCCGTCCCCGGCCCGCCCCTGGATCCCACTGCGCGCGAAAGTCTCCTCGCCGCAGGCGCCACTCGCCGTCCTGCATTTCCACGTGGGCATCCTCCTCGGACTCCATCTCGGCGGATGGCGGAACTAAGTCCACATCGAATTCAAATCTGGGGTGTGAGGAAGCGCTGACAAAGCCCGCGTAGCGGCTCGCCAGCAGTTCAAAGAATGAGCTGTCCCGCGTGCGCAGCAGGATGGGCATACCGCCAATTTCAACCGCGATCTCGTGACTTTGACTCACCGTCCTGCTCCGTTGTATGCCAACACCGGAACGTCCCGCCACCCTTCATCGCTCACGATGCAGCGCTCTTCTACCGCAACTTTGAACTGCGAATCGGCATCGGCGCGGCGGGCGTGCAAGTGCAACAAAACCCGCCGGAGAAAACTCCAACGGCAGAGCAGGCAGGCAAAAATCCGGTGAAATGGCGTAAGTTTTTGTGCGGGTGCGAGGAGTGAACCCGCGCGTCGGATCGCCGCGATCTTGCCCAGCAAGGTGCCTCTAGGCACAGGCGGGTCTTCCCTGGTCATGCAGTCGCCCCGTGTAATGAGAAACGCACTACCCCCGGCGGCGCGCTTCCGCACAATCCGGTGACTGACAAGGAAGCGACCTTCGCGCACGTAAAGAACGACCTCACCGGGATCCACCTGCTCAAAACTGCAGGATTGAACAGTAACCAGATCACCTGGCCACAAGGTGGGCAGCATGCTGATTCCCCTGGTTCGCAATCGCAACATCCCCCAGGAGTGCAGCACTTCGGCCGCCAGACTGCATTTGCTCTCTGCGCGAGCCTGGGCGTTCATCAGGAAAGACCTACGACCTCTTCTTTACGAATCGGCATTGTGGGCCAGTCTGGATCTTGCCACAGGCCAAGGCCAGGGCCTCAAAGACTCGCTCGTATCGAAACTCCGGCTTGCGATACGGTTTCTTGCCTGCACCTTGGCCTGGTGCGCTCTTGTCGTCTCCGGAAGGTCGGTTCTTCTGAGTCATAGGAATCCCACACGTACTATGGCTTACGTCGGCCGTTCCACCCAAGCTTCCCGTAACTTTACCCAGATACGTCAGTGTACAACAGACCAAAAGACAAATGCTAACCCTTGTTGGCTCACCAGGCACCAGAAGTTCAGGCAGGTGCTTGCACTCTTATAGGTGCAGTCTCAATAGAAAGAACGAGTACCTTGCAGCCACGCTGTCGATATTGATCGCGAAGTTTCCATCTTAAGCCTCCGTCGTCTTGTACACGCTGAAATTGTGTTCTGCATTTCTGACCAGCTTCAAAAGGAAGTCTGCTGAGTCCAATAACTGCTCCTTTCTGCTGGGGGCTACATAGATCACATAGATCTCTCGCGGGTGGTCGTGCAAAGACTGTTTGATGTTCTCTAATACTTGGAGAAAAACTGTCTCCGCACAGGGATCGAAAAAGAACAAAACGGAAGGCTCCTGCGGGAGTGGGAAATGCACGAAATCCATGCACACGGAATCGATGGACTTGCACCGCTGGCGTGGAGTCCTGTGGCTCTGGATGTTGTGCCGTGCCGTTGCATCTAGTTCGGGTGAAAACTCCACTCCGATGACTCTCTTGAAAGGGAACTCCGAAGCCATGAGAAGAGCTCTTCCTTTTCCGGAACCAAAATCGATGAACAGAAAGTCTTCGAACCTTATGTTAAGAGTCGAAAAAATGGCGGAGAATCGCTCTGGTTCGATTCCAGAATAGTTGCTACCGTATATCCAGTTTGCGCTGGGAATCTTTAGGTCACTCAGATAAGTCCAGTCGTCGAAATCACCGTCGGTTTCAACGCCGTAGGCGAGATCAAAGTCGCTGCGCCGCTGGTCCCGCGTAAGTCGTCTGGCGGCTCTGTGTTCGCGAACAAGGTGAATGGGTAGGAGGACCGCCCTGAAAAGGCTCACAGCTATGCCCAGCTCCTTTATAGACTTCTTGATTCGAGGAATGATGGTTCTGATTATCCGCGGCATATAAGGGCTTGGCTGCGGTCAAATTGATCAGTGTCCCAAAAGATTCAATAGAAGGAAAGAGTGCCTTGCAGCCTTGCCCGGCGTAGGGTGGACGAGAACACCAGCAGGCTAAACGGCAACAGAAGCAGGGAAAAAACGCCGAGGAGAACGATTTCCGGCGCCAGTACCGCGAAACTCACTCCCTGCAGTAGAGCCAGACGCATTCCATCCAGAGAATGGGTAATAGGGATCAGTTCGGCCACGACCTGCAACGGCTTCGGAAGAGCCGCCAGCGGAAATAGCGTTCCGGTCATGAACCATATCCCGGATCCCAGCAGCCACACCAAGGCCGAGCCTTTTTGAATCGCCAACTGCAACGCGGCTGCCAGAATGCCAAGCGCAACCGCTATTACGAGCGAGAGGGCAAAAATTACCACACAACCGGAAATATTGGGATTCTGTGGCGGCGCGCCAAACAGCAGCAGCCCTGCCCCCAAATAAAAGATCAGTTGCACGGTGTTCCCGGCGAAGGCCGAGATCGCACTGAGGAACACCAGCACCGGCGCCGGGGTGGAAGTCGTCATCAGAACTTCCAGCGTGCCCGTCTGCTGCGCTTCCTGCACGATGACCAGGAACCCATTGACCCCCATCACCAGAAACGTGTAGAAGCCGGTGCCGACCAGTACGAAGGGGAAGTAGTCCACCCCCTCAGGACGAAACCCGGGACCTATGGCGCGGGCAAGGTAATAGAACGCGGCCAGCTCAGCCGCCGCTCCGGCGGCGGTAATCAGAAAGCCGGTGCGGTAGCGAATCGCAGTCAAAAGATCGCGGCGAGCTATGACGACCATCTTGTCGAGCAGGCCAGCGATCCTCATCGGCAACTCCCCGGCGCCAACTGTGCCGTTTCATCCAGCTCGCCAGTGGTGTGAAAATAGAAAAGGCGCAGCTCCTCGGCATCGCCCTCTCCAATCCTCCGGTAGCCCGCAAGCCTGCCCCGATGCAACACCGCGACAAAGTCACCCACGGCAACCGCCTCATTGAAACTGTGCGTGGCGAGAATCACGGTGGAGCCCTGGGTGGGCAATCCACGAACTAGGTTCCAGAAGTGCGCAGCCGAAGCTGGATCAAGACTGCGCGTGGGCTCATCCAGCAGGATGACCGAAGGCTGTTTGACGAGTGCCCGAGCAATGCCCAGTCGTTGGTACATTCCGCTGGAAAACTTCACGACCAGCGTATCCGCTGCGTCCAACAGGCCGGTGCGCTCCAGCATAGTTTCGACTTGTCGCGGCCGGAATTTGCGGGGCACATCATCCAGCGTGGCAAAGAAGTCGAGGTTTTCCCGGGCTGAGAGACGAGGGAAAAATGATCTCTCGGTGGCGACGGCAAAGCCGACGTGCTGGCGAACTCGGTCCGGCTCCGTGCGTGTGTCCGCGCCTTCAACCAGGACCCGGCCCGCATCGGGCAGAAGCATGGTGGAAACCAGCTTCAGCGTGGTAGTTTTCCCACTGCCGTTGCGGCCTAGCAGGACCAGCACCTTCCCGGTAGAAACACTGAGAGAGACTTGGTCCAGGGCACGCGTTTCCCCGCTCCGCTCCCTGCCCATCCAATTGAACAGAGCCGGGCGGTGACGAAATACTTTGGTGACGGATTCGAGGACGATGCTGTCCATTTTCTGGGCGATGCCGATTTCGTTCTGCGTCGCAATTGGGAACGATGGCTAGAGGTCTCTGTATTATAGTGTCGGCCATCGGGGTTTCTGCGCCGACTGGACTTAATTCGGGACCTTTACACGAGTCTTTCCAGCATGCCGCCTGCCACCTTGCCACAATCGGTCTCGCCCGCAGCCCTTGAGCCGCCAGGGGCGGCCTTCACCAGCAGCCCGGAGTTCGATCTGTTGCTGGCCTGCTGCGCGGAGTGTTCGAACCGGCAGCGTGCTGAGCGCATCCGGGAAATTCTTGCTTGCCAGCTTGATTGGGAACGGCTGATTCAGCTTGCGGAGCACCATGGGGTGGTACCGCAGGTATTTCGGCGACTGTCCGCGGCTACCGATGTGGCGCCATCGAGCCCACTCGAAACGATCCGACAGCATTATGTGGCCAACGCGCGCCAAACCCTATGGCTCACTCGGGAACTGCTTCGCATTCTCGAACACCTGGAGTCACACGGTATCGCCGCCCTGCCCTATAAGGGCCCAGTGCTGGCAGAGATTCTATACGGCAACGTTGCGCTGCGTCAGTTTTCGGACCTTGATGTGCTCATCCGCGCCGCAGACATGCCCAAAATCAAGGCGGCTCTGGTTGAGTTGGGATACGAACCCGGCGTCGAGCTAATGCAACGCGAGGAGCGGGCCTATTTGGCGTCGGGATACGAGTACACGTTCGACAGCGCTCACGGCCGGAATCTGCTGGAGATGCAGTGGCAAATCCTGCCCCGCTTTTACTCCGTCGACTTCGATGTCGATGGCTTTTTTGACCGGGCTGTTCTCGTCAGCGTCGGCGGGCAACCGATTCATACGCTCTGCGCGGAAGACCTCATACTCGTGCTCTGCGTTCACGCCGCCAAGCACGTTTGGGTACAACTCTCCTGGTTGTGCGACATTGCTGAACTCGCCCGCTCGCGGCAGTGCGACTGGGATGCTGTGCAAAAATACGCCAGCCGCCTGGGGATCGAACGAGTCGTCGCGGTGACATTCCTGCTGGCGTACAAGCTGCTCGGAACGCCGCTGCCAGCTATCGTGCAGAATCGGTTGCAGGCAGATCACACGATCGAAGCGCTTGTGGATCAGATTCTGCTGATCATTGCAGAGAGCGCTGAATACAACACGGAATCAATCCCTTATTTTCGCCTGATGATGGATCTGAGAGAGCGCCGGTGGGACCGCGTTCGGTTCCTATGGCGGCTTGTACTCACTCCGAGTGTTGCAGAATGGTCCGCCATCCGGCTGCCCGGGCCGCTGTTACCGCTGTATCGAGTGGTGCGTGCAGGGCGGCTGGCAAAAAGATCTTGGCACCTCATCAGAAATTCCCTTCACGTCTATTACTTATAGGTATATATAACCTATCAAGTATTATTTGTGATATTTAACTTGACAGGATATCTTCCGCGTATATTATCTCTGGGTATGGCCAAGATCACACTGGCGGGCTATAAGTGCGAGCGGTGCGGCCATGAATGGGTACCGCGCCAGGACGGCACGGAAGACCCAAAAGTATGTCCGAAGTGCAAGAGCCCCTACTGGAACACCCCGCGTAGGGCCAAGAAATCGCGTCGCAAATAGGCCGCCATGACGAAGCAGGCCAAGAACAAGTATTGTGCCTTGTCCGCTCTTCACAACGAGAGCGATGTCGAGCAGTTTTTCATTCTGCCGCTGCTGGCGGATCTGGGGTACGGTTCCGATTATCTGGAGACGAAGGCGTCCATCCCGGTGGTCACGGTAGGCAAGGGCAAGAAAAAGAAATCGTATATTCCAGATTACCTCGCTTACGCGTCCCGGAATAAGGTGAAGCCCGTTCTCATCATTGACGCCAAACATCCAAACGAGAGTGCCGATGCGGGGGTTAGCGACGCCCAACTGTACGCTTCGGTCGTTCGCCGAAAGATGAAACTCCCCAAGCCCGATCAGTATTGCATCGGGGTCAATGGGCATCAGGTTGTCGTGAAACACTACGACAGCGACGCGGTGCTTTATTCGTTATCCTTCGCAGACTTTATTGAGGGAAATCCGTCCTTCGCTGCCCTAGTGGAAGGACTGGGTCGGGAGGCTCTTGCCCTGGCTTCCGCAAGCAGCAAAGGGAAGGTCGATTTCGAGTTCCGGGCGGTAGCCCCAATTGAACTCCCCGCGATTTTCGAGGCTTGCCACCGCGCCATTTGGAAAGCTGAGAAGCGCAGTCCCGCGTCAGCTTTTTATGAATTTGCGAAGATTATGTTCGTCAAGATCGACGAAGACAGGCGTCTGCATGAATACTTGGCTGCGAGTCACATTGATACATCATCCGGGATGGTGCCGAGAGATGCCGTGAGGTTTTCGGTGGATTGGATCGAACAGATGGAGGCCAGCACAGACAATCCAATTGACACGATCTTGTTTGCTCAACTGGCCAAGAACCTAGAAGCGCAGATCGCCAAGAAAGAAAAAAAACGAATTTTCGAGCAAGGAGAGGGCATTGACCTTGCCCCCGCAACTATCAAGGCTACGGTCGAGTATCTTCAGCACCTCGATTTGTACACCGTAGACGAAGATTTGAACGGACGGCTTTTCGAGACTTTCTTGACTGCCACTATGCGCGGCGAAGCTCTTGGGCAATTCTTCACGCCGCGCTCCGTCGTCAAGTTCATGGTTAAGATGGCGAAGCTGCGGGCCACATCTGCGGATATGGATTTAGTGCTTGACGGCTGCTGTGGGACGGGCGGTTTTTTGATCGAGGCGATGGCAGACATGTCTTCAACGATCACGGCGAATAAGGCGCTAAGCGGGCACGACCGCGATGTGCTTCTGCGCAGCCTTCGGCAGGAAACCCTTTGGGGGATCGACGCGGGTAAAGACCCGGAGATGGCGCGAATTGCGCGCCTCAATATGCTGCTGCACAAGGATGGCGGTAGCCGCATATATTTTGCCGATTCCCTCGATAAACAACTTCGAGCCGAGAAGGGTTTGGCGCTGGACACGCGCCTGGGAATTGATGAACTGAAAACGGAGCTAGTAGAAAAGAAAAAACGGTTTTCCTGTGTACTAAGTAACCCGCCGTTCTCTATGACGTATGAGCGCAAGAAACCAAACGAGCTTGCCGTGCTCCGCGAATACTCTCTTTGCGTCGATGAAAAGGGAAAACCACGCGCATCGCTTCGGTCGTCTGTGATGTTCCTGGAACGGTATTGGGAGCTTTTGACCAGTGGCGAGTCGGAACTCGGCTCGGGTCGGCTGATAACAGTCGATTCCGCGATTACATATTGCAGAAGTTTATCGTTCGGGCGGTTATATCGCTTCCCAAGAACACCTTTGTCAAGGCGCAAGGCACGGTTAAGACATCGGTGCTATATCTCCGCCAGAAAATAGACGAATCTGAACAGCAGCCCCATGTTTTCATGGCCATTTGTGGCAATGTGGGTCACAGCGATTCAGGCAAAGAACGCCCGCTTCTAAATGAATTGCCCCACATTTTGGAGGCATTTCGGTATTTTGAGGAACACGGTCATTTAGCCTCCGCGCCATTAGCAAATACGTTCCTCGTGCCCGATCTGCTCTCCAAGAACCCCACAATACGCTTGGACGCTCAGTATTTCGACCCCCGCTATTTCGCGACGATGGACACGTTGGACAAGGTGGCGAAGGCAAAGGGATGGAAAATCGAACCCCTGAGCAAGTTGCTGCAAAAGAATGGCAAACCCATTGCGGGAGGGGCTACGCCGAAGGGTGCGTTCTATCCAGACGAAGGCCCGAAGTTCATTCGAGTGCAAAACGTCCGCCCGTACCGTCTTGAATGGAACCCAGATGATCCCTGTATTGACACTAAAACGCATGTGAAGCTGCTAAAGCGGTCGCAGCTTCACAAAGGCGATGTAGTTCTCACAATTACCGGCACATACGGAATCGCCGCTGTGGTGCCGTTTGGATTTGGTGAGGCCAATATCAACCAACATTCGGTGAGAATTAGAGTTAATCAAGACGACATACTTCCAGACTACCTTTGTGCGTTCCTCAACTCTGATCTTTGCCGCCCTCAGTTTGATCGGGCGGTGACGGGTTCATCGCGTTTTGCCCTTGATTATCCGGCGATACGTAACCTGCGGATTTTGTATCCAGCAGACAAGGAAGAGCAACAGAAGATTGCCGAAAAAATTATGGGGCTACTGGCAGAGTCGGCGGAACTCCAGGGCCAGGCAGACGCCATTAGCGGGTCGCTGCCTAAGACGTTGGGTTAGAGAATTTTGGGCGGAGGCCCGAATTGTTGGGCAGGAGCTAGTTGTTAGGCAAAGCGCTTTGCGTTCTTCCGCGCCCGAGCCATCCCGGCGCGCAAGCCTCGCTCGACCGCTCGCTCGTATCCCGCTTTACTCATGCTAGACATCACCTTGGCCGCGATGCCACCCGGCGTAGAGGCCTCGTGCAGCAGGCGATGCAATGGGATGTTGCCTTCGCGCCAGGCGAGAATTCCGTCGGCTAGTGCATGCGCGGCGGCGGTCAGAGCTGTCTTTCGATCCAAGCCCAATTTCTCAGCCTCACTAGCCAGCGCCGCCAGAGCGTGAAAACCGTGGCTACAGGAGTAACTTACGGTGAACGCGTCAAACTTGGTCTCAGGAATCTCCAGGACTGGCCCCACCCTCGCAAACAGATCATTCACCTCGCGCCGCGCCGAACGAGAAAGCCCCAGTTCGAAGGTCAGCGCCGTCAAGCCACGCCCGCTGCGGCAAACCGGACTGGGCATGGCTCGCGCCCAGCGGACTGGTGGTCCCAATCGCGCCCGCAGCTTGGCGAGTGGCACACCAGCCGCCAGACTCACTGCGGTCAGAGAACGATCGATCCTTCCCATCGCTCCCAGCAACTCGCCGACCGAGTCCGGCCGCACCGCGATGATTAGCAGGCGCGCTTGCTCCACCGCGCGATGCAGATTCGCCTCGCCTTTCACGCCATATTCCCGTTCGAGTTGGCGCAACTTATGGGGATGGCGGTCGTGCACGACAATGGGCTTGTTATATCCCGCGCGCCGCAATCCGGCCACCAGCGCGCCGGTGATGCGTCCGCCGCCGAGAAAGACCAAGACTCTTACGCGAGTGCGTTTCACGTTAACTTCGCGCAGGCCTGGTCAGCCGCCTCCACGAGCGCCTGCACATCTCGATCGGTGTGGGCTGTGGAGATGATCCAGTGCAAGCCGTTAGAAGGAGTCATGTAGATGCCGCTTTCAAGCAGCAGATGGATGAAGCGGGAGTAGCGGCCAGTGTCCACGTACGTGCAATAGTCCCGATAGTCATGGATGGCGTCGCGCTCGGTGAAGTAAATCTGAAACATAGGCCCGAACCCCTGCACGATGGCTTTCACCTTGCGGCGGCGAAACATTTCGCGCAGACTCGCGATCGCCGCGTCGCCCACTGCGTGCAGGTTGCGGTACGCGCCATCGGCAGACAACAGATCGAGGTTTGCCGCGATCACTTTCATGGTTAGCCGGTGTCCATTGAAGGTGCCATAGTGGAGCACCATCTCGTCACCCCAGCGCATGCGGTCGAGAATGGAGCGCGGTCCGGCCACCGCGCCCACGGGAAATCCCGCGCCCAGCGCCTTACCAAATGTGCTAATGTCCGGCCGAATGCCGTAATACTCCTGGCAACCGCCGGGGGCGTAGCGGAAGCCGGTGACGACTTCATCAAAAATGAGCAGCACGCCGTGGTCTCGCGTCAGTTGGCGAAGTCGTTCGAGATATCCTTCTCGCGGCGGAATGCAGCCCATGTTCGCCATGATCGGCTCAGTAATGACTGCCGCCAGTTCGCGCCCATGCTCCCGCATGACGCGCTCCAAAGCTGTAACATTGTTCCAGGGCGCAAGCACCACGTCATCAAAGGTCGAGGATGGAATACCTTGGGAGTCCGGAATTCGGGCGGGATTCTCCAGCGTCCCCAACTGCTCGAAGGGATGGCTGTGCGCATTCAAAAGGTACGGATCGTACCAGCCGTGATAGTGGCCTTCGAACTTCAGGAACTTGCGCCGTCTAGTGTGGGCGCGGGCCAGCCGCAGGGCGAGCATGGTGGCTTCGCTGCCGGTATTGGTGAAGCGCACGACTTCGGCCGATGGAACCATGCGCCGGAAGCGCTCCGCCGCCTCCACCTCTGCCGAAGTCGCCGCCGCGAAATGCGCCCCTTCGGACATCGCCTGCGAAACCACGGAAACCAGCGTGGGATGCGCATGCCCGTGGATGAGTGCGCCGAAGGACATCATGAAATCCACATACTCGTTTCCGTCGGAATCCCAAACGTGCGACCCCTGGCCGCGCTCCAGAAAGATCGGGCCGGATGTGTATACCGCCGCGCCGCGCGAAGGCGAGTTGACTCCTTCGACCAGTGACTGTTGTGCCCGCTCGAACCATTGCTGGGAGCGGGCGCGGCTGCGGGTGGTAGTTGTTTGTGCCATTCCGAGTCTCAATGCTCGAGCCGTGAATCAGTCCGCCGTGCCACCGCCATCCACCACCAGAGCTGCGCCGGTCATGAAAGAAGAATCATCCGACGCGAGAAAAAGTACTGCCCTGGCGATCTCCTCCGGCGTGCCGATTCTGCCCATGGCACGAGTGGCACAACCCGCCAGGTAATCCTCCCACTTCAGGCCACGCAGGCGCGCGTCCGCCGGCAGCATGGGCGTGTCCACGTCTCCCGGACAGATGCAGTTCACGCGGATGCCCTGCCGTCCATGGTCAATCGCCATGGCCTTGGTCATCAGGACCATTCCGCCTTTGGAAGCGCAATAGGCCACGGCCCGATCGCCGCCCACCAACCCCCAGCCGGAGCTGTTGTTGATGATGACGCCGCTGCCCTGCCCGATCATCAGTGGTAGAGCAAACTTCGACATCAGAAAGGCTCCCTTCAAGTTGATGTCCACCTGCTCGTCCCATTCTTCTTCCGAACATTCCAACGCGGTGTGGGCATAGAAAATTCCCGCGTTGTTGAACAGGACGTCGAGCCGGCCGAAGGCGCGCACGGTTTCGTCGACAGCGCGGCGGCAGTCTGCGGCGAGACGCACATCTGTGCGGATGAAGATGGCCTGGCCGCTGCCTTTCGTGATCTGCTCGGTCACCGCGTGGCCCCGCTTTTCATTGCGGCCGGTGATGGCAACCTTGGCGCCTTCTTTCGCGAAAAGGATGGCCGTGGCTTCGCCGATGCCTGAGGTTCCGCCGGTGATGAGCGCGACTTTGTTTGTGAGACGCATGTGGAACAGCCATTAGCAATTAGCGCTTGGCATTTGGCCCCTGAACAGTGTTGCGGGGTCGGCACGAGCTGTCGCTGGCCAAATGCCAAGTGTTCTTTCAGACCGATCCTGCCAAACCTCCGCCATCCACCACCAGAGTGGTGCCGGTCACGAACGAAGCGGCATCACTCGCCAGATACAACGCCGCCTGCGCGATCTCTTCCGGCCTGCCGACGCGGCCGAGTGGACGCCGTGCCGCTTCTGCCAGAAAGCGATCGGTGGACTCTCCCAGTTGCCGGGCTTCGCTGTGCAGCATGGCGGTATCGGTGTCGCCCGGGCAGATGCAGTTTACGCGAATGTTTTGCGGACCGTGGTCCACGGCCATGGCTTTGGTCAGCAGCACGACTGCGCCCTTCGAAGCACAATACACCGCGGCCCTCGGCCCGCCGCTCAAGCCCCAGCCGGATGCCATGTTAACGATGGAACCGCCGCCCGCCTTCGCCATTATGGGGATGACCTGCCGCGATAACAGGAAGATGGATTTTACGTTTACGGCCATCACCCGGTCCCAGTCTTCTTCGCTGAGCTCGACGACGGACGCACGGCGGATAATTCCGGCGTTGTTAAATAGCACGTGAATGCCACCAAATTCGCGTACGGTGCGCTCGACGACGCGCTGGCAGTCGGCGGCGCGGGTGATGTCGGCCGGTTCGAAGATGGCACGGCCTCCGCTGCTGACTATTTCGCGGACAACGGCCCCTCCGGCCTGCTCGTTCACATCGGTGATGGCGACCGCCGCGCCCTCGCGGGCAAATAGCAGAGCCGTGGCCCGCCCGATGCCGGCCGCGCCGCCGGTGACGAGGGCAGCTTTGCCGTGGAGTTGATTGCCAGCCATATTTTATGCGGCTTTGAAAGAGCGCGATTTTCAACCGCAGCTGACGGCTCCTTCTCATTTTGTCATTCGGAACGGCTTTCAGCCGTGAGGAATCTGGGTTTGTCAGGAATAAAGAGACAAAAGCAGATTCCTCGGTAGCTAAGCCACCTCGGAATGAGAATTCATTGGGATTGTCTTGCGGCACGGCTAAAGCCGTGCCCTTCCCAAACAGTGTGCCCGTCAGCGCTTCAAAATCACCGGCTGGCCAACCCGCCCGCCGTTTCCGCCCCATCAATCGTATATACGTGTCCGGTCATGTACGCCGCATCATCTGAAGCGAGGAATGCAAACAGCGCCGCGATTTCTTCCGGCTTCGCGTGGCGGCGGAGAGGAATCTTGCGGTTCACTTCTTCCAGCATTTCGTCGGTGTACTCGGCGCGCTGCATGGGTGTGAGCACATATCCCGGGGCGACGGCGCACACCCGCACCTTGGGCGCAAGTTCAAGCGCCATCGACCGAGTCAACTCGATCACCCCAGCTTTGGTCGCATTGTAATCAGCGTAGTAGGGATACCCCATGATGCCGTTGGTGGAAGCGGTTTGCAGAATCACGCCGCTGCCACGATCCCACATATGGCGGGCCGCAGTTTGCGCCATGTAGAACACCCCGGTCAGGTTCACGGCGATGACCTTGTCCCACTCTTCCGGCGTAATGTCGAGAAAGCTGTGGCGGATGCTGATGCCGGCGTTATTGATCAGCACATCCACTCCGCCCATGATACGCACGGCGTCAGCAAAGGCCGCCTGAACTTGCTTCAGGTTGGAAACGTCGGCATTTACGGTTCCGGCCAAATTGGGCAACTGGCGCTGGATCTGTTCCCGTGTTTTATTATCGCGGTCGAGCACGCATACCGCCGAGCCTTCTTCCAGAAAGCGCGCCGCCGTGGCCGCGCCGATCCCACTTGCGCCGCCGGTGATCAGGACGCGCTTGCTCTTGAGCCCTCGCATTTGGTGTTCCCTGTCCAACAAGAATAGTACGGAGGCTCCAGAATAGAACGGCGGCAGCCCGCGTGGCTAGGAGCTAGAAATCAGTTGGCAGTTGGCAGTTGCCAGTTCTCAGTTCGCAGTGGGCTGCTCCGCAGAAATTCGAGAACGGCGGTCGGTCTTAGAATGGTTTCCCGCGAAACAGGTAGACCAGTTCGATGATCAGAATGACCACCACCATCAGTTCAA
>Ga0099828_10002028_pt1 | contig 13871 bp, 10 predicted proteins | sample CZO8metaG_2_FD_79338 | JGI IMG/M metagenome (GOLD analysis project Ga0099828, IMG submission 79338) | Vadose zone soil microbial communities from the Eel River Critical Zone Observatory, Northern California, USA - CZOApr15con2H1.8 metaG | ecosystem: Environmental > Terrestrial > Soil > Vadose...
TGGAACAGGAAGCGCAGGCACAAGCAACCGACATAACAGGTAACGCTGGCGCTGTCACAGAGGACGTTGATGAGCGTCTTGTGGAGGTTGTGGCGCGCTTCTGGCAAGGACGTGAGCAGGATCGAGGGAAACCGGAGGCTACGCTGGTTGAACTGCCCTTCATTCAACAACTGGTCGAACTTGGCTGGGAATATTTGCCCGGCGATACCGGCGTTCCCGAATTGACGTATCGCTCATCGTTCCGCGAGGTGATCATTGAGAAACACTTGCGCGAGGTACTGCCGGAGATCAATCGTGACAAGTACAGCAACGAGGTCTGGCTGGACGAGCCGCGTGTTGAACAGGCCATTAACGACCTGAAACGCATCTTTGTCACTCATCCTTCTAGCCTGATGCAGGCGAATGAAGATACTACGAAGCTGCTCCTGGCGGGGACACGCGTTCGCGGAACTGAGCAGTTGCACCAGGGCAGAATGGAGCGAGTCCGTTACATCGATTTTGAGCATCCAGAGAGAAACCTCTTTTTCGTTGTTAACCAGTTGCGCGTTGATCTCGCTGGTTCGCGCTACATCGTGCCCGATATCGTCCTGTTTGTTAACGGCGTTCCACTGGTGGTGATAGAATGCAAAAGCCCGGCGCTGACTAATCCGGTCGAAGAGGGCATTACGCAACTGCTGCGTTATTCAACTCAGACGACGCAGGCCCAGCTACAAGAGGACAGCGAAGCTTCTCCCCAGCTTATCTATTTCAACCAGTTATTGGTCGTGAGCTGCTTTTTCCAGGCACGTTTTGCCCCCATCGGCGCTTCCTACGAACACTTCTACGAATGGAGAGATCCGTATCCGCTCAATGAATACGAGTTCGCTCAGGACCTGCATACAGATCAGCCGAGCAGCCAGCAGACGCTCATCCAGGGGATGCTCCTCCCAGCTCACCTGCTCGACCTGCTCTATAACTTTACCGTTTTCCAGCCATCTGCCGGCAAGACGGTCAAACTTGTCGCTCATTATCAGCAGTTCCGCGCCGTGCAAAAGACCATTGAGCGACTGCTGAACAACCCAACACGCCAGCAAGACGGCGAAGAAGACCGGCGGGGAGGCATCATCTGGCACACCCAGGGATCGGGCAAGAGCCTGACGATGGTGTTCTTAGTACGCAAGATGCGTACTATTCCTGAACTGCGCGATTTCAAGATCGTCTTTGTTACCGACCGCACAGAACTGGAACGGCAGTTACGTCAGACTGCTTACCTGACCGAGGAGACGCCGCATACAGTCTCAAGCATCAATGAGCTTGCGCCTTTACTTCTGCCGGAAGGCCCTAGACTCGTTTTTGCTATGATCCAGAAATACCAGAGCAGGAGAAATCAGGGCTACCACGTCGAGGCAGACGAGGACGCCTATGACGCGAGTGGTGACGAAGCTGATGGCCAGGACGACGAAGCTGATCCGAATATGGAGGAGATCAACCGGCAGGAGAACATTCTGGTCGTTGTTGATGAGGCGCATCGATCACAGGCGAGGAAACTGCATGCCAATTTACGAAAGGCGCTGCCCAATTGCGCTCGCATAGCCTTCACCGGCACACCTATTATCCTGGGCAAAAAGAAAAAGACTCATCAAATCTTCGGCCTTTTCATCGATGAATACACCATCAAGCAATCCGAGTTAGATGGGGCAACGCTCCCTATCTTTTACGAAGGGCGTGAGACTTTTATTGAGGTCACGCGACCTGTACAGCTTGACGAACAACACGAAACAATTATTCATCCCCTTCCACGAGAGTTGCGCGAGTCCTTGCAAGAACGTTACGAAACCTATCGCGAAGTGCTGGAAGCTCAAGATATGATCGCAACCAAGGCCGAGGATATGCTGCTGCACTATGCCGCCAATATTCTGCCTAATGGCTTCAAAGCGATGGTTGTGGCAGTCAGCCGTTTGGCCGCCATTCGCTATCGCGATGCGCTGGAAGCGGCGCAAAAAAGGCTCATGGCACGCCTGGAAAAACTTCCGCCGGAGCAGCGCGATCTGCCGGAAGAGCAACTCAGACACCTTGATGCAGACGAAGAGATCAAAAAACATATCCTCGCCTACCCGTACCGCGATACGCTAGCACGACTGCAATTTGCCGCTGTCGTATCACCCAGCGCGAGGGATCTCACCGATGACCGTGTAGATTGGCGCAGGTGGACAAATGAAGACCAGAACGAGCAGACTGTCGAGAATTTCAAGAAGCCGCTGCATCATGCTGACCCGGACCAGGCAAATCCTATCGCGTTTCTCTGTGTACGCAGTATGCTCATCACCGGCTTTGATGCGCCCGTTGTACAGGTTCTGTATCTTGATCGCAGCATCAAAGACCATGAACTCTTGCAGGCTATTGCTCGCGTGAACCGTGTAAGCGCCAATAAGGCCAATGGGCTGGTCGTGGATTACTTTGGCATTGCCGGTAATCTCAAAGAGGCCCTTCATGCCTACAGTGAGTATGATGTTCAGGGAGCCTTGATTAGTATCAAAGATGAGCTACCTCTGCTGGCCGATCGACATCGGCGCTTGCTGGCTATTTTCAAGGCGCACCAGGTTCCCATACAAGATGTAGAGAGCTGTGTCAGCTTGCTCAAAGATCTGAGAACCCGCGCCGACTTTGAGATCAAGCTCAAGAAATTCATGCAAAGCATGGATATCGTCCTACCGCGTCCCGAAGCCTTGCCATATGTAGAAGATGCTCAGCAACTCGGCCTTATCAACCAGGCTGCCGCCGCCACCTACCGTGATGAGCAACTCAATCTGATTGGTATCGGCAACAAGGTACGCAGACTCATTGACGAACATATTGAGGCTCTCAAGATCCGTCAATTGATCGAACCTATCTCCATTCTGGATGAAAACTTTGAGCGCAAGCTCAGGCGTCACACATCCGATGAGAACAATGCGGCGGAGATGGAGCATTTCGCACGCGCCTATATCAACTACAAATTTAAGCAAGAAGACCCGGCCTACTACCAGAAGCTCAGCGAGCGCCTGGATGCCATCGTGCGGGCGCTGTACGAGAACTGGAGCCAGCGCGTTAACGCCTTAGAAGCGTTTATCAAGGAAATGCGCCAGCCGCGCCGGATCGACTTTACAGGGCTGAACCCTCGCACAGAGCGGCCATTCCTCGGTATACTAGAAGAGGAAGTCAGAAAGGGCAGTCGCCGCTTTGCTATTCCGTACACCCCCGAAGGGATCGGACGATCCCTCATCGATGCGGAATTGCTCCAACTTGCCGATCTGACACGAATGATCGTGCAATTAATACGGAGCGAAATCATGAACAATGACGACTTCTGGCTGACGGCAGAAAATCAAGAAAGGTTGCGGCGGGAGATTGGGCGAATGCTCGAAGTGCAGGGCCAAAGGTTGCTCGACCCGTACACACGACGTGGGGCTGTAGCAAGCCGCTTGGTATCGCTGGCCCACGCTCTTACTGCTCGTCTGAGAAATGAGTAATACGATTACTATCGAAAACCTTACCTTTGAATTACGACGTAGTGACAGGCGCACAACCATCGGTATCACCATAGGCCGGATGGGTGAGCTCATTCTGTTCGCACCTCCCGACTGCCCACGAGAGCTGATCGAGCAAGTCGCTCAGGAAAAGTATCGCTGGGTCTCCACGAAGTTAGCACAGAAGGAGATGCTCTTCAGACTGCCGCCAGCCAAAGAATTCATAGACGGTGAAGGTTTCTATTATCTCGGTCGCAGCTATCGCTTACGCCTCGCACATGTTCCAGCTACTGATACCAGCACGCCTCCGCTCTGCCTGCATAAAGATCGCTTCTTGCTCAGACACGACGAAATCCAGCGCGGCGAAGAGCACTTCATCAATTGGTACATCGAACAAGGTCAGGATTGGCTCCAGCAACGCATCGGTATGTTTGTCCATAGAATCGACGTCAGGCCGCGTGGCATCAAAGTCCAGCCACTTGGTTATCGCTGGGGATCATGCAGCATCCGCGACATCTTATATTTCCACTGGCGTACCATGCTGCTGCCACCTCCCATCATCGACTACATTGTCGTTCATGAGCTAGTTCACCTGCACGAACGCCGCCACAGCTGCTCTTTTTGGGAACGTGTTGAACGTGCCATGCCCGACTATGCGACCCGCAAACGCTGGCTCGCCGAAAATGGGAGCCGCTTTTGATCGCAACATACTCCTCGAAGGTTTTTTCAGTGTAACTGTTCCATCAATCCATGTTACAATAGAAGAGTTATCAGACCTTTTTCATCACATCGGCGTAGACTACAAAAGGTTATCAGGAGGCACCGATGGACCCAATACAATCCCCAATCGCAATACCACAGAGCCGAGTCATGAACAAGAATACAATTCTCTTTTCCAATGGGAACACAGCTTTGTTTGTCACAACTACAGCAAACACGCTTATTACTGATGCTATTCATACCCTCGATATTCAACAACCGAAGGCACTCTTTATGGTCATTGGGGGAGCAAGTAACCTCGATGAGTCATTAAATGCTCACCTCAAGTTCCTCAGTAAACTTGGCATTGCTCGCGTGGCTACTGAAGCGGGAGCTGCGATTATCGACGGTGGAACACAAGCGGGAATCATGGAGATAATGGGGCAAGCTATCGCTGATCGAGGACACCAGTCAATTCTATTGGGTGTTGCTCCCTCTGGCGCGGTTACTTATCCTGGAGGACCTGTCGATGGCTCTCCGGCAGAGCGTGTACCTTTGGATTCCAACCACTCCCACTTTGTCCTGGTTGAAGGCAACACCTGGGGTGACGAGACAAGTACGATGTATAAATTAGCCGATGAACTGGGCAAGAAAATTCCTGTTGTGACTATACTTGTCGACGGCGGGGAGATCGCCAAACGTGAGGCATGGAACAGCATCCAACGAGGTTGGCCTCTCATCGTTATCAAGGGAAGCGGTCGAACTGCAGATACTATTGCCACCTTGTGGGAGAAAAAGCACACACAACAGCGGGACGATACTACCTCTAGCGCCGACCCAGAATTAGCGGAAATTATCGAGGAAGGTGATGTTCATCTTTTTGCTCTCGATGGAACTATTGAGCAATTTGAGAAGCTTTTGAAGCAGCTAGTTTATCGAACCTCTGTGCTCTCCCATGCATGGGAGCTTTTCGCTCTCTATGATGAGAATTCCGCGAGGCAGCGGAAGTATTTCGAAAGGTTGCAGTTTGGGATCGTCAGTATAGGAGTGGTTGCTACCGCTGTAGTGGTACTCCAGGTACTTTTGAGATCGTATAAAGTACTTATCGCTAGTTCTCTAGCGGACCAGATCGTTCATGGAATTATTGTGCTTTTGCCGATCATCATCTCTGTTCTCATTGCTGGAACTAGTCGCTTTGCTCCCGGCAGCAAATGGGTACTATTACGTGCGAATGCTGAAGCGATAAAGCGAGAGATTTACCGCTATCGTACCGAGACTGGAGATTATAAGAAAGATTCAGGATCACCTTCACAATCGCTACCATCATCTTCTCGCCGAAAACCGCTGGCTTCGTCTCAAGAAAAATTTACAGAGAAGATTGCGGACATCAGTCAGCAGTTGATGCAGACCGATATAAATACATCGGCCTTGCGTCCATATACTGGTCCTATTCCGCCTAGAATGTATGGGGCAGGTGAACACGATGATGGCTATAGCAAACTAACTCCTGACCATTATCTATCAATACGCATTGGCGATCAGCTTTCGTACTTTCGGGATAGAACAAACAAACTGGCGACAGAATTGACACGCTATTATTGGTTGATTTTCATTGCTGGTGGCGTAGGCACACTTTTAGCTGCGCTCGGTGTAGAGCCATTTGTTGCACTGACAACTGCATTAGCAGCTGCATTCGCATCATATTTAGAATACCGACAGACTGAGTACACACTGGTCAAATATAATCAGACATTGTCAAATCTGAACAACGCGAAAAATTTGTGGCTGGGGTTACCCGAGAATAAGAGTACCGAGGACTTCGATGAACTCGTCAATACTACTGAACAAATTTTAGAAACTGAAAATGTAGGGTGGGTGCAGCAGATGCACGATGCACTTGCAGCCCTGCGCGCTCGATATGATAAGGGCGTAGAAAGTCAGCACCAGCATACGGGCAGTCGAGATGAAAAGGAGAACAAGACAGAATCAGTTGGTTAAAGCTCTGTCTTGAGATCACCAAGCAAGCGACTAAATGCTTTCTGGTAGGCACCTCGTTGTTTCCAGTGCTCAAAGTTACCGATATGCCATTTATTTTGAATAGATGTCGCCCAACCTGTTGTACAGCTCATAACAGCCGTATCTAGACGGATGGGAAACAGTACAGGGTGTTTCCCTTTATGTTCTTTCTGTAAAGCTATTTCTACCTCATACTCCACCCATCTGCTGGCAATGGAGTGTTTAGAGAGCACGAGCAGGAGCTTGTCGTGACGCCGAATCGCTTCATCGATGCGCATTCGAAATTTGTCTCCAGGCTTGAGGTCTTCAGGGGCAAACCAACAGCGTATTCCTTTGCGTTGTAAGTCGTCATGCAGATGCTGGACAAAGATTTCGTCTTCGCTTGAGTAACTAATAAAGCAGGTGAAGTAGTCAAAAGGAGCATTGCCCTGTGAGTGTAGGTAGGAAAGAAAGATTTCTGGGACGCCGATACCTCGGAGGAAAGGTTCGGGAATATTTCTCTTCGAGCGAGCGATAGAATCCAGACTAATGGACGAAGGCCCGTCATGACGCACAGCATCGAGTCCCTTGGCTACACTCAAATCGACATTTATGAACTCGGTATCTCGCAGCAAGGCGTGGCTAAGTTTCGTGTTCGTGAGGTTTGTTCCCTTGAAATGAGTGCCGTTGAGGTTAGCATAGCTGAGATTAGCATAGCTAAGATTTGCATCACTGATATCTGCAAAACCAAGACGGGCCGTGCTGAGTCTCGCCTTGTGAAAGTTTGCCCCCTCAAGATTCGCTCTATGGAAGTTCACACCATTTAGCATAGCGTTATGAAGATCGGCTTTTCTCAGATCAGGTCGGATCTCTGGATGTGCTTTCCTCCATTTGTTCCAGACATGTACTCCCTGGTTGAGCATATTGAGATGCTGCTGATCTGCCATATAATTTCGTCTCCCTTCGTCAAAAGTCATTTTGTTTTTCTAAAAGCCAACTATATGCGCGTCTCTATCAAATCAACGAATGAAGCGGCACTTTACACAGAAAAACGCTCTTCGAGGCTTGTGATTTACTTTTGTAGGTGTAGTACGGTTTTGCCAGTTCAAATCGAAAATCAGTGCGTATACATAGTTTTCACGAAAACGCTCAATAGAACTTTTGTTTGATTGAAACTACAAAAGTTATTATGTAAAATAAACTTATGCATACTTAACAATGGTATCAGCCAATGATTGCGTTTGCTGCTTCTATGCGTTCCATCGATCTCATTGACCATCGTCTTTTGAGTCGTTAAAGTTAGCATTCGCGGAAATATGAGATGTCGCTATCTCCTTATTATGCAGATGATCTGAACATCTTCAACAGTTCGGAATTTCCCCGTGAATTGCTGAACTCGCCTTCTCATGGCGAGCAATATATTCTTGTGGTAGGTCCAGACCTGCTAAAGTGGGAAGAGGCACACAGTCATGGGCATAGGCATACATATTTGGGGTGGTTACTGGAAGAAATAGTGTCCTGGTGTGTTCAAAAGGATGTTATTCAACAGCAGGATATCATTGATGAACTTCGTACATTACTCTCTAACGGAGCGCTTGTCCCGGCAGGATATAAAATCGAAGAATATCTAGCTGCCCAACAACAAAAGCAGGAATGCCTTAGAGCAGTACTTCATTCACACAATCAAGTAAAAGAAATCCACTATCATCTAGCCCGTATACCCTTTCGTGGTTTTATTACCACCAGCTATGATACATGTATTGAAACTGCCTACACAGAGATTCAGCATAACCAGCTTCACAAGTTCTGCAAAACCTCTCTCTCAAAGACTGTTGAAGCGTGCCGCAATAAACAGCCATTTATCCTAAAGCTGTATGGCGATCTTGATGATCCCGATTCTATCAAACTTGGTCATCGCCTGTTAACAGGACTCTACGCCGAGGATGTGCGCGAGCAGCTACGGCAACTTTTCTCTGAAGCGCCAACGATATTTATTGGCTTCGACGATGCAGATGGGGATCTCACTGTGCTGCCAAGCCTCGTCAAAGATGGGCGCATTGTTCATCAAAGGCATTCAGCTCGCGTTGCGGAGCAAGTTAAAAGCGGTAATCTCATTGAAATAAGCGGCTATGCGGAGAGTGCTCCTGAGACCTTGTCTCATAACGAAATGCTTTTTGCCGTGCGTACCCCTGCGCATGACACAAAAGCGACGAGACAGGGAGTTTCTCCCACACCTTCTACTCCTGCTGATACTGAACAAGATAGCCAGGAAGAATCTCAACAGGATCATAAGAGACGCATCGACGTCTGTATTTTTTACGCTCCAAAAGACGAAGAATACAAAGAGGAAATAGAAATAATATTGAATGGATTAAAAAATAAAGAAGGCAAACCTTTTGAAATCGTATATATGTCATGGGCGATGGGTGAGTCATCAGGATATACGACAGATAGAAAAGACCCTTTGATGTCGAAACAACTCGTGATTTTGCTAATTAGCCGATCCTTTCTAGGGTCGCTGCACTATAACAAAAAACAGATGCAGAAAGTGGTGAAGAGGCACCGGCAAAGAGCATGGATCAGTCCAATACTCGTAAGTGCGTGTAACTGGCGGGGCACTCAATTTGATAGTCTTGAAGAGTACATTTTGCCGAAGAATAAAATTCCCATTGCTATTTGGAGATCTCTGGGTAAGGATGAGGGTGAGGCATACTTAGAGATATCTGAGAGCCTTGAGAAAGCTTTCGATTACTTGGCATTTTGCTGAACCCAGGCTTAGGTCTGGAAATATCTACAGGATGCCGCTCAGTACATAACGTCATTGTAGGTTTCGCTGATGAGTAGTAACCAGCACAATTCTTACCCGTCTGAAGAAAGAGAGGCGAATATGACAAAAGGAGTGAATACGACACAGCAGGATATCAAACGAAAAGTCTTTGTTGTGTATGGGCGCAACATTGTTGCACTTAAAGCCATGTACGAATTTCTTGGCGCCCTGAATCTGGAACCCATAGAGTGGGAACAGGCCAGGCAATTAACAGGAGAGCCAAATCCTTTCGTTGGTCGCATACTGGAAGTTGCCTTCAAACATGCTCAAGCCGTCATCGTTCTCTTAACAGGTGATGACGAAGCTTGCCTGCGCGAAGCCTACAGGAGAGAAAATGACGAGGCCTACGAACGAATGTATATGCCTCAGCCCAGACAAAACCAGATTTTCGAAGCTGGCTACGCCTTCGGCAAATTTCCTAAACGCACTATTTTAGTGCAATTTGGTCGTATCAGGCCGTTCTCCGATATTTCCGGTAGGTATATCCCAAACTTTACCGGAACGGCAGAAGACCGCCACGCGTTAAAGAATAGTTTGAAGACCGCTGGCTGCGATTTGAACGATACAGGCACACGTTGGCTGCAGGCAGGTGACTTTGCGAAAGCCTTGAGCTGAGTAGCCAGTTTGCTGTCAAAAATAGTGAGCAAGGCGAAAGGATAATGCGGTGGAGAGAAAAAACGTTCTGGTTATTTCTGGGAAAGACCAGAAGTTAACAGGAGATATATTTCGTTTCCTGCACAAAATTGGCTTACATCCAGTTGAACCGCAGGATCGCTTCCCAGGAGGCGTTTCAGATCCCCATGAAGCGTTACAGGCAGCCATCAATGCCACCTGCGCTATAGTAATCTTGCTGACAGGAGATGATGAAGCGAAGCGACGGTATATTCTTAATGATGATGGGGAAGATGAAGCCAAGCTTCAACATCGATGGTATATCCTTGATGATGATGGGGAAAAAGAGTTATATCCCTCTCCCCAGACAAGATTAAATGTCTTGTTTGGCGCTGGTGTCGCATTCGCAACACGCCCGGACAACACCATTTTGGTGAAGCGCGGGCATTTGAGGCCATGCAGCTACTTTGCAGATCGTCGTTGTGTCGAACTCGGTGATACACTTGAACGGCGCTATGCATTCATAGAAATGCTGCGAAGCGTAGGGTGTGTAGTTGATTTGTCAAGTAATGAATGGATTGATGTAGGAGATTTTAGCGATCCAGACTCGCCTTAGTAATAAACTCATCCCTCTACAGGCCGAGCCTCATAATAACTAACAAAAGGCAACCGCCGTACAAAAGCCGCAACATAAGCTAGATCCCCAGGGCGAAGCGTCACCAGGCCGAAATAACACATATTCTCTTCAGGGTATGGCTCGTACTCTTCAACTTCGCCCTCGCCCGCCGTCTCAGCATCAAATTCTATCTGGCTCTCCCGTACGACAATATCGCGTCGCATCAACGCCTTCAACTCCGCTATCGCAACGGGGTCGCCATCCTCCTTCTGAATTGTGCCTTCCGGACTGAGCCGTGCTACCATTCGACCCGTCTTCTGGTTATAGATTGTATAGCCCTTTGACTCAACACTCATGATGAACTTCTCTCACCATCGATTCATCGTTTTGATAGATTCTATCACAGGCAGGCTATTTTCCATATAACCATGTAGCTCTTCAGGATTACCATACAGGCACAAAACATGAACCGAGGTCCCGATTTGATTTTGGCAATCAGGATGTCACACCCTTGTAAACATCCGGAAAATGCATCTCCATATAGCGCTCGGGATGACTCAGCTCGGTAAACCCGACTTGGCGATAGAGCCCATGAGCATCACGCGTCAGCAGCACCCATCTCCGCAACCCTTGCAGTTCGGGATGACCAACAATCACCTCCATCAGCCATTTGCTTAACCCGCGACCACGAAATGGCTCCAGGATGAAAACGTCGCCCAGATAAGCAAATGTAGCGTAGTCCGTGATAATGCGGGCAAAGCCAACCTGCTGATCTCCCTTATACACACCAAATGCAAGCGAATGCTCTATAGATCGCTTGACAACATCCATGGAGACACCGGCCTCCCAATACGACATCGTCAGGAAGCCATGAATCACCGCAACATCTAGCCGACCCTTGTCTGTGCTGATGGAATACTCACCGCGTCGCCATTCGTGAACCATACTTATACCTCCAGCCTATGATGCCAGGACCCGATATGGTTAATCTTCACCTAAGAATGGCTGGGGGTCAAGAGCCAATGCTAACATCCACTCATAATTACTCTACCATAAGCGGTTTCTCTACACTGAAAGCCTCAGCAAATTCGCTATCTGCTCCTGTGATACCCCTATACCGATTGAGCCCGATAATTGCGTCGTGGTATGCGTAGTGTATTAGCTGGCTCTGGTAACACTTGATAGCCTTTTCTTTATCCCTTACTACATCGGTTATATCAACGTACAGGTTAGGACGCTGCATTGGAGTCCAGACCTCATATGCTCGAATCTCGGATACCTTGTGAGGGTTTACTCCCAGATGCGGGAAGTATTTCCATTTCGCACAATGTATGACCTTGGTCACTATTGTGTAGGTCACTACGTGGTCATTGTGATTTTCATTTTCGTGAGGAACGTACACGATATCCGGTTTGATGCGTCTTATCATGGCAATCAGCAGCTTCTCCAAGTCTGGGGTCGGACACATGAGACCTTCATCTAATTCTAGACATTCAGATTGCCTGGTGATTCCCAAAACTTTCATGGCCGCTGTGGCCTCCACCTTCCGTAACTGCCCGTACTCTATTTGACTGAGATATTGGTGTGACATGCTTCCACTGTTACCACTGGTCATGAAGACAATTGATACATCGTCACCTGCTCTGACATGTTTGATGATAGTTCCTCCACAAGCGATGGACTCGTCATCAAAGTGCGGCGCAACAACAAGAATGTTGTTCATAATTAACTCCAGCCTCTTTTGAGAACTAGCGGCCGATCCGTTCCCTGTATTCCCTAAATCCAGGAACTTTCTGAGACATCTTCTCAAAGTTAATGTTCCTTTGTCGCCTCCTCTCCTCCATTGTCAGGAATACCCGCTCCTGATGCAAACCCAGAGCAAGAGGTTCCGGAATCAAGTAGACTCCACTTTTCCAGAGCCTGTAACCGAATTCCAGGTCTTCGTATCCCCAGTTACCATTGAAATCCTCACTAAAAAGACCGATATCAAGCGCGTGTTGCCGCTTAAAGCCTGCGTTTCCCCCATGGAAACAGTTGTATGTGGCAGGGTGATGTTTGAAGTCGACAAACTCCGGCAAGCGTCTATCTCGTTCAGCTCCCCAGTTTGAGATGCTTCGGTAATCAGGTAAGGCCCGTACCTGCTCAAAGTTTGCAAGCACTTCTGCGGGCGACACAGAGGAAGAGTCGATATACCGCAAGTAGCCTAATGTAGTCAGATTGTCAGAAATATGAAACCAGCGCAAATGAGCTTCTAGTAACTCCGGAACTGGTAAGACATCGCCATCAAGTGATATGATTACCTCATTCCTAGCGGCAATTATCCCATTGTTTCTTGCATTTGCCAATCGGTAGCCTCTATCCTGCTGAGAAATAAAGCAGAAATGTGAAAAGTATCATTTGTTGCCATCTTTGATGCGGACCACATTCCGCTTCCTATCTTCCTGGATCACACTCTTGGTTACTTTGTGGATGAGAAGGTCGCGTTCGTGCAAACGCCGCAGGAATTCTATAATCTCGATTCAATCCAACACCGTACTGACTGGCAGAAGCATGTTACTTGGCACGAGCAATCAATGTTCTACCGTGTCATCCAACCTGGAAAAAATCGCTGGAATGCCGCCTTCTGGTGCGGTTCCGGCTCCGTCATGCGACGGTCGGCGCTCATGTCAGTCGGCGGTATCGCTACGGAATCAGTGACCGAAGATCTTCATACCTCGTTGCGTCTCCATGCAGCAGGCTGGAAATCGGTGTACCATGATGAAGTGCTGTGTATGGGATTGGCTCCTCAGGACTTCTTGTCCTTCACGATACAGCGGTTACGCTGGGCTCAGGGGGCTATGCAGGTGTTGCGTCGCGAAAGTCCGATCTTTAAGAAAGGGTTGAGCCTGGCACAACGCCTCAACTACATCTCGTCAATGTTCACCTACTTTGAGTCGTTTCAGCGGCTGATGTATACAGTCACTCCGGCAATTGTGCTGATCACTGCACTCCTACCTATTAACGTAGGTATCACAGCGTTTCTCATTCGTTTCCTGCCCTACTTTATCCTTGGTCAAGCCGCTAATATTGCCCTGGGACGTGGTCATTTTAAAGTGCTGGAGACGGATCGTTTTAATCTTTTGAAGATGACGACATTTATCAAGGCAACTTTTGTGCTCCTGGGATTTGATCCTAAGTCATTTAAGGTTACGCCGAAAGCTGCCAGCCAGAAAGGTGTGGTCAGGTCCCTTCTGCGCCCTTACTATGTTCTAATGGGGATGCTCATTATCGGCATGGTCGTTGGCGCACTGCGTCTCGCAGGACTGTGTGGTCCACTCGCCAATCCTGGAGCATTCTGGATGTCAGAAATCTGGACACTCTACAATCTCTGGCTGATGTACAGGGGTGTACGATCCGCTGTGAAACATATTACCCGGCGTAACACGTATCGTTTCCCTGTTCATGTACCAGTAACCATGGTCACCAGGAAACAGAGGCTCAGCGGTGTAACAGAAAATCTCCATGCCCAGGGAATTGCTATACTCACTGACAATGCCTTGCTGCAAACAGACCAGGTACGTGTCCTGATCCATCTTCCTTATACTCTGGTAAGTGGCAACTTGCAGGTCAGCTTTAACAAACAGGTGGGATCAGAACA
>Ga0099828_10002034_pt1 | contig 13849 bp, 7 predicted proteins | sample CZO8metaG_2_FD_79338 | JGI IMG/M metagenome (GOLD analysis project Ga0099828, IMG submission 79338) | Vadose zone soil microbial communities from the Eel River Critical Zone Observatory, Northern California, USA - CZOApr15con2H1.8 metaG | ecosystem: Environmental > Terrestrial > Soil > Vadose...
CGCGGGGGGAGTCTCCGGGGAGCGCCGGTCCTGGCCGTGGCAGCGCCTTGACGAATGCAGCCCGGCCTGTATTTTTATAAGGTAGGACGCATACAAATACACCGCCACGGGAGAGGGTGATTCAGGCATGCCGGTGCACTGCTACCTCATCCAGCTGCAGCTGAATACCCTCGCGCTCGTCCCAGGGAGCGCCGGAGCGGCCTAGCGTGCAGCAACCCCTGCCACCGCCCTCCGAGCCCGCTCCCTCCCCCGAGCGGGCTTTTCGTTACCCCCCTCGTCCGGGGTCCGAAGCCGTGCTCCCACCTTGGCGGGAGCAAGACGCGTGCGGCGTCGGGTTCGTGGCCCAGGCCACCGGCGAGCCCTCCCATGAGGTCCTGCAAATGGCCCTCACGGCCCTCGCCCGCCTGGCCCATCGCGGCGCCGCCTCGAACGACCACTCGGGAGATGGCGCCGGCGTCCTGACCCAGATCCCGCGCCGGCTCCTAGCGGGCGCCGGCTCGGGCCGGCGGCTCGCGCTCGGCATGTTCTTTCTTCCCCAGGAGGACCCGGAGCTGGGACGCGCGGTCGCCTTGATCGAGCGCACGCTCCAGGAGCTCCAGCTGCCGGTCCTGGGCTGGCGCGACGTCCCAGTGGATCCGACCGCCCTCGGGCCGCTCGCCCGCGCCACTCGACCCACCGTGCGGCAGGCGTTCGTGGCAGTGCCCCTGCTCCTCGGCAAGGAATCGTGCGAGCGCCGCCTCTACCTCGCCCGTCGCATCATTGAGCGACGCGCCGCCCAAGCGGGGCTCACTTCGGTCTTCACCTGCTCGCTCTCCCGCCGGACCGTCGTCTACAAAGCGCTGCTGACGGGCACCGAGCTACCGGCGTTTTACCCTGACCTGCGCTCCGCCCTGTTCGAAACGGCGATCGCCGTCTTCCACCAGCGCTATTCGACCAACACGCTGCCGAGCTGGCCGCTGGCGCAGCCGTTCCGTCTTCTAGCCCATAACGGCGAAATCAACACGCTGTGGGGCAACCGCAACGCGATGCGCGCCCGCGAGCCGGCGCTCGAGTCTCCCGTGTGGGGACGGGACATCGAGCACCTGCGCCCCGTGCTCTGGCCGGACGGCAGTGACTCGGCGAGCCTCGACAACGCTCTGGAGCTCCTGGTCCGCTCGGGCCGCGACCCGGCGCATGCGCTGATGATGCTCCTGCCACAGGCGTGGGAAGGCGTGGCGGACATGGACCCCGCCCTGCGGAGCTTCTATGAGTTCCACGCCTGCTTGGTGGAGCCATGGGATGGCCCGGCGGCCCTGGCGTTCACCGACGGAGTGATCGCTGGTGCCGCGCTAGACCGCAACGGGCTCCGGCCCTGCCGCTACAAGGTGACCCGCGATCACCTGGTGGTCGCATGCTCCGAAGTCGGAGTGGCTGACCTCGATCCGGCGGACGTGGTCGAGAGCAGCCGCCTGGGCCCCGGCGACTTGCTGATCGTGGATACCGCCCGCGGCTCGATCCTTCGCAGCGCGGAAGCCAAGCGCGCCGTCGCTCGACGGCGGCCCTACAGTCGTTGGGTGGCTCGCCGTGTCCCCCCCCTTGGCGCCAGCCCCGCCTCCCAGGTCCCCCCCCCCAAGGCCTCCGCAGCGGAGCTGTGCCCCCGGCAACGAGCGTTCGGGTACACGTTCGAGGACCTTCGCTATGTCCTCACGCCGATGGCGGCCGGGGGCCATGACGCGATTTGGAGCATGGGCGACGACACACCGATCGCCCCGCTTTCCCGGGTTTCGCAGACTCTCTACGCCTACTTCCGCCAGCGATTCGCTCAGGTCACGAACCCCGCGATCGATCCGCTTCGCGAGTCCCGCGTCATGTCGCTGCGGATGTACCTCGGGCCGCGCGGCTCACTCCTCACCCCGCACCCTCCGAAGGGCCGGCGGCCGCTGGTGCGTCTCGAGCATCCGATCCTCCGCGACGAGGAGCTGACCACCTTGCGCGACGCCTCCGAGCTCGAGGCTGTCTCCCTCGACGCGGCCTGGGATCCCGCCTCCGGCACCGCTGGGCTCTCGAGCGCGCTCGATGACCTGTGCGATCAGGCGGCGCGCGCCGTAGGTCCCGGGAGGATGGGAGCCGCGACGCTGCTGATCGTCAGTGACCGAACGGCAGACGCGCGGCGGGCCCCGATCCCGATGCTGCTAGCCATCGGCGCCGTCCACCAGCGGCTGCTGCGCGACGGGCTCCGGACCCGCGTCGGACTGGTAGCCGACGCGGGTGACGCCTGGGACGTGCACCACTGCGCGGCGCTGTTCGGCTACGGGGCCGAGGCGGTGTGTCCGTGGCTGGCGATGGAGTCGGCCCGGGTCCTGGAAACCGGGCCGGAAACGCATTCGCCTTGCGAACAGCTCCGCTCTGCCCTCGAGCAGGGGCTACGCAAGGTTCTGTCCAAGATGGGAATCTCTACGCTCCAGTCGTACACCGGGGCGCAGGTGTTCGAGGCGTTGGGGCTCGGCGCCGCCGTGATCGAGCGTTGCTTCTCCGGCACGACGTCAGCGATCGGCGGGATCGGATTCGAGGAGATCGCGGCGGATGTGCTGGAGCGTCACCGCGCGGCCTACGGTGAGGACGCCGGGCTGCCCGATCACGGCCGGGTGCGCTACCGCCGGGACGGCGAAGACCATGGCTGGGCGCCGCCGCTCGTGCGAGCGCTGCAAGACGCTTTGCGCCCCGATCCCCCCTCCCCCCCCGGCACAGGCTATGAGGCGTTCCGCCAGCGGGTGCAGGCGCGGCGCGCCGCGGGCCCGCGCGACCTCCTCGAGTTCCGCCCGGGCCAACCGGTGCCCCTAGAATCGGTGGAGCCCGTTGAGACGATCCGCCGTCGTTTCATCTCCAGCGCCATGTCCCTGGGCGCCCTCTCCCCGGAGGCCCATGCGACCCTGGCCATCGGGATGAACCGCATGGGCGCGCGGTCGAATACCGGAGAGGGTGGCGAAGACCCGGCGACCTACACGCCGCTTCCGGGCGGCGACCGCGCCGACAATCAGATCAAACAGGTGGCCTCGGGTCGGTTCGGCGTCACGACGGAGTACTTGGTGCGCGCGGCGGAGCTCGAGATCAAGATCGCGCAGGGCTCGAAGCCGGGCGAGGGAGGCCAACTCCCCGGTCACAAAGTCACCGACCTCATCGCGCGGCTGCGGCACGCGGTCGTGGGGATCCCGCTGATCTCGCCGCCTCCGCATCACGACATCTACTCGATCGAGGATCTCGCCCAGCTGATCCACGATCTCAAACAGGTTAATCCGACGGCGCGGGTGGGCGTGAAGCTCGTCGCAGAGGCGGGCGTCGGGACCGTGGCAGCCGGGGTGGCCAAGGCCTACGCAGACTACGTGCTGGTGTCGGGCCACAACGGCGGCACCGGTGCCTCGCCGCTCTCCTCCATCAAGCACGCAGGCTCGCCCTGGGAGGTGGGCCTGGCGGAGACCCAGGCAGTCCTGCTTCACAACGGGCTGCGTGAGCGCATCGAGGTGCGCGTGGACGGTGGACTACGTACCGGGCGCGACGTAGTGATGGCCGCCGTGCTCGGCGCCGAGGCGTTCGGGTTCGGCACATCGGCGGTCGTTGCGCTGGGATGCGCGATGGCGCGGCAATGCCACCTGAACACCTGTCCGACGGGCATCGCGACCCAGCGCCCGGAACTGCGCCGCAAATTCCGCGGCACGCCGGAGCAGGTCATCGCGTATTTCACTCTCGTCGCCGCGGAGGTCCGGGAGATCCTGGCGACCTTGGGATACCGGCGCCTCGACGACATCATCGGGCGGGTCGAGCTATTGCAGCGAGTCGAGCGGCCCGAGACTCCCCGGGCCCAGCTGCTGGACCTCGCCCTGATGCTGACCCCGCCTGCTGACCAGCATCGTCCGCGGCGCCATAGCGTAAGGCGCAACGAGCGGCCGGGCATCGTCTCGCTCGACGCAGAAATCCAGGGACCGCTAGAAGAGGCGCTCACGCGCGGGGAGCCGTTCACGGGGTCGTATGGGATCGGCAACCATCACCTCGCCGTCGGCGCCCGCATCGCAGGGTCGCTCGCCCGCCGCTACGGCGGCGGCGGACCCCCCGCTCCGGTGCGGCTGCGCTTTCGCGGGAGCGCGGGCCAAAGCTTTGGCGCGTTCACCCTCCCGCACATGCATCTGCATCTCGAGGGCGAGGCCAACGATCACGTGGGCAAAGGCCTGTGTGGCGGCGAGTTGGCCATCCGGCCGTTCCGCGCCGCCGCCTACACGTACGGCGCTGAGCCGCCCGTCATCCTGGGGAACACCGCTCTGTACGGCGCCACCAGCGGCCGGCTCTTCGCCGCGGGCGGCGCAGGAGACCGGTTTGCGGTCCGGAACTCAGGCGCCGACGCGGTGGTCGAGGGAGTGGGCGATCATTGCTGTGAATACATGACTGGGGGCGTCGTCGTCGTGCTCGGCCCGGTGGGTCGGAACTTCGGCGCAGGAATGTCGAACGGCGTCGCGTATGTGCTGGACGAGAGCGGCGTGTTCTCCTCCCGCTGCAACCTCGAGTTGGTCGAGATCACCGTGCCCACTCGGGACGACGCGCGTCAGCTGGGAGCGCTGCTCCGGCGCCACCGCCAGGAGACAGGCAGTCTGCGCGCCCTGGCGGTGCTGCGGCATTGGCCGCACAACCGCGAGCTCTTTCGGAAGGTGGCACCGCGGGCCCCAGCGTCCGAGCCCGTGGTGTTGAGCGGCGACGAGCAAACGGGAGTCGGCACGGCGGAGACCCGCGTCTAGAGATCTGGCGGTCCGCGTCGTCCGCACATTCCGCAGCGGATGAATCGGTTGTAGAGTTCTGCGCATGGCCAGCCGAGCTCCCGCGCTCGCGAAGTTCACCGTCGCCCTCGTGCAGATGAGCATGGTCGCCGACCCACGCGCCAACCTTGACAAGGCCGTGCGTCGGGTGAAGGAGGCGGCCGGGGACGGGGCGAAGCTGGTTTGCCTGCCCGAGCTGTTCCGCACGCTGTACATCGGTCAACGCGAGGATCACGCCCTGTTCGACCTGGCCGAGCCGGTGCCGGGACCGACCACCGACGCGCTGGGAGCGCTGGCGCGACAGTTGGGCGTCGTGATAATCGCGCCGCTGTTCGAGCGCCGCGCGCCAGGCCTCTGTCACAACACGGCGGCGGTAATCGACGCGGATGGGCAGGTCGCCGGCATCTACCGCAAGATGCACATCCCCGACGACCCGGCGTACTACGAGAAGTTCTATTTCACACCCGGCGATCTGGGGTTCAAAGCGTTCGACACCGCCGTGGGCCGCGTCGGCACGCTCGTGTGCTGGGATCAGTGGTACCCGGAGGGCGCGCGCCTCACCGCGCTCCAAGGGGCGAGTATTCTCTGCTATCCGACGGCGATCGGCTGGCATCCGGCGGAGAAGGCGCAGCAGGGGCCCCAGCAGCTCGACGCCTGGCGCACCATCCAGCGCGGCCACGCGATCGCGAACGGCTGCTACGTGGCGGCGGTGAATCGCGTGGGTTTGGAACGGCTGGACAGCCAATCGGCCGGCCTGGAGTTCTGGGGAAGCTCGTTCGTCGCTGATCCATTCGGCGTCGTGGTCGCCCAGGCGCCGCCCGACAAGGAAGCATTGCTGCTGGCGGAGATCGATCCCGGCCGCATCGAAGAGGTCCGTCGTAGCTGGCCGTTCCTGCGCGATCGCCGTGTGGACGCGTACGGCGGCCTCGACCGCCGTTTTCTCGCCGATTAGCCGGCGGTGACCCCCACCCCTGCCGCCCTCGGCTTCCGCATGCCAGCCGAGTGGGAGCCGCATGAGGCCACGTGGGTGGCCTGGCCCCACAACACCAGCGACTGGCCCGGCAAGCTCGCCCCGATCCCCTGGGTGTATGGAGAAATCGTCCGGAAGCTGACGCCCGGCGAGACGGTGCGCGTGCTCGTCAAGTCAGCAGCCTTGGAGCAGGCCGCCCGGCGCGTGCTCGAGAGGGTCGGCGTAGAGCTGGAGCGTGTAGACTTCCTGCGGATTCCCACCAATCGCTGTTGGACGCGCGATTCCGGCCCGCTGTTCGTCATTCGCAGGGGTCCCTCAGCCGAGGCGGCGATTGCCCGGTTCCACTTCAACGCCTGGGCAAGGTACCGCGACTGGAAGCTGGATGACCGGATTCCCGAGCTCGCCGCGCGGCGGCTCAAGCTCCGGCGGTTCGAGCCCACACCGCACAGCCGCACGGTGATTCTCGAAGGCGGCAGCATCGACGTGAACGGCCGTGGCAGCGTGCTCACCACCGAGGAGTGCCTGCTCGACCAAGCTGTGCAGGTCCGCAACCCGGGAATGAGCCGGGGCGAGCTCGAGGGCGTGCTGCGCGACTATCTCGGCATCACCAATGTGCTCTGGCTCGGCAAGGGCATCGCCGGCGACGACACGCACGGGCACGTGGACGACGTGTGCCGTTTCGTGGGGCCGAATGCGGTCGTGTTGTGTGAGGAGCCGAACCCGCGCGACGCCAACCACCGGCCGCTTGCCGAGAACCGCGAGCGGCTGGAGGGGATGCGGGCAGAAGACGGGTCGAAGCTCGACGTGATCGCCTTACCGATGCCCGCGCCGCTCGTCTTCAACGGCCAGCGACTGCCGGCGAGCTACGCGAATTTCTACGTCGCCAACGCCGCGGTGCTCGTCCCCACGTTCAACGACCCCAACGACCGCGTCGCGCTCGGCATCCTAACGGAGGCGTTTGCCGACCGCGTCGTAGTGGGGATCCACGCGGTCGACCTCGTCTGGGGGCTCGGCACCATCCATTGCCTCACCCAGCAGGAACCGGCGTGCTGACGAGGCCGCGTCCCGGGGAAGGGGGGGGGGGGGGGAAGGGGTCACGGCAGCTGCCAGATCTCCACCCGATTCAGCGTGAAGATCGGGACCAATACTCGGTTCCGCTTCGAATCGTAGCCGATGTCGGCCAGACTCGGCATACCCGTGATCACCTTCACCTCGTGTCCGCTGTCGCAGGTCGAGAGTGTCGAGTCGGCCCAGCTTGAGACGTAGAGCTTCCCGTTGACCACTTCGACGCCGTCGAACCCCCCGGGGCCGGTGGCGATCGCGTCGGCACGGGGGCTTTCGCGGCCTTGTCGGCGGGCTTGCGCGCCACAGCGGTCACCCTGCGACGCAAAGAATGGACAGTCGTATCATCGCTCCCTCTTTCGGATGGTCACGGCAGCTGCCAGATCTCAACGCGATTCCCCTGGATGATCGGGATCAACACGCGATTGCGCTTGGCGTCATAGCCGATCGCGGCCGGATCGGGGACTCCGCTGACGAGCCGTACTTCCTGGCCGGTCTCGTAACTCGACACGGTCGAGTCACTCATGCTCGAGACCAGGATTCGGCCACCCGCGATGACCACGCCGTCGAACCCGCCAGGGCCCTTGCCGATCACGGTCGGCACCTTGTCCCCCGGCCTCCAGGCGAGCACGGACTTGCCACCGAGCTGCACGATAACGAACCGCTTGTTCGGGGCGTCGAGCGCGATGCCGCTGGGCCGGCCGAGCGTGTCGCCCCGCAGCGCCACGGTGACCGTCCGATCGGTCCCGATGCGGAACAGGCGATCGGGACCCGGATGGAGCACGTTGCCGATGTCGTCGAAGCGGATGCCGGTGTCGGTGACGTAGAGCGCGCCGGTCGGCGTGATCACGATGTCGTTCAAGAACACGGCGCCGAGCCCACTGAGGCTGATGCTCTCGATCGCCGCGCCGGTCCGGGCGTTGAAGGCCCGCACGACATCAATGTCGGTCACCCACAGCGTGTCGCCTTGGAGCGCTAGCCCCTTGGGCGCGTTGAGGGTGCCGCTGCGCCCGCCCTCGATGAACTTGAGGTTCTCCACGGTGCCGTCCGGCCGCACGCGGCTGATGAAGCCATTGTCGTCCTTGGCGGTGGCGCTGCCGTTGACGCTCGAGACGAAATAGACGTCCTGGGCCGTGTCGTGGAGCACGGCAACCGGCGTCAGGAATCCGAGGACGACCGCCACTTTGGTCGCCGTCGGCGCGGGCGGCAGCTGGGGGGACGTTGTCGGTGGGGGGGCGGGGGGAGGGAGCGCGGCGGCGGTCGACGAAGGACTCTCGGACGCGGAGGAGGGGGGAGCCTTGTGGATGGGCTCGCAGGCCGCAGCCGCGATGGCGAGGGCGGTGCCCAGCGTCGTCACTCTCATCGGTGCTCCTCCTCGGCCGTCGCCTTGATGTGCCGCAACACTCGCCGGTGAATCGCCGCGACGATGCGGCCGGCGGGCAGCGTCCAATAACTCTGCGGGAACATATCCACGACGTACGTCGTGCGCCCCTCGAGCCGCGTGCGGCCGCCGGGGAGCGGCGTGAGCAGGAACTCGCCGTGGGTCGCTCGGAAGTACCCGTCTAGGTGCGGAGGGTTCACGTCCCGGTACGGGCTCCACTCGTGCATGGGGGGCGCCTGGGCGGTGATGTCGAAGGCGAGCACGCGGTTCGCCTGCCACGCCGTGATCGGCTCGACGAAGCTCCCGGTCGTGAAGTCGCAGAATCGCGTTGCCCCTACGCCAGTACCGACGATCCGCGCGCGCAGCGGCGCTGCCACCCCGATGCGGAACACCCACTCGCTGGGCGGCGGGAGATCGGGAAACGAGACAACGCGCCGCCACACCACGTCCGCCGGCGCGGCGACTTCCACCACCGTCACGACCTCGTGAACGGTCGGCGCGACGTGCGGCTCGAGCAGCACCAGCAGCGGGGCGACGAGGGCCGCTAGGCCGGTCCGCCCGGGCGGCTCAGCGCTGCGTAGCGCGATCGCCCGGCCGAAGATCCCGCCCACGATGCCCACCGGGATGGCCAACGGGAAGGCGAGCGCGAGGCAGAACGCGCCTTCCGCAGCGAACAGCAGCAGGACGCCGGCGGCCAGTACCAGGCTGATGATCACCACCTCGTGCGTCTGCCCCGCAGTCCGCGGATGCCGGTAGTTGAAGACGTGCGCGCTGATCGAGCCGACCGTGAAGGGCGTGCCGAGGAAGAGGCCCACGGAGTAGCTCTTCTTCACGTAGACGCTGAAGAGCACGGTGGGGATCGCCACCGCGAGCGCGGCCGCGACGCCCAGCAACCCGCTCTTCAGCCGGTCGTCGAGCACCGGCAGCACCCGCTCGGAGCGCCACGGCCCCGGGAGGGGGGGGAGGGGGGAGAGGGGGGGGACTCGCGGTTCCGAGGGCAGCACGCTCAGCAGCACCATCAGCGCGTAGTTCACGAGCGGCACGAAGAACAGCAGCGCGAGCCACGCCGACCGCCCGGCGTCGAGCGCGCGACGCATCGACATCGACACGCCGACCCAGAGGAACGGCAGCGTCCACAGCGCCAGCGCGAGCACGGCCCAGGTCGGGACGCCGCGCAGAGCCTGCTGGCGCATCGTCCAGACGGGATTGAGATAGTCGCGGGGGGTGAACAGCCGCCCGGTGAACGCCCCGACCACCACGGCGTCTATCAAATACTTGCACGCCATGAGTCCGGCGCCATTCAGGAGGTACGTGCGGCGGTCGACCGGAGCGTCGAAGCCGAACCAGAAGCGCAGACGGGCGGCGAGCATCTCGACCACTTAGATCTTGCTCAGCAGCGCCTTGAACCGGGAGTCACCGCGCAGCGGATCGAGGTCAGAGTCGTTCTCGAGCCACTCGCGGTGCCCGAACCCGTTGCGAATCGCCTTCTCGAGGCAAGCGATCGCATCGTCCGCCTGACCTAGAAAAGCGTAAACGCAAGCTACGTTGTACAGCACCCCGGGGTCCTCCGGGTCGATGGCGAGCGCTCGTCTGGTCCATTCCCGGCCCCGCTCTCGCTCGCCCAGCTGGACCAACGCGCTTCCCCCCAAGTAGAGCGCGCGCGCATCGTCCGGGTTGAGCTCAAGGTGCCGCTCTGCTACCTGCAACCCGCGGCGATAGACCGCCTCGGCTTCCGCCGTTCGGCCCAAGGCATTCAAGGGCGCCGTCATCAGCAGCAACGCCTGGTAGTCTTCCGGACGCACGCGGGAGGCGTCCTCGTAATGCCGCACGGCCTCCTCCAGCTTGCCCTCCTGGAAGCACGCCCGCGCGTACAAGTAGTGCGCTTCGTACAACTTCGGGTTGAGCCGGAGCGCGGCCTCGAACTCCTGCCGCGCTTCCTCGTACTGCCTCCGGAGCGCGAGGGCGAAGCCCCGCGAGGCATGGGCTTCGGCACGCTCGGAATCGAGCTCGAGAGCCTTGCGGCTCGCGGACTCCGCGCTCTCGAGGTTGGCTTTACTGCCGTCCCAGTACATGTAGAGGAAGGAGCAGCAGTCGGCCACCCCCGAGTACGCGAGGGCGTACTCGGGGTCCACCTCGATCGCGCGCTCGAACATGCGGCGAGCGAACTGAATGCCGGTTCTCCGAAATTGATGGAAGAACTGGCGCCCGCGCAGGTAGTAGTCGTAGGCCTGCACGTTCTCGGTCGGCGCCTTCTCGATCGCCCGCTTCTCCTTGTCGCTCAGCACGACCTGCAGCGCCCGTACGATGTTCCCAGCGATCTCGTCCTGGATCAGAAACACGTCCTCCAGCTGGCGGTCGTACCGCTCGGACCAGAGGTGGTAGCCATCGGCCGCGTTCACGAGCTGCGCCGTCACCCGCAGGCGGTTCCCCGCCTTGCGGACGCTCCCTTCGAGCACCGTCGCGACCTTCAGTTTCCTGGCGATGCCGCCGATGTCCTCGTTCTTCCCCTTGAATGCGAAGGACGAGGTGCGGGCCGCCACGCGGAGCGCTTGGACCTTAGTAAGGGCGTTGATGATCTCCTCCGCGATCCCGTCGGTGAAGTATTCGTTCTCGGGGTCGGCGCTCATGTTGACGAACGGCAACACCGCGATCGACTTCGCCGTCACCGCGTCCGCGGCCTGGCCCCCCGGAGGCGTGACGCCGCCCGAGGGCCCAGCGAGGGCATGGCCGAATTGCACCGCCGTCGCGTACCGCATCGCCGGGTCCTTCGCGAGCGCCTTCCCAACGGCCGCTTCGAGCCACTCGGGCACCGTGTCCCGAAACACGTGCAGGGCCGGAACCGGATCGGTGAAGGCGTGAGCGATGATCGCCTGAGCGGTCAGCCCCGTGTACGGCGTTCGGGCAGCCAGCATCTCGAACAAAACGCATCCCAGGCTGTAGACGTCGCTACGTCCGTCGAGCTCAACCTCGCCGCTCGCCTGCTCCGGGCTCATGTAGGCCGGCGTGCCGACTGCCGACCCTGTTTGGGTCAGGGTGGTCGCGGCGGCTGCGCTCACGGCCTTGGCGATGCCGAAGTCGGTCACCATGGCCTCGCCTTCGTGCAGCATCACGTTCTCCGGCTTGATGTCCCGGTGCACGATCTGCTGGCGATGGGCGTAGTCGAGCGCGGCGGCGACGGCCCGGGCGATATTGAGCGCCTCCTCCAGCGGGAGCTGCCGCTCGCGCTCCAAGCGCTGCCGCAAGGACTCCCCCTCCACGAAGGGCATTACGTAGTAGAGCAGGTCGCCGGCCTGGCCGGAATCGTACAGTGGGACAATGTGGGGGTGCTGCAACCGAGCCGCGATCTGGATCTCACGTAGGAAGCGGTCGGAGCCGAGACTGAGCGCCAAGTGGGGATGCAACACCTTGACGGCGACCGGCCGGTGGTGCCGCACGTCTTGCGCCAGGTAGACGGTCGCCATGCCGCCGCGCCCGACCTCTCGTTCGATGGCGTAGCGGTCGACGAGGGCGGCTCGCAGACGGTCTAAGAGCTCCGGCATCCGCTCACTCTTTCTTCGCTTCCTCCAGCTCTTTCTTCCGCGCCTCGGCAATCTTCGCCGCCACCTCGGGTGGTACCTCCTGATAAATGTGGAACTTCTGCCGATACGTCCCCCGCCCGTGCGTGATTGAGTGCAGCGTCGTCGCGTAGCGGTCAAGCTCGGCCTCCGGCACATGCGCACGGACCTTCGTGAGCCGCCCGTCTGGTTCGGTCCCCAAAATCTGGCCGCGCCGTGACGACAGGTCTCCCATCACCGCCCCCAGGTAGTCCTCGGGCGTCCACACCTCCAACTCCAGGATCGGCTCGAGCAGCGCCGGACGCGCGTTGGGAGTCACGTTCCGGAACGCGAGGATGCCGGCCATCTTGAACGACTGCTCGTTCGAGTCCACGTCGTGGTAGGAGCCATCGTACAGCTCCACCTTGAAGTCCACGACCGGGTAGCCGGCGATCGGTCCCCGGTGCGCCGCCTCGACGATCCCCCGCTCCACCGCCGGGATGTATTGCCGGGGAATCACTCCGCCCACAATCTTGTCCTCGAACACGAAGCCCGAGCCGCGGGGCAGCGGCGCCAGGCGGATCCAGCAATCGCCGTACTGGCCCCGGCCGCCCGTCTGCTTCTTGTGCTTGCCCTGCCCTTCGGCACGCCCCTTGAGCGTCTCGCGGTAGGCGATCCTCGGTTTGGTGACATTGGCGTGGACGCCGAACTTGCGCGCCAGGCGCCCCACCACGATCTCCAGGTGCCGCTCGCCCAGGCCGCGGATCAGCGTCTGGCCGAGCTCGGCGTTGAACTCGTGGTGGAACGTCGGATCTTCTTCGTGAAGCTTGTGCAGACCGGTCGATAGTTTGTCCTCTTCGCCCCGCTGCTTCACCTCCACCGCCACTGTGATGACCGGCTCGGGGAAGGGGATCTTGGGCAGAACTAGCGCGTGCTCCCGCGAGGACAGGGTGTCGTTGGTGTGTGTATCACGCAGTTTGGCCACGACGCCGATGTCACCGGCATGCAGCTCGGCGATCTCGGTACGCTCCTTCCCCACCGCGACGCACAGGTGGTTGAGCTTCTCGACGGCCTCGCGCGGCGCGTTCCAGACGTCCTGGCCGTTCCTCACGGTGCCGGAGAACACGCGGAAGTAGGTGACGTCCCCCACGTGGGGCTCGGAGATAGTCTTGAACACCTGCGCCGCCAGCGGGCCGGCATCCGCGGGGCTCAACGTGAGCCGCTCAGCGCTACCCCACTTCTGCGCCTCAAGCGACGGCCGGTCCGCCGGTGAAGGCAGGAGCTCCACGACCTTAGAGAGCAGCGCCCGGGTGCCATAGGTAAGCTCAGCCGCGCCGCAGAACAGCGGGAAGATTTCTCCTGCGGCCATCCCCTTCTTCATCGCGGCGATCGCCTCCTCCCGCCCAATCTCCTCACCCCCCAGGTAGCGCTCGAGCAGCGTGTCGTCACTCGCAGCGATGCTCTCGATCAGCTCTTGCGAGTACTTGTCGAAGCGGCTCTGATACTCGGCCGGCACGTCCACCTCGTCGTACTCCCCCGCCTTGGTCCCCTTCTTGTAGAGGTGGCACTTCCGAGAAAAGAGGTTGATGATCCCGTGGAACTCCGGCCCTTCGCCGACCGGGATCTCCACCGGGATCACCTTCGCCGTGAGCCGCTGCTTGACCTGGTTGAACACCTTCTCGAAGTCGGCGTGCTCCTTGTCCATCATGGAGACGAAGAGAATGCGCGGCAGCCGGCGCTCCTCGCAGTAGTCCCAGACCTTTTCAGTCCCCACTTCTACGCCGGCGGCGCCGGCGAGGACGACCACCGCTCCGTCGGCCGCCCAGACCCCGGCGAGCGCGTCGCCCGTGAAGTCTAGATAACCGGGGGTGTCGATCAGATTGACCTTCGTGTCCATCCACTCTGCCACCGCGAGGGCCAAGTTGATGGAGTATTTGCGCTCGATTTCGTCGGGAGTGTAATCGGTGAGGGCGGTGCCGTCCTTGACAGACCCATGGCGTTTGCTCGTGCCGGCCACGAACGCGAGGGCGTCGACCAGAGATGTCTTGCCGCTCGCGCCGTGGCCGACGACCGCCACGTTGCGGATTTCTCCTGTCTTGTAGACACGCATGCCCACCTCCGGCCC
>Ga0099828_10002038_pt1 | contig 13836 bp, 12 predicted proteins | sample CZO8metaG_2_FD_79338 | JGI IMG/M metagenome (GOLD analysis project Ga0099828, IMG submission 79338) | Vadose zone soil microbial communities from the Eel River Critical Zone Observatory, Northern California, USA - CZOApr15con2H1.8 metaG | ecosystem: Environmental > Terrestrial > Soil > Vadose...
AACTGCCCCGGCCTTGGAAGCAAGGAGGGGCGTGATGTCGGCTCTTCACGCGGGCGTCCAGCTGGTCAATGGAGCTTTCGCCGATGACGCATGACCCAAGCGGCCGCGGACCGTCGCTGAGGCTCGTCGGAAAAGAAGACAGCAGCAGCACGTACGGGAGAGCACCGGTCAACAGGGATGTCGATTGGTCCATTCTGATGGCCCGCGCTCAGGAGGGCGACCGAGCCGCCTATCATCGACTTTTGCAGGAGATCGCGCCGTATCTGCGTTCCCTTGCCGCGCGGCGGCACCGTGACCACAGCGACGTTGAGGATGTGGTCCAGGACGTCCTGCTGACCGTCCATTCAATCCGACAGACCTACGATCCGACGCGGCCATTTGCACCTTGGCTGGTTGCGATCGCCAACCGGCGCTTTATTGATCGGCTGCGCCGTCAAGGCCGCAGACGCGACCGCGAAATACCTTTGACCGCCGAGCATGAAACCTTTTGTGAGCCCCAAGCGAACCTAGAAGAGAGTCCGGACCGGCGCGAGCTCGAGGGCGCGATCAATGACCTCCCTCCGGCGCAACAGCAGGCTGTTCGGCTGCTGAAGCTCAAGGAGATGTCGTTGAAGGAGGCTGCAACGGTGAGTGGAATGACCATTGCATCGCTCAAGGTCAACGTCCACCGCGCCCTCAAAAACCTTCGGAAAATGCTGGTCGATCGGAGCGAACCGTGATCAAGACACCCGATCTCATTGCATCGCTTGCGGAGAACGCCACGCCGGTGCGGCGGCTGCGGCCGCCCGTGGTGCGGGCAGCTTGCTGGCTCCTGCTCGCGGCCGTCGTCTTGACGCTGCTGGCTGTCAATCAAGGACTTCGCCCTGACCTCGTTCAGCGGCTGAGTGAGCCGGCCTTTGCCGTCAGCATGACGGCCTCGCTTTTGACCGGTGTGCTGGCGGCCGTCGCGGCGTTCCTGGTCAGCCTTCCGGACCGCTCCCGTCTCTGGCTCCTCCTGCCATTGCCGGCCCTGGTCGCGTGGCTCGCGAATGTCGGCTATCAGTGCCTGGTTCAGTGGGTTGCGATCGGTCCTGACGGGATCAGCCTGGGAGAGGCCGCGCGCTGCTTCGCCACTCTCGTGCTGACGAGCTTGCCATTGTCGCTCGCGATGCTGGTTATGCTGCGCTACGCCGCTCCGCTCCGTCCGACCGCCGCGACCTTCATGGGCAGCCTGGCTGTCGCCGCGATCACGGCGACGGCGCTGTCGCTGTTCCACACCATCGACGCAACCGCGATGATCCTGATGTGGAACTTCGGAACCGCAGTCCTGTTTGTGGGGCTGGCGGGCGTGTTCGGCCGGAGAATGTTCCGATGGGTCGCGCCACGAACATTCTATGCCCGCGACTAAGCTGTTCAACGTCGCAGGAACAGTCCCCAACCGGTTGTCGGCGACAGGCCGACTACGTCCTTTCCTCAACGAGAGCATCAGGCAAGGACGTCACTACGGATCACAAGCCTCGAGGCCAGTTCTGATCTATCAAAGACACTGAAAAGGATGACCCATATGACCGATCTCGTACCACTATATCCGCGGCAGCCCGTTCCGCCGCTCAATGTCAACCTTGCCGGCGGCGGCCTGTTTGATCTCAGAAGCGAGAGGCCGAAGCATTTCACGCTCCTGGTGTTTTATCGCGGCCTTCACTGCCCCATTTGCAAGGGCCAGCTCAGGGAATTGGAATCGAAGCTCGACGAGTTCGACAAGCGGGGCGTTGCGGTCGTGGCCGTGTCGTCCGACACGAAAGAACGAGCAGCGCAGACCAGGGAAGCCTGGGGATTGGCCCTGCTGCGAATCGGCTACGGTCTCGACCTTGCCGCCGCGCGCAGCTGGGGATTGTTCATCTCGGCGGGGCGCGGAATGACGTCGGCAGGGGTAGAAGAGCCCGAGCGCTTCTCCGAGCCGGCGCTCTATCTGATACGGCCGGATGGCACGCTTTACTTCGGCAGCGTCCAGACGATGCCGTTTGCACGACCGCATTTCTCCGACATTCTTGCGGCAGTCGACTATGTCTTGAAGAACAACTACCCGGCGCGCGGTGAAGTGAGAGACCTGTAACGCGCCGATCCGCGCAATCTGCACGGAGCAAGCGCCTGCTATGGATAGCCCGCTTGGCGATTTCCCACAGCTCAGCCCCGCGCAGAAGGCTGCGCGAGGCTACATTGATCACCCGGTGACACACTGGTCAGAAGTGTCTCAGCGGAGTTCTTTGCGAGCCGCGTGGACAATTCGTCGCTGACGACGCAGGCCAGGCCGGCGTTGGATCACCGGCCTAGCCACTCCGCCAGCCTAAGCTGTATACTCGACCCAAGACGAATCAACGATCACGTAGTCCGCTGGGAACCAGTAGTAGTAGTCAGTAACATCGTCATAGACCCAATAGCCGTAGTAGTAGACGTCGGCTTGTGCGAGTTGCATGCTGGCAAGCGTTATGCCAGGGGTCGTCTCAGCCAACTTCTGACGAGATCTCACTTTCTTCACCTGCATTCCAGCAGCGGTGACAGCGGTAACCTTGCCGTTGGTCACTTCGGCAAAGATATCGACTTTCTTTCCAGTGGTATGGATCTTGTGCTTGCCATTCTTTTTGATTCCTTCGCCAAGAAGGTCTTTTCCGTTAAGATGGTGTTTCTCCTTCGCGAAGGCGATGCGAGACGCGTCGATCGTGGTAGCTGCCGCGATCATTCCGAGTACGACACGCCGATTAATCATGAACTTGCTCCCTTTGGAATGGCTGTACGCCCACAACGCCGTCAGGATTTCCTGCAAGCATTGCGACCAAGTCAGCTTTGTCATTTTGGACTGAACCCGCGATGAACGGGCCGACCACAGAAAAGTTCCAAAGATTTCCAATTGCCGGCATCGAGTCATACTGGACGATTACTAATCGACGACTTCATGGACTTGCACGTTAGAGGTGCGAGCGGGGCCGTCGGAAGCAACATCGAGTGAGATTCATTTGGCGCCTACGGCGGCCGAAATCGGAAGCGTCGAAGGCGGCAGACAGATTCGGTTGGTGCAAGCTTGCACGGTAACGGCGCCCTCAATCGAGCTGTTTTCGCTCAGACTGCCCTTGGGAAATCTGGCGACGACGGCGACCGAGCCCTCGTAGACGTCAAGGCCCTCGCGGACGAACTCGGCGGTAAATCGAGTAGACTTCGGATACTCGACCTTCTTCGGCTTGATACCTTTGAACTCGACGGTGGTCGGGATCAGGAAGTCGAAAGAAGCTGGGTTCGCATTGATGTGAAATTTGTCGTCCACCTTGATCGTAACAAGCACCTCGTCTTCGTCCGGGGCCGATCTTGCGGAGGCGGTGGCGCCAACGTGATCAGCCGTGACGGGAACATGGATTCCATCAGTCGCATTCGTCTGTGGCGGTCCGTTTGTAGCGGTCGTGCCGGCACTGCCTAACGGCAGCCGATGACGATTGAGGGTAGCAACCGATGCCGCCCACGATTCCGGGTGATCCTGAAACTGACCACTCAGCCGCGTAGTGGCGCGAGTAATTGCTTCGAGATAGCGCCTCTCGGCGCACGCCTCATGCAGTCGAAGCAGGAGGTCGATCGCCATCGAAGTGCCGGAGGGCGTTTCCGCATCTCCGTCGTCAGCGATCGGAATCAGCAGGTCTTTTTCATCGGAGGTTGTCGAGAAGGCGCCGTCCGCTCGGACAAACCGGTCGAGAATGCTGTTCGCTAGCAGCCTCGCGCGATCGCGCCAGATCCCTTCACCCGTCACGTCTGCGAGCGACATGAAGGCGGCGCCGAGGGAGGCATAATCCTGCAGGAATCCGCTGGTTTGGATCTGGCCACGATAGATTTCGTGCTCGAGCAGGCCGGTGCGTTGGTCGTACGCGAGTGCCCAGATTCGTTCCGCTGTCTTCTGCGCCCAATTCAGCAGTTGAGGATCGTGAAGGACTTGACTGCTTTCGGCGAGCGCCGCAATTGTGAGCCCATTGAGCGAAATCACGATCTTTTCGTCTCGCGCGGGTTGTGCGCGTTGCTCCCGCGCGACAAGAAGCTTTTGCCGATCGGCTGCGAAGGAGGCGAGCATCTGCGTGACTTCCTTGAAGTCGGCGGTCTTGAGCGTTTGATCGATCGGAACTCGCAGCCGCAATACCGCCGGCGGCTCGCCGTTGACGTCGCGAGGGTGGACGACGTCCGGAACTTCCGGCCGCGGCACCGACGTCAATGAATAGACGCTGAGGAAACGCGTTGCTTCCTTCTCGCCGAGCAGGGAGACGATCTCGCCGCGGGTCCACAGATAACCCTCGCCCTCCACGCCATTGAGCTGGGCATCCCGTGCGGTATAGAAGCCGCCGTCGGGCGCCATCATGTCGCGGCCCAGATACCCCGCAGTCTCAAGGGCAATCTGGCGGTACAACGGCAGTCCCGTGATGCGAAATGCTTCCGCATAAAGCTGCAAAAGCTGGGCGTTGTCGTAGAGCATCTTCTCGAAATGCGGAATCGACCAACTGGGCTCAGTGCTGTAGCGATGGAAGCCGCCGCCGAGCTGGTCGTGAATCCCGCCGAAGACCATGGCGTCGAGCGTATTCAGGACGCCCGATAGAGCGGCGGAAGTCTGGTTGATCCGATAATCGAGGAGCAGCAATGCGAGCCGCGGCGAATTCGGGAACTTCGTGCCGCTTCGGCGATCGGCAAGGCCGCCGTCCATTTGGTCAAATTGCGGCAGCAGCGTATCTCTCGCCTTTGCCAGCCATACGTCTGGCTTGATCGGCGCCCCTGCGCCGCCGACGATGGCTGATTGCACGCGACGCATTGCTGCCATCACGTTGTCAGCGACGCTCAGGGCCTGAGCGCGATCGGTGTTCCACACGTGATCGATCGAGGCGAGAACGGTGGGGAATCCCGGCCCGGCTCTGGGATCGTCCCTGGGCGGAAAGTAGCTTCCGGCATAGAACGGCTTCAGATCAGGCGTAAGGAACAGGTTGTTCGGCCATCCGCCGCCGCCCGTCATCAACTCCCGAGCGATCATGTAAATTCTATCGACGTCAGGCCGCTGCTCGCTATCGACCTTCACGTTGACGAACCGCTGGTTCATCAACTTGGCAATGTCCGGATTCGAGTAGATCGTCCGCTCGGCAACGTGGCACCAATAGCAGGTGCTGTAGCCGATCGAGAGAAAGATCGGCTTGTTCTCTTTCTTCGCCTTCGCAAATGCTTCGGCGCCCCATGGATACCAGTCCACAGGGTTATGGGCATGCAACAAGAGATATGGATCGTGAGAGTCGATCAGTCGGTTGGTATAGGCGTACGGACCGGAAGCCCGATCGGTCGGGAGGCCCGATCCCGCCACGTCATCCGCCAAAATCGGACTAGCGCAGATCAAGACAGTGACGGCGAGCGCGGCAACGATACCAATATCGGCAGCCGTGCTGCGATGCTGATCCGCCCCGGTGTGAAGCCGCATCATCATGCCTCTCCCGGTCGATATAACGAGGCATAGCCTACGCTATTCCATTTATGAATGGAATAACGGCGAATTCTCTGGAAAATAACAAGATCCGGCGGCGATAGCGCGCCTGCAGTCGCTTACCGGGGCAGTTCAAAAGCCGTCCCGACGGCGAAAGAATTTCCTTGAATGCGTAACCTCGGCGTCAGTCGTAGCGAACTTGCAATCAGGCGCTGTCGGCTTCGCAATCGACACGTGTGGTCAACAGGCTCCCGGTCATCGGCTGACCGGCGCTGGGATCGTCGATACAATCCATGCAACAAAGGTCACCCTATGAAAACAACATGAGAGTGCCTGCCATTCTTTCGGCGGCGGCAGCTTTGCTTCTCGCGTCGGTCGGCGGAGGGTTCGCTGCGTCACCCCTCAAGATGGATTTCGTTACACATGCCGCTTTCTTTTCCACGGAGTTTAAGCAGCCAAAAGCGCTCGACCCCCAGGTTTTCATCCTTGACGCCGCCGCGCCAGCTGCAACTGGGCCGCAGGGAATAAAGCACGTGGCCGGGGTGCGGCCTCCGCTGATCGACGAGGATGCGAAGTCCTCCACGCTCTACAACGCCGAAGACAAACCGCTCGAGTTCGACCTGCAGACGTGGCTTTCGGCTTCCGGAAGCGTCACCATCACCGAGCAAGGCGGAAAATCGCTGCTGGAGGCAGATTTTAGGGGTCTCAAGCCGAACGCGCATTATAGTCTCTTCGAAAACCATTTTGACCAAACGCCGGTTTCCTTTACCCCGATGGATGGGGTCGGGAAGACCAACAGTTTTGTGGCGCAGCCGGACGGCAGGGCAAAGGTATCAATGACGCTACCGGACTTCCCAACGCATGCGAACGCAGTCCTGCTCGTCTACCACAGCGTTTGGGATTTATGAGTACACGCCTTAGCAAAGCGGCCCGCTGGTCGTTTGGGTGTCGCAATGCAAGGCGATAGTTTGTGCGAAAAGCGATTGGCTCCTGCTGTCAGTCGGGTTTATTTGGCGCCGACCTTATACGATTGTCCGGGAAGCCCCCTTCTTGTCGACTAACGATCAATTTTCCGCATTGGATGGCACATAAAGTGAGCGAAAATCGAACACCGGATGCCGGTGAAGCTGTGCGACAATCTCCGCAGGGCAAGCTACCAATTCTGAGTCTGGCAGCGCTTGGGATCGTATTCGGGGATATCGGAACGAGCCCGCTTTATACGTTCAAGACCATTCTTGGCGTCGCTGAAGCCGCGCCCGATGCCGGCGTTGTCCTCGGCGCGCTTTCACTCGTGCTCTGGACTCTCTTCATCGTCACCACCGTAAAATATGTCTCATTCGCCATGCGCGTCGACAATGACGGCGAGGGCGGCATCCTGGCCTTGATGGCCTTGTTGGGCGTGAAGAAGCAACAGCGACCGACCATCGTGGCTGTCGGCCTGTTCGGAGCGGCGCTGATCTACGGCGACGGTGCGATTACCCCGGCGATTTCGGTGCTGTCGGCGCTGGAGGGGCTGAACATGGCGACGCCCGCACTGCAGCCCTATGTCGTCCCGGCCGCCGTTGCGATCCTGCTCGCGCTGTTTGCCATCCAGTCACAGGGAACGGCAGCGATCGGTCACTTCTTTGGCCCGGTGATGCTGGTCTGGTTCGCCGCCATCGCGACGATGGGGATTTCGGGCATCGTGCAGCATCCGACAGTGTTCGCCGCACTCAATCCGGTCTACGGTCTGTCTTACCTGTTCTCACACGGGGCCACCGGCTTTTGGGTGCTGGGCGCGGTGTTTCTCTGCGTCACCGGCGCCGAGGCGCTCTATGCCGATATGGGTCATTTCGGCAGAGGGCCCATCAAACTTGCCTGGTTTGCGATCGTCTTTCCAAGCCTGATCCTGAACTATGCGGGGCAGGCCGCGCTCGTGCTTGAAGGCGCGCCTACCGACGGCAATATATTCTTTCGGCTCTGTCCAGAGATGCTGCTGATACCGCTGATCGCGCTGGCGACGGTAGCGACGATCATTGCCAGCCAGTCGATCATTACCGGGGCTTTCTCGATGACACGGCAGGCGATCCAGCTTGGCTGGCTGCCAAGACTGCGGATCAAGCAAACCTCTTCAGAAGGTTACGGTCAGATTTACGTCGGCGTCGTCAACTGGCTGCTGATGATCGTGACCGTCGGGCTCACGATCGGGTTTCGCAAATCCGATAATCTGGCATCCGCCTACGGCATCGCCGTTTCGCTGACGATGCTGATGACATCGGCGCTGCTTTTTATTGCGATGCGCGAGATCTGGGGCTGGAGCATGCTGGCTGCTGGCACCGTCGCAGGTTTCTTTCTCATCGTCGATAGCGCCTTCTTCCTTGCCAATCTCACCAAGATCGGTGAGGGCGGCTATGTCCCGGTGATCCTGGCTGTATCTGTCTACGGCGTGATGTGGATCTGGCATCGCGGCGCCGCCGCGATCTCGATGCGGATGCACGAAGCGCTGATTCCGGTCCCGGAATTCATGGCCAAGCTTGCTTCAAGGAACGTGCCGCGGGTTCCCGGCACCGCCGTGTTCCTGACCCGGACCGAGCGCGATACGCCGCCGGTGATGGTCTGGCATGTCAGGCATAACCGTGCGTTGCATGAGCACGTGTTCGTGCTGCGCGTGGAGATCCAGTCGGTGCCGTGGGTCGCGTCCCGCAACCGCATCACACTCGAGGAAGTCGCGAAGAATTTCTGGCGCGCGGAAGCGCGTTTCGGTTTCATGGAGCGTCCGCATATTCCTGAGTTACTCATGACCAGTAAATCGCTGGGGTGCACGATCGATCTTAGCGACGTGACGTATTACGTGGGCCACGAGACGGTGGTCGGCCGCGAGGACGGCATGGGCTTGCCCGCCTGGCAGGAGCGGTTCTTCGCCGTGATGGAGCGCAACGCTGTTCACGTCAGCGACTTCTTCAGCCTGCCCAACGATCAGGTCGTTGAGATCGGGCGGCAGATTTCGATTTAGACTCCATGACTGAACTGTTCCGTTTACGCAATTGAAGAGGTCACGAAGCTGACGTGCCATCTCGAGCACCGCATGTCCGCTGATAAGGGCCAATCGGACTTGGCGCGGACCTCGCGCTTCGGTAGCGAATGACCCACAGCGGAAGTCGTCCTTCCGATGAACCGCCGCTGTCATGTCGCAAAATATTGGGGTCGCAAAACATAAACTGCACTAAACCACTCCGCGGCAGGGAGAACATCGCAAGAGACAGTTGTAACGGATACCAGTTCAGGATTTCATTGGTATGCCCGAGTTGGAAGGGAACTATGCACCGTTTCTTCGTGCTTCTCCTGCTGGTGTCACTTGCAGTCGGTGGTTCGATCGTCGAAGCATTGGCGACTGAGATCGTACATTTCGAGAGCGCTCAATATCGATTGGGCGCTCTTGCCGCCCGGCGCGCAGCTGAAGATAAGATCCCGCGGCCCCCGGCTCCAACTATCAACGGCTATCTGGTCAAGCCAAACGCGAGCGGGCCCTTTCCCGCGATCGTCCTCTTGCACGGCTGCGACGGCCTGAGCGAACCCTTCAAATCCGACCCGGCCATGGGTATCCCGACTGGTCGATTGGGGCTACGCGGTTCTCGCCGTTGATAGCTTCACCGCGCGTGGCGTTACAGAGACGTGTGATGTAGGGATCGAGACCTACCGCGTCGCCGATGCTTATGGCGCGCTACGCTTTTTGTCTCACCGAAGCGACATCGATATCAAGCACGTCATTCTATTGGCTTTTCCGGGGGCGGCATTGCAGCGCTCTCCGTGGTCCAAAAAGGCTTCGATCTCATTGAAGTACCTCAATCAGTTCAGTTCAAGGCGGCGATAGCCTTTTACCCTTTCTGCACCATCGAAGAAGGCGTCATGACCGCGCCAACGTTGATCCTGATCGGCGAACTAGATGATTGGTGTCCAGTTGCACGCTGCCGCCCGATGATTGTGGGAGGTCGGGGAGAAGGCGCATCCATTACCATGATTGTCTATCCGGGCGCCTATCATGCGTTCAACGTTGATCAACCAGCCCGGCAAGGGTTCGGTCATCATTTGGAATACAATCAAGCCGCAGCGGAAGATGCAGTACAGCAAGTTCGTCAGTTTCTCTTGCAGCAGTGACGATAATGCTCGGATACTTGATCGATGCCCATCGCGCATCTCACCGACAGGAGTGTTCATAACATGTTTTTGCTGCGGTGCATAAGTCCGGAAGTGGCACCTTTGAGACATCCCGAATGCGCCGAGCGATGTCCGAGTTTGAGGGCAAAGCGGAAAACATATGCTCGCACTGAGTTCTTCTCAGTTTGACCCCGAACGGACATTGGGTCGCAGCGTCGAGGGTCGATTGGCTGCCCTTTTTCACCGCCGCCCCGTCGCAACGTGTTAGGCTTGAGGCGTCGATGAGCTTTTCCCTCAGGGGGATGCATGCAACGGCGCGAGTTCATCACGCTTTTCGGTGGCACAGCAGCGACGTGGCCGCTCGCAGCGCGTGCGCAGCAACCGGCGAAGATGAAGCGCATCGCGATAGTTAGCCCGGCGACCAAAATCGGCGACATGGGCGTAAATGGCTCTCGGGCTTACCGCGTGTTTTTCGAGGAGTTGAGTCGCCTTGGGTACGATGAGGGCCGGAACCTCGTGGTCGAACGATATTCTGGCGAGGGACGCACCGAGCGCTATGCCGACCTGGCCCGCGAAGTCGTCAACACTCATCCCGACCTGATATATTCGCAAACGACTCGTTTGGCGTTGAACTTCAAAGCCGCGACGACGACGATCCCGATTGTAACAACAACAGCAGACCCAATAGCCGGAGGACTTGTGTCAAGCCTTGCACGACCTGGCGGAAATATTACCGGCGTTAGTGTCGATGCGGGATTCGAAGTTATGGGCAAACGCCTGGCGCTTCTCTTGGAGGCAACCTCAAAACTGTCCAATGCTCGTTTCCTTGTATCGCAACTAAGCTGGGAACGAGCTCTAGGCGCTGCGGTGCGAGAGGCAAGCCGGCGGTTAGGCATTTCGTTGGCAGGCGAACCGATGAGTAGCTTTAACGAACAAGAATACCAACGGGTCTTTAACTCGATGGAACATGAGCGAGTGGATGGGATTTTGGTGTCCGACGAATCCGAGCACTTCGCGTATCGTCGGCTGCTCGTCGAATTGGCCGCGAAAACCCGGATTCCTGCAATCTATGCGTATCGTGAGCACGTCGAACTCGGCGGACTGATGGCCTACGCGTTCGATCTTGAGGAACTTGGGCGCCATGCCGCACGTCAAGTTGCGGAGGTTCTCAAGGGTGCTAATCCGGGTGACATTCCGTTTCGTCAAGCGACCAAATTCCAACTCGTCATTAATGTGAAAACTGCGAAGGCACTTGGACTTGAGATGCCGTCTACGTTGCTGCTGCGTGCGGACGAGGTGATCGAATAACGATGCTGTTTGCTGCGGTGCATGAGTCAGTTGTTGGCACAAACCCGAAGTGCCGGAATGTCCGCTATACCGCCGCTGTTGGGGGATAAGCGGACGTCGCGCGGAGAGCCCATTTCGGTAGCGATTGACCCGACTCGGACATTGGGTCACTGGTTTTGACCGAATTGTTCGTGCCGCGCCCCGGCCAATGTGGAGGCCTCTTTTGGATGGGCGTGCGATCGTGTAGTCTTCCTTAGAGCTGCCATTCGAGACGGGACGTGCCGATGTCTCCGTTCGAGGCGAATGGGCAGCGGGAGATGCCGTCGGCGGGCATCGCACTCTCAATAAAACCGACAGTCCTTTTGTGCCGGTCTCTCACTGAGCACTCGCCGTGCGCACGGCGAAGATTGCGCGAAACTGCCACTTCGACCGCAAACGAGGGAACGCCATGAAACCAAATTTGGGAACGTTCGTCACAACGCTTTTGGCAGGCACGTTCGCCGCAGCGGCCTGGGCGCAAGATCTTGGCCGCGTCCACTTTGAGACCTCGTGCACGCCGCAGGCGCAAGAGAAATTCGACCGTGGCCTCGCGATGGTGCATTCGTTCTTCTATCCGAACAGCGTCCAAGCCTTTACCGAGGCCGCTGCCGCCGATCCGCAATGCGCCATCGCCTACTGGGGCATCGCCATCAGCAACCGTCCCAACCCACTGATCCTGCCGTTGACCGCCGCCTCCTTGAAGAACGGATTGGAGGCGGTGGAGAAGGGTAAGGCAATCGGCGCCAAGACGGAACGCGAGCGCGACTGGCTCGACGCGATCGAGCCTTACTACAAGGCCTACGACAAGGTCGATCAGACGCAACGCGGACTCGCCTATGAAAAGGCGATGGAAACGCTGATGCAGAAATATCCTAATGATCCGGACGCAGCCATTTTCTACGCGCTTGCTCTGAATGAGACGGCGCTGCATAGCGACAAGACCTACGCCAACCAGCTCAAGGCCGGAGCCATCCTCGAAGCGATTTTGGCTAAACTACCGGACCATCCGGGCGCGCTGCACTATCTGATCCACACCTACGATTACCCGCCGCTTGCGCAACGCGGTCTTGATGCCGCCAATAAGTATGCCGAGGTCGCGCCCGCGGCGCCGCATGCCCAGCACATGCCCTCGCACACCTATTCGATGCTCGGGCTGTGGACGCAGTCGGTCGCTTCAAACACGAAAACGCGGGCGCTCGCCCGGGAGCAGGCGGCCAGGCTCTGGCCGGGGGCGACATCTCCAGGCGAGCCGCACCTGCTGGACTTCATGGAATACGCCCTGCTGCAAATGGGACAGGAGGGACCTGCGAAGCAGCTCCGCGACGACAGCAACACCATAAAGAAACTCGGGTTTGAAGCCGTCTACAGCTATACCGGGCTAGCGGCGGTGCCGGCGCGCTTTGCGTTGGAACGCCAGGCGTGGAAGGAAGCAGCCGCGCTTGAGCCAAGGGGCAGCCAGTTTCCACAGGCCGAGGCCATCACCTATTTTGCACGCGCCATGGGATCGGCCCGCAGCGGCGACGTTGCTGCGGCCGAGCGCGATGTCGACAAACTCAAGGCGCTTCGCGCCGCGCTGGAAAACGCAAGTCAGTCTTACTGGGCCTCGCAGGTCGAAGTCCAGATGTTGGCCGCATCGGCCTGGATAGCGCAAGCGAAGGGGGAGAAGGAGATGTCGCTGAAGCTGATGCGCACGGCGGCCGATCTGGAGGACAGCAGCGCAAAGCACATCGCGATGGAGAACCGGCTCTACCCGATGCGCGAACTGTTGGGCGACCTGTTGCTCGAACAGCAGCGGCCGGGAACAGCGCTGACGGAATACGAGACCTCGCTGGTGTCGACGCCCAACCGGCTGCGCGGCTTGTACGGTGCAGCCAGCGCCGCGAAGGCGGCAAATCAGCCCGAGAAAGCCACGGTCTATTTCCGAAAACTCGCTAAGATGACCAAGGACGCCGATGCCGATCGGGTGGAAATCCGCGAGGCGAAGGCCTCCTTGATGCAGCAGTAGACTTGCCGAGGCAGAGAATGAATAGAACGGCTGCCGGGCGCAACTGTCCGGCAGCCGGCTAACGGAACAACGATCATGATGCGTTCGATCCTAATCGCCGCCGTGATGGGCGTGTTGGCCGCAGTGCCGGCATCGTACTTTTTGACCGCATCTGATCGCTATGATCAGGTCGCGGCACCGGCTGGCGGGGACAGTGCAAGGTCCAGGACGGTCACCCCGGCCGAAGACTGGCCGATCTGTTCGACCATGGGTTCGATGGTGGAGACGCCGGATTGGGCTGCGCTCGATCCGGATTTCGCGGCCGGCAAGCGAGCGATTGTCGCCGGCGACTGGAATGAGGCCATCAAGGCGCTCACGTCTGCTGGGCTCCGCGACGACCGCAACGCCGATATTCAGAACTATCTTGGCTACGCCTATCGCCGCCTGCGGCAGTTCGATCCGGCAATGCGGCATTATCGGCAGGCTCTGGCATTAAATCCCCGGCACCGCAGCGCACATGAACACCTCGGCGAAGCCTACTTGGTGCAAGGCGATCTCACCAAGGCCGAAGAGCATCTCACGGCGCTAGAGCGAATTTGTCTCATCCCCTGCGACGAATATGATGATTTAAGGCGGGCGATTGCAAAGTACAAAAAACTCGCTGAGCGCTAGTCGGCCTCCGCTTTCTTATTGGTGATCTTATTGGTGATCGAATAAGAGGACCGCGCACGAATTGAGTTTGGACGGAATGTCGGCTACTGGCACGTTTGAGACATCCCGCGATGTCCGTTCTTCGGTCGCTATTAGGGGGAAAGCGGACGTAACGCGGACATTCCATTTCGGTAGCGATTGACCCAGGCCGTGTGAAAACGTTTTTCCTCCCCCAAAAACTGCACGCAGCCGGGCGTAATCCACGTCGACGCGACCG
>Ga0099828_10002043_pt1 | contig 13825 bp, 8 predicted proteins | sample CZO8metaG_2_FD_79338 | JGI IMG/M metagenome (GOLD analysis project Ga0099828, IMG submission 79338) | Vadose zone soil microbial communities from the Eel River Critical Zone Observatory, Northern California, USA - CZOApr15con2H1.8 metaG | ecosystem: Environmental > Terrestrial > Soil > Vadose...
CAATTCTCTCCGGCCGGTTTGGGTGATTCCCCGGCCCTAGCTTTACCCTCCCCGGCCTTAGAATCGCCTCCCAGCTCGCCAAAACCAGCCTTCTTCCGAATCTGTTTGGAAAGATGCCCCCGGCATATGATTCACGATCTTCGTCTCCGAGCCGCGGAGTTAGCTTCTAGGATTCACGAAAGGGCCGAAAAACAGGCCGTGTGACCCATTTCTTGTGCACGTTACCAACTCTCTCCTGGCGTGCGACTTTTTCACAGGGTTCACGAAGACGAGAGGGAAAAGGCCAGCCGCGACTTCGCCCGTAACGACGAGTGTCCCGGAATGCGTATCGTAATCCCTCATTTCCCGAAGCTGGTCCATGAGGTCAATGGCGGACGTGTCTAGATGTCCCGACTGCCATCGCTTGCACCAAGCGACCCAGTGCTTGTTCTGACCTTGTCCGCCAAATCCTTTGGCCTCGCGGACAAGATGCACGACGGTCTTCCAACCACTCGAGCAAACAGTTGTCCTACCGCACAACGAAGCGAGTGTTCAGTTGGGTCTCGCCCGAGTCTTCGGCGACAATTCGCGATGTGTGATTCGCTACGCAGAAGCACTCACTCATTGAGAGGGCCGGACCATCCGTACATGAACGGAATTTAATGCATGAACGGAATTTAATGTGTTTTGGTTCTTTGCTGAGTTAAGCTCGGTGCGCAAAAAGGGGCCCCCCCAATGATTTCTGCCTCACATTTGAGAACGCTCACTACGAGTCTCCTGGCGCTGGCGCTCATCTACAGCGCTTCGCAGGTGAACCTTCACGCGCAAGTAACGGGCGGCACGATTTCAGGGACAGTGGTCGACACCAGCGGCAGAGTCATTTCCAATGCCCGCATCTCCGTCGCCAACACTGCTACCGGTATCAGCCGGACAGTCACCACGAACACCGATGGCTTCTACACCGCGCCCAACTTGCTGCCCGGGACCTACGATCTGACTTTCACCGCTCCCGGATTCAAGACCGACCTGAAAAAGGGCATCTTGTTGACGGTAGGAGCAGCAGCAGCCTTGGATCTCACAATGCAAATCGGCACCATCATCGAGACCGTTCTGGTGCAGACTGAAGTGCCCGACGTACAGCTGACGACGTCGGATATTGGCGCTGTTGTCAACGCCACCACGGTCCGCGAGTTGCCTCTAAACGGCCGCAGTTGGACGGACCTGGCAACGCTGCAGCCCGGAGTGAACAGGATCCAGACGCAGCCGGACTTCGCGGCGGGCACGGACCGGGGAAACCGCGGGTTCGGACAACAGTTGACCATCTCCGGCGCCCGGCCGCAGCAGAACAATTATCGTTTGGACGGCGTTAGCCTCAATGATTACGCCAACGGAGCGCCCGGCAGCGTATTGGGAGGGAGCCTCGGCGTCGATGCCATTCAGGAATTCTCGGTGCTGACGAGCAACTACTCGGCTGAGTATGGCAAGACCTCCGGCGGCGTGGTCAATGCCATTACGCGCTCAGGGACCAATCAGTTTCATGGCAGTGCTTATGAGTTCATCCGGAATAGCGCGCTGGATACGAGGAACTATTTCGATGACCCCACTCAATCCGTTCCACCATTCAAGCGCAACCAGTTTGGAGGCGCGGTCGGCGGACCGATCTTTAAGAATCGAACTTTCTTTTTCGCCGACTACGAAGGGATACGGCAGTCGACGGGCATTACGACGGTGGCGACCGTGCCCTCGCCGAACGCGCGCATTGGAAATCTTGTTGGCGGGAATGTGAATGTGGATCCGGCCGCGGCGGCATACCTCACGTTCTACCCGATTCCCCAAGTCTTCAGCGGGGATCTTGGACATTTCAAGTTTGCCGGACAGCAGGTGGTTAACGAGAATTTCGTTACCGGACGTGTTGACCACCGATTTTCTGAAAAGGATAGTCTGTTCGGCTCGTATATGTTCGACAAGACACCCTATTCTGCTCCCGACGGATTGGATAACGTCGAGTTCACTACCCTTTCATCGAGACAGTTTGCTTCGCTCGAGGAAACTCACCTCTTCACGCCGCGCTTCGCGAATTCTTTCCGGATTGGCGGCAACCACGAAGCGGTAAATAACAACGAGAGCTTGAAAGCCATCAATCCGGATGCTGCCAGGAAAGATCTGGGAGTGGGGGGCACCGCGTTCGCAGGCCGGGCGGCGGCTCAGGTTCTCATCGGTGGCGTCTCGGATTTTACCGGTGGAGTGGGCGGTAGCCCAACCTATTTCTATCACTGGAATTCGGTCCAGCTCTATGATGATGCCTTCTACAATAAGGGCACGCATTCCATTCGTTTCGGGTTCGCCGCCGAAAGAATGATGCTCAATGTACTAGCCGATACCGACCCGAACGGAATCTGGAACTTCGATAACCTGGCAGGGTTCCTCACCAACCAACCAACCAAATTTAATGGCGGAATTGCAAGTACGCTTTCACCGCGCAATCTGCGGCAGAACCTTTTTGGTATATACGTCCAAGACGATTGGCACGCGCGCCCGAACTTGACGCTGAATCTCGGCTTGCGCTACGAAGTGTCAACCGTGGTGACTGAAACTAACGGCAAGCTTGCAAACCTGAGGAACATCACAGACGCCACGGCTCATCTTGGTGATCCGTTTTTCGATAATCCGACGGTGAGGGATTTTGAGCCGCGCGTCGGCTTTGCGTGGGATCCTTTGAAGAACGGGAAGACTGCGGTCCGCGGCGGATTTGGGATGTTCGATGTGCATCCTCTGCCGTATCAGTTCATCCTTCTGGCCACCCAGGCAGTTCCGTTTTTTAAGTATACGGTGGTTAAAGATCCCTTCGGACTATGCTCCTGTACAACTCCATTTTTCAATTTCGGAGGCCAGGATATTACTTTCGCTGCGAACAGGTTGCGCACGACCTATGCGGATCCGAATCCGAAGCGCAATTACGTTATGCAGTGGAATCTAAATCTACAACAGCAGCTTACGCCCACCTTGGCCGCTATGATTGCCTATGTGGGATCGAGCGGCGTGCATCAACCGTTCCGGGTCGATGACGCTAATCTGACCATTCCCACGAAAACTTCGGCAGGTTACGTGTGGCCATTCGATTCAAGTGGAGCGCCACTGGATCCGATCAATCCCAATTTTGGCTCGATTCGCGGAATGTTCTATAAAGGACACTCCAACTATAACGCCCTTGAATTGCAGCTCGCCAAGCGCATGAGCCACGGTTTTCAGGTACAGGGTACTTACACCTGGAGCAAGAGCATCGACACCAGCTCCGCGTCGGTTGCGGGAGACACATTTAGTAACTCGATCTCGAGTCTCGACTGGTTTAACTTGAGATTGAGCCGTGGCCTCTCAGATTTTAACGTTGGTCGCACCCTGGTTCTGAACGGCACGTGGGAGCTTCCGACTCCAAGGTCTTTTTCCGCGCCAGCTCAGTGGGCATTAGGTGGGTGGCAGTTGGGATTGATCTTCACAGCTAGCGACGGTATTCCGTTTACGCCAACATGGGGTACGGGCTCGGATCCATCCAATTCCAACAGCGGTGACGACTGGGCCTATGTGAACCGGCTCGGTGGACCCGGATGCAAAACACTCGCGAACCCGGGGAACGTCAACAAATACATTAAGACTGAGTGTTTCCAAGTTCCCACCGCACCGGACCTTAACTTCTGGAATGCGAACTGCAATCCGATGCCGCCAAGCTTGGTGGACAGCCAGGGGAACCAGATTGTGATCGCCCACCCTCAAAATCCGGCTCAGGACGGTGCAGACTGGCTGCCGGCCCTGCCATGCTTTAATTTGCGTGGCAATGCCGGACGCAATATCATTAATGGCCCGGGTCTGACGTCCCTGGATTTCTCCGTGTTCAAGAATAATCACATTAAAAGAATTTCGGAGAATTTCAACGTGCAATTCCGTGCTGAGATCTTCAATATCCTCAACCATGCCAACTTTGCACCGCCGATTACGCCTACCAATACGGACATCTTCGACGGGACGGGACAAATATCGGGAGGCACGCTTTCACCCAGTGTAGGTGTCCTTTCCAAAACCACCACCTCCTCACGCCAGATACAGTTCGCTCTGAAAGTGATCTTCTAGCCAGATTTTGCAGGGGTATTTTGCAAGGATGCTCTGTGGATAGAAAAGATCGGCGCGCGGAAAGGAGACGCGAAACCTGTCCGCCCCGCCTGACCCGGCGGAACTGGTTGCAGCAAGCAGCATGGATTTCAACGGCGGCAGTGTTCCCACGAATTGCGTGGGCCGCTTCCCAGGATGCGAGCCTCGCCATCAGTCTGGTCATGGCGAAGCTCAGCAGCTACATGGCCGAGGCCCGCAACCGCGCGCTGCCGGACAATGTGGTGCAAGAGACGAAGCACCACATCCTGGACACAATCGCCGCCATGGTTTCAGGATCCGAGTTGGCTCCCGGACGCATGGCGATCCAGTTCGCTCGCGCGTATGGCGGCGAAAAAATTGCGACTGTGGTTGCCTCACCGATCCTCTGCGGACCCATCGAGGCAGCGTTCGCGAACGGGGAACTCGCTCACTCGGACGAAAGCGACGACGATTTCACCACCGGAGGAGCGCACCCAGGCTGCGCGGTGGTACCCGCTGCCCTTGCTACGGGAGAGCAGTTCGGCATCAGCGGGACGCCCTTCGTTCGGGCCGTGGCGCTTGGATACGACATCGCCATGCGTTTCATGAAGACCGTCGGTCCGGGAATGAAAGAAACACACAACCTGGTTGGAACCATGGGCGCGACGGCGGCTGCCGGGTGCGTCGCGGGTTTAAACGCCCAGCAGATGCGCTGGCTGCTTGATTATGCCGCCCAGCAGGCTGGCGCCGGCATCGGCGCGTGGCGGCGCGACACCGACCATATCGAAAAGGGCTTCCTGTTCGGCGCGATGGGAGCCCGCAACGGGGTCAACGCCGCCCTGGTGGTTCGCTCGGGCTGGACTGGCGTCAACGATGTTCTCTCCGGTCCCAACAATTTCGTGGAGTCCTACAATCCTAAGGCCGATCCGGCGGGGCTGATCGACCAACTCGGCGAAGTTTACGGGGTGACGCTGACGACCCTGAAGAAATGGACGTCCGGTGGACCAATCCAGGCGCCGCTTGACGCGCTCGAAAATCTGCAGAAGCGGCACCCGTTTACGCGGGATCAGGTGCAGAAGGTAGTAGTACGCGCCGCCACCAGCGCAGCCTACACCGTGAACAACCGCGATATGCCGGATATCTGTCTCCAGCACCTGGTCGCGGTCATGCTCATCGACAAGACGGTGTCCTTCCGTGCGGCACACGACAAGGCACGCATGCAGGACGCGGAAGTGCTCCGCGAGCGCGCCAAGGTGCAACTCGTTCCCAACGAGGAACTCGAGCGGCTGATACCGGTACGCGTCGCCATCGTCGAAATTACGCTGACCGACGGGACGCAGCTCAGCGAGCGCGTCGAACATGTGCGCGGCACTCCGGAGAATCCGATGATTCGTGACGAGGTGGTCGCGAAGGCTCGCGATTTGATGACGCCTGTCCTCGGCGCCAAAGTATGCTCTGACTTGATCGAGCGCGTGCTTGGACTCGATAAGGTGAAGGACATCCGCGAGCTTCGACCCTTGCTGCAAGCACTTAATCTGGCGAAACGTTCCTCCACAAGGCCGAACTTCGCGCGGAAAGCGCAAGGTTAATTGCGTGAGGACGCAATGGAACACTTGAGAGAAGCGAAGCTGGTACTGTTGGTGGCTGCTCTTTGCAGCCTCGTTGCGGGAGGAGGGCCAGCCGAACCGCCACGGATGACGCCTCCGTCCGCTCAAGCAGCCGCTCATTCGACGGTAACCGGTACTCTTGATTTCCAATTCTTCAAAACCAAAGTCGAGCCGATTTTCTTGAAAGAGCGCCCCGGTCATGCTCGCTGCTATGGTTGCCACATTCTCCCGAACAGAGGATTTCATCTTGCCACCTTGGAGGCAGAGAGCACAGATTGGATCGACGAGCAGTCACAGCGCAACTTCCAAAGCGCTCTTGATCAGGTCGAGCCCGGCGAGCCTCTCTCCAGCCGACTCCTGATCCATCCTCTGGCGCCCGAAGCAGGCGGAGATCCCTTTCATTCCGGCGGCCGGCAATTCGAATCCCAAAACGATCCTGACTGGCTGACCATCGCTGCCTGGGTGCGAGGTGCCGGCGCCGAATCTTCGGCGGGATCTACAGCACGCATCTATGTCACCAACAGCGCCAGCGACACGATTGATGTGATCGACCCCGCAAAGAACGAGATTGTGCAAGTCATCCGGGGCATTGAGCTGCCGTACGGCATCGCGTTCTCTCGCGACGGAACGCGGGTCTACATCAGCAACGAAGCGGAGAGCGTGCTCGACGTGGTGGATAGAACGAGCGGGGCAATTCTGCAGAAAGTGCCGCTCAGTGCCCGCCCTAACAATCTCGCCATCACCAAGGACGGAGGCCGCGTGCTGGTGGGCATACGATCGGAGCCGGGCGTTGTCGATGTGATCGACACCACGGCCCTGAAACGAACGAAGAGCATTCCCGTCGATGGCAGCGTACACAACGTGTACGTCACACCAGATGGCAAATATGCGGTCAGCGGTTCGATAGAAAACAAGGCCGCCACCGTGATTGACCTCAACACAGAGCAGGCAGTATGGAAGATCAAGTTTGATCGTCCGGTTCGTCCCATGGCATTCGAGACACGCCCCGATGGATCGACGAGCCGCATCTTCGTCCAACTCTCCGGAATGAACGGCTTTGCAGTTGTAGATTTCGCCAAGCGGGCTGAGGTGGCGCGGATTACCTTGCCGGATCAGCCCGGAGGATTTGGAATTGCAGAAGGCCGAACCGGCACTCCCTCGCACGGAATCGGGGTCGCTCCAGATGGGAGCTCGCTCTGGGTGAACAGTACGTTTGCCAATGCGGTCTTCAAATATTCGCTGCCTGATCTCAAGTTGATCGGACATGCAAACTTGCCCGAAGTGCATCCGTCAGGACGCGCGCCTTCCGGGGCGGTGCCGGAATGGATCACATTTACGCCGGACAGCAAGCTCGTCTATGTTTCGGACTCCGCGGCACGATTGGTGTCGGTCATTGACACCAAGACGTTGAAGCATGTGGCCGCGATTCCCGTAGGAGAAGTGCCCAAGCGGATGAACACGCTGGTTCTCCGCTGAGGTAGGGCAATTACGCGACCGCACATCGAAGAGGAATCATGTCTGAATCCGTTGTGAGTTCCGCGCCAGCAGAGACGGTCTCGTCCTCTACTTCCGATTCCGAGGTTGCTCGGCGAGCCCGGCATCGCATCGCGCGGCGCCTGCTGCCCTTTCTCTTCTTACTCTATGTGATTGCTTTCCTCGACCGCATGAACGTTGGTGCCGCGGCCCTGCAGATGCCCCATGACCTCGGGTTCAGTGAAGGTGTGATCGGCTTTGGAGCGGGCATTTTCTTTCTCGGTTACTTCCTGCTGGAAATTCCCGGCGCATTGATCGTGGAGCGCTGGAGCGCACGCCGCTGGATCGCTCGCATCATGATCTCGTGGGGACTGGTCACAGTCTTCATGGCATTCATCCACACCGCCCGGCAATTCTATCTCGTGCGATTCCTGGTGGGCGCAGCTGAGGCCGGATTCTTTCCCGGCGTCATCGTTTACCTCACTCACTGGTTTCGCTACGAGGACCGGGCCAAGGCCATCGCGGTCTTCTATGCTGCCAATCCGATTTCTTACATCATTGGTTCCCCTCTCGCTGGATTGTTGCTCGGCCTTTCGTGGCTTGGCCTGAGAGGTTGGCGGTGGCTGTTCATCATCGAAGGGATCCCGGCGGTCCTGTTGGGAGTGATCACCATTTTCTACCTCACGGATTGGCCCGCGAAGGCGAAGTGGCTGCCGGACGATGAGCGCTCGTGGATTACCGGTGTGCTCCAACGGGAGAAAGAAGCGAAGAAGCGAGCGCATTCCCACAGCATCTGGGAAGCCCTCCGGCACCGCGATGTGCTGCTGCTGACGCTGTGCTATTTCTGCGCGATGACGGGCAGCTACGGCATAGGCTTCTGGCTGCCGACCATCTTGAAACGCATCTCCGGGCAGAGCAACATGAAAGTGACCCTGCTGGCCGCCCTGCCGTATGTTGTCGCGCTGATTGCGCAGCAAGTGAACGGCTGGCACTCCGATCGCACTCGCGAGCGCCGCTGGCACGCGGCCGTCCCCGTCTTTCTTTGCGGAGTAGGTCTCGCGCTCGCCGTGCTGTATCGTTCCAATCCCACGCTGTCCATTGTGCTCCTCGTCCTCGGCGGCGGGGCTTTCTATGGGTTTCAGCCCTGCTTTTGGGCGGTACCCACCCTTTTCTTAGGCGAGTCCGCTGCCGCTGCCTCGATTGGCCTGATCAATTCGGTTGGAAATCTCGGTGGGTTCGTGGGGCCGCTGACCATGGGTTATCTCGCCACGCGAACTCATTCCTTTACTGCCGGCCTGTTGTACCTGGTCGCAAGTCTTTTTCTGGCAGGTGTGCTAATGCTAGCCGTGGGGGCGAGACGCGCGCCGGTTGCACAAGCGGAAGCGATGGAACGGGCTTCATCCTAGGAGGGAAACTCGGGCGTGAGGCCGAAAGGCCGAACTCTTTTTAATGTTCGTTTAATGCGCATTTCATGTCGAGGGCGCATTAATGTTGGTGGCGATTGCTTGCATTCATTTGAGCCAATCTGCTTGTGGTGAATCGACAAGTTATGGAGGGTAAGGTGAAAAAATCGGTGTTACTGATCTTCTCGGCAGTATTCGTCTTGCTGGCAATTGGCGCGTGGGCACAGGACAAAGCGCCGCTGGCTCTCGTGCAATCCATTTCGCTACCGGAGTTGCACGATGGCGATTTCGATCACTTCGTCGCTGACGTCGCCGGCAACCGCCTGTTCGCTACTGCGGAAGAGAACTCGGAAGTTCTGGTGTTCGATCTCAAGACAAACAAGTTGATCCACACCATCGACGACCTCAAGGCGCCGCACTCGATGCTCTATCGTGCCGACCTGAAGAAGCTGTTCGTGGTCGATGGCGACCTCGGCGAGGTCAAGATCTACGATGCCGACTCCTACAAGCCGGCGTGGAGTGTGAAACTCAGGGAAGGTGCGGATGCCAGTTCCTATGATCCTAAGACGAAATACCTGTACGTTGTAAACGGCGGGAAAGACGCGAAAATTCCCAACTCTTATATCAGCATCATCGATACCGCGACGGCCAAGACCGTCGGCGAAATCAAGGTCGATTCCAATGACGTGGAGGGGATGACCCTGGAGACATCAGGGCCCCGGATGTTCGTCGATATCAGAGGTAAAAACGCGGTGGAGGTGTTCGATCGAGACAAGCGAACGCTGATCGCGACTTGGTCGGTTGCACAAGATGCCAAGAAGCCCACCGCGATCGCGCTCGATGAGAAGGGTCACCGGCTGTTTGTCGGGACCCGCGATCCCGGGAAACTGATTGTGCTGGATACCGAGTCTGGCAAAGTGGTAAGTAGCTTGCCGGGTGCGGCAATGGTCGACGACATGGCTTACGACAGCAGTCGCAAACGCATCTACTTTGCCGGAACACTGTTTATCGACGTCTTCCAGCAGGCCGATGCCGACCATTATGACCGCATTGGACACATTCCGACCTCGTTTCGCGCCAAGACGGCAATTTTGATTCCCGAACTGAATCGCTATTACCTGGGAGTTCCTCATCACGAGAATCAAACTGCCGAAGTACGCGTTTACAATGTGCTGCCCTAAGAGGGGTGGGTTGAAGGGCAGTTGGAATGCGTTTTCTTCGCGAGCTGGCCTGCAGTCGAACGGAATCTGAATCGCGCCCCCGATGAGATTGGAGCGGCAATGAAGAATGTTGTGATCCTCTCTCTTGTGCTACCCCTGGGACCTTTTGCATTTTCCCAGGGCCAACCCAGCGCAGCTGAAAGTGCGCCCCTGCTGCTGGTCCAGGAGATTCCGCTACCGCATGTGGAAGGCCGCATTGACAATTTTACCTTCGACGCAAAACGCAAGCGCGTTATTGGTGCTGCTCTGGGCATCAACACGCGGCAACCCTATATGCCTCGTGTTCTAAGCCCTCCTGCAGGGCGCGAGCAACTTTTGCTTCGTCCTCAACGATGAGAATGCGGAAGGTCCACCCCCGGAATAGTATCGACCAGACTGGTGACAGACTGAAGTTTTGCTGAACAAATCTTCAGGTAGTAACGACACAAGATGGGGCAGTGTTTACCAAACCATGAAGCACCGGGCCGCCACTCGGTCGGCAGCGGAGGCCCGCTTGGAATGGTGGGTGGGAAGTTTGAATACGACAAGAAATGCGAGGAAGAAGACGATGGTTGTTCGGCCGAGTCGTTGGGGCGATGCAGTATCCTTCCGATATTCGCTCTTGTAATCGGCACGCTAGCGTCTATTCAAGTCTTTGCGCAGGCTGGCGACGGGACACTGTCGGGTACGGTTGCATCTTCATCTGGCTCCCGCATTCCGAGTGCACGCCTTTCCATTAAGAATGCCGCCAACGGCGACACACAATTGGTCACAGCGGACAGGAATGGCTCCTACGCGCTGCGGAACCTGTTGCCAGGAACCTACGAGATCACCGCTTCGGCTAGTGGTTTTGCTGATGCGCGCACGACAGCGACGATAAGTGCTGCGACCGACCAGGTGATGAACCTCACAATGCACGCCGGTAGAAGCACCGAAGCTAGCAAGGCACAGGTGGGCGCGTCGACGGCTCGCGGGGTCGTGGATTCAAGGAGCGTAAGCGAGCTGCCTCTGAATGGTCGCTCCGCGTCCGACGTCGCGGCCCTTGAGCCGGGGGTAGCGACGGCTCGCACCCAGGCGTCGGGCCAGGCCCAGCGGGGGTTTGGAACCGAAATGACAATATCCGGAGGCCGGCCTCGACAGAACGACTCACGACTCGATGGTATCAGCGTCAACGACTACGCGAACGGCCCGCCCGGCAGCGCGTTGGGTGTGAACTTGGGTGTGGATGCGGTCGAGCAATTTTCAGTGCTGACGAGCAACTACCCCGCGCAGCATGGCCGCTCATCCGGCGGCATCATTACTGCATCGACGCGGTCAGGGACGAATGAGTTTCACGGGTCGGTTTATGAGTTCTTTCGTAACAGTGTGCTAGACGCGAGGAATTTCTTCGACACCGAAAAGCCACCGTTCCGCCGTAATCAATTTGGGGTCTCGCTCGGAGGACCGATTCGAAAGGATCACACTTTCATTTTTGGTGATTACGAAGGGTTGCGCTCGTCCCAAGGCGTGACGCAGGTGGACACCGTGCCATCGCAGGCGGCTCGGAATGGACACCTGTGTGCTCCACCTGACTGCAGCACCACGACTACACTAACGGTGGATTCTCAGGTTGCTCGATTTCTTACCGCCTTTTATCCCTTGCCCAATGGAGCTTTATTGTGTCCATTCTCATCTTGTATCGCGAGAGCGGGGGATACTGGGATTTTCACTTTTTCAGGTCAGCAGGTCACTCCCGAGAATTACTTCACGACCAAAATGGATCATAAAGTGTCGGAACAGGACGCGATCTCCGGTACCTACATGTTCGACAGCGGGACGGTCAGGCATCCCGACGAACTCAACGACAAGCGGACCGGATATGATTCACGGCGGCAGGCGTTCACCTTCCGCGAGACGCACACCTTCAGTCCCCGCCTTCTCAATTCCTTTCGTTTCGGTATCAACCGGGTGGCGGCGGTAACAGGTCTGACCTTCCCGAGCGGAAACCCGCACGCGTCTGATCCATCTTTCGGCACTGTGCCTGGGAAGAACGCAGCCGGAGTCTCGGTGACGGGACTTACCCAGTTTTCAGGGGGATTGGGATCGCCTTCAAACTTCAATTTTCACTGGACCTCGATCCAGGCCTATGAGGACCTTTCGTTGAACAGAGTGAAACACTCTTTGAAGCTTGGCTTTGGAGTGGAGCGGATTCGAGACAACATCCTGGGGGTATCAGATGCGGGAGGCGTATTCTCCTTTAACTCGCTGTCTGATTTCCTGACCAACGTTCCGTTTTTTCTGAGTGCCGCCATTCCCAGCGCAGTAACCGAGCGCGGTTTTCGCCAGACGATCGTGGGAGCTTACATTCAGGACGATTGGCGTTCGCGTCCGAACCTGACGGTTAACGTCGGCCTGCGCTACGAAATGGCGACGGTGCCGACAGAGGTGCAGGGTAAGCTAACCACCTTGCGCCGGATTACGGATGCAACGCCCCACGTGGGTGATCCTTTATTTTCCAACCCCACGCTGCGCAATTTTGAGCCGCGAGTGGGATTGTCCTGGGACCCGTTCGGTAGCGGGGAAACCGCGATCAGTGCGGGGTTTGGGATGTTCGATGTTCTGCCACTCCCTTATCTCATCCAGTTCAATGAACTCTTTTCGGCGCCATTCTTTCAGGCGGGAAGCGCCACCAACCTACCCGCCGGCTCCTTTCCGAGCGGGGCGTTTGGGATTGTAGCTGGGTCCTCGAACACCTTTCGTCAGGCTTATTTCGATCCCCATCCGCGGCGGAATTACGTCATGCAGTGGAACCTCACGATCCAGCGCGAGCTTGCCAAGGACTTGAGCGCAATGGTCGGCTATGTGGGCTCGCGCGGAGTTCACCAACCTTTTCGGGTGGAAGACGTCGACATTGTCCTGCCAACCCTGACCTCCCGAGGTTATCTGTGGCCGTCCCCCGTGAATAGCGGAACGCGGCTTAACCTCAATGCTGGCCGGATTACGGCCGGATTCTGGACCGGGGATTCTTATTACCACGCGCTGGAAGTGCAGATCAAGAAGAAGATCGCACGCGGCTCGCTTGAAGTCTCCTACACCTGGGGTAAGTCCATAGATACTTCTTCCGGCAGCCTGGTGGGGGATGAATACTCCAATTCGATCTCCAGCCCGCTCTGGTTCAATCCGCGATTGAATCGTGGACTCTCAGACTTTAACGTTGCCCAGAACCTAGAGGTCAGCTACACGTGGGAAATCGGCACGCCGAAGTGGGCGTCGGGGAAGGAGGCGTGGGCCCTGGGGGGATGGGAAATAGGAGGAGTGTTCGAAGCCAGCACGGGCGTGCCTTTCACTCCTGGTTTTGGGGGAGACACGCTCGGCGTGAAAAGCACGGATCCAAACATCGATGTTCCGAAGCTGGTTGCCGGTCCAGGCTGCGGTTCGCTGGTCAATTCGGGAAATCCAGTGAACTACATCAGGACCCAGTGCTTCGCCGTCCCCAATCCTATTACGCTCCGCGGGAACCTCGGTCGAAACACACTCATCGGACCTGGATTGGTGAACTTCGATTTCTCACTGTTTAAGAACAACTACATCAAGAGGATCTCTGACCGCTTCAATGCCCAATTTCGGGCGGAGTTTTTCAACATCTTGAATCACCCAAATTTTGCGCCGCCCTTGGACAACCGAAACATATTTGATTCGGGGGGAGGCCGCGTGGCGAATGCAGGGCTCATTACTTCAACTCAAACGCCATCGAGGCAGATCCAGTTTGCGGTTAAGTTGATTTGGTGATGGATTTGCGAGGCAAACATGAGAACTAGTCGGGCAGTGATTCTCTCCGACGTGCTGAAAACGATATTGCTTGTCATTCCTGCTAGTTTTCGCCATTCCCCCTGTCCTTCACGCACAGCACTCTGCTCCGCTCAAGCTCATTCAGAGTATTCCATTACCCGGATTGAAGGAGGGTGATTTCGATCATTTTACGGTTGACCTCGACGGCCACAGACTTTTCCTTACCGCCGAAGCAAATGGGCTTGTGGAAGTCTTCGATACGCGAACGAACAAGCTC
>Ga0099828_10002048_pt1 | contig 13804 bp, 9 predicted proteins | sample CZO8metaG_2_FD_79338 | JGI IMG/M metagenome (GOLD analysis project Ga0099828, IMG submission 79338) | Vadose zone soil microbial communities from the Eel River Critical Zone Observatory, Northern California, USA - CZOApr15con2H1.8 metaG | ecosystem: Environmental > Terrestrial > Soil > Vadose...
AGCCGAGAAAGCCCGCCAGGATGAAGATGTAGAGTCCGATCTCGAGTTCAGTTGTCATCCTGTTCGACCTTTCGAACCCGTTCAGAGCCTGGCTTTGATTACCTGATAACGAGACAAGATCAGATTGTCGTATTCCACCCCACGACCGCAGCCACAGCGCGTGAATTACGCTCGCCCGAGACCAGAACGCCCAGCAGCTGAGGTGAGCGCTGACCGCGACGCGACGGACTCGTGACCGTGTGGGCGAATGTTTCTCGCCCTGCGCCGGAATCCAGGGTCTTCTCGGCCAATTGTGGACAATCACTTTCTTTCTCCATAGATCGTTGGTGAGGCCTGTGTGGTGCCGTAATCCAGGTCGAAGCCAAGCTGGAGCTTAGCCGCGTCCGACATGAGGCCGGGATGCCATGGCGGATCGAGCACGACTTCAACATGAACTTCCTTGACACCGGGCAACCGTGAGAGTTTGCTCTCCACGTCAGCCTTGAGCACGTTGCCCATCCCGCAACCGGGAGCCGTCATGGACATCTTGATATGAACCCGGTTCCCGCCATGCTCCAGGGGCGCAATCACGCACGAGTAAACCAGACCCAGGTCCACGATATTGACCGGAATCTCCGGATCGTACACGGTCTTCAACTGATCCCAGACCATCTGCTCGCTGAAAGGCCCTTCCCGGATTGCAGGTTCTTGTGCCATCGCCGCGTTGGAGAGCCCGAGGGCATCCGTATCCTTAGCCTCGACACGGTACATGTATGGATGGGGCACCGCGATATCGCATCAACGATGGTCTACCTCAAGGGCGTCCGGAACAGCGACGTGCAGGCGCGGATCAACAAGGGCAGCCTCGCGGCTTTCGCGTAGGAGAATTCTTCCCACTTCCGAGCCGACTTCTGGCCATGAGTAATTTCTGATTTGCTCGTCACTCGGGAGCCATTCGAATTGATGATGCAATCAATCATCGCTTCCCGCGTTCCCGTACCGATTAGGTCCTGGGTCTCATCGTCAATCGACAATGGATTGGTCCAAAGGCGATGCTTCTCCAATCTGATTGAGCTCAAGTGGTTTGCCGAAGCCCTGGAACCGAAACATATCGTTCCTTCTACTTCAAAGTAGATGGAAAGCTCGGTGCCAGAGGTGTGGCCATTGCGATGAATGGCTACACATCAGATGTTGTGGAGTCGGTCGCCAAAGGCAAAGAGCTCAAAGTTCTGTTGCTCGATGGCATGCATTTGTCCAACGTGATTTATGGACATTACACCTTCCAAGAACTGCTTGACCACGCCGGCGGCGGACCATCCCATTAGTAATGCGCCGGAACGAAAGCTGGTTTTACAAACGGCTGGATGGAGGTAGCGGCGGGCTGGTCTGAAACTGTCTGATTCTGAAGGGTCGATTTCTTCAGTTTCGCCCCGCGTCCAATCCTTGGTTGCCAATACGTTTTAACTGCTGAAGATGTTCTTGTTCAGGTATTCATTGCGGAACTTGCCCTGCGGGTCGTACTTCTTACCCAGCTCAACAAACTCAGGCATCTTGTTGTAAATGTCCTTCAGTTCCGCTGGCGACGTTGTAAACAGCTTTCCCCAGTGAGGACGCGCACGAAACGGGACTAACTCTTTCTCGATCACGGGCAATAGTTTCCTTACAGCGGGCCAGTCCTGCTTCCAGGTAAAGTGAATCGCTACGCAAGGTTGTTCATAGCAGGGACTCAACCACAGCTCATCGGCGGCGATCGCTCGGATCTCGGAGATTAGAAGGTGCGGACTCACCTGATCGCGCAGTCGTTCCACCGCCAGAATCGCTTCGACCGCATGCTGTCGTGGAACGAAGTATTCTGACTGCAGTTCCTTGCCGGCGCTGGGAGTAAAACCCATGCGAAAGTGCGGCAGCCGTTCGTACCAAGGACCGGGTACGCCCATCTGCTCGGTACAATTTTCCGCCGACAGTTCCGCAATTGGGTGGAGATTGCGGGTCGCCAGCGTCGCTCCGAAAAATTCCGGAGTAGCGTGAAACGCCTGTCCTTCTTCGACGCGACTCTTGATCCAAACTTCGTTGATGCGCTGCTTTTGCCAATCGGTAAACAAGCTCACGCTATACCCGCTGGACTCGATCGCATCAAAATGATCCTTCAACTGGATGAGCGGCAGATTCTCGTAAACATATTGTCGCATCAGGAATGTTGGCTGAATATCAAGCGTGACCTTCGTGATCACGCCCAGCGCCCCCAACCCCACTACCGCCCCGGGAAATGTACCCCTGTCGCGTTCGCGCGATAGATTCACTACGTCGCCTGACGCCGTCACCATTTCCAGTCCGGACGCCGCCGTAGCCAGATTTCCATTCTTCTCGCCTGAGCCATGCGTTGCCGTGCTGCACGCCCCCGCTACGGAAATATCCGGCAACGATGCCAGGTTATGTAGCGCAAACCCCTTACTGTCAAGATACGGACACAACTGACCATACGTTATACCAGCACCGACTGTCACGGTATGCTTCGCAGGATCGAGTGCAATTACCTTGTCCATCGGCTTCAAGGACAGGAAACCGTCCTTGCTGTCGGCAATATTGTTGAAGCAATGACGCGTGCCGAGTACTTTCAGCTTGCTTTCCTTCTTGACATAGTCCTGCACTTGTTCGAGCGACGCGGTAGCGTACAAGCGGTCGGTGCTGTAGTCGAGATTGCCCGCCCAGTTCTTGAGTTTTTCTCCTCCTGCCCACGCCAGCAGGCGCGATACGGCCGGGATCGCCATTGCGGCAGCGAAGAGCTTGATAAAGGTTCTCTTATTCATAGCTAAACTCCAGGCAGAATCTGAGTTGCTTGCGTCGTGAAGTAGGCATTGTATCGTGCACTCCGGAGTTCTCCTCCCTTCCAGATTCGTTTTCTATGCATACCCCTGGCCGCCGTGGTCCCCAGCATTCCCTTGAGCCGTCATCTCAAGCGATCCCTAGCTTCTTTTGCATCTGTTCGAGAGTAACGCCTTTGGTTTCGGGATAGACGAATAAGACCACGAAAAACTGGAGCCCCATCATGAGAGAGAAAAAAACAAATGGGTATCCGCCGGAGGACGCAGCCAGAAGCGGAAAGATTCCGGAAATGAGCGCATTCATGAACCAGTGAGAAAAGCTGCCCAGACTTTGACCTTTCGCCCTGACTCGATTGGGAAAGACCTCGCTGATAAAAACCCAGATGACTGCCCCCTGAGAAAATGCAAAGAAGGCGATGTAGCCGATCAGCAGCCATACCAGAAGATTTTGGTGGCTCCGAGTAAAAAAGATAGCGGCCACCCCTCCGAGACACGCCGCTGTGCCCAGGGAGCCGATCAGCAGCAGGGTTTTCCGGCCGATGCGATCAATGACCGACATGGCCAGCATCGTAAATAGCAAGTTTGTTCCTCCGATGGCCACCGCCTGCAGATCAGAAGACACTTTGTTGAAACCGGCATAGGCAAAAATATCGTTCAAGTAGTAGAGGATGGCATTGATTCCGGAAAGTTGGTTAAACATCCCGATTGAAACGGCCAGAAAAATCGGGAAACGGTACTTCCACGAGAACAAGGAATCATCGGTGACGTGTTCTGCATCGATCGAAACGATAATTTCCTGGAGTTCCTGTTCGTAATCTTGCTCTCCAGTCATTCGCAGGACGTCCCTTGCTTCCGCAATTCTTTGTTTCTTCACCAGCCAGCGGGGGCTGCGCGGAATTCCAAACAGCATGAAGAGGAAAAACAACGCGGGAACTGCTGGGATACCCAGTTTCCATCGCCACTCGGCGGGGCCAAATTGCATCGTTCCTACAATGTAGTTCGACAGATAAGCAAGCAGGATTCCGAAGACGATGTTGAACTGAAACAAACCCACCAGCCGGCCGCGCCATTTGGCGGGTGCAACCTCTGCGATGTACATGGGCCCGAGTACTGATGAACCTCCAATACCGAGGCCACCGATGAATCGGAAAAGAACGAGCTCCGACCAGTTCCCGGCAAAGGCACATCCCAGAGCCGAGACCAGGTAGAGCACGGCCATAACTCGTAGACTGTCGCGGCGGCCAAACTTATCGCCGGGAATGCCAGCGAGCATAGATCCCAGGATTGTTCCCCAGAGCGCCGCGGAGACGGTCATCCCTAATGCCCAAGGTGACAGATGAAATGTTTCCGTCAGGGCATGGGTGGTACCGGCGATCACGGCTGTGTCGAACCCGAAGAGAAGTCCTCCGAGTGCCGCCACCACCGTGCTCTTCAGAAGATATGAGTTGAGTTTCATAGCACCTTTCGAAGTTTCGATACGATTCCACACCGCGTTGTGGCAATTACATCTCCTGACTATGCTCTAGTCGCGTTCCTTCTCATCCACCAGCGCGGCGGCGCCGGCAATGCCGGCGTCTTCGCCGTAATGAGCAAGCAGCAGGGTGATGTCAAGGGGGCGCGGATTAATGCATGCGCCTCGCCAGCGTTCACGGATCTCATCAAGGAAGGGAGCGAGGAGAGAAGAAACACCTCCGCCGATCACGATGGCGTCAGGCTCCAGGAGATCGATGATGCTTCCGAGCCAATACCCCAACAGGTCCAGAGTCTCGCGCATTACTTCTTGGGCGACGGGATCATTGAGGGCGTGGGCCCTCCCCACCATTTCGCTGCTCACGGCCTGAATATCGCCGCCCGCCATTTCCCAAAGAACCGATTTCGGATTCTGTTCAAGTTTGTGACGTGCTCGTCGGGCGATCGCGGGACCCGCTGCCAGCGTTTCGATGCAGCCGCGTTTCCCGCAATTGCAAAGCGGTCCGTTGTAGTCGATCCCCAGATGCCCGCCTTCCGCCGCGGCGCCAGTCTTACCATGAAAAATGCGCCCATTCAGAATAATTCCTGTGCCTATTCCGGTGCCCACGGTGGCGTAAAAGATGTTTCGATAGCCACGACCCGCGCCCCACTTCGCTTCCGCCAGCGCCGCGGCATTGGCGTCGTTATCGACTCTTACGGCCACGTTGTACACTCGGCGCATTTCCTCGGTCAGCGGGTAGTTATGCCAGATCGGGAGATTGGGAGGATTGATGATGACACCAGTTTTCGGATTCAATGGTCCTGGGGCGCAGATGCCAATGGCTGCGATCTGATTCTGCGAAGACGCGTCAGTGAAAAGCCCTCGAATCGCTGCAGAAACCGCCGCCATACCGTTTGAGGGCGCGCCCGTGGTCAGCATCGGGGTCCGGTTTCGCGCAAGAATTTCGCCTTCGGCATTCACCAGACCGGCTGCGACCTTGGTTCCGCCGATGTCTACGCCAACCACGACACGGGGTGCGTTTTTCATGTGTTATCAGGGCCTATTGCAAAGATAGTTCGACGGCCCGCCTGGCCAGATGATCTTTAGAGCGCTGGGGCCGTTGCGACACCGACGTTCTTGTCGGCACCGCCGTAGTAAAACAGCCAGCGGTTGCCGTCCCGAACCATGCCCTCAACAAATACGACATTCGGAACCTGCCCCACCTTTTCCCATTCTTTTTCGGGCGCAAATACTGGCTCGTCCGAGCGCGCCAGGACTTTGGTTGGATCGTTCTTGTCAAAGAGAACCCAACCTGTTGAGTAAACCAGTTTGTCATCGGCTCCGTTGTAAATGAGAAAGATGCCCTGCGGCGTTATGATCGGCGCCGGTCCCGGCTCTACAACTTGCGAGTCAAACGAACCAGGGCGGCTTGCCAGAATCGGGTGGTCGAGGGCATCCGTCCAATGGAGCAAGTCGTCGGAGTAAGCAACGCCCATTTGAGTGTCCTTCCCCTGTGCGTCAGCCAGATAGTACATCCAATACTTGCCATTGATTTTTTCCGGAACAATGGCGCCGGACTTCGTCCACTTCACATTCCATTTCCCCTTGAAACTCGGCATAATAACGCCTCGCCGCTGCCAATGAACCAGATCTGCGGAGGTAGCCAGACATAGTTGAGCATCTTTCTTATCCGCCGCTGCTCCGTCCACGTTGTTGTATCCGGTGTAGGTCAGGTAGTAGGTGTCGCCAATTTTCTGCAGCCTCGGATCTTCCACTCCGCCGCCTTTTTCATACGGAGCCTCAGAAACCATGACCGGTTCGGGACGGCGAGTGAAGTGACTACCGTCGTCGCTGGTGGCATACCCGAGCGCCGAAGTACCTTTACGATCCTGCGCACGGTAAAGCATCACAAACTTTCCATCCTTCTTCACAACCGATGGATTAAATGTTCCCGCGGACTCGAAACCATCCCCTTTCGGAGACACGATGGGGTCGACGGAGAGCCGGGCCCACTTTCCAAATGGTGGCGTAAAAGGGACGGCGGCCACCGCCGCAAAAGCGATGAGAGCCAGAGCAGAAACGGTTGCTGTTCTGGCTGCGCGGCGTGCGGAAAAACGAGTTTTCATCATTGCAGGACTTCCTTCCTTTACCAAGTACGCAGACCTAAGAAACAGCCCCCAGAGGGCGTTTTGCAGCGATCAGGAGCGAAACTAGCGACTAGTTCAAAACTCGGCCATAAGGTGGATGAAAGACTGCTTGGGCACTGTCACTGTCGCCTCGCTGGCCTTGCCATTCACATTCAAGCGAGCGATATGCTCTTTCGCGGCCGGAATTTGAATGTTTGCCGACCGGGCAATGGCGGTGGGGTTGTACAAAATGAAGTTCAACTTTCGCGGCGGAAACTCTCTTACGTGCACGATGTCGAGAAGGTCAAGGTTCACCAGCATCAACTCCCGGTCGCTGACCTGCCCTAGTGCTTCAAACATCAAGTACATCCATATCGATTCACCCGCGCCATAGATTTCTTTGCCCACATTTCCAGTCATGCCCGCCAGTTCCAGCGTGCCCAGATTTTCGAACGGAATAAATGCCGAGGGGCCCCGCTTGCGATTGCCCGAGCAGTTCTCGAAGAAATAGAAGTTGTTGCGCCGCTGCTGGTCCATAAAGCGCAGCAGGCCCTCGAACACGATTCCCCGCTTCATGACTCCGGTCCAGGGGAGAATGGCTTCCACATTCTCTTTGAAAGCAGGATAGAGGATGGACGCAGCAGCCTGAACCATGCCACGGATGTCATGAGACGTCTGACTGGGATCGGAGTACCAGTAAAACATCCGGAGCTGTTCGTAGAGGAGGTACTTCGCCTCTTCTGTCATGCCCAGTTCTGCCGCTGCCAGCGCACCATAGGCAAGTTCCTGGGGCTCGTGGAAGAGACGTTCCGCGGGCACGGTGTACAGAACATGGACCGCGCGCCGCGCTTCCTCCAGATACTGATTTTCTCCGGTCAATCTGTTTGCCAGGATCGCGGCCCAGGCATATAGACCACCCACGGCATAGTTGGTGCCAGCACCTTCCGCTCGCAAAGTAGCCACTTGGTAATAGATAGGAAAGAGATAGTTGTACTGCTGAGCCAGCTTCTGCGCCGTCCGGAAGGCATCGAGGAAATGATCGATAACTTCCTTTGATCCTGTCAGGGAGCCGATCGCCGGATACTTGATCAGCGAATTCTCGAAGGGATACCACGAATCGGCCCGCTCATCCGGCTTACGTGCGAAGTCGTTGCTGATGCTGTGCGTGTCCGGGTGATAGAAAGCAGGAAGATCCGCGAGAAGATCTTTACATTCGTGTTCGAAGCCGGGCGATGGATGAAGCTGAAGGTAAAGAAGCGAGGGCCAGAGAACATCCGCGACGGTCATCAGTTCGAAGTTGTCGGGGGAGTCATTCCAAAGTTGCGAACTGGCCTTAACGTACGCACGCAACCCGGTATACCCTTTAGCCTCTATCTGCGCCGCGCTCTTGTCCTGCAAGTCTTCCACTGTGCCCGTGGCAAATTCTTTCCAGGAAGTAGCGCAAGCCGGCCAGGTAAGTTTCTCTTCGAACAGGGGAAGCAGAGCTTGCATCCAGCGCGCCACGGATTCCTGCACCGTCAGCAACCGGGTCATGGGCCTTTGCAGCAGCCAGTAAGTGAAGTTGATATCACCTTGCGGCAGCACATCGCCCGTGGCCTGACCTGCCAACAATCCAACGCCGAGGCGCTGGGTGCCGTCGCGCTCGATTTGCGAAAGGCTGGAGCAGCGATAAACGAGAAAGCGCGGGAGATTTTCGATAGACATCCAGCCCATATCGCTCACATCGAAGTACATCAGGGTCTCGACGCCAACCGCCTGGTCCAGAAGATAAACGGCAGGCAGATCGTTGCCATAGGTGCCCAGCGAGTTCCGCGTAGGCTGTTCCAGCAGCACGCGCCGCCAGCTTCCCGATTGGCCTTCCATTAAGGTGGAAGTGGAACTCAGCCAGGTGATGATTTGAGGCTCGATGGAGCTTTTCTGCTGCAACCGCAGCGGCGCCGGGAGATGAAGGGTCGTCCGGAAGCGGACCCAGGGATCGGGATGCTCGGCGCCCACCGCAGTAGTTTCGATCTCGGCGTCCCAATCGTATTTCAGAGGTTTTCCGCCGAGGCCTTCCGCCTCGGCGTTCCCCTCGCATCGAACCCGTAATCCCTCATGTTGCACCCGCGAGGTCACCAGCGGGAACGAGGCCCCGGTCACCAGCGGAACTCCCGTCAGCGTCGCCGGTTTCCAATCGTTGCCAACGCGCAAGAAGTTCTGGTAGGTCAGTGGCGCACCCTCCGGCGATATCCGGAGCCGCTGATCTCCGGACTCAATATTTATGTAGACAGAATCGGTTTCGGCTTCAACCGCAGCGAGGGCGATTCTTTTGTGGATTGCTGCATAGGCCGGCGATGAACTCGCAGCTGTAGCCAGAAGCGTTTTCACAAAGATTCGCCGATTGAGAACATTCATGGGGCTGGAACTACGGTATGAATATGAAGATGATGAGGCCGCTCTGCCCCGGGGGAAGACCGAGGCAGAGCATCACTCACTCAATATTGAACTTTCAAGGCAAATTGAATCTTTCGCGAATCTTGTGTGCCGTTAAGGGCACCGAAGCCACAGGCAAAAACTCCGGGGCATGTGCCCGGAGTGTGAGCTGGAATGAAGGGACCGTTGCCCAGATTTCCGTTGCCTACTCCGAAGACATGGCGGTTAAAGATGTTGAAAAACGATGCCCGGAAGTCGATTGTGGCCCTCTCACCGAAGAGCCTGGTTTTCTTGCCGAGCGTGACGTCTTCGTCCTTGGATGTGAACCCCCGAGCTGAGGCAAGGGACCGTGCTTCGGTGCCAAACGTCAGAGGACCGGCGGGCGAGAATGCCGCGGCATTCCAGAATGGCGTCGTGAGAGGGTTGAAATTACTCTTGTTGGTCTGTTTTACTCCCGGAACTATATTTACGCGCGCAGATCCGGTGAAGTGGCATCCGCCAAACAACACGTCGCCAGCGGTACCTCCACAGGGGCCGTAGACCTCTGTAGGTGTTCCAGATTTGTATTGGACGATGGATGAAACATACCATCCCCCCACCACGCGATCCGCCGCTCCGTTTCCGTTCAGGTAGCGTTTGCCATGTCCAAAGGGCAGCTCATAGAAAAAGCTCGCCACCAGGCTCTGCGGTATATCGAGCTCGCTGACCGCTTTTTCGGCTTGGCGATTGTAAGAATTCTGGCCAACGAATTCGCCCGTGCCGATGAAGCCTTGAACACCGGGTCCCGCTGAATCGGCGTCTGTAAGGTTCTTCGAAACGGTATACGACACAAGAAAACTCAGCCCCGAGGCGAAGCGCTTGTCCAATTGCAACTGCATGGCGTGATAGGTGGAGTTACCCGTGCGATCGGGACTAAAAGAGTTATCCTCCTGGTTGAAGTCACCGTACTGGGGAAACGGCCGAAGCGCTTGGTTAATATTTCCACTGAAGCCAGAGTAAGGCACTGTGACGCCGGCGGCGATGGCATTGGGACAGGTCCCGAGGGTAAGGCACGTGACATTCATTGTCAGGTCGGAGCCCAGAGAAAGATATTTCGGATTCACCTGGTTGGGGATAATGTTCAAGGCCGGCAAGTGAGTGCCCTTGGAGCCGACATAAGCCACGCTCAAGAACAGGTTCGAGGTGATCTGGCGTTGTACGTCGAGATTCCAAGTCTGGGTGTCGGCCGGGCGCCCGGTGTTTGAGGGAACGGTAATCACATTGTTTTGGTTGTTCTGGGCATCGGGCGTAAAAGGTCCGAAATCGGGGAAAATTCTTGTCACCCCATTATCGATTTGGGTGGGGCCGCCATTCGTTAGGTTAATCGTCTGCTTATTGAAAAAGCCCAAGCCGTCCTGGTCGGCAAACGATCCTTCTCTGAGCGGTTCGTAGAAAATACCATAACCACCGCGCAATACCGTCTTATCGTTGATGCTATATGCGAAGCCTGCGCGCGGGCCGAACGCCTTCTTGTAAATATCCTGCGGACGTCTACGTCCGTTTCGATCGGTCCCACTTCCAAAATATGTGTAGGCTCCGAGAATGCCGCCAGCGCCGGGATTCGGAAGCTTGGGGTCAACCATGGAAAAGCGATCGAAGGCTTCACTAGCTGGGACATCGATGTCAAAGCGCAAGCCGTAATTCAGCGTTAAACGGGCATTCATCTTGTACGTGTCCTGGGCGAAGAAGGAATAGTCTTTGTAACGCACACCACTGAAGGCGCCGTAATTCAGGGTCGAGGTATTCACCAGGCCGAAGTCGGCGCTGGCCACAGCGTTTCCGCCGATTCCGTTGAAGCTGGTCTCCAGGGCGTTAAAATCAAATTCACCGGAGGCCTGCGTGAGTCGCCGCACGTTGAATTGGAGCGCGCGAATCTCGCCGCCAAATTTCATGTTGTGCTTGCCTTTGACCCAACTCACGGAATCATTCAGTTGGTAGACGTTGTCCGCGAACTCCGAATCGCCGCAGTTGTTCAGCAGCCCCTCGTAGGGCGTTCCCAGAAACTTGATGCATGGGAAGGTCGCCTGCGACACCCCTGTGAGTCCGATCTTTGCGGGCCATCCTCCGCCGAGACTGTTGGAGCCCTCCTTGCGGTAACGGCGGCTAAATCCAAACAGAACCTGGTTCACCAGCGTCGGAGTGAAAATGTAGTTATCGCTGATGCGAGCATACCGGGTGTGCTGCGGGGTGACGCTGCCCAAAAAGGATGCCAGTTTTGAAACGCCCCCTTGTCGCGTATTGTCGTAGTCGAAACCGCCGGAAATCCTCTGCTTGCCCGAAATATTGTGATCGATCTTGATATCAAAAAGATTCGCGGTCGTGAGTGAAGTCGAGTTGTCAATCACGTTCTGGGTGAGGCCACCGTTGGTGGGTGGCAGCAGGGCAAAAACCTTGGTCATCACCGCGCTCGGCGTGAAATTCGGGTCGTTAGTCAGGACGTTGCCGGGGATAGCAGCATGGGTCGTGGGATCGTAAAGCTGAAGACTGGGGTCGTTACAAACACCACCGTTGAATCCTGCCGTACAGAGCGCGGAAAAGTTGCCACTCCGAAAGTCCTCGTTAGGAACGCTAATCGGATTGTTGCTCCCGTGTGCAAAGCGGAACCCTTCATAGTCAAAGAAGAAGAAGGTTTTGTTCCGTCCATCGTAAAGGTGGGGAATGCGCACCGGCCCCCCCGCGGTGGCGCCAAAGTCATTATAAGTATCGAGAACCCTGGGTACGCCTTGGGCGTTATTGCTCCATCTATTGGCGTCGAGCACGCGGTTCCGGAGAATCTCATACAGCGAGCCGTGCCAGTCATTCGTTCCCGATCTCATCGTGAGACTGACAATGCCATCGCCGGATTCGCCGTATTCGGGAGAAAAGTTACTCTGCAGCACCTTAAATTCCTGTACGCCTTCCGACGAAACGCCCTTATTCCACTGTATGTTGGGCGAAACCAGGGAGATCGAAACGCCGTCCACAAGCACGTCCGTGCTGCCCGATTGGCCACCATTCACCTTGAAAATGTCGTTTGTATTGGCACCCGGGTCGTTCCCCACACTTCCGGTGAATCCTGGGACCAGTTTGATGAATTCAACAGGGTTGCGGATGGTGCCCGGCACCTCCAGCGGCAAGTTCTGGATCAGACTCGTTTGTAATGTCACTCCGATATCGGAGGTCGCCGTTTCAAGCTGCGTAGCGTCGGCAGTGACCGTCACGTTGTCCGAAACGGCGCCAATCTGCATCTGGACGTCCAAGGCAACCGTAGCATCGGTCTGCACCGTGACGCCTTCCCGCGAGTACTTCTTCAGGTTCGGACCTTCTATAGTTACGGTGTACCGGCCGGGCGGAAGGTTCGCCAATGAATAAAGCCCTGCATCGGTGGTCACAGTTGAGATCGTGAGCCCGGTATCCAAGTTTCGGCTCGTCACTTTGGCCCCGCCGACCGTGGCACCACTCGGATCGGTTACGGTGCCCTGAATGTTGCCGTTCGTTGTCTGAGCCAGAACACATACAGTCGATACCAACAGGAACAACGCGCAAGTGCAGACGAGTCTTTTCACAGGTTTCTTCTCCCTATACCGCATACCGCACTGACCAGACTCAACAGCTAGTGTTTTTGCACTATGCTGGAAGCGTAGCGATGTTCGATCCGGGAGAACATCAAGGAAAGGGGCTAACACGTGAATTCATTGTGATTCACATGCACAGACACCCCGTCAAACAAGCGCAGACACATTGGAGGGAAAGGGGTTAGGCTACTTGAATTGAAAAAAGTCTGTGATAGACTTCGTTTTGTCCAAGGGATTCAATCCAACGCATCAGATGATGGCCTCCCCGCAGCCCTCGATTCCACAGCCACAAACCACTGACGATCTCACCAACGATAAGCGCTGGCAGCTCGTACAACGAATTGTTTCCAGTCCGCCCTTCCAGAAGAGCACCCGGCTCAGAGATCTGTTGCAGTTCATCACCGAGCAGACAATCCACGGGAAGGCGCACGAATTAACCGAGCAACACATCGGCAACGCGCTGTTTCACAAACCTTCCGATTACAGCCCCCTGGAGGACAGTTCCGTAAGGGTGCACGCTCGACAGCTGCGCCTGAAACTGCACGAGTATTTCAATGAAGAGGGCCGTAATGAACCGCTCATACTAGACATTCCCAAAGGCTCCTACGCCCCGGTATTCAGAACCCCTCTGAAAACTGCGGACCTCCCCGCGGCCATTGCATCGGTGATTCCAGCCGCGGCTTGGCGCCACCGAGGGTTGGTTCCGTGGGCCCTATGCGGCATTCTGGCCCTGCTGTGCGCAGTCTTGTCGTACCGCGTCATCTCGCACCGGACAGCCGCCGCGGTGGCAAGCACGGCTCCTCTCTCCTGGCCGTTTTCTCAGGTTTTCGATGAGCGGCACCAGACGTTCATTGTGGTTGCCGACAGCAACTATGGAATGGCCAGGATCCTCGCCGGTCAGCCTATATCTCTTGACCAGTATCTCCACCGGGATTTTCTCCTCAGCCCGGCCGTCAACAATATTGGTGAAGCCAATTCTCGACTGCGTGAGTATATTTCGAACTCTTCGCTCACTTCATTCGCGGATGTAGCGGACGTCGTCTCCCTGTTCAAAATGGCAGGTGCGCTGCAATCGCGGGTGTCGGTGCGCTATCCACGGGACTTGAGAATGCGCGATCTGGACCACAACAATTACATTTTCATAGGAAGCGCTGGCTCCAACCCCTGGGTTACCCTTCTCCAGGAGAAGCTTAACTTCCATGAGAGCGAGACCGTCGTGGGGAAGAGCGCCAAAGTGTTCGTGAACAAAAAACCTTTGGCCGGCGAACAGCCACAATATGAAGGTCTGCGCTGGACGGGATCGATAGGAGAAGATTACGCGACCATTTCTCTTCTTCCCAATGAGACTCACGACGGAAGCGTGCTCGCGTTCCAGGGTCTGCAGCAAGAAGGAACCGAAGCAGCGGGCCGGTTTCTCGCGGA
>Ga0099828_10002049_pt1 | contig 13803 bp, 13 predicted proteins | sample CZO8metaG_2_FD_79338 | JGI IMG/M metagenome (GOLD analysis project Ga0099828, IMG submission 79338) | Vadose zone soil microbial communities from the Eel River Critical Zone Observatory, Northern California, USA - CZOApr15con2H1.8 metaG | ecosystem: Environmental > Terrestrial > Soil > Vadose...
CAAGACGATCGAGGCGCTCGAGCGGTTTTCCCGGGCTCGTGAAATGTTTGCCCAGGAAAAGAACCTCGTCTGGCCCTGGCTGGTCGATCTCTATCAGGCCCTGCTGCTCTATCGCGAGAAGCGCCATTTCGAGGCGCGGCGCCTGTGCGCTGGCGCTGCGGACTTCTTCGACCGTTCCGCGCTTCGTGGCAAGGCGGTGTTGGGTCATTTGCTGCTCGCTCGCATTGCGATCGAAATCGGTGAACTGGATCTCGCGCGGCAAGAAACCGAAGTGGCCCTCGGACGGCTCCAACAACTGCAAACTCCTGTATTGACCCAACAGGCGTGGTTCCTGTCCGGCCAAATCGCCGAAGCTCGCGGCGAATCCGCGGCCGCCTACGTTGTCTATCAGGAAGCACGGAAATCGCTGGAAAGCCTGCGGCACCGCCTGCAGCACGAGGAACTGAAGATTTCCTTCATGAAAGACCGGCTGAACGTTTACGAAGCGCTGGTGGATCTCTGCCTACGAATCAAGGCGGCTGCGGAGGCCGCCGCGGAAATCTTTGGCTATATGGAAGCCGCAAAATCGCGGAGCATGGCGGAGATGGTTCTCCCAAGCGGCCGTAGCCTACCCGAACGAGATTCCGGTCAGAGTAAATTGGTGAGGCGCATCCGTGACCTGCGCGAGGAATTGAACTGGTATTACCACCGCATCGAGCTCGAACAGCTCCACTCGGAAAAGCACTCGCGAGGGCGAATTGAAGATCTTCAGGCCCAAGTTCAAGCCCATGAGAACGAGCTATTGCGCGCCTTGCGCGAGCTGCCACCCGACCAGCGCGAAAGCGCGGCCCTCGAAGAGCCGGCACCTGTATCATTGGAAGATGCCCAATCTAAGCTTCCCGCAGATACAACCCTCGTTGAGTTTTTTTTCTCGGGCGAGAAAATTCTTGCCTCGGTGATCACGCGTCGTTCCATTGAGATTGTCCCCGTGACGCTACTGTCCCGTGTGACTCATACTCTTCAATTGCTCCAATTTCAACTGGGGAAGTTCCGGCTGGGCCAGGAATATGTGCGGCGATTCGCCGAACCATTGCTTGGGGCCACCCTGATCCATCTCAAGACCTTATATGAGGAATTGCTTGGACCGCTCGAATCCCAGTTGGAGGGACATCATCTCCTGTTCGTGCCCCATGGCCCTTTGCATTACCTTCCCTTTCATGCGTTGCGCCAGGGAGAAAACTATCTCATCGACAATTTCACGGTTTCTTACGCACCCAGCGCCACAGTCTTCGCCCTCTGCCAGGACAAAGTTGCTTACAACGCAGATCGGTCTTTGGTCCTGGGAATTCCGGATAAGAACGCACCTGAAATTCTAGCTGAAGTGCAATCGGTCGCAGGATTGCTGCCACGGCCTGAACTTTTCCTCGGCGAAAGCGCCACGGCCGCTGTTCTGCGCGAGAAAGGGCCGGACTGCGGCCAATTGCATATCGCAAGCCACGGCGTCTATCGGCAGGACAACCCGATGTTTTCCGGCATCCGCCTCGGCGACGGCTATCTCAATCTGTACGACCTCTATCACATGAAATTGGGCGCCAACCTCGTTACCTTGAGCGGATGCGCAACAGGAATGAATTTCGTAGACGCCGGAGATGAATTGATGGGACTCCAGCGTGGGTTGTTTCGTGCCGGCGCCGCCACTCTCATGCTCTCTCTCTGGGATGTGCACGACCGCACAACGGCTGACCTGATGCTTCACTTTTACACATCTTGGACTCAAACACACAATGCGGCGAAGTCACTCCAGAGCGCCATGGGGAGAATCCGCGAATCTCATCCCCATCCCTACTTTTGGGCCCCCTTTATCCTGATAGGCAAACTCGCTGAATCCACGCCGCTTAGGTAATTTTTCTTCCGCCTCTATTTTTTGCGCCCCCTCGCACCCTTTATAAGTGAAGGGCCAAACTGGCCCGCGCAGCCGGACGAGGCGATGCGGGCAAGGAGGAACGGATGAGGGGCGGGAAGCGGCACTACTCGATGGAAGAATGGATCGACTTTGCCCGCAAAGTTGTGGAACCGAAAATTTCCACGGAGATGCAACAACACCTGGACTCTGGATGTGAACGCTGCCGACCGGTAGCGGCACTATGGCGCAACGTCGACCAAGCCACGAAGGCGGAAGCGGCTTTTCAACCGCCATTCGGCACCCTTCGATCAGTCAAGGCTGCCTTTGTATCCGCGAAAAAAGAAGAGGAAACACCGGTATTGGTTTTTGACAACATTTTGCAGCCTGCCTTTGGGATGCGCTCCTCCTCAACTGAAGTGCGGCAGTTGTTGTACCACATTGGGCCATACTCGTTGGACTTGCGAATCCAGGCCACGCAAGAAGGCAGACAGATTGTAGTTACAGGACAACTGCTGAATTACGATGTTCCTCAACATGGGTTACCGGAATTCGCGATTCAGCTATCGAACCGGGAATCGATGGTGGTCGGCGTAATTCCCAACGAATTTGGAGAATTCCGGGCCGAATTGACGAACAGCGGCGGGCTTGAGCTGAAGCTGCTCCCTCCGATTGGGCGGCCATCCGTCATTTCTCTGGTGGACATCGTGGCCGCGGAATCTGGAGGGGCGGAATGACCGGGGGCGTCGCCATCTATCGGTCAAGTTTACTGTCGGAAGTACGAAAGTACCGGTCCGCAGTAGAACAACTGAGTAGTCTTGAAGCACCACTCGTACCATTGGCGAAGGCTGTTGCACGCGCAACACTGTACGCGTCAACTGCGATGCTTCTGGGCGAGAAAATAAGAAAGAGCTGAGGTTACCATTCATCACATGAAACGCACAATATGGATTCTTGCTGCTCTGATCGCATTCACCTTTTTCCAGGCGTCACCCGCGGCGGCTGATCAAAGATTAATCGTACGCACGACTTCTCTCCCTGCCTTGCAGAGCGCTTGCCTGCTGAATCTCTGTAAGATTGTAGGGTCCCTGGACGGCACCATCAATCAACTCTTCCTAGTCACCGTGTCCGATTTGCTTCCGATTCAACCGGTCGAGCAAGCCCTCCAACTCGTCCCCGGTGTGGTGGATGTCGAGGTTGACCTTCTGCAGAGCTTCGGGCGAGGCGTTCCCCTGCTGCATGGGATTCCAACAGGCCTCTTTCAGCAGCAGCCCATCACTTATTACGGCTCGAATGTTTGGATGGGATATGCGCAGCAGCCCGCTAGCGGCATTATCCGGCTGGGCCAAGCGCGCACGAAGTTCCAAAAAACGGGTCACGCCATCGTGGCCGACATTGACACCGGCGTGGATTTTTCCCACCCGGCCCTGCAGGGGGTTCTGCTGCAGGGCTACGATTTTACGCGCAACCGTCCCGGCGGAGATGAGATGGCAGATGTGTCCGGCGTCGCGCCCAACAACTGCGTAACGGGATGCTCCTCAGGAAATGTTAACCAGTCCACGGCAGCGGTGCTCGACCAGTCCACCGCAGCGGTTTTGGACTCCCCACAGTATTCCGCGTTTGGTCATGGGACCATGGTCGCCGGATTGATTCATCTTGTCGCGCCCACCGCCATGCTCATGCCGCTCAAGGCATTCCGCTCCGACGGCACCGGCTACACCTCGGATATTCTGCGTGGCATCTACTACGCTGTGAAGAATCATGCTGAAATTATCAACATGAGCTTCGACTTCACAAGCTATTCGGGCGAGGTGGCGCGGGCCATTGCTTATGCGCAAAACCATGAAGTGACCTGCGTGGCCTCCGCAGGGAATGAAGGGTCATCCCACATCGTCTATCCCGCCGGACTCTCGCGCGTATTGGGTGTCGCGTCGACGAACGACTTCGATCAGCCCTCGAGTTTCTCAAATTTTGGCCCACAAGATGTGTGGGTTGCCGCGCCGGGCGAGGACATCATTTCCACTTATCCATTTAAGACCTACGCCTCTGAGTCCGGCACATCGTTCAGCGCACCCTTGGTCTCTGGGACTGTGGCTCTGTTGCTTGACATCAACTCGGAGGCGGCGCCATTCGACTTGGCTTCGGCCATCGGGCACGCCAAGCCGCTAAGTCCCAGCATGGGACACGGCCGCCTGGATGTTTATGCGGCGCTAACGTACATTCGCTCAATTACTACCGAGTGGTAGTGGAGGTTGAATCGTATGTCACTAACAATTGCGAGCGCCGAGATGATTTCCCAGCTTCGGCGCTCCTCCCTCCGGATCAAGGAACTGGAAGACAGCTTGCTAATGCAGCGCACATCACTCATCTGCGCCTTCAATCAACTCGTGGACCTGAAGGACCTCAACACGGGAGTTCACAGCACCCGTCTAGCGGAGTGGGGCCTTCGCGTCGGGCAAGAACTAGGCCTCAAGGACCGCGAATTGAATGGGCTGGAAGTTGCGGCGTTATTGCACGACATCGGCAAAGTTGGAATCCCCGACGCGATTCTCCGCAAGCCTGCCAAGCTCGATGATCAGGAATATGCCTTGATGAAGAAACATCCCGAGTACGGTTGGGCTGTGCTGCGGATGCTTCCGGGATTTGAGGAGGCGGCTCTGGCCATCCTCCACCATCACGAGAGCTTTGATGGAAAGGGCTATCCCGCCGGCTTGAAAGCCACCGAAACCCCGATTGCTTCTCGAATCGTTTCTGTGATTGATGCGTTCGACGCGATGGTCTCTTCCAGGCCGTACCGCAAAGGATTGCCAATCGAGGAATCCATCCGGCGGTTGATTCTTGCTTCCGGGACTCAGTTTGATCCCAGCGTCGTGAACTCGTTTTTGCCGATTGCACAAGCAGAAATGGCATCTGTCTTCGAGGCGGCGGGAACCGAAGTCTGCGCAGCCCTGTAGGCCCCGGTCAATCCGTGTGGCTCGGCAAAATTCCCCCGGCCACCCTCGATCACTACCCGCTCTGGAACATTGAGGAACTCTTCGGGCGGAAGCCGCAGAATCCCCGGGCGTTTCTGTTTCCAAGCTGAGCACATCCCCCGACACCCCCTTGCGGGCCCCCGATGGGGGTGAAATCATGAATTCAAGGTGTCTGTACAAGCCCCCGCCGGACTTCCGCCGCAATTGGTCTCCCAACTGGCGCACTTGGCCGACGATCCCTCGCGGCAGGAATTCCTGCGCTCGCATCCCCAGTTGCAGGAACGTTCCATCGTCTTGCTCATCACCGAGGAAGTCGTGCGCACGGCGCGTCAGAACGTCGAACACGCCGAACGCCTCGCGCAGGTAGCCGCCTGGCTTTCTGAAATCTTGAACGACGATTTCTGCCGCGCGCGCAGTGCCCGCGCAGCCGGGCACGTCTTGGGCATCAAGGGCAAGCACCACGAAGCTCTGCAGAGTTATGAGAAAGCGACCGGCCTGTTTTATGTGCAGGGCGACGAGGTCGAATCCGCCATCACGCTGAGCGGATCGCTGCAGCCGCTCATCTATCTGGGCCGCTACGCAGAGGCCTACGGCCGGGCGGAGAAGGCCCGCGGCATCTTCAAACGTCACGACGATCGCCTGCGGCTGGCGCGGCTCGATGTCAACGTCGCGAATATCCTCCATCGGCAGGACCGCTTCGAAGACGCACTGGTGCTCTACGGCCGGGCCCGGCAGACGCTCGAAGAATTCAGCCAACATCGCGACGTGGCAGTAGTGCTGACCAATATGGCAGTCTCTTGCATCAGCCGCTACGACTTTGCCAGCGCGCTCGCGGCCTATCAGCAGGCGCGAATTTACTGCGACCTACACAACATGCCATTGCTTGCCGCACAGGCCGATTACAACATCGCCTACCTCTATTTCCTCCGTGGCGAATATGCGCGGGCCATCGAGCTCTACGGGGCCTCGCGCGCCTTATCCGACAAAGTAGGTGATGCCTACCACCGGGCACTCTGTGACCTCGACGAATCGGAGATGCACTTGGAGCTGAATCTGCCGCTGGAGGCTGAGTGGTTCGCGCAGCAGGCGTTCGCCCGCTTCGAGAGTATGCAGATGGGTTACGAAGCGGCGAAAGCTCTGGCCTTCCTCGGCATCGCGGCCAACCAGCAGCGCAAGCCGTTTCTTGCGCTTGAACTCTTCGCCAAGGCTCGCGTGCGTTTCGAGAACGAACAGAACGTCGTGTGGCCCGCGCTGCTGGATCTCTACTCGGCGCTGGTGCTCTACCACGAAGGCCGCGCTTACGAGGCCCGGCGGAGCTGCGATGCCGCACTGCGCTTCCTGGCGCATTCCTCGCTCGCGGGCAAAGCGGCTCTGACCGAGCTGCTGCACGCCTCGCTGCACCTGGCTGCCGGCGAGGCCACCGCGGCGCGCTTCTGGTGCGACAGGGCGCTCGAGCGCATCGCACGGGCCGACTCCCCGGCGCTTCGCTACCTGGCTTACCTCGTCCTCGGCCGCGTGCTGGAGGCCCAGAAGGACGCCCCGGCGGCGTACCAGTCCTATCGCAAGTCGCTGGCGGCGCTGGAAAGCCTGCCCACGCAGCGCCAGGCGGAAGAACTGAAAATCCCCTTCGTTAAAAACAAACTCGCCGTGTATGAAGCCCTCGTGGCTACCGGCCTGTCCCTGCCGGACGGGCAGCAAAACCAGGAGACAGCTTTCGCGGCCATCGAAAAGGCGAAGTCCCGTCAGCTGGCCGACCTGATCGCCTTTCGCGCGCACGCCTTGCCCGCCCCGGCAAGCACTCGCAGCGGCCTGGTCGAGCAGGTCATGAGCCTGCGCGAGGAGCTGAACTGGTACTACCGCCAGATTGACCTTGGAGAGCTGCGACAGGAAAAGCGCTCGGCCGAACAGCTAGCGCGCCTGCGCCAGCGCACCCGCGAGCACGAAGCTCATCTGCTCAAGACGCTGGGCGAGTTGCAGGCGACCGATGAGGAGTTCCTCTCCTTGCAAAATGCGGCCACCGTGCCGCTGGAATCCATCCGTGAAGTGCTGGAACCCGATGCCGTGCTGGTGGACTATTACCAGGCGCAGGAGACGATCTATGCATGTGTGGTGGGCGCCCGGAACTTTAGCGTGGTTCCGCTGACCCCCGCCGCACGGGTCCAAAACATGGTTCGCTTGCTGCAGGGCCAGTTCGCCCAATTCCGCCTGGGAGCTGATCATTTGCGCGAGTTCGCTAAGCCCATGCGCGAGGCCACCCTGCTGCCTCTTCAGGAGCTGTATGATGAGCTCCTCGCGCCTCTCCGCGGACAACTTGACGCGCGTCACCTGATCATCGCGCCGCACGGCTTCCTGCAGTACTTGCCCTTCCCTGCGCTGTACGACGGCGAGCGGTTCCTGGTGGAGGACTTTGCGGTCTCCTATTCCAGCAGCGCCAGTCTCTACTACTTGTGCTGCACCAAGAAGCAGTCGGTGGAGGACCGCGCCCTGGTGCTGGCGGTTCCCGATGGGCATTCGCAGCAGGCCGTCGAGGAGGCGGAGGCCATTGCCGCCGCGGCCCAGAACGCGAAGGTGTTGGTAGGTGAAGCGGCGAGCGATGCTGCCCTTCGAGAGCAAGGCCCCGGGAGCCGTTACGTCCATCTTTCCACTGGGGCCATGTTCCGCGGCGACAACCCGCTGTTTTCCTCTCTGCGACTTGGGAATTCGCAGCTGAGCTTGTTTGCCCTCTACCACCTCCGTTTGCCATGCGAATTGGTCAGCTTGAGCGGCTGTGGCCCAGGCCTGAATCCGGCTGGCAACGGGGAGGAGCTTGCAAGTATGCTCAGGGGCTTGCTCTACGCCGGCGCGGAGGCCGTCCTCACGAGCATTTGGAACGTGCCAGGGGCCAGCACCAGCAAGCTTCTGGGGTCCTTTTACCGCTACCTGAATGGCCCTTGTGATAAGGTAGGGGCCATGCAAAAGGCCATGCTCGAACTCCGGGAGGCCTACCCCCACCCCTACTTCTGGGCGCCTTTTGCGCTCTATGGCAAGGCCGGCGCCCGCTGACACGAACCTCCTGGATGGCATCTGAGAACCTTGGTACTCACAGTACTTAGTCACTCAGCGGCGACGCGTCTCAGCCAGGCGGGAGCTGCTCCCTTCACTTTCGTCGCAGCTTGTCTTGCCGTTATGTCCGGACACCCCGAATGTGCCAGTTGACCAGCCACGAATTAGTCCCAACTAATACACTGTAAATAAAACAGATAGCCACTAGACCCAATTGGGTTAGGAGGAGCGGAATGCCCGCACCATTGTTCTTCCTATGGCCAGGGGCTTGCAATGACATTCACTAGGTACTACTTCCCGGTGGTACGTAAGTTGGGTGGGGCTAGGACGCCCAGTCCATTGTCCCGTTTCAGGTTGGAACGCTACCCTACTCGGGTGCAAAGGAACCACAGAGAACAAGCCCTGGGCTACGGAAGCTCCTCTACAAGGAGAAGTGAGATGGGAAAGCGCATTCTAATATGGGTGGGCACTCTGGTCCTGCAAGTCGCCCTCGTCCCGGTGCAGGCAGCAGCGGGCACAATCAGCTACATGCTGCGAACGCCCACCCCCGCGCAAGCCCAAGCTGTCTGCCATCACTACGGACTGCAGTTGGTCCGGAGCCTCAATAACAACGACCTCTACCTAGTTACGGCCTCGGACGTCCTCCTGCCCGATCTTCTGAAGCAGTGGGTCAAGAACGACCCCGACGTGAAGAACCTTGAGGTGGACAACAAGGCGGTTGTCCCCGAGACCGCTCAGTCGTCCCCCACGCCGTACGTTCCGCCGATGCCGGTGACGATGCACGTGACCGACGACAAGTTGGTCCGGCTGTATGGTCGGGGCGCCTGGGTCGGGTATGTGCAGCAGCCGGCCATGTACCTGACCAATGCGGCCACTGTGCAGCAGCAAAACCTCACGGGTGTCGGAGTGGTTGTCGCGATCATTGATACCGGTGTGGACCCGATGAACCGCATCCTGGCCCCCGTGCTTGTGCCCGGGTATGACTTCACGCGAAACATTGCCGGATGGGCCTCCGAGCTCGCCGACCTCAACCAGTCCACCGCCGCCATCCTTGAGCAGTCCACCTCGGCCATTCTCGAACAGAAGACGGTGATGCAGCTCAACCAGTCCACCGCGGCGATTCTCGAGCAGTCCACCGCCGCGATCCTGGAAGGGCAGCATGTACCGGCGTATCTCGGCCACGGCACCATGGTGGCGGGCCTGGTGCACCTGGTTGCGCCGTCGGCGAAGATCATGCCGCTCAAGGCCTTCCGCGCCGATGGCAGCTCCAATTCGTCCGACGTGGTCCGGGCCATCTACCATGCGGTGGACAACGGCGCTAAGATCATCAACATGAGCTTCGAGATGTCACAGTTCTCGGACGAGTTAATGCGCGCCATCAATTATGCGTCCCGCAAGGATGTGATCTGTATCGCTTCGGTTGGCAACGAGGGCCAGCACGTCTTGGTGTACCCCGCGGCCCTGGGCAACGTCGTGGGGGTGGCCTCCACATCACAGCAGAACCAGCCGTCCTCGTTCTCGAATCTGGGTCCGGACCTGGTTGCCGTGGCCGCTCCCGGCGAAGCGCTGGTGACCACCTACCTGGGCCCGCACTACGCGGCCGTGTGGGGCACGTCGTTCAGCTCGGCCTTGGTGGCCGGTGGCGCGGCCCTCGTGGTGGACGCGGCGAACCACAACACGGGTTACCAGATGCAGGTGGCCGATGCGCGGCGCGCGTTCTCCCAGGCCAATCCGGCGTGCTCCCCGAAGGGGGATCTCGGCGCCGGCTGCCTGGATCTGAACCAGGCCGTGCAATACATCAAGAAGCTCAATCTGCCTGCTACGAGCCACTAGCGGTAAGTCATTGAATTCGTTGGTGGGCCTGGGTTGACTCGAACAACCGACCTCACCCTTATCAGGGGATTCCCGACTTTAGGCGGCGTTAGGCTCCGCTGAAAAAACAGCCACTTAGGACATTCGGCTTTATGCTGCGATAGGCTCTTTTAGCTATCCTTAAGGACAGTTTCGAGGACAGTTTGCACCAAAATAGAGCAGTGCAATATTCGCGCCATCAGGCAGTTTCTGCAGGCGGGTCAACTAGTGCGCCACTCCAAATCCTGGGAAATGCGTCCCAACGCGTACTCAACTCCGCGTCTAATCCAAGATTGAAATACGCATTTGTTAGCTTGAACAATCGCAACGCTAAGTTGTGCGCGCGCATCAGTGAATCGTTCGCTTCCGCTTCAGGCAGGTCTTTGTAAACCAAACCTGCATCAGTTTTTTCGAGCCGCGCTTCCAGTCCAAACGGCGTTGGGTGCATTAGATTGGTGGGCATCAAATAGCAAGCCGCATAAAGTTTCACTAGGCCTGTGCCTGTCGCAGCGTCTACCTGTTCCGCCATAGTGGGGACATCGACTCGCGTCCATGCTTCCTGAGTTATCGGCTGGTTGCACTTCTTGCAGATTTCGGATTTTAATTGGGCTCTTACTCGCCTTTGTTGCTCATCGAGTTTTGCAATGGTCTCGGCTGGAACTATATCTCTGACCTGTGGAATGACCTTCAGCGTCCTATTCCAAACTTTCAATTTCTCGATGACTCCGTGGTCATCGAAAGCTTTTGCCTCTTCTGGTTTCAAGGCGATGAATGATGCAGTCACCAAATGTTCGTACATCACGCGTAGCATCATCTTTGCGGCGAATCCTCTACAGTTGCCAGCGAGAATAAACACATCATTGAGGACATCGAAAGTGGTTCGCGCAAGGTAGAACACAATTATTTGCGCTAGTCTCAGCGCGGTGTCTTTCTCCAGCTCTTGACCTTCTGGCTTCGTCTGTGGCGGCTGATTGTACTTTTCGAGTGCCATATCCCACATCTTGTCAGCCAGATTTTGCAGTTCGGTGAACTCCCGAAGGAAGGGAACGTGTAAATCCAAAAAGTTCTTGTGAATCTTAGAATATCCGACGACGGCCATATCGGGCATTTGGGTTTTCCTTTGCATCAATGAGCGACCAATCTTCCAAAGGGCAAACGCTAGAATGATGCCTGCGACCGCAATGTATCTTGCGTCGGCTTTTCGAAGCAAAGCAAATATTGATGGAATGTAACAGGCGAATGCCCGCATGGACCCAAAGAGCGGGTCTAAAATCCACTGCGGTACGTTTTTTCGAGAGGTAACGGTTTCTCGTACTCCACTTCCGTCTTTACTCGGGTTTTCGTCGCCACAAACCATTTTGGACGCGCCAAGCGGATATCTTTTGAATTTCGTAGCCTTTTCCTGGCCGACGCGAGATATATTCGCGCGCCTCAACTTTCAGGGCAAATTCCACGAGTGATTTGTCTTGCCTTTCGACTAAATTACGGTCAGGGTCGAGCACATACCAAAGTGGGCCTAGCCAGGTGTCGTCAAATTCAGAGGCACTCTCAATTTCGGAACGCGTCCAAGAAAAGTCCGCCATTGCCACTGATATCGCGTGCTCTTGAGAGATTGCAGGAACGGGTTCGAATTCAGGTTCCGCCGACTTTCCGCTTTGACGGATGTGAAAGACTCGAAAAGTTTTCATCTTTGTCTTCTCCCACCGAATCCTTCCAGATAATAGGAAGCGTGAATCGGAACTTCACTCTTTTATTTAAGCGTCATGCTCGGGGTTGATGGCGTGCACGCGTATGTTTTGAACAACGGTCTCGTCTGTTCCACGGTAGCGCGCGTGCTCTGTCACAGTCATTCTTGCCGAAGCACGACTACCGACAGGAATACCAGCACCGTGAATGTCCGTCCACCAAACGAAGCAATGTCCCTGGTCATCACGGAATCGGAAACGATGCCGAATATGGCCCCGCCTGTGGAACGCGATTACATCAACGAGCGTCACCAACAATTCCAGGCGCTCGCCTAGCTTTCCCACATGTCCAGCGGTAAACGCGGGCTTCCCGCGAATTACACGCCTGACAAAAAGCAGTACGACTACAGCCGAGATGATGATGAACGCCGCCATTTCGCTCTTTTCGCAAACTTTGTGCCGCCTTACGCGTCCAACTTAATTTCTTTCTGTCTCAGTTTTTTCATCAAGGCTGTGACGTTCTTCGGAAGGCGAATCCTGTGAATCTTAGGGGTCGCACTGTTGGCCGTCGGCATCGCGGCGATGAGCACGCCTTCAACTTCATCGCGGTGCTTCGCGTTGGGTACCACGAACGCGGAAAAGTGTGTCCAGAAGTTGTAATACCTTCCTCTGGGATTCGTGGCGTGCGCTCGAACGCGACGGAAGAGTTTTTTCTGGGTCTGGCCAACGTAGTAGGGTTGGTCATTCCGGAACAGGACATACACCCCCGGCTCTCTCAGGCGTTCCTTAACTTCGGGCCAGCCGTCGAAGTCGAACACCCAGCGGGGCCACATTTGGGCCGCAGCTTTGACTATGATTGGGGGCCGCTTAGTCATGCCCACTTCCAGATTCCATTCTCCGAAATGGGGCGACGCCTAGCCAGACGGTACTTTGGAGTGATTGCCTTAACCAGTACGGTAGCGTAAGATTTAGTTCCGCTGTTGCTCCCAGCGTGCGGGCGGCTCAGCCATTTAGGACATGACCCCCCTTGAAGCAGTTGCCGGGCCGCCCGCCTGATAGCGCGCCTTGCACACGGCGCGCCGGTCGTAGACGTACAACGCCGATTCGGAATTCATAGATGGTTTTCAAGTGCCTCCAATTTTGCTGATGCCTAAAGTTTCCAAGATTTCGCGTGCAGTGGGAGGTCGCCCATCCAAGATTAAGATTATCACTCCGAGAAATCCATTAATGGCTGATAAAGCTGCCAGAATTGGCGTGACATCCGATTCTTCTGGAGCGAGCCCAAACGTTGTGGCGTGTGGCACCATCGAACCGAACCGGTAGAAGACATCGTAGAGCTTGCGTAATCCTACATCTTTCGCCATTTGTTCAATGCTTTTCTTGTTCGTTATGAAACCGTCCAAATCAGGTAGAAAGGTCTTGGTTACATCTTCGCCGCTCGATTTGTTCCGAAGGCGCGCTCTACCACCGACGAGATTCACACGCAGGACCTTGGCCATTTCCGAAACCGAGAACTTCTTGAATTCGGCAGCATTTTTATCCGATTGAGATGCCCAAGCTATCCGAATGCAGTCCTCACAAAGTACCCGCGCTAATACGAAGAGCGGAATTTCCAAGTCGGAAATGCGAAAGGACGCTTCACCCAACTGGATTGCTCGATTTGTGAAATAGAGATGGATTTCACCGTGTACATTTTCAGAATTGAAATAAGCGCAGTTCTTGGTGCGGGCGCGCAAGGCATCAATCTTCTGACGAATTCTCATTGCGTATTCGTCCGCAGAGAGGGCTTTGCGATTTGGCATTTCGGGAGCCATCTTAACAGGGGTTTGGAGGAAAACGACCACCGACGGCGAGCATGGCGGCCAACTGATTAAAGTCGGGACCTGTGCTATGATTCAGAGGTGCGCGGCGCGTAAGCGCGAAGCTGTGATGAAGACGTAGGGCGGCGCGGCAAGTGATAACCTGCCCAAAGTGTGGAAAGCAGCACGAAAATTCCAAGGGAGTATGCCCCTTCTGCTCCGTTTCCCTTCGCATGGTTAAACGCCAGCGGGAACGGCCATCGGAAATGTTGGGCTCGGTGTTTGAGTGCAAGAAATGCGGACGGGAGATAACGAAGTGGAAGACGGTCAAGGTGCCTTATTACCCAGACAATCCGAATAGCCCATGCTTTGAAGATGAGGTTCCTGACCACACCTGCCCGCCGTCGGTGATGCAACATTGATACAAGAGCGCGCTACCTTGGCGATACACTTTTTCGTAATCGCTTGATTTCACAACGTTAGGCCCGTAGCTCAGTTGGTTAGAGCGCTACCCTGACACGGGGATTTTGCCCTTCGCCCACGTTTGTTGACCTGTGCCCACGTTGCAAAATCAA
>Ga0099828_10002056_pt1 | contig 13766 bp, 6 predicted proteins | sample CZO8metaG_2_FD_79338 | JGI IMG/M metagenome (GOLD analysis project Ga0099828, IMG submission 79338) | Vadose zone soil microbial communities from the Eel River Critical Zone Observatory, Northern California, USA - CZOApr15con2H1.8 metaG | ecosystem: Environmental > Terrestrial > Soil > Vadose...
CCGCTGGACTACCTCAAGAAAGTTTTCGGCCTCAAACGGGCTTCTGGATAAAAGCAGAGCCGCTCTCTTCCACAAGCGCGCCGATCTCTTCGGTGCGGGCGTATGCCATGGTGAACACCACGCGCCCGGCAAGCCGCAGGGTGACGGCCACAGATCCAACTGTAGAGTTCGCGGCACCGTGATCTCGCCGGCATCTTCAGGGCGGTGGCCACCAGGTCCACAGAGCCCTCGTTCCAGAACTTGGAGCCTTCGAGCGCAGAGCCGCGAGCGGGCTCCCCGGCACTGCAAGGACTGTGGGGCGAAAAGCTTTCGGGGAAACCGTTGGCGAAACTAGCACGCCTATTTCAGAACGGGCAACTAAGCCTTGGCGGTGCTTGGTCCTGTCTTATAATAGTTTTATTCGGAGTAAGAGTTGGCGGCTGAGAGAATCCTCGTAGTAGACGACGAAGAGGCCATTCGGGAAGTCGTCGCAACGCTGCTCGAAGCGCAAGGTTACCAGTGTATCGCAGCCGGGAACGGCCGGCTGGCGCTGGAGCACCTGGAGAAGGACTCGCTCGACCTGGTGCTCAGCGACATGGTAATGCCGGAGATGGACGGCCTGAAGCTTCTCGAATGGCTCCGAGCGCACGACGGCGATGTCCCCGTGATCATGGTTACGGCCATGCACGACCTCTCCACCGCGCTCGAAGCCATTCGCCGCGGCGCTTACGACTACATCCTCAAACCCTTTGAAAAAGATCAGCTCTTCCTCAGCGTCCGGCGGGCACTCCAACACCGGCACCTGGTGCTGGAAAACCGCAACTATCAGCGCAACCTGGAAAAACTCGTCGAGGAGCGCACGGCACAGCTCACCGGCGCTTTGACCCAGCTTGAAAAATCCTACGACTATACCCTGGAGGCGCTGGGCGGCGCGCTCGACCTGAAGGACGCCGAAACCGAAGGGCACTGCCAGCGGGTAACGGCCTTCACCATCTCTATCGCGAAGGCTATGCAGGTGGACCCGCAGTTGCTCCCGTGCATCGCCCGCGCGGCCTTCCTGCACGACATCGGCAAGATGGCCATCCCCGACCAGATCCTGCGCAAGCCCGGCCCGCTCACCGATGAGGAGCGCCACATCATGCGGCGGCACTGCGAGATTGGCCACGCCATGCTCAGCCGCATCCCATTTCTTAGCGACGCCGCGGAAATCGTTCTGGCGCACCAGGAGTTCTACGATGGCACGGGTTACCCGCGCGGCCTGCGCGGCGAGGGAATCCCGCTCGGGGCGCGCATCTTCGCCGTCGCGGACGCGCTCGACGCTATGATCTCCGATCGGCCTTACCGCCGCGCGCTGCCCGTCTCGCACGCCAGAGAAGAAATCAAGCGCTGCGCCAGCACGCAGTTTGATCCCGCCGTGGTCAAGGTGTTTCTCTCTATGCCGGATACGCTTTGGGTCGAGCTGCACGAAAACATCGGCGCCCCCTTCCGCCTCTCCCAGCTCAAAGACCTGTAGTCGTTATGGGCAACTCAGGATGGGCGCCAACAGCGGTGCCGCTACCAACCTCGTACAGCCGCTTGAAGAAAAACAAAAGGCGACCCGTCCCAGAGGACGGGTCGCCCCAAGCTGCGGACTCGCGGTTGCAAGCCGCGACGGAGCTAACCCTAGAAGTAGAACTTCAACGCCAGTTGGGCAATTCTCGCCGCGATGCGGGTCGATGTGATTCGCCCGAATCGAGACGAGTTGATATTTCCCGAAGGATTGCTGAACTGCGCGTGGTTAAAGAGGTTGTAGAACTCCCCCCGGAACTGGAAGTACTTCTGCTCGGTTACGTGAATGTCTTTAAGGAGCGCGAAGTCAAAGTTGGCGATACCGGGTCCGTGGATGGCGTTGCGCGGGGCATTGCCCAGTAACCCATTCGCTAGAGCCCGGCTGGAGGGCGCAGAGAAAGCGAAGGCGGACTTATCGAAATATGAGTTGGTGCTGCTGGCGCGCGGGTCAAGGATTGTTACTGGCCCCACTAGGTTAGGCCGGCACCAGGTGTCGTAGTACAAGGTTCCCCTGCTGGCAAGGCACCTGTCGCTTGTATCGATAAGTGGAATCGGGAAGCCAGTCTGGAATGACGTAATGCCGCTGAGCGTCCAACTCTCTAGGACATGCTTTAAGATAGAATTCGACGGTTTCGGCAAGGGCAGCGTCCAGTCGTAAGTGATGACGAAAATGTGCCGAGCGTCAAAACCCGAGAAACCGTTGTCCCGCTTCGGATTCCCCGGGGTCTGTCCGTTGAACAATCCGCTGTCCTCGAGTCCGGAGCTGTTGTCAATGGACTTGGAATAAGTGTAGTTCCCTCGGAGGAACAAACCGTGGGACAGGCGCTTCTCCACCGAACTCTGGAAGGAGTTGTAGTGAGAGGTGGCGATGCTTTGCTGCAGGCCGAGTGATCCGTAAATATTTCCGTCCAACGGCGATATCCCGGGGACACCGGACGTTAGGCTGAACGGCCTCGCGTTGCGACAAAGTGGAATCGTTGCGCATTTCACGGTATCCACTGGATTTAGCTGGGTAGTATTGAACAGATTACGGCCCTGCGCCCCGACATATCCAAACCGCAGGAGGAGATCCCTCCTGAGTTGACGCTCGATGGTCAGATTGAAGTTCATGGCTTTTGGCGTTCTCAGGTTGGGGTCGAGGATGCTGATGCCAAAGGGCTCGGACCCAGCAAAATTAAAGGTTGTGCTGCCAATGGGCGGCGCTGTGGCACCCGGGAACTTATTAGTAAGCGTGCCTGGAGCTATAGGCGCGGCGGGACTGCCCGTTGCGTCCAAACCACACGGTAGTGGTCCTGGCCCTGGGAATCCTCCCCCTGGGCATATGGCCACTCTGTTGACTGTCGTGAAGGGATTAGCGAAGTTGGGTGACCCAACGCCCGAGAGGTCATTGACGCCGTTCGAGGTTAGACCGAGCGGTGGGTTGCCCAGGAATTGCAACGTTGCCTCGCCCTCAGTCAAATTGTAGAAGACTCCGAAGCCGGCCCGGATGCTAAAATCACCCTTTCCACCCGTCAGCCGGTGCAGTACACCGCTCTCTGCACTTGGGCTCCACACGATCCCGAAGCGTGGGCCGAAGTTATCAAAGCGCGTCGGCACCGTGCCACGCGGGATGCCCGGGTCCCCAGTGTAGAGAATGCCTGGAGGTGCTGTGGGATAAACCGTCGACTGTCTTCCTGGGCGGAAGGCAATCTGTGCAAAACCAAAATTGTCCTGCTGCTGGTAGGGCGTATCGACCTGATAGCCCAAGCCATAGACGATGCTCAAATTCGATCGAATCTGCCAGGTGTCCTGGACATAGCCGTAATACTCTTCGGTAGGTGCAGAATTGAGAGAACCGCTACCCTGGAAGTAAGAGTCCGGGATTCCCAACAGGAAATCGGCAAGGGGGTTGCCACTACTAAACGCTCCCGAGCCGCCAAACGAAATGGCACCGTTGTTAGAGGCGCCAAACGGGTTGACGATCTTGCTGCGTCGGAAGTCAAACCCGAACTTGAAGTTGTGACCCCGCCAAATCTTCGAAAAGCTGTCGGCGTACTGAAACGTGGCGTCCACCCGAGGCTGCGGACCATTGTTGCTAAAGCCCCAAGTCGAAACTCCCTGGGCAGAGAATCCGGTGATGTCCACGAGTGGGGCCGAGACCCCGGCGGCGATTTGCGGGTTGATGCCCGTAAACCCGAATGCGCTCGGAGGAGTGTTGTTGACCGGAGTCACAGCCAAGAACCGGAGCCGGTTGTAGCCGACGCGCAACTCATTGACCGTTGTGGAGTTAAAGGTGTGTACGTCGGTTATCGAAAGCTGTCGATTGAAACTCTGGGCAGAGTCCCCGAAGCCGGGCACCGAACCTCCCGTAAAGGAGAAAGGGCGAGTCCGGTCGGCCTGGCGCCAGAAGAAGTAGCCAAACAACTGATCCTTCTTCCAGTTCTGGTCGATTCGGAGCGACCACTGCTTGTCATCGGTTGTCTGGGTGCCCACAGCCGCGAAACTGTTTGATCCCGCAATCGGCACCGGGAGATCTTTCAGAATTGTTAGTGAGATCGGGTTGAAGTTTGATGTGGGGATCGTAATTAGCTTCGTAACAGGATCCAGCGGAAACGCGTCCTTCCAGAGGGTACCCGCCGCACAGGTGGAATTTGGACAAACAGTGGAGTTCGGTGCACCGGTCACAGCAAAGGGCAGCGGTGCAGCCAAGAAGTCTGAAGTCGCCGAGCCCTTGCCGTCTCCACTGATGATCCCGCTTCGTTCCGCGGCCGTCGGCATGCGTGCCGAGCCGAGGTCCTGGGGAACGCCCGCTTTCAAACCCTGATAAGAGACAAACCAGAACGTGTGGTTCTTATAGAGTGGCCCGCCGAGGACCCCGCCATACTCCTGCTGGCTGAAATTCGGCTTTCGCGTTTGATTCTTATTCGTAAAGAAATCGTTGGCGTTCAAGCCGTGGTCGCGGTGGAACCAAAACGCCGCGCCATGGAAGCTATTCGTGCCTGACTTGGTGATCGCGGTCAGCGTACCAGCCGAGTTGCGCGAATACTCAGGGTTCATCGTGTTGGTGATGATCCGGAATTCCGCAATCGAATCCGGACTGGGGGGGTTTTGCGGCGTGTTCAGAGGAAGATCGTTATAATCTATGCCGTTTATCAGATAGTTGTTCGATTGAGTTCGGCCCCCGCTTATGGACGGCAGGCCAAACCGATCGGCATTAGCCGCCGTGACGCCCGGCAGGGTCCGTGCAAGCTGGATCCAGTCGCGACCCACCAAAGGCAGATTTACAATCTCCTGGGCAGGTAGCGCCGCGCCTAGCTGTATGCTGGTCGTCTCTACCTGCTTAACGTTTTCGACCACCGTCACGGTCTCGGTTACTTGGCCGACCTCCATGGTGAAATCAGCGCGCGAGTCCTTCGCCACAGAGACTGTGACACCCTTCTGCACGATGGTGCGGAATCCGGCAGTCTCCACCTTGATGGTGTAGGCGCCCGGCAAAACACGGGTAAAAATGTATTCCCCACGCTCATCGGTGGACAACGTGGCGGTGACACCCGTGTTGTCATTGGTTATCGTGACTTTGGCCCCCACGATTACCGCATTTCTAGTGTCCGTAACCGTTCCCAAAATCTTGCCAAAGATCTCTTGGCCAAAGGTCACCTGCGAGATGAAAAACAAGCCGCACAGCACCACGAGGCTAGCCAGGACCACAAGTCTCCTCGAAAGGCGTGCCATAGACCCTCCTCTGATAAGCAATTTTCCCTGCCCACACCGCGACCGTCTCGGCAATGATATGAAGACCACGCTCTATCAATCTCAATGCAATCAAGCTACCACGTAGCTCAATCAACTCTCTAATTTGCAAGTATTTTGGAATCAAATGATTGCAGCCATTTGAATTCACATTTGCCATTGACTTGTGCAGCTAGCTACAAAAAACAGAAGATTGTTCCCTATTGATCTACAGAAAAACGGAGGAGTTCGCTGCTAACCCGAGCGCCACGATGCTCCTGGCAAGCCACCGCTTTGTCCGCTCAATTGACTGGCTGGGCTGACAGCCGCATTGCTGCAGGAGCAGGAGGAAATATCGCGCTGCAGGTGGGCAGGTGCCGATGATTGACAAGAGAGAGGAGCCCGACTATGCTCAGCGAAAAGCCTGTTATGAACCTCTCAGGAACTGGGGGGATCAGCCGTATGTCAAATAAGTTTCTCAGTGGCGCGTGCTTGGCGGCCACAATGCTGGTTGCTTTCCCTGGGCCTTCCGCGCCGTGGGTGGCGAAGGAACCGAAGCTAACGCCCGAGGAGTGCGTAGCGCAGCACCTGGCGTCGATTGGGACTGCCGAGGCGCGCGTGGCAGCGAAGTCCCGGGTCGCTCAAGGGAACGCGGTTTTCCGCCTGTTGCTCGGGGGCAGCGGAGGGGCTGGGGGTCCCGTTGCAATCGTTTCCGAAGGACAGAAGGTGCGCCTCTTCATCCAATTCAACCAGCGAGACTATCCTGGCGAAGAGTTCGCTTTGAACGGTGACAAAGTAACGGTGGGCTATATCCGTCCTGGGGTACGTTCCCCGCTCGAGGGATTTGTTCTACAGAACGACGAGCCCCTCGTGGAAGGACTCTTCGGAGGTACGCTCTCGACGGCCTGGCCGCTACTCGATTTCAATGGCCGGCGCACCAAGCTGGAATACGAAGGCTTGAAGAAGACTCATGGGCGTGAACTACACAAGGTCAGTTACCATCCCCGGAAAGGGAGTGGCAACCTCAGAGTCGAACTCTACTTTGAGCCGGAGACTTTTCGCCACGTGCTCACGGTTTACGAACGGACTTTTACGGCGGGGATGACCACAGATCCCAGGACGGCGTCCAACCTACAAATGAACCGGCAAACACTCGAAGAGGAATTCAGCGACTTCCAAACGGTGGACAGTCTAATGCTTCCCATGCACTGGATCGTGACCCTTTCCCAAGAAACTAACCGGCAGGGAACGAGCTTGTTTCAGTTTGAGATGAGCCTTAACCGTGTCCGGCACAACGTACCACTCGAGCCGAATGTATTTGAGATCCGATAGATCGGGGGCGCCCTCGCAGCTTCAAATCGTTTCGGCACGCTCGGAGGTAAGAGTGGGGGAATTTCGAGCAAGATTTTCGGGCCATTGACTTAACCCTCGGAGGCTACCATGGTGACGCGCCGCGCAAGCGCCACCATCATTGCTCAGATGCTCGGGGGCGACTGCATCCTCCAGAAGGTTGGCTCCGAACTGGCTGGGCTTCGAGCCCGCGAGGAGGATCTATGAAGCGAGGGTGGCAACTGGTTGTGCTGGGGTTAGCCCTGGCGGCAGCCGACCTGGCGCGGGGACAGTCGTTCTCGAATCTGGAACGCGGCCGCGTCCAAGACATGTTGATTGCCGTCAAAGACGACATCCAAAAGTACTACTACGACCCGGCATACCACGGCGTGAACATCGACGCCGAGTTCAGGGCAGCGCAAGAACGGATAAAGCACGCCACCTCCTACGGCCAAGGGTTTGCAGCTATCGCGCAGGTGCTCAACCTCCTTAACGACTCGCACACATTTTTCATTCCACCTGGGCGCTCAGCGCGCACACAGTACGGCTGGGAGATGCAGATGATTGGCGACCGCTGCTACGTCACGGGGGTGCGACCCGGAAGCGACACTGCGGCCAAGGGGCTGAAACCGGGCGATCTCGTCGTCTCGGTAGATGGCATTGTTCCCACCCGGGATAATCTTTGGAAGCTGCGCTACGTCTTCTACACGCTCCGGCCTCAAACAGCCCTGCGGTTGGTGGTACAACGGGCGGGCGAAAGCGAGCGCCAGGTGGACACGCTGGCTAAAGTGGAGGAGCGCAAGCGCATCTACGACCTGACATTCTCAAGCGCTGGCGGTGACATCTGGGATCTGATTCGCCAAGGCGAGAATTTGAGACGACTCGAACGTCAGCGTTGGGTGGAATTCGGCGATGTCTTGCTTATCTGGAGGATGCCCGCGTTCAACCTAAACCAAGAAGAAGTGGACACCATGATGGACAAAGTCAGAAAGTACAAGGCACTCGTCTTGGACCTGCGAGGCAATCCCGGGGGAGCCGTGAAGACGTTGCAGCGGGTCATAGGTTCGCTATTCGGTCATGACGTCAAAATCGGTGAAAATAAGCGCCGCAAGGAGAGTAAAGAATTGATCGCGAAAACACGCGGCAGCCACGCTTTTGACGGCAAGCTCGCGGTGCTGGTGGATAGTCAGTCGGCCTCCGCCGCGGAAATCCTCGCGCGAGTCGTTCAGCTCGAAAAACGCGGCACCGTGATCGGCGACCGAACGGAGGGCGCGGTTATGGAAAGCCGGTGGTACGGGCACCAACAGGGGACCGACACTTCTGTTTTCTACGGCGCATTCATCACCGACGCCGACCTGATCATGACTGATGGGAGAAGCCTCGAACACACCGGCGTCAGCCCTGACGAGATCATCCTCCCCACGGCGGCCGACTTGGCTAACGACCGCGACCCCGTGATGAGCCGCGCTGCCGAATTGCTAGGCGCACGGCTCGGCCCGGAGAAAGCCGGGAAGCTTTTCCCATTAGAATGGCCCAACCCGTAGCGCCGGCCCGTGTGTGCTCTGCACCCCTGGAACGAGTTTCAGGGTAGTCGGGAAAAGTCCACTAATCACCCTTGATGCGGCGGACACTCGCAAGTTACTGATTTCGCGTGTAGGCGTCTACAGATTCAAACTGCGTCAGGCCGTTCACTCCTAGTTTGGCGTCGCGCTGTCCAACAGCGCCGTGAGAAGGACTCATCGGGTGGAAGCAACTGCGGCCTCGCCGGAGTTTAGAAAAGAAACCCTTTTGGCGCTGCTTGTTATCCTTCAGAGCGTTCGCCTGCGGAACGGTCCGCGACGGATGGCTTGCTGTGTGATTCGTTTGAACGAAATCTCCACCTGATTCAGGAAAGTAGTATCCTAAGTTCAGGGAAAGAGAAAGGATCTGAGATGGCATTGGTGCCAATCAAGACGGCGTCCGTCACTGGCTACTGCGACTGTATTTGCGGCTGCTACGAACTGGCTAGCTTGCGCGACGATGATACGGGCAAAGGCTATTGCCCTCGCTGCGCGAAGGAGCATTTTGAGCTGAATCGGGGAGTCGGTTTGCCGCAGCCAGCTCCATCAAAGTTGACCTCCACCTCGGCTCCACCTGCTGTTACGCCGCTGATCCCCGCACCGGCAGACCCCCCGGGTCGTCTGCGTTAGAAAGTTCCTGGAACAAGGAATTCCTTGCAAATCTCCATTTGTTAATTCTTGGAGACCTTGGGGTGAATCAACCCGGCTACAACTCGTATTGGGCCGGCCATCCAGAGTGCGGCTGTCACTGCTGCCGGCCATGTCCCGCCTCATGCGCTCCATCAGAGCGCGCACTTCCCGCGCGGCGTTTGCCGTGTCTGCATCATTTTGACGATAGAAAAGGTGCGACCCCGAAAAACCCGAGGCCGCACCTTGGATTGAATAGTTGTGAGCGGTCTACCAGTTCACGCGAATTGCCCACTGTACGATGCGAGAGTTCACACCACCACCGCGCACTGTGTCCACCACGTTGGTCAACTGGCCAAACGACGTGCTCAGAAGACTGGTGTTGCCACTTGCCGGCGGCTGGAAGCTGGGGTGGTTCAGCAGGTTGAACGCCTCCAAGCGGATCTCGAAGTTGAACTGCTCGCTGATCTTCGAAATGGTGGTCCGCTTGATGATGCTCAGGTCCTGGTTGAACACGCTGGGGCCATTCCAGCCGTTGAACGGCGTATTGCCCAACTGCCCGGCGGCCGGGAAGTCCCAACAGGGGGACGTCTGGCCCGCGGCGCAGAGCACCGGCTTGCTGGACGCGCCACTGATGGTGAACAGCCCGGACTTCGGGTCAATGAAGTACACACCTGTGGGAGTCTTGAAGACGCCGAGGAAGTTCTTCAACTGGCTCGCCGACATGTTCCGCAGCACCGCACTCTCCGACTGGCCTATCTGCCCCGTGGGGAAGCGGCCCGAGGTGATCGTGTACGGAGCACCCGTGCTCCAGCGCGTCGCGCCCTGCAAGTTCCAGCCTCCCACCAACGCCTGGACCGCGCTACCAGCATTGGGCAGCAGCCTCTGGCCCTTGCCCAGCGGCAGCGGGTACAGGAACGTACCTGACACGTTGTGGGTTACGTCGAAGGCCGCGCGGCTCTTGTCCAGGGCGCGGTTGGCTATCGAGCGGTATGTCTGGTTTTCTGTCTGGCTGCTGAGAAGGCGAAAGTCGCCCATAGTCTTACTGAAGGTGTAGTTACCCACAAAGTATAAGCCGTTGGAAAAGCGCCGCCGCACTTCCAACTCCAAGCCGTGGTAGGTGGAGTAGCTGCTGTTGTCCACCAGGTTGGCCGTGCTGGCCCACGGCATGGGCACGAAGAAGTTCAACGGGAAACAGCTCTTTTTGGTCGGATCACACTCAGGAGCCGAGCGGTTGCTGGCATAGATGGGCTGCGTCCGCAGATTGTTGAACATTGCGCCCAGGTTCAAGCCCTGGGACGGCGTCAGGTTCGTGAGGAATCCACTATTGGAGAAGCCGGAAGATGCGGACAGCCCCTGGAAGAGAGTTTGCAAGATCGGCAGCGGGACTTGTCCAAGCAGACCATTGTTGGCGAACGAGCAGGCGGGGAAACCTCTTTTACCACAATTCGGATTCGCCGCCGTGAAGATCGCCAGGTTGTTGACCGCGTTGTTGAACTCGGTCAACACATTGGCCACCTTATTGCCGTTTGCGTCGGTAAACGGGTTGTTCAGCAAGTTGAGTTCGTTGATGTTGGTGGTGCGATACAGCTTCACCCCGTGGTTGCCCACGTAGCGCGCTTCCACCGTGACCCTGGCGCCGATTTCACGCTGTACGGCGAAGTTCCACTCCAACACGTAGGGCACCGCCAAGTCCTGCTTGAACACGTTAATGGTGTTGCTGCCGCTGTTGGCGACAAAAACGCTATGCTCTGACACCGGGAACTGATCCGCAGGGGCAGACAGGGTCGGCAACGCTGCCGGATCGAAAACGCCCTTCACATTGTTGTTCGCCGCCACGGTGAACAATCCGTTGTTGCCGGTCGAAGCCGGGGCGAACAGGGTGAACCCGTCCTGCGTGAAGTATTTCGCAAAGCCGCCGCGGATGGCGGTCTTGCCGTCGCCCTTTGGATCCCAGGCAAAACCCACCAGCGGGGCGAAGTTGGTGTACTGCTTGTTGTACAGCACCTTGCCGTTGTTGCCCCCGGCGAAGTTGAACAGCACATCGCTCACCGCTGGGGTGGTCAGCACGTTGAACTGGTTGCCCACACCGGCCGGCCCGTACACTCCACCCAGGCGATCATCGGGCTGCAGGATCAGGTTGTTGCGCAGGTCAAACGGTCCCTGGTACTCCCAGCGCAGGCCGTACTGCAACGTGAGGTTCGGCCGGAACTTCCAGCTATCCTGAAAGGAGAAGGCGTAGTTGTGCTGAGACGGTGTGGTGAGGCGCGGTATGCCCGCGATGAACCCAGAGGTCGGCGAGCGGTGATTGAAGCCCTCCTGCGTCGCACCGATTGCCGGGGCCGTGTTGTTCCCTATCAGAGCGGTGATCAGGTCGAAGATCCTGGAAGCGTTGGTCAAGTCTCCAGAACCGATGCCGCCCGGGAACTTCCCCGCGGTGATTCCATCCGGGTTGGCGGAGCTGTTCCCCAGTTGTATCAGTTGCGGAATCGTGTTGAAGAAGAAGTTGTTGGACAGAATCCAGCGCCACTCGCCCGTGAACTGCATATGATGGTGGCCCTTCACCCAGCCGAAATTGTCGGTGATTTGACGCACCGGCGTGTTGCGCCCCTGTGGGAGGTTCGTCGAAATGATGCTCGGCTCGAACAGTGTTCCGGCCGCTAAGAGCGAGAACGAGTTCGGCACCGCCACCTGGACACCCTTGGTCCCAGCGAAGTTGTCCCCGATGGTGAACGTCACCGGCGCGCGTTGGAGGCCAAAGCGCGCGGTATTGGTCTTGTTGGTACCAAACACCGAGTGCAGCGCCCACGTGAACACCTGCCGCTTGGACTCCTGGCCGCCGCCCGGCGACTTCGGGAAGTACTGCTCGATGGTGTTCAGGAAGTCATTGGTCGTCCGGAAGTTCGCCTGGTTATATACGAACTCCAGGGAGTGCGAATTTGTCAACTGGTGGTCGATGCGAGCGGTGTAGCGGTTTTGGAAGTTGAACCCCGGCACGTTCCAGGTAAAGCAGCGCAGGTTGCTGCCGTCACCGCCCGCGCAACCCGCGTCGCCGTTGGGAGACGGCACGATCGAGTTGTAGTAGTTCATGTACGCGGTGTTGATCGTCGGCGTGACCGGTGAGGTACCAATGGTGCCCAGGGTCAGCAGGTTGACGGTCTGCGGCTGCCCGTTGTCGGACCGCTTGTAGGTGAAGTTGCCCAGGCGCGCCGCATCGGAAAGCACCAAGCGCGGACGGGAGCGGCTCACTGGTTCACGGAAGGCTTCAAAGGCGTTGAAGAACCAAGTCTTGTTCTTGCCGTTGTAAACCTTGGGAACGAACACCGGCCCACCCACGTTGTAGCCGATGCGGTTCTGCAACTGGAAGGGCGTCGGTAGCCCCTGGGCAGCGTTGAAATAGGTGTTGGCGTTCAGAAAGCTGGTACGCTGGAACCAGAACACGGACCCGTGCAGGGCGTTCTGGCCGCGCTGGGTCACGATGTTAACCTGCGCCGCGCCGAAGCCCGCGTCTGTGCCCTGACCGGCTACTGAAACGCTGAATTCACCGACCGTATCTACAGTGGGGGCGCTGATAGCAAAAAACGAGCTGGTCTTGACAGTGTTGTCAGCCACATTCACGCCGTCTTGCGTGATGTTCGTCGCGTTTCCGCGTAGCCCGTGCACGAATGAATCGCTGGTGTTACCTGGCTTCACGATACCTGCCATGCCGTTGATCAGGTCCAGGGGGTTGCGCGTGGGCAGCGGAAGATCCAGAATCTGCTTGCGGTCAATGCTGTTCTTGATTTCCGCCGTTTCCGTCTGCACCACCACCTGCTCGGCGGTGATCACCACTTCCGTGCCGAGGGCAGCGACGGTCAGCTTCACGTTCACGTGCGACACCTGCGATACGTTAACCTGCACGCGACCCCAGAGCGCGGTGGAGAACCCTTTGGCCTGCACCGTGACGCGGTAGAAACCGAACGGAAGTTGGTCGATCACAAACTCGCCGTTGCTGTCCGTGGTGGCCGTGTACTCATGGTTGGTCGCAAGGTCCACCGCCCTGGCGCTCGCGCCAGGGATGACCGCTCCGCTCGGATCGGTGACTGAGCCGGTGATCTGGCCGGTCAGAATCTGCCCTTGCGCTACTGTCACTACCAGCAGCAGCACAACCAGGCATAGAAGCGTGCGTGATAGGTGAGCATTGAGGAAGACCTCAAACCGTCCCTGCATTGTCTCCTCCCCGAATTGTTGATTAGCCAAGGTGAACCTGGTACGCCAGTCCGAATCGCCCAGCTCCGCGAACCGCCGCTGGCGACTAACCACTCTCACAGTTCCAGTTTGCTTGGACACAGACGCACCACACACAGGGCTTTGGTGCACGAGGCAGGCACTTCGGATGCCAAAGGAAAAGACTCCCTTCTCTGCATCGTGTCAGTTGTCTAAGGCACTCAAATTACGCAGGTTGGCAGTGGGAGCTATGCGGCCGACCTTGCAATTCTATGGGCCCGCCTATGAAATATGAAATTCTTATGCGGAAATCAGTAAGTACTCAGATTTTCTGATTCAAGTACAATCTCACTCCAGGGTAGGAGGCTGGGCGTTCGACAGGTCCCCGAGCGTTCTCTTCGCTAGGGGCGCGAGCGGATGGTTCGGCGCCAACCGGAGAAACTCCAAGAGCGCTGCCCTCGCTTCGACGTATTGCTGGCGACGGAGCCAAACTCCCGCTCGGAGCAACCTGACTTCGGGGACGTCGGGGCCCCCGCCTGCTTCCATACGCTCGCAAGCTTCGAGAACCACTTCTTCCTGTCCCTGAGCCAGCGCGGCCACACCCCGCTGATATTGCGCCTGCCACATGTTCGGCCGCAGGGCGATAGCCTTCTGCGCCGCATCCAGCGCTTCGCGATGCCTGCCCAGCTCATTGAGGACATGACTCAGGGTGAAATGACCGTCGGCGTACGCCGGATCGATCTCGACGGCGCTCTGGAGATGCTTCTCTGCCCTCTCCGGCTGCTGTTCCGCCAAATCGAGTAGAGCGAG
>Ga0099828_10002058_pt1 | contig 13753 bp, 12 predicted proteins | sample CZO8metaG_2_FD_79338 | JGI IMG/M metagenome (GOLD analysis project Ga0099828, IMG submission 79338) | Vadose zone soil microbial communities from the Eel River Critical Zone Observatory, Northern California, USA - CZOApr15con2H1.8 metaG | ecosystem: Environmental > Terrestrial > Soil > Vadose...
AAGCCTGGCGAGAGCGCTCACTTCTCAGCCACTATCGTATCCTGTACCTGGATGGCATCCATTTTACGGTTCGGCATGGCACCCAAACGGACTCGACCATGATCTTAACAGCCCTTGGCGTGGACCTGGAAGGGAACAAGGAGGTGCTGGCTTTGCGGGCTTGTGCAGAAGAAGACAAAGATGGGTGGAGTTGTCTGTTACAAGACCTGCGCCGCCGTGGAGCAACGCAGATGGATTTGATCGTGACCGATGGACATGATGGACTGCTTTCAGCGGTCTCTGCCCTCTTTCCAGCGACACTACGCCAGCGTTGCCTGGTCCACAAGCAGCGCAATGTGATGAACGCTATTGCCCACCGTGAGCACCAGGAGGTCGCGACAGAACTGGCAGGAATCTGGAAATCACCGACAGTGGAGGAAGCACGCACACAATTGGCCGCCTTCAAAGGAAAGTACCGTCTGCGCTATCCAGAAGCGATTCGCAGCCTGTGCGAGGATGAAGAACATCTTTTGACGTTTTCTGCCTTTCCACAGGTCATGCATCGGTATATTCGCAGCACCCATGCCATTGAAAGCTTGTTTAGCAATGTTCGGCAGCGCACGGATCAGATTGACGCCTTGTACTTTGGAGACGAGTTGTCTCACCATCGTCTGGGCTGTGATGCAAGATATCCGTCTGCCAAGCATTCCGGTCGACTCACAGCTCAGCGCTGATGGCTCTTGGGGTACTAGCAACCAGCCGAAAAGGGTGGTTCGAGGGGAGATGGTGGTTTCTGATATTGCTGTGTAACAGAAACGCGATCAGTCCCTCGGGGAAAGAGGTACACCACCTTTTCGCCCGATGGCTGATGCCGCACCTCTGCCGCTTTCTCCGTTCCGTCAGATCCTTTGGAGCGGATAGCTCAGTCTCCTATTTCTGCTTGTTTGTTGGCTGCTTACCTTTACACACAACTCGGTATGGTGTCGGGCTATCAGGAATATGGCCACTCAGTTGGGCATTAACCCGGGAAAGGGACTGGGAGTGGGAAAAGGCAGACGGTTCAAAAAACACCCACCTGAAGAGTTGCATTTAAGTTGGCATGACATAGTATGGCTCAAAGAGCAGGGTCTTACCTTTAAAAGCTTTTCTTTGAACCAAGTGGGTTGGTTGTTACCATTGTCTTCAATATTGGCAGTTTGCCCTTTGGCGTGGAGACGTTGGTGATGCATTCGGCCAGGCTGCGCGACTGGTAGGGCGCACGCTGTCGTTCACTTTGAGGCTGATCTCCGACCGGCTCAAAGTGTGTGACATCGCCCAGTTGGGCAAGCTTTGTGATTGTATCAGGGAGGGTTTGCACTAACATGGGTATAGTATACTGAACTTATGTTCTATTTGTCAATGCCAATGGGGAAAGCCTTCATTTCTCGTGAAGAAGAAGATATCTCAGAGCAAACCGCATTCTTTTGCGTAAATAGCCGCCTGGGTACGATCTCTTAAACCCAAATGGCTGAGAATATTGGAAATATGGTTCTTGACCGTCCCCTCGCTGATAACAAGTTTTTCAGCAATCTCACGATTGGTCGCACCTTTGGCGATCAGGCGCAGCACCTCGATTTCACGACCGGTCAAATCAGAGGCTTTGAGTGGGTGGGAGTTAGCTGCTGAAGCTTCTCTCGCCATGGGCGAGGTTGGCGCAGGTGAATGGCTATAAGCATTGTCAGTGTTGTGTGGCTGAGAGAGAGAGGCGAACACTTTGCCAGCAACCGTCGGGTCTAGCTGGTATATGCCTTTATGCACAGCATGGACAGCTTTAGCCAGGTCGTTAGCCGGAATATCTTTGAGCAAATAGCCACTGGCACCAGCTTGTATGGCTTTGATGACATATTGCTCATCGTCGAAAGTGGTAAGCATGAGTATGCGGCAGGAAGGCAGTTGACGACGTACCTGGGTGGTTGCCGCCACACCATCCATGACCGGCATACGCACATCCATTAACATCACATGCGGTTGCAATGTCAGGGCTTTTTCCAGAGCCTCCTTGCCGTTGGAGGCTGTTCCGACCACCTCTATGCCTTCTTGAATACTTAAAAGTGATGCAATACCATCGCGCATCAGTCGCTGGTCGTCGACGACTAGCACGCGAATGACCTGTTGCAGGCCTGTGTCTTCCACGATTTTATCTATCCTCCTGGGCGAACGAGAAGCTCGTCTTCGCAAGGGTGGCATGACCTGTGAGCATATCTTTAGGAACTGTGACGAAGAGTTGGGTACCTTTGCCAGGGTGACTAACTACCTGCAAATGCCCTCCCACTGTTTCCAGGCGTTCCTGTACTCCTTGCAAACCGTATTGCCCATCCTGTCCTGGTTGGCGGCTATGGAGCAGCGATAGATCAAATCCGCAGCCATTGTCGCTCAAAGAGAGATTGGCTTCGGATTCCATGAAATGGATGTCCACGCGCACAGAACTAGCTTTGGCATGTTTTTGTACGTTGGTTAGCCCTTCCTGGGCTGCGCGATAGAGGGTTATCAGTGCCTGCTTTGAAAAGCCAGCTTCTTTGCCTGCTATGTCAACTTCAACCGCGAGCGTGTCGCCGCGCACGCGATCGACCAGGCTCTCTATAGCAGAAGAGAAAGAAAACTTTTCATCTGTAGCTCGCAATGCACCAACCGAGCTACGCACGTCTTGTAATGCCTCACTTGCCAGGTGTTTGGCGTCGCTGACAGCCAGGTCTGCTTCATGGGGATCGCGTTTGCGGAAAGCCAGTGCCTTCTCAAGCTGCACATTGATGACGGTCAAGTAGTGACCAAGGGTATCATGGATGTCGCGGGCCAGGCGGTTGCGCTCTCTGGTGGTAGCAAGCTCCGCTACCTGTTCAGAGTAGGTCTTAAGTTGCTGATGTGAAGCCTCCAGTTCGGTTAGCAATTGTTCGGCACGAACGCGGCTCTCTTTTTCTTTGATAACTGTTCTGGCCATGGTGATCGCAAAAATCAGGCCAAGTGTAAAGATGATGAAATTATTATCAATCCTGCCATCAATATACCAATCGGGAGCGCGCAACCATAATTTGACGAGGTACGTCATCCAGGCAAGGGCAGCCAACAGGTATCCAGCACGATTTCCAAAATACTGAGCAGCCAAAAAGGGCGGAATGAGATACAGGAATGGTGAGAGATCGAAATTATCAAGTTGCGCTACATACTCGATCAGAATAACCCGTGCTAATAAGAGAGCAGCAGCAGAAGCGGCAGGTGTATCTTCTCCATAGAACCAGTATTCTACTCGATCTATGCTGAGCAGGATCAGGATTGTACAGGCGATTAGCATCACATGTGTCCATGTGAAATTACAATCGCAAGAAAAATAAAGGTCTGAGAAGAGGACACCAATATAGAGTGAGGATGATACCAGGTCAAATGGTTTGGGTGCCAGCACCCAGGTCCACCCCCGTTGCCGGTGCATTTGCTTGCCTGTCAATGTCCTGGTATGTGAAGATGTATCAGTTCTGGTCATAGCATTCACGTATTGTAGATAACCCAACATTTCACTAAGGACAGATAACTATTCAAGTGTGGTGGCTGCAAGCTTTGTCGCTGCAGGCGACAAAGCTTGCAGCCACCACACTTGAATAGACGAGTCGCCGCCTGCGGCGAGAAGCCTTGTAGAGTTACAATGACAGTGTAGCAGAAATTCTGCTCCACAACAATGTGCCAGATATCACATGCAGCATAGCCAGAGGTCATATGACTTATGGCTAGGCTTCAAGCATTTATACCCGGCACTTCTCTAACTTCTGGCAAGCAAAGATAGCTCGCCCGGCACTTCTCAATTTTCTTAATCTCAGGTATGCTTTAGCTGGAACTTGAAGCGAGACATGTGATTATTGATGTTTGATGTTTGATGTTTGGTGGCTTTGCAGTTGCTGGAAGCAAGCGCACCACTACCAAACATCAATAATCGAGCTGCCTATGGCAGCAAAACCTTGCAAAACAACAAAACTAATAATAACTATTGAAAGGATTTATGCCAATGGCGACTTCTATAGTTTCATCAGCACAACAGGCTGGCTCAACGGCTGCAACAAAGCCGCGTCTCGGCAGTATTAAATTCGATATGTTTATGATTATCCTGACAAGCTGGTTTGTGGGAGGACTCCATCTTGATGGATGGGCGCACTCTCACATTCCACAGTTGGAAACCTTCTTCACTCCCTGGCACGCTGTATTGTATTCGGGGTACCTTGTCTGTGCCGTTGCGATTGTGGGGGTGGTGGCTATCAATCACTCGCGAGGCTATAGCTGGAGACAGGCTATTCCAGCCGGTTATGAGCTATCCCTGCTCGGCGTACCGCTGTTCTTAATTGGCGGAGTGGCCGATATGATCTGGCACATCCTCTTCGGGATCGAAGCGAACACCTCGGCCCTACTGAGTCCGACCCATCTTGTATTGGCGTTCAGTGGCGTGCTGATTGTGAGCGGCCCCTTTCGTGCGGCCTGGCGTCGTTCAGATACAAGCTCCAGTTGGGCAACATTGTTCCCTATGCTATTGTCGCTTCTCGCCACCTACTCGTTCTTCACATTCTTCACAGAATATGCCCATTCCTTCGTGCGCATCTGGCTGGTAACACAGGCCAGCAATGATATTGAAAAATCTCTCGGCATTGCAGGCATCTTGCTGCAAACCGGGCTGTTGATGGGCTTCGTGCTACTGCTGGTGAAACGCTGGCGGCTGCCATTTGGAGCACTGACGTTCATTTTGACGGTCAATACCGCCATGGTGTGCGTCTTCAGCGATCAATACCGCCTGGTTCCTGCCGCTTTTGTCGCGGGCCTGGCAGCCGATCTCTTCATCAGGTTCTTCAACCCATCGTCCGCGCGGCAGGATGTTTTGCGCCTCTTTGCCTTTCTGATACCGGTAATCCTGTACCTTGGCTACTTTACCGAACTGATAACGATGGACGGCACCACGTGGAGCATCCACCTGTGGCTTGGTTCGTGTATCCTGGCCGGTATCGTGGGTCTGCTGCTGAGCTACCTGCTGGTGCCGCCACAGAGACCTGTTGAGATTGCACAAAAATGATCAAATCATGACAGGAAATGAAAGAAATGGGGCATCCGCAGGCTATGCGGGTGCCTTGCAGAATGGGTGCGCGTGCGATTTTTGCATGGCTGAGGCAAGCGCAGCCACTACTATACTCCGCAGTCGCTCATCTTTCGTGTATAGTAGTGGCTGCGCTTGCCTCAGCCATGCTCGCCCCACCACGCTCGCTGCAAAAATCGCTCCCTCACCTTTGCAGAACTACTGAGTGGTGCATTCTCAAAGTTAGTAGTAAAATAAGGGAAACCTTTAACGCAACACGCAGAAAGTGAGACCAACCAACCATGAGCCAGCAGCCACAAACTACAACGCCCGCGCAGAACGGCCACACCTCGCGTCGTTTCTTTGCCAATTATTACGAACGCACGTCGCGCAGCGATAGGGAAGAGAGCTTTATGAATCCCCTGCGCAGGGAAGTGACCGGGCTGGCATGCGGGCGGGTGCTGGAAATCGGAGCTGGCAACGGACTCAACTTCGCATTTTACAATCCTGACACGGTCGAGCGCGTCGAAGCTACTGAGCCTGACAGCGTGATGCTGGGATATGCTCGCCAACGAGCGGCGGCTGCTCGCGTGCCGGTCAATCTCGTACAGGCTGCGGTGGAGAACCTGCCCTTCGCGGACGAGAGCTTCGATAGCGTTGTCGTCACGTTGGTCTTCTGCTCCGTCAGCGATCCACGGCGCGGGCTGAGCGAGGTGCGGCGCGTGCTCAAGCCAGGCGGTGCGCTGCTGATGGTCGAACATGTGCGCGCGCGTGGAGCCATTGCCGCAGCCATGCAGGATTTCGTCACGCCCATTACACGGCTGGTGGCCGGCAACTGTCACTGGAATCGCAACACCGAAAAAACGGTGATCGAGGCAGGATTCAAGATCGAGCAGAGGCGCGATATCAAGTGGTTCGTGATGCCGTTCATTGTGTTACACGCCGTGAAGTAAGAGGAATCATGGCATCCGCAAGGGATGCCATGATTCCTCGCGAATTCAATGCTGGCTATTCACTACCGGCTCATTGACAGCGAATCCACCTCGGCTGAATCCCCTCTATAGGCAAATCAAAGAGACCTGGTTGGTCATCGAGGCGAAAGAGTTGTTCAAAGTCTGCGGCTGAGAAGGCTTTGCGCAGGCGTGCGGCATAGGATGTGACCAGTACGCGTAGGTAGTGATCCACGTCGTAGTCTCGACGATCTGCTACTGTGGCAGGGTCTGACGGCGCAGGAGACAGGGGCTGATTACTATAGGGGAACGTGTTGGAGAGGACGACTGGAGTTTCTTGCTCCTGTTCATTTTCATTCAGCTCCCAGTCGCTGTCCACAGATGCTTCTTCTGTCTCATCTGGCAGCCAGACATATTTCTTGCCACGAGTGCGATAATAGCGCACTCGCTCGCCGGGGTACCAGCGCGTGCGACCGGCGGCCAGCAGGGCCTCGTATTGTGATTCAGGATGGCTGGCGCGTGAGGACTGGTAGGCTTCCGACGTTTTGGAGAGGCGTACCCGCGCTCCCAGCTCTGTTGCGGGCAAAGTACGGTTCCGCAGAGCCTCGACTGTCTCAAGATAGGCATTGCGCAGTCCGGATATATCATTGGTCATGGTGCAGAGCAGTGCCTTGCGCAGGAAACGCTCTCCAAATGGCTCGGCGCGGCTGGAACGCAGTGCCACGCCTCGCACGATCAACTGCCCATTATACGTCAGCAGAGCATAATTCTTGACCTCGTGGCTGAGCATGGCGCGATAGCGTCCCTCGTATTCCAGCCGGATGCCTGCTGGCAACTCCGCCCCAATCTCATCCACCAATAAACGTTCCTGCTCTTCCGTCCAACCGGAGGGTACAGCAAAATAGACGCCATCGGTATCGCCCTCTATCAGAGCCATGCCGCGCTGGCGCAGGGCATTCACTACCTGGTCGAGTACCTCGCGCCCGCGTTTCGTCACTTCCCCGGCGGCGCGGCCATCGGCGAACAGGGCCATCGAGCCAGCCCCCATATAGCCATAGGCAGCGTTAATCAGAATTTTCATGGCTGCAGAAGTGGCATCGTGAGTGTTGGCTTCCACCGAGCCGGGTGTAGCCAACCGGGCCGCCGCTTTGTGCCAGAGGCGCAGGTCTGTCAGGCGGCTCAAAATGCTCAGCAAGACGCCCAGGCGATCACAGGCGGGGCCAATCTGGTAGGTACGCATGAGAGAGGGATACAGCGAGGCGACATCGGCTTTGACCACCTGCTCAGCTACGCCTTCAGCGAAGAGATGGACAGCACCACCTTCGTGGAGTCCAGGCTCGCTGCTCTGGGCAGACGCCTGGTAGGGAAGAGCTGCTCCGGCACGCAGATAGGCACGCACCAGCATTGGTTCGAGGATACCCATAGCAGGGCCTGCCGACGCCAATCGTTCATAACGACGCGGTGCAATACCCGCCAGCGCGAATGGCGCACCCAACAAGCGGCGCGATAAACCATCCACTTCATCTACATCATCCAGGGCATAACGGCGTACCAGGTCGGGGTCGCGGCGATAGGTCTCGTAAATGGTCGCGCCTTCCAGATAGACCCTGTCGGGAGCGGCTATACCGAAATAACGGGCCACCTCTTTGAGACGGTAGCTAGGCATATCGCGCACCACGAAATCGTGACGGCGCACGGCATCCATGGTGTCGATCAATTCGCGCCCGGCCAGGCTATAGCGCGTGCGGCGGCGGGCTTCAGGTCCTATGGCCAGCGTCTCTTCACGCCGCTCCAACAGCAGCGGCCCACCCTGGCGACCCAGGGCCAGCGATATGCCATGCACGCTGGCACGCTGTTCCAGAAAGGGCAAATCAAAGCCGAAGAGGTTGTGGTTCTCAATCACATCGGGGTCGCGCTCGCGTATCAGCGCGCAGAGCCGGATGATCAGCTCCGCTTCGTCTCCAGGCACTGGTGCCTCGAGAGTGGTGGCAAGTCCCCGATTATCGCGAATGGAGACCATAAAGATGCGCCCGCGATGCGGATCAAGTGCGGTTGTTTCGAGGTCAAATTGCAGGCGGTGTATATCGGCATAGACCATGCCCCGAAAGTAGACGCGCCCGGTGAGCATCAGATATTGTTCGACGGGGCCGACGCGGTAATAGCTATCTTGTAGCTCGTTGAGGTTGGTGACCTGGCGGCCAAGCCGGCGCGAGGCACCCGTCAACAACATGCGTTCAAGCGCACGCCCATCGCGGGCAGAGAGAAGGTAGCGGTAGGAGTCGGCAGGGCCATCCAGTTCGCGATAGCTGACCATGGCATTGTCAGCACCAGACACCCATGAGGGTAGCAGGGATGACCCCAGGTGGGCAAGGTCAGCCAGGGAGGTGGCAAAGAGCCAGGGGCGAAAACGCTCTGTTGTGTAGATGACGCGCTCACTATCACGCTGCCAGACGATGGCACGCCCCTCGCGGTTGGCCCAGACCGAGACAATACCCGGTGTCGGGTCCCAGCCAAAGACGCGCTCATCTTCAGAGTGTGCAAGCGTTTCATCGGAATGAAGGGGAGTAATTTGGGTCATGGTACTCCTGGTACTGCCGTTAATTCAGAACGCTCATTCTAAGTATACCATATGGTGATGTGGATAAACGGAAGGTGTGCGAATTTGGCACCTGCAGGTGCCAAATTCGCACACCTTCCGTTTATCCACATCCAGAAAAAATTCAAGTTTTTACTGGTCGAGTTTCGCCAGCACGAAATCGTTGAATGCGCGGATGTGCCGCTCGGCTGGCACGAAGGTGCCCCCGGACTTATAGGCCTTCGAGGCCATGCTTAGCTGGGTCCACTGGCAGACCTCCCAGTCCTGCCGATTGACGATATCGAAGATTTCGACGGCATCCATGGGGTCGAAGTCTGGTCGAGCCATCACATCGGGGTCGAAGAGCCAGTAGCAGGTGATACGCGTACGGTCGGGACCCTCCGGAGAGAGTGTGTGGATGACAACGTGGTCGTGGAGCAGGTTCATCAGCACGTTCGGTTGTAGCACGATGCCATAATAGTGGCGCAGGTCTTCGGGGAGCAGCCCTGGCAGTGGGGGGCGGCTGGCTTTGCCTGTGATGCTGAAGGCCTGAACGTTATCAGCTAGAGTTGCCGCCTCTCCATTGACGTAATCGGAAACCACGCCTGTCTTGAAAGCTGGTAGCAACTGGCAAAATTCGGGGTGCATGGGAGCGCAGTGATAGCACTCCATAAAGTTCTCAAGAATCAGCTTCCAGTTGGCTCGTACATCATACACGTTAGTCTTACCAACCTTGAGCCCCCCTAACTCGTAGCGGGCAAAAGGGGCGTAGCTGCCAAAGCGTTCGATGATCGGCTCGTGAAGCTGGTCAACAAAAGGCGCGGGCTCATCGGCAAGATTGAGCCAGATAAGTCCTTCCCAGACCTCAAGGGCTACTGGCAGGAGGCCAAAGTTCATGCGGTCGAATTGCTCGTCATTCAGCACGTTCGGTGCCCCAATCAGCCGCCCATCAAGTCCATAAGTCCAGTCGTGATAGCGGCACTGAATAGAGCCTTTCAACTGTCCCACAGCCTCGTTACACAGGCGCGCACCCCTATGGCGACATACGTTGAGGAAAGCTCGAAGTACATCGTCTCGTCCGCGAACCACGATAATGCTTTCCCGCCCAACGGTGACAACCTGATACGCTCCCGCGTCGGGGATGGTATCGGCGCGACCAACACAAACCCACGATTGGGAGAAAATTTTCTCCAGCTCACGTTCATAGATCGCGGGGTCATAGTAGTAGCGGCCAGCAAGAGTGGAAACAAAGGGGGAACGAGCCATAGTTGTCATGCGCTGCACCTCGGAATGGTAAATAGAAATTGACTCAGGTATCCATTATATTCCAGAGAGTACCTCCAGATCAAATCCCCGCTTACGAAACTCCTCGACAAAGATTGGGCTGGGGACGGCCAGTTCTACCGGCACGCTGCCGGTGGGTGTGCGGCGACGAGCGATCAGGCCGGCCATGATGGCTGCGTGCCAGCCGGTCGTGCGCTCCATAGCGGTAAAACCTGTGGTCTCATCGTGGTAATCGAAGAGATCGACGACCGCCTCTCTCTCCTGCCCATCTTTCAAGCCACGAGCGATAATGCGAATGATCACCATATCGCGATCAGTGGGGCGAGCAAGAATCTGCGGCTCTACCACGGCGTGAAGGAGATGGCGTGGAATGACCGGCACGCCATCCACCATCACCGGGTCTAAACGAAACAGACCGGCATCGTTGAAGGCCTTCCACTGGGCATAGTGGCCGGGTCAGCGCAGGGTCTTGTTTTGCAGCGTGCGCAATGTGTTGGCGTATGTCCATGGCATGGTGCTGGTGCCACCTGCCGTGGTGAAGGCCTCCAACTGGCCAATTGGAGGTGGGAAGTTCACCAGCTCATACTCCTCAAAGCAGGGCATTTCGATCTGCTGCCCATCGCGTAAGAAGAGGGTGGTGCCAAAATATTCATTGGTCAGCCCTTCGATGTTGAAGGTCAGTATATAATTCCAGGGTGCGCGTGGATGCTGTGGAATACCTCCATCATACATGATGATGTCACGCGGCTCATCCAGCAAGGTCATGGCGTAAGCACAAAGGGAGGTGCCAAGGCCGGGCACCTGCCCACAATCGGGGATGAGCGTGATACCGGCTGCTCTGGCTTCGGTGTCGAGTGCCAGTTGCCGGCGTACCTGCTCGGTGTTACCGCCGAAATCGCACATGCTGGCACGGGCACGAATGGCGGCATGGGCCAGTTTCAGATTGAAGAAGTAGGGCACGCCAGAAATAAAGACTTCTATACCGGCACCGGACAGCATTTGTACTACTGCATCTTCGTGCTGTACCTCCACCTGCTCCGGGTGAGCCACCTTCCGCCCGATCAGTTGATTGACTCTTGTCGCGGCCCGTTCGGCCTGCGCCAGGGATTGATCGGCCAGTAACAGGTATTCGGCTTCTCCAAAACGGGCCAGGTCGTAAGCTGCGGCGGTGCCCTGCCGCCCAGAGCCTATAACAGCATTGCGATAACCCATGGTTGGTTGTCTCCTGAGCATTCTGTAACTCCACAATGCTCGCTTCGGATAAAGCCGGAGAGAGTGGTGACTGGTGGTCGAGTCAGGTCACTGGTAAGTACGTAATACGGTCCTGATAGGCACTTGGAATACCTTCTTCTGCTATCAGGAGCAACTCCTCTATCGCTTCTCCTATACTCATCCGCTCATTAAGGATGAGTATACCTGGAACATGGTATCCTTGTGCCAGGTGTGCTGCTAAATGAGGAGGCATAGATGCTCGGTTGTTCGTGACCAGGATACAACCAATTTCTTCGCACCAAAACAAAATCTCTGGATCAAGCGTCCCTCTAGGTGGACACCCAGGGTCTCCCACAGCATACACGCGGACCTCTGAGTCTTTCTTCAGCAGTTGTCGCTTATAAAGAGAACCAACATTTTCATCTATCAGATAATGAATACTCATGTTGCTCCTGTTAGCGGACCTGTCTCTCTGCTTTTATCTTGCGGAGTCGTTGTATTTCTGGTGAAGGGTTGGCAGTTTGTTGCCTTCGCATCTCTCTGCTCCACTCCATCCAATCGGCCAGGTATTTTGAGACGGCTTCTTTATTGTGAAGGTAATAGAGAATGGTTGCATAGACCTGTTCCAACTTCAATGAAGGATAGGTATTGGCAATCTCCTCAGGAGAACGTGACCGATGAATAAAATCGTAGAGAATTGTTTCAATGCCGATTCTTGTCTCCTTGACTCTGATGTCGTCCTTCTCGAAAAAGTCAAAGTATTCTTCTAGCTGCATAGTCTACCTCCATCTGCTCTCGAGGGCTTCGTGTCTTAGGTTCTCCAGGTTTCCATTCTCAGGAATGTAGCATATCATAGAGCTGGCTCTGTTGCAAACAGTCGTATTCACTCTTTATTTGCATGTTTTGTGGCACTGAATCAAAACGAAACAGAGCTCTACGTTGGAGGCCAACGACACTGGATGCATGTGAGGGCAACCAGGACACGAATCACTACGAAGGGGCATTCCAAGCGGGATAAGTAGCTCTGCAAACTATTGGCATTCTGCCATGCTTGCTAGGGTATTGACAAAATGATAAATCATATATTATTATTACCATATTGATTGTCACATTTTAACAATGTTGATAGCATATATTACTATGCTTCCTGACAAGTTAAGGAGGACACAGGATGAGCGCAGAACGAACGATGGTTTTGGAGATGCTGGCAGCAGGTAAAATCACTATTGAGCAGGCCAACCAGTTGATTGAGGTTCTCGGCGAACAATCATTCCCCGAAGCAGAGCAGTGGACTGGTCAGAGTGGTCAGGGCAGTCAGGGCGGTCAAGGTGGTGAGAGAAAGGTGCTGATTCAAGAGCAGCGAGGACGCAAAGAAGCGCAGGGACTTCCTCATTTCACATTTGATCAGATCATCGAATTGAGTGAACACAAGGTCGAGCCTACCTTCCTCAAAGCATTGCGCGACGCCGGGTTAACGTATCTGACGGTTAATCAGATCATTGAATTGAGTCAACACGAGGTCGAGCCTACCTTCCTCAAAGCATTGCGCGATGGCGGCTTGACTGATCTCACGATTGAGCAGATCGTGGAATTGAGCGAGCACGAGGTTAATCCTGCCTACCTCATCAAATTCCGTAAGGCAGGGTTTAGCGATCTGACCGTTGACGAGATCGTGGAATTGAGCGAGCACGAGGTCAATCCTACCTTCCTCAGGGCACTGCGCGAAAGCGATCTGACAGATCTGAGCGTTGATCAGATCATTGAGTTGAGCGAACATGAGGTTAATCCTGCCTTCCTCAAGGCCTTGCAAGAAGGCGGGTTCACCGATCTCTCCTTTGATGAGATCATCGAATTGAGCGATCACAAGGTAGATCCCGCCTACCTTGCGAAGTTTCGTGAGGCAGGATTGTCCGATCTAACTGTGGATCAGATTATCGAGTTAAGCGAGCATGAAGTCAAGCCTGGCTACGTCGCCAAGTTTCGCCAGGCCGGGTTGACAGACCTCACCTTTGATGAGATAGTGGAATTGAGCGAACACGATGTCAAGCCTTCTTACATTGCCAGGTTTCACGAGGCCGGGTTGACCGAACTCACCGTTGACCAAATCATCGAATTGAGCGAGCACGAGATCAAGCCCTCGTTCGTCAAGGCATTGCAAGAGGCGGGATTGAGTGACCTCACCTTTGATCAGGTTATTGAATTGAGCGAGCGCGAGGTTGATCCTGCCTACCTCAAGGCACTGCGAGAGGTTGCGAATTGACTTTTATTCACCTGCCCGTTTTTGAGAGGTATCCATGGTGCATCCACTGATTACGCAAGACCCTGTAACCGGCGGCGAGTTGCTTGTCACGCGGCTAGAAGGCCCTGAAAGCGGCATTGTGATCGAGGGGAAGTTCAGCCTGGGCTGGATGGCTCGCCTGACACCCGAACAGATCGCCTTCGTGGGGCTGTTAGTGAAACACCGAGGCAATATTCAAAAGCTGGCAGGTGAACTGAATGTGGCATACAATACTGCACGCAACCACCTGGACGCCATCGTGGCCGCCCTGGAGAGTCCACCCAGGCGCAAGGATCGCACCAATCGCCTGGAAATTCTCGGTCGTCTCTCGGCTGGCGAGATCGATTACGAACATGCGATGAAACTGTTGATGGAGTAGATATCTGTTGCAAGATCAG
>Ga0099828_10002061_pt1 | contig 13746 bp, 15 predicted proteins | sample CZO8metaG_2_FD_79338 | JGI IMG/M metagenome (GOLD analysis project Ga0099828, IMG submission 79338) | Vadose zone soil microbial communities from the Eel River Critical Zone Observatory, Northern California, USA - CZOApr15con2H1.8 metaG | ecosystem: Environmental > Terrestrial > Soil > Vadose...
CCGTAAATCATCTGGCCGCCGTCCCAGAACGCGTTGTCGTACTGCTGGCTGTAGTGCACGCTCGAGTCCAGCCGCATCCCTCGGTCGTCCACGGAGTTGCGGCTGAAAACCTGGTCGTAGAAATTGTATGTATCACCCGAATAGTTGTATGCCTCAGTGACCGCGACATCCTTTGTTTCCGGATCGCCCTCTCCGCGAACCAGTTTCCCGGGCAGGTTTTCCTTGTTCTGTGCGTCGTAGATCGTGCGCCGTAGCATCCCTGCCGGAACTGCCGCCATGAATTGGGCCAAGATGGTGCGCCGCCCTCGGGCATGCTCGGTCAAAGCGATCGTGCGCAGCGCTCGCGCGCGATGCCTCTCCGATTCCGCCAGCCTCGTGAGGATGTGCGGAGGAAGTATCGTGCAAATGTACCTGCTTGATTGACACATGTTGGAACCTCCTGTCTGCATAGGCCGGCCGAAGGGAAAGCGGTGCCGGGCTCTGGCAGAGTAGTGCGGGCAGGGCCAAAAACGTATCACCGGGCGAGGACCAAAGCAAGGTGCTTGCCCAAGCTTCAAGGCTCCTCGCGAAAGTTCATTTCGGGAAACCTGCCTGCTCAGCCCACGCCGGCGGGTGTACACTACGCACGGAGACTCACGTCCGAAGATTGAAATGCCGCCATGTCCCCGGAAGCCACCCGTCGCGCACCGTCGACCGTTTCACAGTCGCAAAGTTCGTCGACCGCTTCGCGGTCGCAAACTCCAGTGATGTCCCTCGCTGAACTGGTTAGCCGCTACGTCTCTCTCGCTGGTCAATTCGGAAAGCCCGTCGCTCTCTCCGCTTTCCAGCTCTCTCCCGCCGAAACCGAGCGCCTCTTCTCCGGCTACGACGAGGACTACCACATCAGCCGCTTCTTCCATTTCTCTGATGCCGGCGGAACACAGTTCTTCATTAGCGGAGAGCCCGTCACGCACGTCTCCCTCGACGCCGAAATCAAGACCATCCTTTGACCCACCCGCGCCTTCACGGTCTGCTTGACAACTCCGCAGCGCGCCAAGTACATTCACGCCTGTTTTGAGAGGCTGGCACTCGACCACCCGCACCCCGAGCGTCTACTGACATGGATGTCACGAACCACGACGTTCTTTTGGTCGGGGGTGGTGGGGCAGGCCTCCGAGCCGCGATTGCCGTCTCCGAAGTCAATTCCAAGCTGAATGTCGCCGTTGTCTCCAAGGTCTATCCCATGCGGAGCCACACTGTTTCCGCCGAAGGCGGCGCTGCCGGTGTCATCAAGTCCGGCGACTCTCTCGACGAACATGCCTACGACACTATCTCCGGCGCCGACTGGCTCTGCGATCAGGACGCGGTAGAAGCTTTCGTCAAGGAAGCTCCCGAAGAATTGCTCCGGCTCGAGCATTGGGGCTGCCCGTGGAGCCGCGAGCCCGACGGCCACATCGCCGTCCGCGCCTTTGGCGGCATGAAAAAGATGCGCACGTGGTTCGCCGCGGACAAAACCGGCTTCCACATGCTACACACGCTCTTTCAAACGACTCTCAAATACAGCGCCATCGCCCGCTACGACGAATGGTTCGTCACCAAGCTCCTCGTCGACGACGGCCGCGTGCAGGGCGTCGTCGCCATCGAACTCGCCACCGGAAAAATTCAGGCCATCACCGCCAAGGCCGTCATCCTTTGCACCGGCGGCTGCGGCCGTGTTTTCCCCTTCACCACCAACGCCAGCATCAAGACCGGCGACGGCATGGCCCTCGCCTACCGAGCAGGCGCTCCGCTCAAGGACATGGAGTTCATCCAATACCACCCCACCGGCCTGCCCTTCACCGGCATCCTCATCACCGAAGCTGCGCGCTCCGAAGGCGGTTATCTCGTCAATAAGGACGGTTATCGCTATCTCCAGGACTACAATCTCGGCACGCCTCAGCCAAAGCCGGTCTTTCGTTCGATGGAGTTGGGCCCGCGCGATCGCCTCTCCCAGGCTTTCGTCAAGGAACACGAAAAAGGCCGCACGATAGCCGGCCCCTACGGGCCCGTGGTTCATCTGGACCTGCGCCACCTCGGAGAAAAGCTCATCAATACAAACCTGCCGTTTGTCCGCGAGCTCTGCCTCAAATATCAAAACATCGATCCCGTCAAGGAGTTGGTGCCCGTCCGTCCCGTGATTCACTACATGATGGGCGGCGTCAGCACCGACATCCACGGCGCCACACCGCTCGCCGGCCTTTACGCCGCCGGCGAAGTCGCCTGCGTGAGCATCAACGGCGCGAACCGTCTCGGCTCAAACTCCCTGCCCGAGCTTCTCGTTTTCGGCGCGCGCGCCGGCGCGGCGGCTGCGCAATTTGCTTCCCTACAAGAAGCTCCCGGCACTGCGATTCTTGCCCAGGCCATCGATGAGCAGCATCGCCTCGAAGAAAATTTCCTCTGCAAATCCGGCGGCCGCGAGCGCGCCTCCACTCTACGCGAAGAGATGCAGCACATCATGGAAGACTGTGCTGGAATCTACCGCAACGGCCCCGCGCTTGCCGCCGCGCAGCAAAATCTGCACAAGCTCCAGGAGCGTTCCGCCAATCTCGCTCTCGACGACCACAGCTTCACTTTCAACACGGATCTAACCACCGCTCTCGAGCTAACGTTCATGCTCGAGGTCGCCGAATCCATGGTCGCCTCCGCTCTGCAGCGCACCGAATCCCGCGGCGCGCATCAGCGCACCGATTTTCCCGCGCGCAACGACGAAAAATTTCTGGCGCACTCGCTCGTCTCCCGCGCCGCCGACGGCCGCCCCCGCGTCGATTATCTTCCTGTTAAAATCACTCGCTGGCCCCCGGGCGAGCGTGTCTACGGGCAGCCGGCGCAGAAAGCGGGCGCGAACTAATCTCCCATGGCCGAAACCATCAAACTTGAAGTCGCCCGCTACTCTCCCGAGCGCGACGCCGCTCCCCGCCTCGAAACTTTCGAGGTCCCCTACCGCAAGGACTGGGTCGTCCTCGACGCCCTCAACTACATCAAAGACAAAGCCGACGGCTCGCTCACCTACCGCTGGTCCTGCCGCATGGGCATCTGCGGCAGTTGCGGCATGATGGTCAACGGCGAGCCCAAACTCACCTGCGCCACTTTCCTCGCCGATTACGCTCCCGCCCCCGTCCGCGTCGAGCCGCTCCGCAATTTTCCCGTCATCCGCGACCTCGTCATCGCCATGACCGACTTCATGCAAAAGCTCCAGCGCATGAAGCCCTGGCTCATCCGCAAGGAAGAAAAGCCCGTCTCCGAAGGCGAGTATCTCCAGACGCCCGAGCAGCTCGACCTCTACAAGCAGTACAGCATGTGCATCAACTGCATGCTCTGCTACGCCGCGTGCCCCGTCTACGGCCTCGATCCTTTCTTCAGCGGCCCCGCTGCCATCGCCCTCGCCCAGCGCTACAATCTCGATTCGCGCGACCAGGGCGCCAAGGAGCGATTCACCACCCTGTCTCAACACGAGGGCATCTGGGGCTGCACCTTCGTCGGCGAGTGCACCGAGGTCTGCCCCAAGCACGTCGACCCCGCCGGCGCCATCCAGCAGTACAAATTGACCGCTGCGACCCAGTGGTTCAAATCGATGCTCCTGCCCTGGGGTGGTAAATGAAGTCGCACGTGCCCGCGCACAGCTACACGCCCTATCACCCAAAGTGGTACCGCAAACGCGTCTCCACCTACTGGTGGCTCGAGAGCTGGGCCTTCACGAAGTTCATCCTCCGCGAGCTCACCAGTCTCGGCGTCGCCTATGTCGTTGCGCTCACGATTCTGCAAATCCACATGCTGTCCCACGGGCCGGAGGCCTACGCGGGTTTTGAAGATCTGATGAAAAATCCTTTCATCATCGCGTTAAACGTTATCAGCTTTCTTTTGGTCGTCTATCACACCATTACCTGGTTCAATCTCGCGCCCCGCGCCATGACCGTCCGCGTCGCCGGCAAGCGTGTTCCGGGATTTCTGATCAGCGGCCCCAACTTCGTGGCCTGGCTTGTCGTTTCCGCAATCGTGGCCTGGTTTCTCTTGCGAGGATAAATGCCGCAACAACAATCCCATCTTCGGCTCGAGCCTCTGCTCTGGACGCTTTTCAGCGCCGGCGGCGTCGTCGCCGCGTTTTTCCTCCCCGTGCATATTTTTCTGTTCGGCATCGCGTTTCCTCTCGGCTGGCTCAAGCCCCCGGCCTACTCGAGCCTGGTGGCCCTCGTCTCGCATCCGCTCGTGCGCATCTACCTTTTTGTCCTCTGCTCCGTTCCGCTCTTCCACTGGGCGCACCGGTTTCGCTACACCATCTACGACGGCCTGCAAATCAAGCACCTCAATGAGGTCATCAATTTCTGCTGCTACGGCTGCGCCGTTATAGGAACGCTGGTCGCCGGCTATCTTTTGTGGAATATTCATTAGGCAGCCAGCCTTGGCCAGCTCCGCCAGGTGGTCGTTTTCATCTAACCCATCTTGGGTCACGGAGCACGCGTTACAGAACACGGGTCACGGAATCAGGAGTCGCCATGGAACACCATCTGAAGTCCATTTCCAAAGCCGGCATACCGGAAGCCCTTGCCAAAGTCGATTTGTATCGTTATCTCAACGAGCCGGAGGAAGCCGAATCCATCTGCCGCGACATCCTTGCTATTGATTCCGAACACCAGCTCGCCCGCCGCATGCTCGGCCTCACCATCACCGACCAGTTCACCGGCGCCGCCGGCGACCGCTATCCCGAAGTGCTCGCCATTTTTCAGGGTCTGCGCGATGCCTACGAGCGCAACTACTACACCGGCCTCCTCCACGAGCGCCGCGCCAAAGCCCAGCTTCGCGCCGGGTACTCCCCGCACATTCTTCTTCCGCTCATCGAAGAAGCCCTGCGCTGCTTCGCCGAAGCCGAAAAAATTCGCCCCGCCGGCAACGACGATAGCATCCTCCGCTGGAACCGCTGCGTCCGCCTCCTCGAAAGCCGCCCCGAGTTCCATCACGAGCACGTGTCACCGGTCCTCCACGCCGAAGACACCCCGCCCTCCGACATTCCCTTCCGCCGCTCTGGCTCCCGCTAGCTCGCGCCCTTGGGACGATCCGCGCACTGACGCCGTCATTCCAAACGGAGTCTGCGCAGTGAGGAACCACTAACCACTGCTTTATGAGGGGCGCGATATGCCTGCCCGCGCGTAGTCGAACGGGTTGTGCGCTTCCGGCGAGAAATTCAATCTTGCAGGTGGGATTTGGCCAGGATTCTTAGAGCCGCCTCACGCCCTTGGCGAACACGCTCGCTCGCAGGGCAGTTCGGCTGCAATTTCAAATAAGTATCCAGGTCCCGGAGTTCTGCGCGATAGTTGCCTTTGCTGGCGGCCACATTCGATAGCACAAGATAGGCGTCGGCGAAGTTAGGGTTGCGGAGAAGAGCCTCCTGCGCGCTCTTTTCTGCCTCGTCCGGCCGGTTGAGTTGCAGGAGCGCGTTACCCAGCATTACGTGGCCCTCAGGTGCGGCGTCTTCCACTTCCAATCCCCTGCGGATGATTTTCTCCGCCTCGCCCGGTTCCCCCTCTTGGCACAGGAGGTAGCCATACCCGAACTCCGCCCAGGCGTACCGCCCCCCACTCAAATCGACGGCCGTTTGAAAGGCTTTCACCGCCTCTTCATTGTGGCCCAGCTTCATCTCCGCCACGCCCATATGGTAGTAAGCCTCGAAGTATCCAGGGAACGCTTGAGTGGCCTTTGTGAAGTGGCTCAGACTCCCGGCAGGATCGTTCTTTGCCAGGCGTTCCAACCCCTTTTGCAACTCATTCCGCGCTTTTCCCGGGATCTTCAACTCCCTCACGGAAACCGTGTAATCACTCTGGCGAATGGACGACGATTTGGACCTCAGGTACATAACGAGCTTCGAGGAAGGGCCATCGAGCTGCGCGCTGGCTTGGGCTGCCTCGTACCCCTCTTCATCGACCGCGATATCGTACGTGCCGCGCGGAAGGTGCTGCACTCTGAACTGACCTTCTAAGTCCGTCAACACACTGCGAAATATCCCCACGATACGCGATTTCACGCTTACGGCCACCTGGCTCGCCGGCCGCCTGTCCGGTTCCAGAAGCACGGTTCCCGATATTTCTCCTTCCGCCTTCTCAAAGTTGGACACTTGCGCCTTCGCGATCGGCGCCCAGGCCATCGCTGTCATGTTCAGGATCAGGATAAGGTTCAGGGAGAAGATCGGGGGAAAGCTGGCCCGCTTACGTGACTTCTCGACTCTCGGCAATTCCAAGCGCATCTCGGCCTTCTGCGCACTTTGGGGGCGTTTCCTCAGGGGACTTGGCGGTTGGGAGAGTCAATCCGTGCCGACGCCAGCACCCACATCCTTCAGTCGTTACCTCGCTGCGGTTGTGGTTTCGCCAGCGCCGCCGTTGCACCTTAACTCTTCGATGCCAACCGTCGCGTGCTGCGCAATCTTCTGCTAAGAGAAAACCCTTTGTCTGTCCCCTTTTGAACGGAGCCCAAGAGCTGTCAGATTTCGCGGCAAATGGAACGGTGCTTGATTGTGTGAAATTCTTGTTTTCTCACACGTGCTGTATGGAACACACATCGCGACGCAAGGGGTACATAGTCATGGCTATTGGAGGGGACTACATCATGCGCTATATAAATCGCTACATTCGTTTGCTACTCCTGACTGCTGCCATTGCTGCACCAGCCGCAATCATGGCCGCTCCCAGGCCTCAAGACGTCGATACCAGTCGTGTACCTCCCCGTTCAGGGAACGTTGGGACTGCGCCTGCAGGTCCGGCTGTGTGCGCATGGGCCGCGTGGATTCTAACGTTATCTGGGGGTTAAACCAAGCCTCACTTCGTGAACGCGGTTTAGACGGCACGGGTCGGGGCGATTGGAGGTGCAACCCAGGTCTTCTTGGAGCGCGAATCAGGGAGCGGCTTCGACGGTGAGTCTCAACCCGATTGCCTTAGTCACGGCAACCAACGTGGACAAGCGTGGGTTGCCCTTGACCGACAATGCGCGGTAAAGACTTTCTCGCTCGATGCCCGCAGCTTTGGCCACTTTGGCGATGCCCTGAGCTTGCGCGAGGTGGCGCAAGGCAATGAGCAGAACGCGGGGTTCGTCTTCATCTTCCAATGCTGCTTTGAGGTACTCGGCGGCAAAATCCGGGTCCTTCCGGAGCCGCCGAACGATGGCTTCGTCGTGGGAGACGCTAGCTTTGCGTTTCATCCGCTTCCGCTCCTTTGTTTATAGTATCTGAGATGCTCCAGCGCACGGTCAATGTCTGCCGTCTGCTTTCGTTTGTCGCCGCCGCCGAGAAGCAATACACATTCCCTGCCAATCATCGCGTAATAGACCCGGTAGCCCGGTCCCCAGTCGATCCGCAGCTCGCACAAACCCTGTCGCAGCGGCTTGCAGTCGCCAAAGTTCCCGGCGGCGAGCCGGTTGATCCGGCTTGCAATCTTGGCTTGCGCGCGGGCATCGGCCAGTTGCGTCAACCAATCGTCAAAGACATCCTTTCCGGCGCGGCTGAGGTAGTGGCGAACCTCGATCACAGTTTCATTGTAACTTATACATCACAAGAAGACAAGTCAAGGTTGTCGTGTCTGGCTCGGGACTCGCGGCATGTGGGAGAGCACAGCCAGGAATGGCTGTGCCACGAAGAGCAAAGATGCCGGGCTTCCCGACGAAAACCGTCGGGCCCCCGCAAACCGGGGGAAAGCCCGGCGCTACAAAAGGCAGTGTCGGTGGTTAGTTTGTAGCGGTTGGTGAGAAGATTGGTGAGAAGAGACGAGCGGGGATGAATCGTGCGGACATGGGGCGCAGCATGCTGCGCCCCTACAAAAAGCGAGAGGAAGGTGTCAGGCGGGGACGGCGAGTTGGAAGCGGCGAGTGGCGAAGGGGAAGAGGAAGACGGGCGGGGGAAGAAGCGTGGGCGGGAGACGGGAGCCGAAAGACAGAAGGCCCGATTTGTGGTCGGGCCTTCCGATTTTTCGACGAAGCCGGGACAACTACCTTGTGGTGGCGGCGACGGCGACTTTGGCTTTGGCGAGCTCAGGGACGACGCCGAGCTGCTGCATGAGGCCCAAAGCGTCCCAGTTGACCCAGCCTTCTACCATCTTGCCGCTGGCGAAGCGGGCGATGCTTATCCCGGAGATGGTGAACTGCTTCCCCGTTGGCGCAATCCCGTTGAGATCGCCTTTATGGGTACCCCGACAGGACCATCGGGCCATCACTGTTTCGCCTTCGGCAATGAGATCCTCGATCGTGAGTCGAAGGTCGGGGAAGGCATTGCGGTAGAGACTCACTCTCTTCTTCTCACTCTCGGGGCCTCGCCCAACATCGGGCGTCGAACTGTCATGGTGAGTGTAAGTGGGTGCAAAGAGCTCGTCTGCCACCGGCACATAGCCCTTGTTCCAAACTTCTTCGAACAAACGACGGACGGCATTTTTGTTTTGTTCTGACATGTTATGTTCTCCTTTTTGAAAAAATCGGTATTCCTTCTCGCATGAAGCGAGTCGTGCTGGAGCGGTGCGGTCTGGAACCGCTGGCGTCTTGGGTGTGCGGACCTGTACGTCGGACAGGAGGTTGGGCCCCGCGCGAGGGAATAAAAAGGAACCGAGTAGGTTCTGCCCCTTAGCGCTCGATGCGGTGCTTGGCCTATAAAGAAACTGCGTTCGGACTACGAAGCGGGAGTCTCGCCGCAAACAGCGAAATCATCGTGTTCTCCTGGAGTGCGCGTGTCAAGGAGAATCGAAAGATTCTTTTGTGCAAAAAAGGCGGCGATTCGGAGAGGGCGCGGGCAGAAAGCAGTTTTCAATTGTTAGTTTTAGGTGGTTAGCGAAGGCAAACAGAAAGAAACGGCCAGACAGAGAGGAATGACGGTGAGGGTGGGCGGCTCGATGCGGCGGGTCTCAGGCGGGGACGGCGCGTTGGAAGCGGCGATAGAGTTTGGTTAGGCGGAGATTACCGAGAGAACGCCGTGCTCCTTGCGCGTGGGCCGAACAGTGATTTGAACATCCCTACGCAGCGCCGTGAGAAATTCCATGAGGCGTCCGACGGAGAAGTTACCCGCGCGGTTTCGCATCAGCAAGGAGACCTGAGGCTGCTGCACGCCGAGAATCTTGGCGATCTCCACTTGTGTCATGCCGCTAGCCTTGAGGATGGTATGGATTTGCAGCGTGAGCTGCGCCTTGAGCAGCTCTTGCTCTGGATTGGGAAGGCCAAGGTCCGCGAAGACGTTTCCGCTGCCCTCGGTTACGCGGACAGCGCGCTTGTGTGTTTTTTTTGCTTTGGTTTTCATTTTAGTTCTGCCTTTCTCGATGGTTGTACTCGGCTTCCGCGAGCCGCCGCCTAATTAGCCCGATGTCCCTTGCCGGTGTGGCAAACCGCCCGCCACGCATTGCCATAATGCGAAGCCACAATTTCGAGCACGCTGGCCCCGCCAAAACCTTTGAGCGGCTTGGCGGCAGGATCGGTTTTGCCCTCCTGGGCTGTAAAGAGCGCGTGTCCGATGTCGAGCCTGACCGGGCTAGGAAAAGAGCGCAAATCTTTGAGCGAGTTCCCATCCACCTGACGGGCTTCAACCCAATTTCCATCACTATACGAGTATACATATTTGCATATAGAGTTTCAAGCGTGGACAGCGAAGGGTCAGGCGGGGACGGCGCGTTGGAAGCGGCGGGAGAGTTTTTCGTGTTCTTCGCGGAGCTCGCGGGGGAGGCGGGAGCCGAACTTGTCGAAGAACTCCTGGGTATCGGCCATTTCCTGAACCCAATCGTCGGCATTCACTTTCAAGAGTTCTTCAAGCGCTTGCGGAGAAATCTTCAGGCCGTCGAGCGTCAATCCATTGCGCGCGGGAACGTAGCCGATGGGCGTTTCTTCCGCTGCGCCGCGCCCTTCGACGCGCTCCAGAATCCACTTCAGCACGCGCACGTTTTCGCCGTAACCGGGCCAGAGGAATTTTCGATCGGCGTCGCGGCGGAACCAATTCACGTGGAAGATTTTCGGCGGCTTGGGGATTTTCTTGCCCATCTCAAGCCAGTGCCGGAAATAGTCCGCCATGTTGTAGCCGCAAAACGGCAGCATGGCCATGGGGTCGCGGCGAGTGACGCCGACGTCGCCGGTGGCCGCGGCCGTCGTCTCCGAAGCCATCGTGGCGCCCACGAACACGCCGTGCTGCCAGTCAAACGATTCGTAAACGAGAGGAGCAAGGCGCGCGCGGCGTCCCCCGAAAATAAAGGCGGAAATGGGCACGCCTTCCGGCGCTTCCCACTTCGGCGAAATGCTTGGCGACTGGCGCGCCGGCACGGTGTAGCGCGCGTTGGGATGCGCCGCCGGACCTTTGGAGGAATCCCAGGGTTCGCCCTTCCAGTTGATCAGCCCCGCGGGCGGGGCCCCGTCGAAGCCTTCCCACCACGGCTCGCGTTGCGCGGTCATGGCTACATTGGTGAAGAGAGTATTTTTGGTGAGCGCACCCATCACATTCGGATTTGTTTTCAGGCCGGTCCCCGGCGCTACGCCAAAAAATCCCGCTTCCGGGTTGATGGCGTGCAGATAGCCGTCGTCGCCGATCTTCATCCACGCGATGTCATCGCCCACGGTCCACACGCGATACCCCTGGTTCTCCAGCACCGAGACCATCATCGCCAGGTTTGTCTTGCCGCACGCGCTGGGAAACGCCGCGCCCATGTAGGTGACTTTTCCGCCGGGCGATTCCAGTCCGAGGATCAGCATGTGCTCGGCCATCCAACCCTGTTCGCGCGCCATGTAGCTGGCGATACGCAGCGCGAAGCACTTTTTCCCGAGCAGGGCGTTGCCACCGTAACCGGAGCCAACGCTCCAGATGAGTTTTTCCTGCGGGAAATGCAGGATATAGCGCCGCATGGGATCCAGATCGCCCAGGGAGTGCAAGCCCGGCACGAAATCACTCGACGCGCCGAGCCGGTCCATAGCCACTTTGCCCATGCGCGACATGATGCGCATGCTGGCGACGACGTAAGGGCTGTCGGTGACTTCCACGCCCACTTTGCTCAGCGGCGAATTAGCGGGGCCCATGATGTAGGGCACGACGTACATAGTGCGGCCGCGCATGGCGCCGTCGAGGAGCGCGCCTACTTTGTGCTTGGCCCCCCCGGGATCCATCCAGTTGTTGGTTGGCCCGGCATCGTCTTTGTCAGGCGTGCAAATGAACGTCAGGTGCTCGGTGCGGGCCACGTCGTTCGGGCTGCTCCGGTGCAGGTAGCAATTGGGGTAGGTTTTTTCGTTCAGCGGAAAAGAGTCGCCGCCCCGCAGCATTTCGCCGATGATGCGCTGGTTTTCGGAATCGGAGCCGTCGCAGTAAACGACGCGGTCGGGCTTTGTCAGCCCAGCTGCTTCGTTAACCCAGCTTTCCAGTGGAGTTGCCACGCTGCTCTCCCTGCCGGTCGTCCGCCAAAAGCTCGCGCCAAACTTCCACGCACTCGCGCTCCGGCGCAAGATGATCGCTTCGCCGTCCGTGGTGCGATGGTGACCATGCCAACCGGTCGAAGCAAAGGCGGGAAAGACAGGCCGGGCTGGCAGGACCTTGTTTCTTCTACGCGCCCAAGTTTATGTTACCGGTCGCCGCCCGCGCAAGTTTGCGCCGCCCGCAGCGTGGCCGAGGCGGCACGGTCAGGCCTGCACCTGCGATCCGATGCAACATCAGCGGGAGCCAGAGGTTCTGCCCGCGAAAATCACCAAAGGGCGCAACCGGCTCGCAGAATCCTTCGTGGCCGCGCCTTTGCCCGGTGGGACTTTTGTGCCTTCGGTGATCGAGCGCCGGATCGCGGCCAGGGGCGCATCCTCGTTAAAATGGACTTTCTCACCGTCGCCCTCGACTCCCAACTGCTTCCAGAGGGCGGGAAGGTCCACCTGAACGGGGCGGTCTTTCATCTCCGCATAAAGTTTTTCCAGGACTTCCACGCCCGCGGCGCGGTCGGCCACCTTCAGAGTCTGCGCCAAGTCCCGGTTCACTCGAATGTCACCGCCGGCGTCGAGGATGCCGCGAAGGGCGTCTTCAAGGCCTTTGCGGTTTTGCGTTTGTTTGCGGATCTCCACATCGGTGACAAGGCAGAAGAGCGCGCCGCCCCAATACGTTCTACCCCAGGTGTGGGTGTGGTCGAGGCCTTGGTCGCCATCTCGTGGAAGGCCCTTGGGCATGTCTCGCATCAGGTCGCTCCACATTTGCGACGCGGTCCAATGGCCCGCGCGGATCCGCGCGATGGGTTCCACGTAAGTGGAAATCCCTTCTTCTATCCAGTGATGCTCGTCGGCCATCGATGGAAAGGCCAGATGGACCATCTCATGCGTGAGCACCCAATCCTGGGCAAACCCGGAAGCCGTCGTCTTGCTTCCGGCGCGAATCAGAATGAGCCCGCCCTCCCGGCCAAAAGTGCGGCCGTTGCGGACGCCAGTGCCGGCGAAAGGGGTCACGCGAAGAATGAGGTGAGGAAGGGGAAAGCGGCCATAATAAGCGGCCACGGATTCCGCAGCGGATTGAACCCAACGCAGGAGATCCGGCTGCGACAAGGGAGAGTCGTTCTGTTCGACCGTCACGTCAATCCGCGCGCCGCCAATCAGCAGTGTGGAAGTCATGTCATTGGGCGTTGCAGACGGGCAGGGAAGTAACAGGAGAAGCACAACGAAGCAAGCACGGCCGGTGAAGGCAATGAGGAATCCCTTGGATGCCATGACGCCATGAATCGCCGGAACTTAATCCTAAACCAAAAAAAAAGGGTTTGCGGTCAGCCCTGCGATGCGCCGGCGCCATTGGGCTCCGGCTTAAAGAGCAAGCGGCCGAGAAGATTATCGAGCGTGATTTTGCCGCCGCCAAATAGCAGCACAATCAGCGAAGCGATAAGGAATGTATAAGGGGCCGCGGCGTAAAATTTGTCCGGGTCGGAAAAGATGGAAAAGAGCGCTTCGCGATCCGCGGTGACGTAAGCCATGATCAAGTTGATGGTGAGCACGAGGGCGACGGGGCGTGTGAGCAAGCCGAGCGCGAGCATGATGCCGCCGAAGAATTCGAGGCAAGCAATGGCTACTGCCATGACTGCGGGAGCAGGAAGACCGAGGCTCGAGAAAAATTCCGTGACGTTAGAGAGATGATGGAGTTTGCCCCACCCGCTCTGCACCAATTGAACGCCCCAGTAAAGCCGGACGAAAAGCAGAAACGGGGACTGAAGGTACGAAACCAAACCGAAAAACTTGTCGTGCCAGATCTTCACGCGAGAGATTAGTTTCTTCATGATCGGGGTCGATGCACAACCTCGAAAGATGCTTTAGCGTCTAACGCTTTTCTTATCCGGACCGCAGAACCAACCCAGCGCCGCCCAGATCTGAAACCACGCTTGAACGGCGGCGGGCCTCTCTTCCGGCGCTAGGGAGCTGTTCCGAAACGCTGCAGCGATGGCCGAGCCGATCGTCCTCCCCTCTTTCAGGGCGCACAGGATATGGAATTCTTCGCGTTCCAGCCTGCGAAAATAAACCGAGTAGTCGATGCGGTGGACCGCGAGGAAAATCGGAGTGGGTTTCAATTGGGCCACGGCCCGCACACGCTTGCGTTTCCGGCGCTCCTGAAATGCATTGCTGGCAAAATCCGTATCTTCGTCTTCTTTTCTCACGGCGAGGAGGAGGTCGTCGACGGGATAGCGAAAACTAAGAAGGCGAATGTAGGGCTGCAGTTTCAGCTTGAGCCGGGCGGCATCCCCAGCGCCAAGATCTTCCGGACGCAATGCGGGCTCGGCTTTGCCGTCGAAC
>Ga0099828_10002068_pt1 | contig 13730 bp, 15 predicted proteins | sample CZO8metaG_2_FD_79338 | JGI IMG/M metagenome (GOLD analysis project Ga0099828, IMG submission 79338) | Vadose zone soil microbial communities from the Eel River Critical Zone Observatory, Northern California, USA - CZOApr15con2H1.8 metaG | ecosystem: Environmental > Terrestrial > Soil > Vadose...
CATAGACTGGAGCTGGGAAACCATTCCCTGGACGACCCTACCTTCGTCGCTCGCCGGGAACAATTCGGGCCTCCGGGCGTCTCGGACCTCAACAAGCTCAATCTGCTTGGCAGGAAGCCCAGTTAGGGGGTCGGTTACCCCGCTTATCCTGCTCACCTTCACCTTTCCCATGAATCGGAACCGCCGGGCGCACGTGTATAAACTCAGCGCAGGGGTTTGCGGAGGAATTTCTGTTTGTAAACGGCTACTCTTGGGGCACGTCTGTAGGGGGCGGCGCCTGCCCTTCTGAAGTCTGCTCGGGATTCTGCTGCTCCTCGGCCTGGGGCTGATTGGCCATTATCACCTCCACATCCTCCGGCGAAATTATCCGCGCCATCGAAAGATTCACTAAGGAATTTGCAGACGCCGTCCCCGACATCCGGCCTATCCTCCCTCTGAGCTCTCTCCACTTGAGCTTGGTGTTCCCGGTCTTCGAGGTGTAGATTATGCCCAGGACGTCCCTGGCGTTGATGAACGTCACGTCCCTGATCTTCTTGAGGTCCACCTTGTCGACCGCCTCAACGTAGATCGACCCCTGGTCACCTTGTTTTTCCGGGAATACTTCTGGGTCTCGCAGGTAGGATTCAGGGATGAAACTCCTGCAAGTGCTGTTAATCAAGAACCTCCGAAAGCCCTCCAGATTACAAGTCAGGTCGATTTCCACCATCGACGTCGCCTTGAGCCCGCGAATGTTCAACAGGTTATAAACCAATTCCCGATTAGCAGGGCTTCACATCGCCGGAAGTGTGGGTTCTCCTACTCAAGATCTTTCTCATTGGGTTCAATCTGGCTAATCCGGTCATCACCCACGAGGCCCGCGAGGTCGGCTCAAGATTAAAGCATTCAGAAGTTTCGCCTTCCTACCATGCGCTTTCTTGTGAGGTTCGCGGAGTCCGGCCTCCCGAAGGACAGGATGCTGACTTCAGTTCGGGCACTAGGCCGCTCGCTGGGGGCAGACGCTCGAAACCCGAAATGGACCTCCTACGGCGCCCTTGAGCTCGATATCTTCTGCGCGACCGAGGCAGATTTCAAACTGTTCCTAGCGGCTGTAAGCCCCGTCTTCAAGACAGAGTTTGTCCGAGACCTGAACAATGCTCCAACACACGAGCCAGAGGCTCAGCTCTTCGCAGAAAGCAGAGATTTCTTCAATGCGGAGCGGTATTGGGAATGCCACGAGGTCCTCGAAAACGTCTGGAGGATCAAGCAAGGAAGCGAAAAGCGTCTTCTCCAAGGAATCATCCTTGTGTGCGCCGCCTTCGTCCATCACCAGAAAGGGGAGGAAGAAATAGGGCTGAGCGTCCTCAGGAGGGCGGCCAAGCAGCTCGATTTCCCTTCACCAAAATATGCAGGAATCGACCTTATTGCGTTGCGAGCCAATGTGCAAAGCATATTGGAGAAAAAGAAGTTCTCCAACTTCCGCGTTTAGCCAAACACGGGCAGGTTCATCGGGTTGGCCTGTTCTGAGAGTATGTTCTTGGTCCTCCAGGCAACCAAGTTCGCAACGAGTGCGGTTGTGGCCAACACGGCGCCCACTAGGTCTTGGTAGTACCAGTTGACGAGGTATGTGTAGCCGCTCTGAACCCAGGCAGAATATCCCATGGCAAGAAGGAGAATCGCTGAGAGCAATACTCCGGCCGGATAAGCGACCCGGGACCCCCAGATTGCAAGAATCCCGTCGACAATGAGGATCACCGCCAACACTATCAACGCGGGAGAATACACCGGGCTGAATTGTGACCCATTGCAAAGATTGAATGAACAAACCGGTTGAGCAGCCACGAGTTGTGTATATGTCACCCATGCCGATTCAAGTATCGATAGCACACCGGCGACTCTCCTCGTGACCGACGTCATTTCGCCATGGACAGCCTATAGTACCCGGCCTCGATGTTCTTGTTGACATTATCTTTGACAAGATACAGCCGATGGATAGGGTTCGCCACAGGCGGCGAAAGCGAGAGGTCCTCTCCAACAACGAATTCGTGGACCTCGCCGCTCCTGCATGCGTGGGTGATTTTCTTCCCTGACTTGACACCGAGGCTGTTCATGTAGACCTCCTTCAGCGTCGTGCAAGTGAGCACCGCCCACTCCTCGTCGTCTGGTATTGACTCGAAGCCAACGCTGGCCTTGAGGGGTTCGCCGTACCTCTTATCGTCGCAGAAGAGCCTCTTGCAACCCCTGCACCGCCAGACGTCCACCGTACCCTGAAGGTAATTGTCCCTGTTTACGTTAACCATCCCCATAAACACGATATCTTCATGAGCGCATTTTGAAGCCTCACTCATTTCTCAGCAACCTCCACATTGCAGAACGTGAGATTCCATACGATCTTGCGAGCGCGCTTATTGACTCCCCAAAAACGTTGTGTCTCTCCATGGCCTCCTGTTTCTGGGCTTCGCTTAGCGCTTGGAAGAGTCGATACCTGTGAGAAAGTAGTCCTATACTCTTCCTTGAAAGGTGATAACCCACACTGTACGTCCACGGCATGGGCCTGAAGGACCTGTTTCCATGCCGCTCGCGCATTCCCACATTTACAAGCTGCTCGAAGCGATGTTGGACTTCAGAACCTGTTATTAGATCGAGCTTACGGTATTCTAGCAAGGTCAATAGCTCTTTCCTCTTCTTGAAGCAAAATGGCGTTATCCGCTCGGCGATTTCAATCACAGATTTGCCATCCCCAATCCTGAAACCAAAAGCGGCTGAATTCGACTGCTTTCTGACAACACCGACTCGAATCCCCTGAGATCTCAAGAAGGCGGCAATCTGCTCAAGTTGTTCTCGACACTGGTCTGACCAGTCTAGATAGAACGCAATGGTGAACTTCCCAACGAAAATCGACACGCTACCATCACCATCGAAATACCCGGCTATTTGTTCCCAACAAGAGTAGGTCTTGTAAGGTTCCGAGTAAAGAGGTGCCCACCTCTCAACTAGGGGCTGTGTCCTGAATCGATTCGAATCTAGGGCCTTCGTCGACGTTCAGAATCACATGGATGGAGTACTAATAACGGCCCACCGAAGATAGAAATCTATCCTATTTCTCGCCGCAAAATCTGCTAGGGTCAGGTGTTCAGTTTTCTTTTCTCCATTGCGGCCTCGTAGACAGGAATCAGCTCTAGTATCAGCTTGTCGATTCGCATCCTCCTTTCGTTAATCTCCCTGACCATGTTCTCTCTCCAGGTTCTGTAATAGTTGGCTATGCCCAGCCTCGGGTGCACTGGTATCACCCTTTTTCCGTCCCCCGAAACTATTGCCATCCCTCTGTCCAACAGATTCGAGGCCAATGCAGCCTCAGATGCGGGAAACTGCCCCAATCGCAGGAGCTTAATGTATAGCATAGCGTCTTCCTGAGAAAGACCTGCCTCAGCTCCCAGGCTTTTGACTACCGCGGCCTCGTCCTTGACATCGGGCCCCCGATTAGGTTTCAAAGTTTGGAAGTCCCCGGGGAGTTCCACAGAAACTCGAAGTAGTCCTTGGCGAAGCTTGCCAACCCGTGGTGGGACGCCCAGATGGCGAGTGGGAGCGTCCCCTGCTCTCCTCCTCCCAGGAGGAGGACCACCTCGCGCGAGTCTGAGATCAATCCCCCGCCATACATCGTCTTCCTGGTTCTGATTTCCGCGTACCTCGCGAATTTGTCTGCAGCGCTGGGAGGCAGCTCCGGCGAGGTGAGTATGAGGCTCTTGACTCCCTTCTCTTTCAGCGCAGCCATCAACGGGTCGATCCTGTCGGTAAATGGCAGAAGCTGGGGTGGCAATGCTATCAGAAGCTCCGCTCTGCAATTGAGGAGCAAGTTCTTCACCCTGGAAAGGATCTCGTTCGTGCCTCGCATGATCCAGATGTCAGGCTTCTCTTGTTCGCCCCTGCTCACATAGATTCCCATCAGTTCCTCCAGCGCGACCTGCTCCTTCTCCTTCCGCTCCGTCTCTTGCCTAGACTTCAGTTCCTCCAACGCTGTGTCGGGGGGCCTGGCCGTGTACACAATCGGCCTGCTCTTCTGCTCCTCCACCCATCCGCGTTCGTGAAGAGATTCGAGCGCGTCGTAGACCTTCGAGTAGGGAATCCTCGCTTCCCTGCTGACTTCACTGGCCGTCATCGTCCCTCCTTTCAGGAGGGCGACGTACGCTTTGATTTCGCTCCCGGTGAGCCCAAGGGCCTGAAGCGAGGCAGAAGCCCGCTCGCCCAGGCTCAGGGTCGAACCCCTCCTATCCGGGTCTGCAAGCCAAAAGCGTAAATCTGCACCCCGGCTGCTGCTCCCCGATGCTTCCCTGCAAACACGAAACTCTGGAGTACGTCGGGGACCAAAAGACCGACGAGGGCGTCAACTCTTTCTACAAATGCAAGACCTGCGGGACTCTCCTGGTGGTAACTCCTGCCCGCAAAGTGATCGGGATTCCTGGAGCGGAGGAGCAATCTAGCTCTGTGAAACAGACCACTCAGACTTAACCTTTCACCCTCTGTAAAGTTAAAATGCTTATATGCGCACTCGGATAAGCCGCAGTCTAAGGCAAGTCTAATGGCTCAAATCGCAGACGTAAGTCTAGAACTCAAGAAGGAAGTTTCAAAGGGGAATTTCATCCGCCAGACTCAGTCAATATGTCCTGACTGCAATAGGATACTACCAGCGATAGTCTTCGAGAGAGACAATAAGGTCTGGATGACAAAGACCTGCCCCGAACACGGAGAAACGGAAGAACTGTACTTCGGATCCTATGCGATGTATAGTAAGTTTTCACGCTACTGGAAGGACGGTAAGGGGACGCACGCTGCCAACGTCCCGCTCGACGTCTGTTCATGTCCCGCGAACTGCGGCCTCTGCTCGAATCACCTTTCGCACACGGGCCTCTCCAACATCATCGTCACGAACAGATGTGACCTGACCTGCTGGTACTGCTTCTTCTATGTCAAGAAAGGGCTCGAAGGGGCCTACGTCTACGAGCCGACCCTTGACCAGATCAGGGAGATGGGCCGCACTCTGAAATCTGAAAGGCCTGTTGCAGGCAATTCAGTACAGATCACTGGCGGCGAGCCAACCATCAGGGAAGACCTGCCCACCATCATCAGGATATTGAAGGAAGAAGGAGTCGACCACATCCAGCTTAACACCAACGGGATCAACCTTGCCCTTAACCCAGGGCTGGCAAAGCGTCTGAAGGAAGCAGGGGTTTCAAACCTCTACATGAGCTTCGACGGAACTACGCCCAGGACCAACCCGAAGAACCACTGGGAGGCGCCGTACGCCATTGATGCCTGCCGCAAGGTCGGAGTCGGAGTCGTCCTCGTCCCGACCGTCATAAAATCGATTAACGACCACGAGCTTGGTGATATCATCCGCTTTGGGCAGAAGAACTTGGACACCGTCCACGCGGTTAACTTCCAGCCCGTCTCGCTTACTGGGAGACTGACGAAGACTGAGAGGGCGAAGTACAGGATTACGATTCCGGACTGCATCGAGAGGATAGAGGAACAGACCAACGGCGAGATTTCAAAGGACGGCTGGTTCCCGGTCCCCTCGTGCTCCCCGGTGACTGGTTTCATTGAAGCCTTCACTAAGAAGGAGCAGTACGAGCTTTCGATACACTTCGCCTGCGGTGCGGGGACCTATGTCTTCAACGACCCCGACAAGAAGAGACTCATTCCGCTCCCAGAGTTCGTCGACATCGCAGGAATGATCGAGTACCTTGACGAGAAGAGCGAGGAGATCTACTCAGGGACCAACAGGTACATTGTGGCCGCGAAGGTCCTGACCAGGATATCCTCCTTCGTCAACAAGGAGAAACAGCCCAAGAGTCTGAGCTTCGCGAAGCTCCTCACAGACGCTCTGATCAAACACGACTACACCGCAATCGGACAGTTCCACCTGAAGAGCATGTTCCTCGGGATGATGCATTTCCAAGACAAATATAATCAGGATGAGGAGAGACTGCAGCGCTGCGATATTCACTACCTTACACCAGACCTCAGGATTATTCCATTTTGTTCATTTAACGTTATCCCGGAGTGGTACAGGGACCGCATCCAGCAGAAGTATGGCATGCCCATCGAAGCGTGGGAAGCCAAGACGGGGAGGAAGCTGGAAGACGGGCTCTACAGAGGAACTCTGAGGCGTGGAGGTCACGTCCAGGGATGCGGTTGTGCTGCGGGAGAGCACGGAGAGCCGCTTCCAATCCAGCCTATCACCGGTACCTAGAATCATTGTCGCCGTTCCAGTAACTTACGCACTTTGACCCTGGGGCATTCAGTCTATACTGCTGCGTCTTAGTTTCCGTTCACTGGGCATGGACGGCGGCCAAGTCAAAGTCATCGTCAGGCCATGAAATCGTCTCATGGCGTTCCAAACCGTGCGGGAACGCTCGTTCCTCGGGGTTCCTAATCATCCCCGCCCCCCATAGGCAGGCCGATGAAGAAAACAAGTGTCGCAGCAATCGCGGCAATCGCGGCCCTAATACTGGTACTGGCGGCCGCAGCCGCACTCCTACAATACCAAAGTCCAAGTCACGCAGGCTCAGGCAAGCTCACGATAATGGGCACAGACCCAGCAGTGGCTGCCTCCGGCGTCACCGATGCCCAAGTCACCTACAGCTCAGTCATGGCCCACCAGGCAGGGTCGGACATGGCTAGCGGATGGACCCAAGTCAGCGGGTCGGGGACTATGGATCTGATGACCTCCCAGAGCAGTGCCCAGACCATGGCAACATCCCAAGTCAGCGCCGCCACCTACGACGCGTTCAGGTTCAACGTCGATTCCTGCAAAGTCATCTACCAAGGCCAGACTTATGCAGCAACGGTGGCGTCAACAACCCTCACCGCACAGTCCCAGAGCGCAGTCCACGTCAATTCCAGCTCCTCGGCAGCAGCTGTTGTTGACATGAGGACTTTCATACAGAACACTGCAGATACCTCGAGACCTCAGTTCGTCTTCAGCGCAACTGCCGTGGCAACCGAAGTCCCACCGCAGACCGCAGCCACCCTCACAGTCTCCGCCGGGGCCATCGTCGACCTTTCGGGCGATGCCTGGTGGAACACATTCGTCGTCCAATCGAGCACCCACCTAGGCGTGGTTGCTACCCTCTCGGGCAACTCCATGGTCCTCAACATTCACAACACAGGGAGCGCAAACGCCCAAGTCCAGGAGGTAATCGTGACGCCGGTCTCGGCGTCTGCCTTCGCGACGGCCACACTCCCCGCCTCGTTCAACGGTTCCGCTGTCTTCACCGTGAACGGGTCCGGCTCAGTCCAGCAATCCACATCACTCCAGGCCTCAGCTCTGCTCAACGGCGGGGCATCGGTCAATTCAGGTTCATCGTCCACCATCACATTCAACGGGAACATCAGCCTGAACGCCACCATCGCAGGGATCCATGTAACTGGGATCCTGACGGGTCAACAGTACATCATCACTGTCATCGGAGCCAACACCTACGCCAGTACTATTGTGGTGGCCTCCTAGGCCACCCCGTTTTTGTTTTTCGAGGTAGTGATCTTATTTGAAAGCCGCCCGAAAGCCCTCTTCAGAAAGGGAAATCGCCCTAGATGAGACCCACGCGGGGGCCACAAAGTCGTTCAAGTCAGGGAAGCTTAGGCTCCTCATGCAGGAGCGAGAGGGAGTTGCTTCAAGGCTGGTCGAGCTCGACTACATGATCTGGGCCCTCGAGGAAATATACAGGAAGGAGCCTGTGAAGATGCGCCCTTCACTATTTGGAACGCCCGTTCCACAGGGTTCCTTAACCACCGAGGGAGGTAAGGCTCAGCCATGAACGCAATCGGCGGGCCGAGGTTGTTCGCAGCCGCAATCGCATGCCTTGTGCTGGCGGGAGCCTTTACTCCTCTTGTGCTTCAGGGCCAGGGAAGCCAGACGGGATCGAGCCAGCTCTCTGTGCTCATCGGCGCCGCCGAATCTTCAAAGTTGTATGCCCACGCCTCAGTCGACTACGCAGTCTCCCATAGCCTGGCAGTAACAGGAGCCAAGGCCCAGCTCGACCAAGGGGATTCGCTTCTAGCTTCTGCAAAGGCGAAAGCTCAGGCAGGAAACAGCCTAGCCGCAGGCATCCAGGATGCTGAAGCAGCGATGTCCGCCTACTCCGAGGCGTCGACGGAAGCATCCGTTGCACTAAGCAAGGCCGGGCTAACCGCCTCGGCAAACTACTACGCAGCCGAAGACGCAATCGTCGAAATAAGAGCAACAGCAACCGCGGCCCTTTCGGTCGCAGCTCAGGCTTGCGCAAATGCCGGAGCGGCCGCCCTGAACGCCGCCGCATTCGCCGATGCCTGCTCGAAGGTCAACGCCCAGGTCGCAAGTGCCAGGGCCCATCTCAGCCAGGCTGCTTCGCTCCTGGTCCGGGCCAATGGCCAAACCAACGCTACGTTGGATCTCTCGCCGGCCCTTTCGCTCATCGCGTCCGCTAGAGGAGAAGTAGCTTCGTGCCAGTCAGCCCTAGTCACGATTGCTTCGTACTCGTACTCGGCGCGCGCCCGGGCTTACATTACATCTGTCATCGTCCCGCTCTCAGCCAAAGCCAACGCCAGCATCAAGAGCGAGCAGGCATTTCTAGCGAATCTGACACAACTCCAAAGCGCCTACACCGCCTACGATCATTCACAGACCTCAGCGGTGGTGACCGTCACCTCTTCGACGTCAGCAGTGGCCACGGCCATCTCACAGGCTCAAACCGACGCGGCCACAGTATCCACTAGGGTCTCCGCCGCACATAGCACGGAAGTGCAGTCCCAGCAGGACTTCGCTGGAATCTCTAGCCTGATTGCTCCGTTCACAAGTGTGAGCGCGGTGGCCTCACTCCAGGCATCAATTCAAGCGGCTGAATCGGACGCCACAGCCTATGATTCGAAGGCAAATACGGCAGGGAACGACGCCTCGGCTTTCGCCTCCACTGGAATCAGCGGCCTCACAGTCTACCTGACTACGGTTCAGGGAGACCAGACGAGCGTCTCTGCTGCTGCCAGCGCCTATACTTCGGCCTGTGCTTCGGTGCAGGCCCAGCTAGCCACGGTCGTCAATCTCGGCATCATATCTGGGCTCACTCAATGGCAGACAACCCTTTCAACAGACTGTTCGTCGGTGACATCCACCACAGCCAGCCTTGGCACAGCACTTCAGACCGAGGTCTCAGACATTACCACGCTCCAGAGCAACGCAACCTCGTTGGGGTCCGCGATTTCCGCCTCGACATCCGCCATCCTCGTCGCCAACTCCCTGGTCTCCACCGCAGCGTCAGTCTCAGGAGAGGGGAAGGCGTACGTCAATTCCACCTCCAATGTTGTTCTTGACAAGGTTTCGACCGAAGTGCAGACGACGGCCAATGCGGCACAGTCTCTAATCGCATCAGCCAACGCGTGCCTACAGTCGAGCGTCTCCGCGTTTGCGTCGAGCGCCCTTGCGCTTTCCAACTCTGCTGCGGCACTTAGGACCCAGTCACAGAGCTACGTGACGATACTGACGACCGCAAGTTCATACGTAAACAGCGACACGCATACTAGGATCTCAGAGGCGGCCACTGGCCAGGCCGACGTCTCCCAAGCACTGCAACTCTTCTCGGGACTGAACGTGTCCGCCGGTGCAGTTGCAATTGCCCAGGCCTACGTGGAGTTCGAGGCGTCGTCGTCGGTCAGTACATGAGAGCCTAAGCCCCTAAGTCCCTTTGTCTGAGTATCTCAATCTGATTCTGAGAACCTGTCTTCGTAACTTTCACGTAGCCGAGCCTCTCCAGCCGTTTGATCTGTCTCCATGCTGAAGTCTTGGGCAACGCGAATCTGGTCCTTATTTCAGGCTCGAGGACCTTGCCGCCCTTCTCTTGAATGAAGTTCAGCACTTGCACGTCGTCCGGCCTGAGCTCGCCGCTGATGGGGCCTAGGCCCCGCCTTCTCCACCACCTGAACGATAGGCCCCCGGCTGCAACGGCCAACAGGATCGCTCCTAGCTCCCCAAGCAACGCCAGGTACGACCCCGCAGACCCTCCGGGCGTGCCGCCTCCGGTCGAGGTCGACGTGGCGCTCCCGAGCGAGACGCCATAGCTAATCCTCCACGTTCCTCGCTCAAGAGTCAAAACCGGCGACTGGTTCGTCTCGTTGATTGAGGTCGGCGACCCCGAAACAGAACTCAATGTGGAGAGTTGGGGGAGGACCACCGTCGAATTGTACGGCGTAGCGAAGGCGAGGGTCCAAACGGTGCCGTTCTTGGACGTTAGTCCGTTGGTGTCATACCGCAAGGTCAGCATCGTGGCGCCGAGGGTATAGACCGTCACGTTGGAGCCTCCCGATGGGAAGCCATACGAAAGAGGGGAGCCGTTCTGGTCGGTGGCGACCAGGTTGGAAACCACGGATGAAAGCAGAGGCAAAACAACGGTCGTGGCCTTGGAGCTCGAGGTTACAACCTGTGTCACGTTCACGTAGCCATCGGAGTAGACGCGCAAGGTCAAAGACTCACCCGCGGTGGCGACCGTGAGGGGCGAAAGGACGAGGAGGACAACGACACCCAGCGGGAAAAGATCCCAACGATTCAAGCGCTTGAGTTCCAACTCGACACGCTATCTGTCCCGCTAAAAGCGTGCCGGAGTCTTTCGCTACTGTATCCCGGTTGGCTGGTGGCAGGAGTAATTGGACGGGGTGATTGCTGCGTTCGTAGCCGATGTGCTCGCGATGTTGTAGACTATGGTGAACTGGCCCCCGTTGGCCAGGGACTGCACGGCGATGGAAAGGTCCACGTTTGTCAGTGTGGCAGAAGGCGGACTAATCGTGAATGGCATGAACAGCGTCTGGTTGCTCGCTACGATGGAGAGCCGCGTTTCGCACACCGGCGTGTTGGCGGAATCTGAGGCTGGCGAAGTGAGCTGCGCGTAGAGGGGGAGGTAGCTGCCGTTGAGCCATCTCACCTGGAATGCGAACTCGGTTCCGTTGAATGATGACGAGACCACCCTCGCGTATTGATCGAACGGCCTTTGCTGAGCAGGAAAGCTGTCGTTTGTCAGAGCAAGGTATCCGACGTACAGCCCGAAAATGGCGGCGCCGACTACGGCAGTTACCACCAGGGCCCGCGACCTTGAGCGGCCCCTCCCCTGCTTTGAGCCTCTCCCGCTATCTGAGGTCGTCAAGCTTCGTGGAGGATCGCATGAGTGAAAGTATCCTGTCGAAATATGTAGCGAGGGCTTCCCTGAATTTGGCGCTGTCCCACTCTGGCTTTGCGTTCTCCAAGAATTCCTCGACCCAGGCGAACTCGTGTTCGGACTTCTCTCCGAGGGCCGACAGGAAAGATTCATTCCTGTAGTACATCTCGCTCCCCTTTTCGAATAGGCTCCTCCTTTTCAAAGACGCGATTGCGAAGGCGTTCCTGTTCAGCAGTCCTGCGTCCAACACCGGGTCTCCCGATGGCCTGTCGGAAACCCATTCCGAAAAGAACCTTTTGGCCATCTCCCGCTCCTTTTCTCCCATCACCGCAAACACGATGTCGTCCACCAAAATGTTCTGCAGGTGGTTGAATGCGTCCACCAAGTATTCCGTCTCCTTGGCACGGAGCCCGTCTTGCTCTTTCAGGCCATCGAGCACTTCATCCAAGGCCTCCCCGTCGTGAGAGCAGGCTCCCTTCTCGGTAAAGTAAACGTGAGATAGCTCGTGCAACACTAGTCCACCGAGCATCTCTGAATCCAGAGCCCACTCGGAAATCATAATCTTATGCACCTGCCCCTCCTTCTTCGCATACCCCATTATTGCGAGGTTCGGCTCTACGTTGAGCGTCACCTTAGACCGCACGGCGTATCCTTTTTCCTTCATTCTTTCCATCGCCCATTCGAGGGTGTTTTGTAGCGACTTGTCGGTGCTCGCCGCGTGCATCTTTCTCTGGCCTCGTGCGCTTGCACACGGATAAACATCTCGGTCGGCCCGCATGCCAAGAGCAATCTATCGCAACGCTATTTTATGGGAGAAGGTAGGAAAGAATCATGTCTTTCAGGAGGTGGACCGCGGGGATTCTTGCAATCGTAGGAGGGGTTCTGATGCTTGGGAGTGGCTATGCATCGAGAAGCTTTCTCTACTTGGCTCTTGGTTACACCGAACCTCGCATAGTCGACTTCCTTAATGGAATGGTCGCCGATGCAGCGGTCTTTGCAATCGCTACGCTGGAACTCATCATCGCCCTTGGAGGTGCGACCGTCGCCGTCGGGGGCATCATCATCTTGGCACGCCACTCCACGACCGGAAGAATTCTGATGTTTCTCGGAGGGGTAGCGGGCTTCTTGGGTCTATTGATTTCCTTCGGATATTCGACCTACAAGCTGGGGGGCCTTGGCCCGGCTCTTTCCTATCTTCCCTACTGGCTTGGACTGGTATTTGCGGTGGTCGGGAGGAGACTTGCGAAAGGAGTCTAACGCGGATTGGGAAGACCGTCAACTACGTGCTCAAAGCAAGGGCAAGCAGAAGAGCGCCGACATTATCGCAGGACGATACGCCTTGTCTACGAAGAGCACCAGGTTTCGCAGACTATTCAAAGAGGCGCTCCGCCGTCCGCCCGAATCCATTCCAAGGATAACTTCAGTCCGGTCTGTCGCGCTCTCGAACCGACCCACGAAGACAATCGTTGGGCTGACCAGGTACTCCGACCTGAAGTTCCTCATGGTTTTCTCTCGCCCCAGTCAAACGATCACGTTCTACTCCATCCTGTTCGACGCCTTGTCAGACAGGGCGGCTCTGGCCGTTATCGCCCACGAACTTGCCCACGCGTGGCTGAACGAACACGTCAGGCCCGAGGAATCCCGGAACAGGGAGCTCGAAGCCGACCGATTGGCAAGAAAGTGGGGGTTCGGAGCTGAACTCGACGCCCTCGATAGAGAGGCCGAGACGGTCAACGAGTGAAGCGGTCGCTCACTGGTATATCGTGGTACTTCCTGACTGTCTCGGTGGGGAAGTCGGGACTGCTTTCGCTCGCAACTCGGCGAGGTCAACTTCGAATCCGGCCGTCGCCGTCAGAGCATCGAGCAGTTTGGTGACAGACCTTGCATGTGGGCTCGGCTCACCATGGTCCACCGACAGCTTGTACCCACGCATTCCGTAATCCTTCGCCATTGCGACCACCATCGAAGCGAAGAAAGGGGCGGGCTCTTCGCTGAGGATCTTCACTCCATGCTTCTTGAGCTTGGCGACTCCGACCGCGTCGGTTGCGAACCCGCTGACAACCGGGTCCACCTCTGGCGGCAGAGGATTCTCGGCCCACCGTGCTCCCACGGAGAAAAGCTCCTCAACCCCCATCCCCTTCGCCCGTGTGAGGAGGAATCGGGCGAACTCATGTTGGTCGTCCATGGGACTTGTGTCGCCTGCAAATAGGATCAAGTCACTCTTTCCTTTGGTCACGTAGAAGCTGCATTCGGGGAGTGTCGAGACTCCGTCATCCCTGACAAGGACCTCAGGAGGAAAGGCCGACGTCCGAACGATACCGGTCTTTTCGAATTTCATCTTCTTCAGCATATAGTCGGCGAGCTCTCTGGCTTGCGAATAGAGCGCCTTGTACTGGGGCATTGACGTCGACAAAGCCACCACCATTGTAGAACCCTTTACAGACTTCCCATCCAACTCTTGGAAATCGAGCCACATACAGAGGAACCTAGGGCGACAAGCACTGCGCGTATTTAACCCTCGCCGAGAATTCCCGAGAAACGACGAATGAATTTTAAATACGCCGAATTACGAAAGCA
>Ga0099828_10002069_pt1 | contig 13730 bp, 9 predicted proteins | sample CZO8metaG_2_FD_79338 | JGI IMG/M metagenome (GOLD analysis project Ga0099828, IMG submission 79338) | Vadose zone soil microbial communities from the Eel River Critical Zone Observatory, Northern California, USA - CZOApr15con2H1.8 metaG | ecosystem: Environmental > Terrestrial > Soil > Vadose...
ATCTGCCGCACCGACCCGCGCCAGCGCAGCGCGCACTTGCCCGCCAGCGAGAGGCCGGGCCACGCCGCCAGGTCAGCCTCCGTCTCGATGCCGAAGAACGGGTTGGGGAACTCGCTTTCGACGTTCGCCACGCCGGGACTGAACCAGGAGAGCACCGCGGAGTCCGCGAGCATGCCGGCCACCACGTCCCGGCCGTCCCTGACGATCTGCACGATCCTGGCGTCAGGGAAGGCGTCGGCCAGCCCGTCCGCGCAGTAGATCAGGTCCGGGCTCCCGTCGCCGTACCTGGTGATGTCGCGCTCGGCAACGCAGACGCCGGCCCCGTCAACCCCGCCCGCAGCGCGGCACGGCGCTGAGCAGGCCATGCAGCCGTACGGGGAGACCTGCCAGGCCTGCGCGAAGGCGTCCCGCAGCACGGTCGTGGCAGCATCACCCCGGCCGCGCTGGATGGACGGGCTGCGCGCGAACGCGTGGACCACGCCAACGACGGCGCGCTGGCCGATGGTGAGGTGGAAGCCCGCCGACTGCTTTAGCGCGCGGGCCAGCAGGTCCGTGCCCGAATGCGGGGCGCCGATCACGAAGACCGGCTGACGGACCTTGCGGCCGTTGACGACCAGGATGTGCGGGCGGGCAGGCATGGCTGGTGATAAGTCTCGCAGGGCCCGAACCCGCCGCGGCACGACCTGACGATGTCCGCCGCGCGGATTACGTTGGGTGACGGGACCGGGGCCGGAATCTCCGTTCAGTATGTGCGGGCGTTCAGGGCTGCGGGTGCTTGGCGCGCCCGGCGGGCCTGCGGCAGTGATGCCCGGAATGGCTCTCCAGATTCAGCGCGGACAGGATCAGCGGCATGTGGCTGAACGCCTGGGGAGTATTGCCGACCTGCCGGTCGTACCGCGGGTCGTACTCCTCGCTGAGCAGCCCGACATCGCTGCGCAGTGACAGCAGCCGCTCGAACAGCTGCACGGCCTCCTCGTACTCACCAGTAATGTGCAGCGCGTTCACCAGCCAGAAGCTGCAGGCGAGGAAGGCACCCTCGCCCCCCGTCAGGCCGTCCGCCATGGGCGCCGTGGCGCCCGGGCGGCCATCGGCGGCACCCGGGCCGACGCCACCCGGGCCGACGCCCGGGACGGCGGCACCCGGGCCGACGCCACCCGGGCCGACGCCACCCGGGCCGACGCCCGGGACGGCGGCACCCAGGCTGGCGGCACCCGGGGCGGCGGCACCCGGGCGGCCGGGCTCGATGGCCGGCAGCGAGTACCGCAGGACCAGGCCGTCGCGGACCAGCTCCCGCTTGATCGTCTGCACGGTCGAGATCACCCGGGGGTCGTCGGCCGGCAGGAAGCCGACCTCCGGGATCAGCAGCACCGCGGCATCGAGCTCCGTGCTTCCGTAATACTGCGTGAACGTGCCGCGGCGGGCGTCGTACCCCTGGTCGCACACCTCGGCGTGAATGCGGTCGCGAACCTCGCGCCAGCGCTGCGTCGGGCCCGGCTGCCCGAGCTCGGTCAGCCGGACGGCGCGGTCAAAGGCCACCCAGGCCATCACCTTGGAGTGCACGAAATGCCGCCGCGGGCCGCGGACCTCCCAGATTCCCTCATCCGGCAGATGCCAGTTCTTCTCAAGGAACAGCAGCAGGGCGCGGACCAGCGCCCAGGTGTGCCGGTCGAATCTCAGCCCCGCCTGCCGGCCGAGCGCGAGCGCGTCGATCACCTCGCCATACACGTCAAGCTGCCGCTGGTTCACCGCGGCGTTCCCGATCCGCACCGGCGCCGAGTCCTCGTATCCCGGCAGCCAGTCGGCCTCCCACTCGGGCAGCCGGCGCTCGCCGGCCACGCCGTACATGATCTGGACATCCTTCGGGTCCCCGGCGATGGCCCGGCCCAGCCACTCCCGCCAGGCGGCCGCCTCGTCGGTGTAGCCGGTGCGCAGCAGCGCCTCCAGGGTGATCGTTGCGTCGCGCAGCCAGCAGTATCGGTAGTCCCAGTTGCGCACGCCGCCAAGATCCTCGGGCAGCGAGGTGGTCGGCGCCGCCACGATGCCCCCGGTCGGCGCGTAGGTCAGTGCCTTGAGCGTGATCAGCGAGCGGACGACGGCAGCCCGGTACGCACCGCGGTAGCTGCAGCCGTGCACCCATCCGGCCCAGAACTCGCATGTCTCCCGCAGCGCCTGCGCTGCGTCGACCGGCTCGGGCGCGGGCAGGTGCGACGGCTGCCAGGACATCACGAAGGGCACCTGCTCGCCGGCCCGGACCGTGAAGCTCGCCTCGTGCGCAAGATCATGGCCGGTCAGCTGGACCGGGGTGCGCAGCCAGACCGAGTCAGGCCCGGCAACGGCAAGGACCGCGCCGTCGGACCGGCGCACCCAAGGGACGACCTTGCCGTAGCCGTACCGCACCCGGAACACGCACTCCATCTCGACAGCGCCCTCGATGCACTCGACGATCCGCACCATCACCGGAGCCTGGCCGGCCCACGGCGGCATGAAGTCGGTCAGCCGGACGGTTCCGCCTGCGGTCCGCCACTCGGTTTCCAGGACCAGGGTGTCCCCGCGGTAACGCCTGGTCACCTCGCCGCGGCGGGCCGGCGGCCCCTGCGAGGCGGTTGGCGCGATCAGCCAGTGGCCGTTGCGCTCGTCGCCAAGCAGCGCCGCGAAGCAGGCCGGCGAGTCGAAACGGGGGAGGCAGAGCCAGTCGGCCGAGCCGTCACGTCCGACCAGCGCCGCCGTCTGCAGGTCGCCGATGAGCGCGTAGTCCTCGATGAGGCCAGCCACGGTGGATCCTCCTTGCTGCCGGCCTGCCCGATCTAGCTCCGCTGCCGTCCCGGCTCCGCTGCCGTCCCTCCGCTGCGGGTCCGGCTCCTGGCGGTACGCTACCCGGCCGTAAGCTGACAGGCGTGCCCGGACCTGCGCGCCGCCCGATTCTGCTGCCGCGTGCCGCCTTCGGCGCCCTGGCGGCAGCGGCGCTGATCACGGTGACCGTCGCGGGCTGTGCCAAGTTCGACGCCGCACTCGGCAGGCAATGGGCCGTCGTGCAGTTCAAGCCCAACACGTCCGTCGCCACGCTGCTCAAGGTCAGGGCGGCCTGCTCGCACGTGCCGAACGCCCGCCCCGAGGCCCTGCCGCCGGTACGCAAGGCGCTGGACATGATCTACGCCGTCCGGTTCCGTACCGACAATGCGAGCGACGCCAACCTTGCCCAGCTGCAGCAATGCCTGCAGAAGTTCCCCTCGGTGACGGGCATCGACTTCCAGGACGCCGGGAACGGCTGACCGCTGAGAAAGGCCCGCCAGCTGCGGGCGTGTTTCGCTCACCAGGACGTGCACCGTCCGCGCAGCTGTGGTATAAAGCCATATACCTATTAATCTGATCGGAAAAGGTGGACGATGAAGCGAGCGCTCATCGCGGCGGGGGTAGCCGCTGTCATGCTGCTGGCGGCCGGATGCAGTTCGTCCGCAGGCGGCTCGTCCGGCTCAGGTTCCGGCGGTGCCAGCACCGCGGCCAAGGGGCCAGTGACGCTGAAGCTCGGATTCCTGGCCAATATCACGCATGCCACGGCTCTGGTCGCGGTGCAGAAGGGCTTCTTCACGAAGAACCTCGGCAGCGGGGTGACCCTCAAGCTGACGCCCTTCAGTACCGGCACCGAGGAGGCCACCGCACTGCTGGCCGGCCAGCTCGACGCCGCCTATGTCGGCCCGAACCCGGCGATCAAGGCATGGCAGACATCCAGCGGGAAGCTCATCAAGATCATTTCAGGCGCGGCCTCCGGCGGCGCCGCGCTGGTCGTCAAGAAGGGCATCAGCAGCGTGTCCCAGCTCAAGGGCCAGTCGCTGGCTACCCCGTCGCTCGGTAACAGCCAGGACGTGGCGCTGCGCTACTGGCTGAAGAAGCACGGGCTGACCACCACGCAGACCGGCGGCGGCGATGTCCCGATCAAGCCGACCACGCCGAACTCGGCGGCCGTGCTGGCGTTCCAGTCCGGGCAGATCGCCGGCGGCTGGGAGCCCGCGCCTTACGACGCCGAGATGGTCGCCGAGGGCGGGCACGTGCTGGTCAACGAGGCCAGCCTGTGGCCGAAGGGCCAGTTCGTCACCACCAACCTGGTCGTCACGCAGTCCTTCCTCGCCGCGCACCCGAGCGCCGTCAGCGGGCTGCTCAAGGGCCAGATCGAGGCGAATGACTTCATCAACCAGAACAAGGCGGCCGCCGAGGCGGCCGCCAACGCCGAGCTGACCTCGGTGCTCGGCAAGGGCCTGGAGCCCGCGATCCTGTCGGCGGCGTTCGCGCAGATCAAGTTCACCGACGACCCGGTCGCGTCATCGCTGCTCGCCGACGCGCAGCACGCCGTCGCCGTTGGCCTGCTCAAGCCGGTCAGCAACCTGAGGGGCATCTACGATCTCGGTCCGCTCAACTCGCTGCTGCAGGCAGCAGGGGAACCCACGGTGAAATCATGAGCATGCGCAGCGGCCGCCTGACGCCCAAGGAAGCCCCGGGGGCGTCAGCCTTCCCGAATCTGACCATCGTGGCCGACCGCGGCGCGGAGCAAGCGGCCGCCGCGGTCCGGGTGACGGAGGTGTCCAAGGTCTACGGGCAGGGCCGCGGGGCGCTGCTGGCCCTGGACAGCGTGTCCCTGTCGGTCGCGCCGGGGGAGTTCGTCTGCCTCATCGGCGCGTCCGGCTGCGGCAAGAGCACGCTGCTCTCGCTGGTGGCGGGCCTGGACATGGCGACATCCGGCCAGATCGACACGGCCGGCCAGCGGGTCACGCTGATGTTCCAGGAGCCGGCCCTGTTCCCGTGGCTCACGGCCGCAAGGAACGTCGAGCTCGCCCTGCGCGCCCGCGGCGTGCCGAAGGCGGAGCGGCGCGCCCGTACCCTGGAGCTGCTGGAGACCGTCCACCTCGGCGGCTTCGGCGCGAAGCGCCCGCATGAGCTCTCCGGCGGCATGCGGCAGCGGGTCGCGCTGGCGCGAGCGCTGGCTCAGGACGCGGACGTACTGCTGATGGACGAGCCGTTCGGCGCCCTGGACGCGATGACCCGCGACCTGCTGCACGACGAACTCGAGCGGATCTGCGCCGAGCGGACCCTGAGCGTGCTCTTCGTGACGCACAACGTCCGCGAGGCCGCCAGGCTCGGCGACCGGGTAGTGGTCCTGTCCAGCAGGCCGGGCCGGGTCATCGAGGAGTACGACGTGCCGAGGCAGGGACCGCGCAGGATTGACTCGCGCGAGGTCTCAGAGCTGGCCGCCACCATCACCGACCGGCTGCGCGAGGAGATGAGCCGTCATGGCGGCTGACACGCGGCCGTCGGCCATCACCGGGCTGGACAACCTGGAGCTCGGCGGGCTGCCGCAGCAGCGCGGCGCGGGCCGGGTCGCCCGCTCCGCCTGGGCCGCCGCCTGGCCGAAGCTGCTCGCCGTAGCCCTTGTCCTCGTGCTGTGGCAGCTAGTGCACCTGACCGGCTGGAAGTCGGCCGTGCTGAAGGGCCCTACGGTGGTTCTTCCTGACCTCTGGGGCCTTATGCATCACGCGCTGCTGTGGCAGGCCCTCGGGATAACGCTCCGCCGGGCGGTCCTGGGATATGCGCTGGCGCTGGTGATCGGCTCAGTCATCGGGCTCCTCGTAGCGAGGATCACGCCGCTGCGCGCGGCGGTCGGCTCGATCATCACCGGCCTGCAGACGATGCCATCCATCGCGTGGTTCCCGTTCGCGATCATTCTCTTCGGGCTCTCCACGTCGGCCATCCTCTTCGTGATGGTGCTCGGCGCCGCTCCGTCGATCGCCAACGGGCTGATCACCGGCGTGGATTACACCCCCCCGCTGCTGCTGCGGGCAGGCAAGACCATGGGCCTGCGCGGCTTTAACCGGTACCGGTACCTAATCCTGCCCGCCTCGCTGCCTGCCTACGTGGCCGGCATGAAGCAGGGCTGGGCGTTTGCCTGGCGGAGCCTGATGGCGGGCGAATTGCTGGTGCTCATCCTCGGCCAGCCGTCCATCGGCGTCCTGCTCAACAACGACCAGGACCTGCAGGACTTCGCCGGGGCCAGCGCGATGATCATCGTCATCCTGATCATCGGGATAGCCGTCGACTCGCTGTTCACCACGGCCGACAAGGCCGTCCGCCGCCGTCGCGGCCTGCTCGAACCGGGTCGTGCCTCGTAGCAGGCATAGCATCGGGGTATGGCTGCCTCCGCTGGGATCGTGCTCGCCGGGGGCCGGTCCTCCCGGATGGGGACGTCCAAGGCCGCCCTGGAGTGGCACGGCTCGACGTTGCTGCGCCGGGTGACCGGCGTCCTCGCGCGGGTTGTCGACGGGCCCGTCGTGGTGGTCCGGGCGCCCGGCCAGGAACTTCCCGCCCTGCCAGCGCAGGTCGATGTCGTCGAGGACCCGCGCGAGGGGCTCGGCCCGCTGCAGGGGCTGGCCGCCGGGCTGGCCGCAACCGCGGACCGGGCCGAGGCGGCCTTTGCCTGCTCGACCGACCTGCCCTTCCTGCACCCGGCGTTCGTGCGGCGGGTGCTGCGCGCGCTGACCGACGGCGTGGATGTCGGGCTGCCGGTCGCGCTGGGCTATCCGCAGCCGCTGGCCGCCGCGTACCGGACGGCGCTTGCGCCACTCGCCGAACGCCTGGTGGCGGCGCAGCGCCTGCGCCCGGCGTTCCTGTTCGGGGAATGCTCGGTCGTGCGTCTCGATGAGGCCGCACTGCGGGCCGACCCGGTGCTGGCTGCGCTGGATCCTGATCTCGACTCGGTCATCAACATCAACGAGCCGGCCGACTACGCGGCCGCCCGCTCGCGGACTGCGCCCGAGGTGACGATCCAGCGTTTCGGTGCCCTGGCGGATGGCCACCGTGGCCCCCAGACGATTCACGCGGCCACCATGGCGGGCGCGGCGGCGGCCGCCGGGCTCGCCCTCGGCCGGCATGTGGTCGCGGCGCTGAACGGCGACCAGATCACCCGCGACGGTGAAATGCCGCTGGCCACCGGGGACACCGTGTCCTTTCTCGCCGCGGACGCGGGCGGCTGACCGAGATGGCGGCCGGCGGGTATTTCGGACGGGCGCTCGTCGCGGACGCCGGCGACGGCACCGCCAGCACCCTGGCCCTGCCGGATGAGGTGCTGCGCGCGTTCGTCGGCGGGGTCGGGCTCGGCGCCTGGCTCATGCACCGGCTCGCCCCGCCCGGCGTCGATCCGCTCGCGCCGGAGGCGCCGCTGGCCTTCGTCTTCTCACCCATGGTCGGCACCCCGCTGACCACGAGCGCCAAGTTCGCGGTTGTCGCCAAGTCCCCGCTGACCGGCCTGCTGAATGACGCCCTCGCGTCGAGTCAGTTCGCGATCTCCGGCAAGCTCACCGGCCATGACGCGATCGTGGTGACCGGCGCGTGTGACCGGCCCTCCGTGCTGCTCGTCGACGGCTCGGGCGCCCGCCGCATCGACGCCGCCGACCTGTGGGGACTGCCAGCGGCCGAGGCGGAGAAACGGCTCAGGGAGCGCCTGGGGAGAGGCTGGCGGGCGGCCGCGATCGGGCCAGCGGGCGAACGGGGCGTCCGGTACGCCACCATTTCCCATGACGGCCGGCACGCCGGACGCGGCGGCCTTGGCGCGGTCATGGGCGCCAAGCGGCTCAAGGCGGTGGCCGTGCATGCCGCGACCAGGGTTGCCTCGGCCGATCCGGCGGCCGTACTCGGGGCGGCACGCGACCTGCGGGCCCGTTCCTTCGGCCCGGCGACGGCGAAGTACCGCGAGCTTGGCACGCTGGCGAACCTGCTCGCGTTCAACGCCATCAGCACCCTGCCGACCCGCAACTTCCAGGCCGCCACGTTCGACGGGGCACCGAAGCTCGCCGCCGAGGACCTGTCCAGGATGCGCAGCGTCACCCGCGGCGGCTGCGCCTCCTGCACCATCGGCTGCGAGCACATCTACGCCGCCCGGGGCGGCAAGCAGATGCGGGTCGAGTACGAGAACGTGTTTGCGCTCGGCCCGATGTGCGGGGTGTCCGACCCCGATGACGTGCTTGCTGCCAGCGCGCGATGTGACGAGCTCGGGCTGGATACCATCTCGGCCGGCGGCACCATCGCCTGGGCGATGGAGTGCGTCGAGCGCGGCCTGATCGATGCGCCATGGCTGCGCTTCGGCGACGGCGGCGCGCTGATGCGGGCGCTGGCGGAGATCGGCGCGCGGCAGGGGCTTGGCGAGCTGCTCAGCGAGGGCTCGCGGCGTGCGGCGGCGCAGGTCGGGGGCGGCTCGGCGGCGTTCGCGCCGCACGTCAAGGGCATGGAGCTGCCCGGTTACGAGCCCCGCACGATGCAGGCCATGGCGCTGGGGCTCGCGGTGAACGCCAGAGGCGCCGATCACAACCGCTCGGGCGCCTACGAAGCCGACCTCTCCGGCGAGCACGACCGGCTGGAGGGCGGCGAACGCCACGTCGCGGCGGCCATCGAGACGGAGGACCGCGCGGCGGTCATGGACTCGCTCATCCTGTGCAAGTTCCTGCGCGGCGTCTTCAGCGAGCCGTTCGACGAGTGGGCGGCGCTGCTGGCCGCGGTGACGGGCTGGGACACCGACGGCGCCGAGCTGCGGCAGACCGCGCGCCGGATCGTCCTGGCCAAGCGCGCGTTCAACATCCGCGAGGGCTGGGCGCCAGCGGACGACTGGCTGCCGGAGCGCCTGCTGAGCGAGCCGCTGCGGATCGGATCCGGCCGGGTCGCGACGCTGACCCCCGGGCGGCTGCGGAGCATGATCGACGGCTACTACGCGGCCCGCGGGCTCGATTCCGATGGCCGCCCGGACGAGGCCAGCCTGGCCGGGCTGCTGTTGAGCTAGGGTCCCGCGACGGCGGATACTGTCAACATGGTCATTCACGCCCCCGCCAGGCCCCGGACGGTCACCCTGACGATCGACGGGACTCCGGTCACCGTCCCGGCGGGCACGACCATCTGGACGGCGGCCAGGGCAGCCGGAATCGACATCCCGGTGCTCTGCCATGACGAGCGCTACGATCCGGTCGGCGTCTGCCGGATCTGCGTGGTGGACACCGGGGCGCGCGTCTACGCCGCCGCGTGCGTCCGGCCGTGCGAAGACGGCATGGATATCAAGACGGCCACCCCGGACATCGAGCGCAACCGCGCGACGCTCACCGAGCTGCTGCTCGCCGACCAGCCCGCCCGGGAGCGCGACCCCAAGCAGACCACCACCGGCGACAACGAGCTGCTCGCCCTGGCTGATCGGTACGGGGCAAGCCGCGGCAGCGGCCTGCCCGTGGCGTCCGGCCGCGGCACGGACCTGTCCAACCCGGTCATCGCGGTTGACCACGACGCCTGCATCCTCTGCGACCGCTGCGTGCGCGCCTGTGACGACATCCAGGGCAACGACGTCATCGGGCGCAGCGGCAAGGGCTACGCCACCCGCATCGCGTTCGACCTGAACGACCCGATGGGCGCGTCCTCCTGCGTCACCTGCGGCGAGTGCGTCGCGGCCTGCCCGACCGGCGCGCTGACCAACAAGCCGATCCATGACGTGCCCATCCGGCCCCGTGCCGAGCTCGACTCGGTCGACAGCGTGTGCCCGTACTGCGGCGTCGGCTGCGCCCTCACCTACCAGGTCGACAGGGAGCGGGGCGCGATCGCCTTCGCTGACGGCCGCGACCAGCCCGGCTCGAAGAGCCGCCTTTGCGTCAAGGGGCGCTACGGCTGGGATTACGCCGCCTCGCCGCAGCGGCTCACCACGCCGCTCATCCGGCGGGAAGAGGCGTACCCCAAGGGACCGCTGTCCGCCGAGGTACGCGGCGAGATGAGCGGCCGCGCCGAGGGGGAAAGGCAAGAGAAGAAGGGCTTTAACGGAGGCAACGGCGCCCGTCGGCCCCGCAGGCGAAAGCCGGGCGGGCTGGTGGACTACGCCGAGGTGCTACCGCATTTCCGGGAAGCGACCTGGGATGAGGCGCTGGACCTGGTGGCCCGCAGGCTGACCGAGGTGCACGCAGCAGGCGGCCCGGCGGCCATCGCGGGCTTCGGCTCGGCCAAGTGCTCCAACGAGGAGGCCTACCTCTTCCAGAAGCTGATCAGGACCGGCTTCCACACCAACAACATCGACCACTGCACCCGGCTCTGCCACGCCTCCAGCGTGGCCGCGCTGTTCGAGGGCATCGGCTCAGGTGCCGTGTCCACGACCTACGGTGACGTGGTGAACGCCGACGTGGCGATCGTGACCGGCAGCAACCCGACAGCGAACCACCCCGTCGCGTCATCCTTCTTCAAGCAGGCCCGCCGCCGGGGGACGACCATCATCTACGTCGACCCCCGGGCCGACAAGATGGCCGACCACTCCGACATCTTCTGCCAGCTCAAGCCGGGCACCGACGTGGCGCTCTACAACGGCATCATGCACGAGGTGATCAGGCTCGGGCTCACCGACTCCGACTTCATCTCCCGCCGGACGACCAACTTCGCTGCGCTCGCCGAGACGGTCAGGGACTACCCGCCGGAACGCGCCGCCCAGATCACCGGGGTGGACGCCGCCGTCATCCGGCGGGTGGCCAGGGTCTGGGGCGAGGCGGGTTCCGGGGTCATCTTCTGGGGGATGGGGATCTCCCAGCACACCACCGGCACCGACAATGCCCGCTGCCTGATCGCGATGTGCGCGATCACCGGCAACATCGGGCGGCCGGGCAGCGGGCTGCATCCCCTGCGCGGGCAGAACAACGTGCAGGGCTCATCGGACATGGGCCTGATCCCGATGTTCTACCCGGACTACCAGAAGGCGGACGACCCGGCGGTGCACGCCAGGTTCGAGGAACTCTGGGGCACCGACCTGGACCCTAAGCGAGGGCTCACCGTCACCGAGATCATCGGCTCCGCCCTCAAGGGCGGCGTGCGCGGCATGTACATGATGGGGGAGAACCCGTTCCTGTCCGACCCCAACATCAACAAGGTCCGCAAGGCGCTGTCGGCGCTCGACTTCCTCGTCGTCCAGGACATCTTCCTCACCGAGACCGCGGAGTTCGCCGACGTCGTCCTGCCCGCCTCCTCCTACCTGGAGAAGGACGGCACGTACACCAACACCGACCGCCGGGTTCAGATCGGCCGCAAGGTCCTCGACACGCCGGGCGGCGCGCGGGTGGACTGGGAGGTGGTCCAGGACATCGCCAACCGGATCGGGCTCGGCTGGAGCTATTCTTCCGCGCGCGAGGTCTTTGACGAGATCGTCTCGGTGATGCCGAGCTACGCCAACCTCAATTACGACAACCTCGGATCCACCGGCAAGCTCTACCCGAACGCCGATCCCGAGCACAGTGACGGGACCGTCGTCATGTTCGGCGAGCGGTTCAACACGGCCGACGGGCTCGCTCACCTCGTGCCCGCCGAATGGCTGCCGGCGAAGGAACTGCCGAGTAAGGAGTACCCGTTCGTGCTCAACACCGGCCGCCTGCTTGAGCACTGGCATACCGGCTCGATGACCCGCCGGTCCTTCGCACTCGACGCCATCAGCCCGAAGGCGGAGGTGTACGTGAACCCCGACGATGCCGCCGGGCTCGGCCTGGCGGATGGCGAGCTGGCCAGGGTGAGCTCACGTCGCGGGTCGATCGTGCTCGCGGCGCGCTTCTCGCACCGCGAGGCCCGGGGCAACTGCTTCATCCCGTTCCACTTCCGTGAGGCAGCGGCCAACCTGCTGACCATCGACGAGATCGACCCGGTCGGCAAGATCCCCGAGTTCAAGTTCTGCGCGGTGCGCATCGAGGCCGCGGCCGGGGCCGGGGCCGGGAAGCAGGACGGGTAATGGCGAAGGCCCGGCCGGGCGCGCCCGGCGTGGAGGCCAGGGCAGGCAAGTTCCCCGGCCCCAGCCTGATCCCGGCGCTGCAGGCCATCCAGGACCGGCTCGGCTGGCTGCCACGCGAGGAACTTGTGACGCTGGCCAGGGACGTCCGCCGGCCGCTGTACGAGATCGAGGGCCTGGTCTCGTTCTACCCGCACTTCCTGACCGAGCGTCCGCGGAAAGTGGCGCTGCACGTCTGCCACGACCTGTCGTGCTGGCTGCAGGGCGCGGACGAGCGCATCGCGGCGCTGCGCGAACGGCACGGGCAGGACGCGGAGATCGAGTTCGCCGAGGTGTCCTGCATCGGGCGGTGCGACGCCGCGCCCGCCGCGGCAGTCAACTCATGCCCGGTATCGGCCGGCCAGGCCGACGGGCTCATCGCCGCGGCGCGGGCCGGCCAGGCCGCCCCGGCCAGGCCTCGCAGCTACGGCGGCGGCGCGCCGTGGCCCAACGACCCGTACGCCGCGGCGCAGGAGCGCTACGGCGTGCTGCGCGCGGTCCTGTCCGGCGACCTGGACGCCGATCGGGTCATCGCGACGCTGCAGCAGGCCGGGCTGCGCGGGATGGGCGGCGCCGGTTTCCCTGCGGGCCGGAAGTGGGAGCTGGTCGCGGCCCAGGCAGCCACGCCGAAATACGTCATCTGCAACGCCGATGAGTCCGAGCCCGGCACGTTCAAGGACCGGCAGATCCTCGCCGAGCAGCCGCATCTCGTGCTGGAGGGAATGCTGCTCGGGATGGCCGCTGTCGGCGCCGAGGAAGGCTGGGTCTTCATCAGGCACGAGTACGGCCCCGAGGAGGCGGTCATCCGCCGCGAGATCGAGTCGCTGCGGGCCGCCGGGCTCGCCGGCGAGGCTGTGCTGGCCGGAAAGAACGTGGCGGGCACCGGCCGGCGCCTGTCGGTCGAGGTGTTCACCTCACCGGGCGGCTACATCCTCGGCGAGGAGTCGGCCCTCATCGAGTGCATGGAGGGTCACCGCGGGGAGCCAAGGAACAAGCCGCCGTTCCCCGGCACCTACGGCCTCTGGGGCCAGCCGACACTGATGAACTCGGTCGAGACGTTCGCCCACATCCCGATCATCCTGCGACGCGGCGCCGACTGGTGGAAGCAGCAGGGCACGAACGGCGGCGCGGGCCTGAAGTTCTTCGCCGTCTCCGGCCATGTAGAGCGCCCGGGCGTGTACTGCGTCCCGATGGGCAGCACCGCCAGGCAGCTGCTCGAGCGTGCGGGCGGCGTGGCCGGCGGCCGGGCACTTGGCGCGATCCAGCCCGGCGGCGCCTCGTCGAACTTCCTCGGGCCCGGCCAGCTTGACGTGCCGCTGGACTTCGACGCGCTGGCCAAGGCCGGGTCCATGCTCGGCTCGGGTGCGCTCGTGGTCATGGCCGAGGGCACCGACCTGCTGGCCGCGGCGACGAACGTGCTGCGGTTCTTCCGCAACGAGTCGTGCGGCAAGTGCGTCCCGTGCCGGGCCGGGTCCACCAAGGCCCACCAGATTCTCAGCGAGCTGCTCGCGGCCGGTGGCGGTCCCGGCGACGTGGACGAGCGGATCCCCCGGCTGGAGGAGACGATGCGCCGCACCTCGATCTGCGGGCTGGGCCAGGTGGCCCTGGGACCGGTGATGAGCGTGATGCGGCTGAATGGCCGGGGGAATGGCCGCGGAGCCTGACGTCCACGGCCACGCTGGCCGGGAGTTCTTCACCACCCGGACGGTCGCCGAGGCGCTCGCCGGGTTCCGGCCGGCCTGGCGCACCGGGGCACAGACCGTCCCGCTGGGCGAAGCGCTGCACCGGGTCCCGGCGGCCCCGGTCACCGCGCCGCACCCGCTGCCCGGGTTCGCCCGCTCGACCGTGGACGGCTACGCGGTACGGGCCGCCGACACCTACGGGGTGTCCGAGGGCCTGCCCGGGTACCTGGAGGTGACGGGCGCGGTACGAA
>Ga0099828_10002073_pt1 | contig 13715 bp, 11 predicted proteins | sample CZO8metaG_2_FD_79338 | JGI IMG/M metagenome (GOLD analysis project Ga0099828, IMG submission 79338) | Vadose zone soil microbial communities from the Eel River Critical Zone Observatory, Northern California, USA - CZOApr15con2H1.8 metaG | ecosystem: Environmental > Terrestrial > Soil > Vadose...
CCCGCGCGATATCGTCTCTCGCTGTATGATCCAGGAGATAAAAGAAGGGCGAGGCGTAGATGGCAAGGACTATGTCTACCTGGATTTAACGCACCTGGGGGCAAAGATCATTAATGAGAAGCTACCTGACATCACCGACTTCGCACGCAACTACCTGGGTGTTGAACCGATTACCGAGCCGATTCCGATCCAGCCAACTGCCCATTATGCTATGGGTGGCATTCCAACCGACCTCGATGGGCGTGTGGTGATTGACCCACAATGGACGCCTATGCCAGGCTTCTATGCGGCGGGTGAGGTGGCTTGCGTCTCGGTGCATGGTGCCAATCGCCTGGGCACCAATTCCCTGGTGGACCTGATCGTCTTTGGACGACGTGCAGGCAAGCACATAGCAAAGTTCATCGCTGAGAACGACCATGTACCCCTGCCAGCAGAGCCGGAGTCGTTTGCTCGTGAACTGCTCGATCACCTCTATACCTCTACCGGTGGCGAATCAGCAGCCCCTATACGCAGTGCGCTGCAAAACGAGATGATCGATAGGGTGTTTGTCGAGCGTGACGACCGGGGCCTGCACCATGCACTTGATACGATCGACGGATTACAGGACGCCTACAAGAACGTGCAGTTGCAGGACAAGGGCAAGACCTTCAATACAGAGCTGGTTGAGACGATTGAGCTTGGCTTCCTGCTTGACTGTGCCGAGGCCACCATACACGGTGCGCTGGCACGCACAGAGAGTCGCGGCGCACACTACCGTACCGACTACCCGCAACGTGACGACGCCAACTGGCTCAAGCATACCCTTGCTTATAGAGGTGCAAAGACCCATGACGTGCGACTGGACTACAAGGATGTGATACTGATCGACGACCCGATCTTCAAACCAAAGGAACGGAAATACTAAGGAGAGGTAAGATGAAATTACTGGTGCGTATCAAACGCTACGATCCTGAGGACGATAGTAGGCCATACTGGGCCCAATATAGCGTTGAGGCCGATCCGATTGATCGCCTGCTGGATGTGCTGAATACTATCAAGTGGACCCAGGATGGCTCCCTGACGTATCGCCGCTCCTGTGCACATGGCGTGTGCGGCTCCGACGCTATGCGCATTAACGGACGCAATCGCCTGGCATGCAAGGTACTAGTGCGTGACGTGGGTGAGAAGGTAACAATTGAGCCTATGCTCGGCTTTCCGGTAATCAAGGACCTGGTTGTCGATATGGATCCGTTCTTTGAGAAGTACGTAGCAATCAAGCCCTACCTCATCAATGATGATCCGCCACCGGCCACCGAACGCTTGCAAAGCCCTGCCGAGCGCGCCCGCTTTGACGAAGGCACAAAGTGCATCCTCTGTGGCGCCTGCACAGGCTCCTGTCCATCCATTTGGGGCAATCCCGACTGGGTTGGCCCGGCCTCGATCGTGAATGCGCACCGTTTCATCTTTGACAGTCGCGACCAGGGAGCTGCCGAACGCCTTGCCATCCTGGGGCAATCAGATGGTGTGTGGCGCTGCCGAACCATCTTCAACTGTGCCGACGCCTGCCCACGTGGCATCCATGTGACCGACTTGATCGAACAAATCAAACGCGCCATCGCCTTTGGAGACACCGAAGCGTAGGGGCCGATTCATCGTGCCCACCGCCGATTTATCGGCCTCCGGCAAACCCAGACTCATTCTCAAAACCCGCGGGGCGGAGCAGGCTAACAGTCGAGTGATTCAATTATAGGGCGTAGGGACCCGATTTATCGCGTCCGCGGGGCGGGGCAGGCAAACACAGGAGCCATCATGTCGCTAACAACAGAAACGTGGCAACACCGCGAGATCACGACCAACGGCATTCGCATGCACTACGTGACACAGGGCAATGGCCCCCTCGTCGTGCTGCTGCATGGCTTCCCTGAATTTTGGTATTCCTGGCGCTACCAGATCCCCTTCCTTGCCGAGCATGGCTACACCGTCGTCGCGCCCGACTTGCGCGGCTACAACGATACTGATAAACCGCGCACAGGCTATGACGTAGCCACACTTACGCGCGACATTGCCGGGCTGATCAAAGGCTTAGGGCAAGAAAAGGCGATTATCGCCGGGCACGATTGGGGTGGAGCGCTGGCATGGGTCTTCGCCGCTTCCTATCCTCAGATGACAGATCGCTTGATCGTCATGAATGCTCCGCACCCGGCGGCAATGATGCGCGAGTTTCGCACACTCAAGCAGTTACGTAAAAGCTGGTACATATTCTTCTTCCAAATCCCCTGGCTACCCGAATACATACTGCTGCGCAACAATGCAAACGAGATTGGTCGTATGCTGCGTGGGGCCGCCATGCAGAAGTCAGTCTTCCCGCCAGAAATCACGGCAAAATTTCAGCAAGCCATGAGCAAACCCGGAGCGATGACAGCCGCGTTGAACTACTATCGCCAGCTTTTCCGTCACCTACCAGCCTCCTCCAGGGATCCAAGGGCCAGAGTGACCGCACCCACCTTGCTCATCTGGGGCGAGCAAGATATAGCCCTGGGTATCGAACTTACCACCGGTCTTGAACAATGGGTCGACAACCTCGAAATCAAGCGCATCCCTGACAGTGGCCACTGGGTCCAGCAGGAGCAGCCTGAGAAAGTCAACCAGTACATGCTGGACTTTCTGCAAAGGTGATTAGTCTTGTCTCAATACCGCCTCCACCAACCTGGCATTTGAGGATGTCTTTTCCAGCAAATGGATCACCTGCTCAGTAATCTCGCGGCGGGGCAAGTCCGCCAACTTGCGGCGTAGGATAGCCATTGCGCGTAACTCTGTGGCAGAAAGCAGCCGCTCCTCCTGGCGAGTGCTTGATGCCGCTAAGTCGACTGCAGGGAAGATACGACGGTCCGCGAGTTCACGTGAAAGGCGAATCTCCAGATTACCCGTCCCCTTAAATTCCTCATAGACAACTTCATCAAGCCGGCTGCCCGTCTCGACGAGGCAACTGGCAACGATGGTCAGGCTGCCACCTTCTTCGAGGGTACGTGCGGCCCCGAACACACGCCGTCCCACCTCCAGCGCACGCGCATCGATGCCGCCGGAAAGCGTGCGACTCCCGTAGCCCCCACGCTGGTTACGCGGCCCACTCCACATATCGCTACTCAAATTATGAGCGCGAGCCAACCGTGTGAGCGAGTCCAGCAGGATCACAACATCTTTCCCCTGCTCCACCTGCCGTTTCGCCTCGACCAGGGCTTGCTCAACAATGCGCCCATGCCGCGCCAGTTCCTGATCGAAGCTGGAGGCGTACAGCTTCACAGTTGGTCCTTGCACCTCCATCCGCCACTCCGTCACCTCTTCAGGTCGCTCATCGACCAAACAGAGAAAGAGAAGAGCTTCGGGGTAGTTTTTGAGAGTAGCAGCAGCAATCTGGCGCAGAATCGTCGTCTTGCCCGCCTGTGGTGGTGCCACAATCAACGCCCTCTGCCCGAAGCCAAGCGGGACGAAGAGGTCCATGAGGCGCATTGAGATGGGCGAAGGGCCGGTCTCCAAGGTGATACGGCGATTGGGATGGATCGCGGTTAGTTTGTCAAAGGGAGTATGTGGTGATGCCACTCTTCCTCGTCCTTCTGTCAGATACTGAGAGGTACACGTTTCCCCTAGTGTATCATATATTACCCGCATCTGATACCTGTTCTGACATTGCTACTTTACTCTGAGCCGCTTCAGACATCAAAGAAGGTAGCGCCGGCATCGGTTCAGTTTCGCGCAGAATATAGCTTTCTTGCTCTAAAATGGTTTCGGCAAGTTCCCACATTTTAATGTGGAAGTCTTTCAATGTACTTGTGTTGTCAATAATCTTTATCCGATTTTCATCAATCTCAAAATCTCTTTTGAGATTGGATTTCATGTATGTACTATTATCTTTGCGATAATAGCGTTTGAAAATCTTAGTTGAAACGAAATGATCATCTGGTGTCGTAGGATAAGCAACGCGTTTATTAATTCTCTGTAGGCAGCTAGCCATATCGGAGTTGATAAAAAGAAAATAGGTATCTTGAAAAAGGTCCTGGCTGATGTGTTTCAATGCTTTGCGATAATCGTTGCGCGCAAATTCAATAAGGAGAAGGTTTCTTGCTGCGGACATGTACTTGTAGATTCGCTTCTCCACTTCCCTTAAAGCATCATCAAGCACCGCAAAATTGAGTACATCGAAACCACCATGTTCCGTAGGAAGAAACTTTTTGTGCTTGGGAGTGAACTGCAACGCCCTTTCTGCTAGAAACATGTCATACAGAATTCCATAGTCGCTAATATGTATAGGCAACCAGCCATAGTTCTGTGCAAGTGCAGCAATGTAACGAGCGGCAGCAGATTTTCCACTTCCTGGGCGCCCTAAAATAAATACCTTCACTACCATTAAGAACTTTTCCTGAGTTAAATCTACATTCAAGCAGGGGCGTATTACTGTGCTGCACCCTTCAAAACCCAACTGTTCTCCTACATATCTTCCCACTATATAGGAGAATGCAAAGGGATCACTTGAAGTATTATAACATCACTTGACGCACATTTCGATGTAATGGAATATCTATACACAGCAAGCAGCAATATCTATTTAGCTCATCAGGTGAAGAACGAGTAACATAGGCCTACATTGCTCTAACTGGAGTGCAGTAGGTGGCTATCCGAGAAGGCATCTGCCTTCTCTTAAAGAAAGTGTTCTCCAGGTAGCGGTTGTGTTCGCATCTTTACGAGAGTGCCAGTATTTTTTGATCTTCTTTAGCGAGCTTAAAGATAGGTGACACAGCTTGCTCAACTTTTTGCTCGAAGATGTCCAGGGAAGTTTCCTCGGTGTTGGTAATAACTTGTATATTGTTTTCCTGAATGTGAAAACATTCGGAAAGTTGAAATGCAGTTGACTCCAGGTATCGCCTACAGTCTCTCTGGTAGTAAGCGTTAAAAATATAGTTTGAGACGAAGTGATCATCTAGTGTGCGCTCTGCGTTTGGCTTTGCGACACGAGCGTGAATTCGTCTTACGCATGTAGGGATATCAGCGTCAAAGAAGAGAAAATATGCATTCTGCGTCGGCGGTAGTAGTTTAGGGTCAAAAGCTTCCAAAGCCGTGCAATAATCATCACGGGCGAATTCGACAATGCACAGTTTGTTTTTATTGCTTGGCTCCTCCACCCAATTTAGCACTTTGCTGTTTAGTTCTCCCAGCGCTTCATCAAACGCTTCAAGTTCATGTACATCGAATCCATCGTACTCGGTGGGTTCGAACCGTCCTCCTCCTTGTTTCTTATCAAGCTGGTACAACTCATACAATATGTCGTAGTCACAAAAGCGTTTTGCAACCCAACCCCGCTTTTGTGCTAATTTCTGAGTATAGCGACCAGCTGTCGACTTACCACTGCCAGGAAGCCCTAGCACGAACATGATCTGCTTTACAATCTGTTCCATAAGAGCACGCCTCTTTGCCTAATACTACACAAACAATAAACAAAACCACGGGATGACGCGAGAAAAGTAGGATAACACCAGAGAAATACAAAAACGCCGATAAAGCGTTTTATGCTCTAATAATAGCCGAGACGTTTAAGTTCGCTTTCGGTAACTACTTGTTAATAGTCCTACAGTGAATAATCTATTCACTTTGTTTATTAGAGCACTAAAGACAAAAGTATCCATCCCCATTCCCTATAGTCCCAGCTCATGATGTTGTTTCCTCCACGGTCTTGCCCTGTCTTGAGCACTTGGTCGAGCGATTCCATAATCAACGCTGTGGTTGACGAAAGCATTGATATTGTAGAGTAGCGCCCCAGCACCTCCTGAAGCTTAGCATATGTATATGAGCTTACTCCCAGGCGCACGGTGACTCTGGGGGACTCGAGCAGATTCTCTGCAGGCGTCGGCTGTTCGAGAGAGAAGCGTACTGCATCAATCTGATATGAATCATCTAAGGCTTGTTTTAGAAGCCTGGCCTTTGCACGCGCCTCCTCAAGCGATATCTTGTTCAACAGGAGGTAGTATCGATCAGCGTAGGCGTGATAGAGCTTGCAGTCTGGAGGGTTCATAGAGAGCGCAGACATCTGCCTCAGGATACGTTGCCCGACGGCACGGCTCAAATTTCTTGCCACACGGTCCCCGTACTTGTCGGTGAGGCCGGTTTGTCCATCGATATCCACAGCAAAGAAGGAGACAGCGTCTTTCGTGCTATACTGTCGCTCATCGTCTTTGGTGAATGGCTCAAGACTTTCCATGCCTTGAATGTCCTGCAGGAGAGACTCGACGTCGGAGATAAAGTTGGTCTCGGAGGCGAATGCGCCAAAGGTTGGATCGACTGTGCCAGGGGTTCTGAGCAGAGGAAGGAATTTCTGTGAGATGTGTTGGCGGGCACGATAGGTCATGAGCAACTCCTGAGCCATCCGAGCGATGATGCGCAGCACGCGCTGATCCCTGTCGTTGAAGCCATCTGGACCGGCTGCCGCCACATAGAGTACGCCCATTGGGATATCATCTTCCCCGCCAATCGGAATAGCAATGGCCGAGCCGGGTTCTTCCTGTTCGCGATTGGCAATTGCCTTATCCTCGGGAGTCACTCTATGATGATAGATGACGCGACCTCCCTGGTAGGCACGGAGGCTGATACTGATCGGGGAGTCTGTAGGATAAACAGCAGTTGTGCCTATCTTATAAATTGACGGAGCGTACCGGCTCTTTGCTCGTACAGCCAGGCTGCGCTGCTGGAACGGCAGATAAGTGTGATTCGGCATGAGAATGCAGCAGAATTTCCAGCGATGCTGGTCTGTTCCTCCCAGGCGAACGACTATGTTGGCAAGGTTCGTCAGGATAGTATCTTGAGTGTTAGGATTCGTAGTGACATCCAGGAACGGATCGACAATATCGCGCATCCCACGGCCCAGGTAGAAGTTCCAATCTGGCACGTCAGTATAGAGTGGCTCCAGCAAACGCCTGATCACTTCTACCGTTGGCTGGCTAAGTGTGATACGACTCTCATCGACCTCTAGACGTGGGATAACGAGTAACGTGTTGTCAAGAGGTTTATCTTCTCTCAACGATCCCTCTTCTATTACCCTCAATGGCATGACATTGAACGTATCGGGATATTGAAATGAAGGGTTCGTAGAGAGTAGTGTATAGAAAGAGCGACTTTGCCCAAGCCAGCCTACGAGCGATTCGCCAATCGTGAGCAAATCTTGGGTTTCGCGGACTTTTATATATGCGTTTGGTGTGTGGAGTGGCAGGATCAACGCAGAGCGTGTGAAGCGAGTTTCTTCGCAAATCATGGCGAGCGCGAGATAGAGGGCGTGAGAGGCATAGTAGCGCCAAAAAAGTTCCTGGTAATATGCATGATTGACACGCCGGTCAATGGGCATACTATCGGCTTCGCGCACAACCTCGCGCTGGCTCACGCCGGGCAGTGCTGCTGGCATCTTTTGCGCGTTTGTCTCCACGACGGACGCCCATATGTCGGCGATATTTTCTGGAAGCTCGCCGATGGTATAACGGCCCTGGTCGAGCAATTCTCTAATGACGGCAAGCTTTTCTAACTCGTTCGGAGAATATTGTCGCTGCCCAGTGGTATCCTTCGACCGCCAGGGGCTGAGCAGATGCCTGTCCTCGAGGTCGCGAATGCGACTCTCTTTCATATGAAACAACTGGGCCATGCGCCCAATAGTCACTGTAGCTTCTGCTCGTGCATGTTCAATGCTCTGCTGAATGCGTTCCTGAGCATCCTTGCGTTGCAGGTATTCTTTGATGATATCCAGGTTTCGCTCTTCCATACGAGGTTCCTTACCAGCATTACCCTCTATCTCACCTGCATCTATAAACGAGACGGCAGATGATACTTCCATTATAAAATGTGTGCTAATCGTTCTTGCTCAATACAAGAAACATAGTATCGTAGATAGGACGTCCGAGAAAATCTTAAGGTAACAACTGAGACAATTCAGGGAAATGTATAAGAAAAGAGTCCTATCACGCCGAGTATCGACAATGCCATTCTAAACCTTGATGAGCAATCTGTCAAGGATGAGAAATGATTTACAGTGATTTTAGATTATCTGTTCCATTATGGTGAGGTTAACTGCATATTAAGAGAGATAACTTTCTAATAATATTAGATATTGCTCATAAAACCTCTTGACTTAAATAGATATTCTATGTTATTGTTAGATATAAGCAGGAATATTGTGAAAGAGACACATTTCAGCGAGTCAATCTCCTAGCTCAAAAGGATCTCGTAAATCGTATTGGTAAGAAATCACACTTCATTCAGAGGTTTTCCAACAGTATGTGACAAAAGAAAGGAAACCTGACATGGGATCTGAAGCAAGCGAGTTTAATTTCGGCAAGCATGATATGTGTAGTGAGATTATCTGGAAGAGTTTATATCATAAGCTACGCCCAGTAATTAGAAAATTTGTATATAGCCATAGATTTTCTTTGAGCAAAGGTCAAGAAAACGATGTCGTCGAAGATTTGCTACAAGAGGCTGTGGTACGTGTTTTCAAGTATGCGAAGTATGCTGCAGAGGGTCACGTTGCTCCTATCGACTCGATTGAGCGGTTTGGATACACTATCGCGTTGAACGTTTGCCGTGATTGGTGGAGGAAAGAGCGGCATATGCTGTGCCAGTCACTGGATGACGGAGTGCCTGAAGTTATGCTGAGTCGAACTTGGCTTCTCAATCCTGAAGAAGTTGCGCTGAATCTGGTGTACCAGGAATGGATTTTTATGAAGGTAGCGAAAGGTATCGCGCAGTTCCCGCAGAAAACACGTCGAGCGTTGCTGATCGAGCTGGCAGAGCGTATGTTCTTTGATGACAAGCCAACGCCCTTGCAAAAAGCGTTCCTGCAGCAGGGCATTCGACTTGCCGACTACTGTGGACTCAAACCAGCTGATCCGAAGCTGCGTAGTCGGCACAATTCGCTCGTGAATCATGCGTTTAATCGAGTCAAGGCGTTATCGTATTGCTAGTTTTTGATAGATGATCCTTACGCTCGTTAACAAGAGTGGTATCTGCCTTTTGGGTGTTTGTAGTCGTAGCACAATCGTGGATTGCTATGTAAAAGAGATGCATGCAGAATTTCGCTCGCGCGCTTCGCGCCAGGAGGCGAGCAGAAAGGAACACAGGCATGTCTATAGACCCACAAACGCTTATCATTATCATCCTGATAATCTTCATTGTAGGCATGGTGGTCGGCATCCTCTTGTCGCGCCCGCGTCTCCCGCGCTATTAGTGGGGGGACACAATTATGGGCTTTAACAAATTAAAAAGCTCTACTAGAAGGACGACTCATATGGCGGAGGACTCTTAGATGCCGAAACATCGCAAGTTGGAGTTGATCTCAGAGCAAGGCAAGGAAGGAGGCAGGAATAAAATGACTTCATTTGAACGCATACTCTGGCTCATCTTTGGGATTGGCTGTCTACTGATCATCGTTATCCTTATCCTTCTTATAGTGCTCTGGCCCTATCGAGAACTAGTTGGGATCCTTGTTGTTGTGCTTTTTACCATTACCGTGCTGGTGATGCTGACACTCCTTATCATACGCGGTTTGACCAAAGCGGCAGTGGAAATAAATGAGGCGAATCTGCGACGAAAGCGCCTGCGTCCAAACGATAAAGGGTACTATGAAATACCCTTGGATGGAGGTGAGGTTCCCAAGTTCCTTCCAAACGATACTGAGCACAAAGAGGGGCAAGTACCTTACTCTCATGGGTATAAACCTAAAGAGTCCTATATCAGACGCTGGGACTAAGCTACCAATGCCCTTGCTTGGGGACTACCACCTCTAAGCAAGGGCATTGGAGTTTCCCTGGCTAGTCAAAAAAATCTCCCGTTGAAGGTGTGCTTCACCATAGCGTGCAGACACCAGAAGCCGTAGTTTATGTCGCCTTGTACTCTCTGAAGTCATAGTAACAGGTTTCAGCATCCGGCCTAACGGGAGGATTTTATGAGCAGAGATGGCCATATAGTGGTTTTGGTGACGCTAGGGGTCTGTACAATAGTACTCACGTACTTTTCAGTACTAGTCATCAATACATTGGAGCCAGCGTCGCAGATGTTGGCGTGGATCATTGTCATCGCTACAGTGAGCTCCGCCTGTATATTGCAGTTTCTTGTGATTGTGTGGACGATTGCAGAACTGTCTGATCGGCTACACTTTTATAAGGTGGAGCAAAAGCGCCGGGAAATTGAGTTGCAGATGCATAGAAGGAGACACCGAGTCCCTGACCAATGGTAATCGTTGACCAGGTTCTCGCGTTCTGTAGCGTCTCAAGACCATACGGTAGAAGTCAACCTGGATCTCTACCGTATGATACAATAGTGGGGACACTTACCACTGGTAGCTCACAACCGATGGTGCGAGTTGTCAAAATGTTTTGCCGTATTCTGCCATAAGTTTTGCCACGTGGTCACAAAGTACAATAGAGCGGCCTGTGAAGCCATGCCAGAGACAGAATACTGTATAGTTTTCACGGGCACCTCTGTAAGGCACCAATGCTGGTAAATCGGCCAGCAGAGCCATTTGACAGCTTCGCATCATTGCGGCAAAACTTATGGCACAAAACGGCAAAACATTTTGGCAAAGGGCAGATGGGATGAATTCACCGCCTCCACCTGTTATAATCTACAGGTGAATGACCGTCCACATGGCCAGTGACATTACCCCTACTATCTTTTATACTTCACTTTAGAAAATTCTGATGGGGACGAGCATGATTCGTTTGTTCCCATATCATACACCAGGAGAGTACATATCTTATGGGATTTCATGGAAATTTTAGCGGCGGCCTGGAAGCCTATGCCGATGAACAGAAAAAACGCGGCCGCAAAACCGATATACGCACAGTTCACCGTGTCGCCCAGGCCTTCCGTCCATATACATTTCAGGTTATACTTGTTCTTATAGCCATTCTTCTTACGACCGTTTTGGGTCTCGTCAACCCACTCTTGATCCGCTATATCTTTGATGACGCCATTGGCAAACGCAACCTGAATCTGCTGATCATTTTTGTCTCTATTATGGTCGTGATGCCTATCATCACAGGTATCATTGGCGTCGGGCAGACCTACCTGAACAATACCATTGGGCAGCGAGTAATGCGCGACTTCCGCAATAAACTCTATGCCCACATACAGAGTATGTCGCTACGCTTCTTTACCAGCACACGCACCGGTGAGATCCAGTCGCGTCTTTCCAACGATGTTGGCGGCGTGCAGGCTGTTGTTACCAACACTGCTACCAGCGTCGTTGCCAACATTTCGACGGCGATAAGTACCATCATTGCGATGATCTTCATCAGCCCGCTGCTGACACTGGTATCACTCGGCTTGCTGCCGCTCTTCCTGTGGATCACCTACAAAGTGGGCAATGTACGCCGCACAACCAGTAAGGAAACGCAAAAGAGTCTGGCTTCGCTCACCGCTACGATGCAGGAGACACTCTCGGTCAGTGGCATTCTCTTGATCAAAACCTTCGGACGCCAGCAGTATGCAAGGGATCAATTCGAGCAGGAAAATCAGCACCTGACTGACCTGGAGATACGCCAGCAGATGATTGGTCGCTGGTTCTTCATGTTCATCGGCACCTTTTTCTCGATTACTCCTGCTATTATCTATCTAATAGCAGGCTGGCTGATTATTCGTGATCCACTGCATGCCGGTATCAGCCTTGGTGGGATCGTAGCCTTCACGACGCTACAGAGCAGACTCTACTTCCCGATTGGGCAGCTGCTTAGCGTGCAGGTCGATATTCAGGGGGCATTGGCGTTGTTCGATCGTATCTTTGAGTACCTGGACCTGCCCATCGATATCCAGGATGCGCCAGATGCGCTCCACCTGTCAGCCGATGACGTACGCGGCGAGGTAACCTTCAAAAACGTCTCATTCACGTATAAGCGCGACGAACCCAGTGTGCTAAGTGGTCTGATGCGCACAGGTGAAGACGAGGACTCTGGAAACGGAAATGGCAAAGTGAAACGTCCTGTCTCGCCCAATCCGTTAGCCCTCACAGAGGAAGCCGTTTCCCAGACCACGATCAACAATGTCTCGTTTGACATCAAGCCTGGACAGTTGGCTGCTCTCGTAGGCCCAAGCGGCGCGGGCAAGACAACCCTTACCTACCTTGTCCCACGACTCTACGACGTGGATAGCGGCGCAGTCGAGATCGATGGCATCAATGTGAAGAACATTGCGCTGGCTTCATTAGGCGAAATCATTGGCGTAGTCACCCAGGAAACCTACCTGTTTCACGCCTCGATCAGGGAGAATCTGCTGTATGCGCGGGCTGATGCTACAGAGGAGGAGATGATCGCAGCAGCGAAAGCTGCAGCCATCCACGATCGCATTATGGAATTCGATGATGGCTACGACACGATCGTGGGTGAGCGTGGTTACAAACTCTCCGGCGGTGAGAAGCAGCGTATCGCCATTGCCCGCGTGATCCTCAAGAACCCAAGAATATTGATCCTGGATGAGGCGACCAGCGCGCTCGATACACACTCCGAGCGTTTGATCCAGGCCGCCTTAGAGCCGTTGATGAAGAACCGTACGACGCTGGCTATTGCTCATCGCCTCTCAACCATCCTGGCAGCGGATGTGATCCTGGTGGTCGATAGAGGGGAGATTGTGGAGCAGGGCACACACGAGGAATTGCTGCAACAAGGTGGGTTGTACGCCAGTCTATACAACGAGCAGTTCTCGCAGTTACTGGAAGAGGCTGAGGTAATTTAAAGAAACCTGGCGGGGGCAAGCCCCCTCCCCCGCGTTGCCGCCGGGGTCTGCTCGCTCATGGGGAGCTATGAAGCTGCGGTGGCCAGAGCTGGGGAGCATGCTCGGGGCTGTGCGAAGCCTCGTCCTCCACTGCCCCCAACGTTCGGAGCGAAGCCAGCTGGGCCTGGGTCAAGCCCTGGATCCCAGTAATATTGAGGCGCTCGTAGGGTCGGTCGCGTCGTAGTCTGCGGAGGGCCTCGCCACTGTGCCAGTCCCAGAACGCGATGACCCCGTCATCGCCGCAACTGGCCAGCGTGCTGCCATCGGGACTCACCTTGAGCGCTTGCACCATCCCCTGATGCGCTTCTTGCACCCGCACGCACTCCCCGCTCTGCACATCCCACCAGCGCAGCCTGCCATCACTGCCTCCACTCACCACTAGATCACCGCTCGGAGCCCAGGTCAGCGCAGAGACCACCCCCGGATGCCCCGCCAAGGCATGCACGCGCTCCCCGCTGCGGGCATCCCACACGAACAGCTCCCCGGCGTCTCCCTGCCTCTGGCTGCCGCCGCCCGAGGCCAGCCGGGAGCCATCGGGGCTCCAGGCCACGCTCGTGACGGCCCCATGATGTCCCGCCAGTCGCAGGAGCTGCGTGCCACCCTTGGCGTCCCACACAGACACGTGGCCATCTTCGTCCCCGCCGACCAGGCACGTGCCATCGGGACTCCAGGCCACGCGACGGATCCAGGTCATGTGCGCACGATCTGCCCAACGCAGGGAGCGTGCGGCCACATCCCACACCTGCAATCCACGCTGATAGGTGCCGCAGGCCAGTCGGTGTCCATCGGGACTCCAGGCCACGCCGAAGAAGATGGCGTCGGCGGTGTCGAGGTCCCGCAGGACCTGGACACAGGTGCCGGTAGCCGGGTCCCACAGCCGGATGGCATTATCCCACCCGGAACTTGCCAGCAGGCTGCCATCGGGACTCCACCCCACGCCGTAC